>Ga0224557_1002555_pt1 | contig 15267 bp, 13 predicted proteins | sample 714S31014metaG_FD_180677 | JGI IMG/M metagenome (GOLD analysis project Ga0224557, IMG submission 180677) | Peat soil microbial communities from Stordalen Mire, Sweden - 717 S3 10-14 | ecosystem: Environmental > Terrestrial > Soil > Wetlands > Peat | place: Sweden: Norrbotten County, Stordalen...
CTCCCGCGTTCCCGTCCACGTGGCCTGCGTCATGGACGGGAACGGCCGCTGGGCCAGCGCCCGCGGGCTGCCCCGCACCGAGGGCCACGCCGCCGGCGAGGAGGCCCTCCTCGACGTGGTCAACGGCGCCCTCGAGATCGGCGTCAAGTGGATCACCCTCTACGCCTTCTCCACCGAGAACTGGCGCCGGCCACCCGACGAGGTCCGCTACCTCATGAACTTCAACCGGTCGCTGCTGGCGCGCCGCCGCGACGAGCTGAACGAGAAGGGCGTCCAGATCCGCTTCGCCGGGCGGCGGGACTGGCGGGTGCCCCGCGGGGTCCTCAAGAGCATGGACGAGTCGATCGCGCTGACCCGGCACAACCGGCGCATGGTGATGACGATGGCCTTCAACTACGGGGGCCGCGCCGAGATCGTCGACGCCGTGCGGGCCCTGGTCGCCGAGGGCACGTCGGCCGGCAAGGTCGACGAGAAGGCGATCCGGCGCCACCTCTACTTCCCCGACATGCCCGACCCGGACCTGGTCATCCGGACCTCGGGCGAGACGCGCATCTCGAACTTCCTGCTCTGGGAGATCGCCTACAGCGAGCTCGTCTTCCCCGAGACCCTCTGGCCCGACATGCGTCGGCGCCACCTCTACGAGGCGGTCATCGACTACCAGCGCCGGGTCCGCCGGTTCGGCGCCGTCAACCCCTGACCCGGCCGCAGGCCCCCTGACCCGGCCGCAGGGGTCCTGACCCGGCCCGGGGCTCCCAGCTGCGAAACTGGAGGGGCATGTCCACCCCCACCCGGATCGCCCTCATCACCGGGATCGTGCTCCTGGCCGCCGTGGTCGTCGTCGGCGTGTTCGCCGCCCACGCCGGGCTGGTCCTGGTGGCGTTCATCGCCGTGGCGGCGCTCGTCGCCGGGGGCAACCTCCTCTACGGCCGCCATTCCCACGGGGCGGCCGCGATCGAGCGCGTCCGGCCCGCCCAGGAGGCGCACGACCGGGCGGCCGACGCCGCCGCCGAGGCCCGTCGCGCAGTAGCGGAGGCCGAACGGCGCGGCGAGCGCTACTGCCCCCTCGACCCGGCCCACCCGCGGCCCGGCGTCCCGCGGTGAGCCTGTTCCGTGACCGGGGCGTGGTCCTGCGCACCTACCGGCTCGGCGAGGCCGACAAGATCGTCGTCTTCCTCACCGAGCGCCACGGCAAGGTGCGCGCCGTGGCCAAGGGGGTGCGGCGGACCACCTCCAAGTTCGGCGGCCGCCTGGAGCCGCTGACCCAGGTGGACCTCCTCCTGTGGCAGGGGAGGAGCGACCTCGACATCGTGAACCAGGTCGAGGTGCTCAACGCGTTCCGGCCGATCCGCGAGGACCTCGAGCGCCTGCCCCGTGGCATGGCGCTCGTCGAGGTGTCCGACCAGATGGCCCAGGAGCGCCACCCCGACCCGCAGCTCTACTCCATGCTGGTGGGCGCCCTCGGGGCCTTGGCCGACGTGCGGGCCGACCCGACGCTGGTGGCACCGGCGTTCTTCCTCAAGGCCCTGGTGCTCGAGGGCGCCGGGCCCGTGCTGGGGGAGTGCGCCGCCTGCGGCGAGCCCGCCGGCACGGTCGAGCTGGTGGCCTTCGACCTCGTGGCCGGCGGCACGCTCTGCCGGGCGCACCGCAGCGGCCGCTCCATGAGCGCCGCCGCACTGGTGCTGCTGAGCCGCATCCTCGGCGGCGAGCTGGGCGCCGTGCTGGCGGGCCCGCCGCCGCCCGCGGCCGACGAGGTGGCCGAGCTCGCCACCGAGGCGATGGAGGTCCACCTCGACCGCCGCATCCGCTCGGTGCGCTCCACCGCCAGCCTTTGACCCCGTCTTTGACCCCGCCCTCGACCGCCTTCGGCGTCTACGTCCACGTCCCGTTCTGCCGGGAGCGCTGCGACTACTGCGCGTTCGCCACCTACACCGACCGCGACCACCTGATGGAGCGCTACGCCGCGGCCTGCGTCACCGAGTTGCAGCGCGCCGAGAGGGCCGGTGACCTCGCGCCCGCCACCTCCGTCTTCTTCGGCGGGGGGACCCCGTCCCGCCTCCACCCCGACACCCTGTGCCGCATCCTCGACGCCGTCCCGCGGGCGCCCGGTGCCGAGGTGACCGTCGAGTGCAATCCCGAGGACGCCGACGAGGCGCACCTCGGCGCGTATCGACGCGCCGGCGTGACCCGCGTCTCCTTCGGCCTGCAGTCGACGCACGACCACGTGCTGGCCGGCCTGGGCCGGCGCCGGGTGCCCCGGGCGGCCGAGACCGTGTCCGCCGCGGTCACCTCGGCCGGGTTCGCCACCTGGAACCTCGACCTCATCTTCGGGGCCGCCACCGAGAGCGACGCCGACTGGGCCGCCACGCTCGACCACGTGCTCTCCCTGGCGCACCCGCCGCCGCACCTCTCCGCCTACGGGCTGACCGTCGAGCCCGGCACGCCGCTGGCCCGGGACCCGGCCCGCCGGCCCGACGACGACGCCCAGGCCCGCCGCTACGAGCTGGCCGACGAGGTGCTCGCCGCGGCCGGCTACGCCTGGGAGGAGATCTCGAACTGGGCCCGGCCCGGGCACGAGTGCCGGCACAACCACCTCTACTGGGAGCAGGGCGACTACCTCGGCATCGGGTCGGCGGCGCATTCGCACCGCGACGGCGAGCGCTGGTGGAACGTGCGGACGCCCGATCGCTACGTCGACGCCGTCGAGGGCGACCGCTCGCCCGAGGGCGGGCGCGAGGTGCTGACCCCCGCCCAGCGCGAGTTCGAGGCGCTCTCCCTCTCGCTCCGCACGCCGCGCGGCGTGCCGTGGGACGCCCTCGAGAACCCCGGGGAGCTCGAGGGACTCGTGACCCGCGTGGACGGGCGGGCCGTGCTGAGCGTGCGGGGGCGGCTGATGGCCAACGAGGTCGGGGCCAGAATCCGCTCCGGTATCCTGCTCCGATGACCGAGACCGCCGCCGTCCCCGCTGACGACCTGATGGAGAAGGTCGTGCGCCTGTGCCGGACGCGCGGCTTCATCTTCCCGTCGGCCGAGATCTACGGCGGTTTCCGCTCCACCTACGACTACGGCCCGCTCGGCGTCAACATGCTGCGCAACGTCAAGAACGCCTGGTGGCGCGCCATGGTGCAGCAGCGCGTCGACGTGGTCGGGCTCGACGCCGCCATCCTGGGCCCGCCCGCCGTCTGGGAGGCCTCGGGCCACTTGGCCACCTTCACCGACCCCCTGGTCGACTGCAAGAACTGCCACGAGCGCTGGCGGGCCGACAAGATCGAGGGCGTCTGCCCGAATTGCGGCTCGCGGGACCTGACCGAGGCGCGGGCCTTCAACCTCATGTTCAAGACCCACGCCGGCCCGGTGGAGGACGAGGGCCACGTGGCCTACCTGCGGCCCGAGACCGCCCAGGGCATGTTCACCAACTTCGCCAACGTCCTCGGCACCACGCGCAAGAAGCCGCCCTTCGGCATCGCACAGGTGGGCAAGTCCTTCCGCAACGAGATCACGCCGCAGAACTTCGTCTTTCGCACCCGCGAGTTCGAGCAGATGGAGATGGAGTACTTCGTCCCGCCCGACGAGGCGCCGAAGTGGTTCGACTACTGGCTGGCCGAGCGCATGCAGTGGTACCTCGACCTCGGCATGCCGGCCGAGAAGCTGCGCCTGCGCCACCACGAGCCGAGTGAGCTCTCGCACTACTCGCGGGGCACGGCCGACGTGGAGTTCGAGTTCCCCTGGGGCTGGGACGAGCTCGAGGGCATCGCCAACCGGGGCGACTACGACCTGAGCGCGCACGCGGCGGCGTCGGGGGTGGCGCAGGACTACTTCGACCCCCAGACCAACGAGCGCTATACGCCGTACGTGATCGAGCCGGCCGCCGGCGCCACCCGGACGATGATGGCCTTCCTGCTGGCGGCCTACACCGAGGACGAGGTGGGCGGCGAGGCCCGCACGGTGCTGCGCCTGCACTGGCGGCTCGCCCCCTACCAGGTGGCCGTGCTGCCGCTCTCGAAGAAGGACACGCTCGAGCCCGTGGCCCGCCAGGTGCTGGCCTCCCTCCAGCCGCACTTCATGTGCGACTACGACGTCACCCAGAGCATCGGCCGGCGCTACCGGCGCCAGGACGAGGTCGGGACGCCGTGGTGCGTGACCGTCGACTTCGACTCCCTGGAGGACGACGCCGTCACCGTGCGCGACCGCGACACCACCGAGCAGGTGCGCGTCCCGATCGCCGACCTGGTCTCCGAGCTGCGCCGGCGCACCGGCGAGGGGTAGGGGAGCGCGGCCCCAGGGGGGTCCGGCTCAGGCGGTCCGGCTCAGGCGACCTTGCGGTACTTGCGCACCGCGGCGGGCGCCAGGACCACCAGCAGGCCGGCGCACCACAGCAGCGCCGCGTCCACGGCGCCCGCGTCGTGCAGGACGCCGCCCACCATGAGCGAGCGCGCCGCGTTGACCACCTGCGTCACGGGTTGGTGATAGGCGAAGGCCTGCAGCCAGCCCGGCATGTAGCGGATGGGGACGAAGGCCGACGAGGCGAAGAGCAAGGGGAAGATCAGCGGGAAGACCATGACCTGGGCCGTCTCCGCGTTGGGCGCGGACAGACCGATGTAGGCGAACCCCCAACTCAGCGAGTAGGCGAAGAACAGGATCAGCAGCACCCCGCACAGGAAGTACGCGACGTTGGTCCCGATGCGGAAGCCCACTGCGTAGCCGACGGCGGTGATCAGGATGACCACGAAGACGTTGCGGACCACGTCCGAGGTCGTGCGCCCGGCCAGCACCGCGGCGCGGCTCATCGGCAGGGCGCGGAACCGCTCGATCAGGCCCTTGTGGAGGTCCTCGGAGAGACCGGCCGCTGTGCTCATGGCGCCGAAGATCACCGTCTGCACGAAGATGCCCGGCATGAGGAACTGGATGTAGTGGCCGCCCGGAACGTGGATGGCCCCGCCGAACACGTAGGTGAAGAGCAGCACGAACATGATGGGCTGCAGGGTGGTGAAGAAGAGCGCCTCGGGCGTCCGGGTGAGTGCCAGGAGGTTGCGCCACGTGATCGTCATGACGTCGGACACCGCCCACGACAGGCGGTTGCCCTGGCTCGGCTGGCTGACGCTCCGTACCGGTGCGGCGATGGTGGTGGTCGTCATGCGGCGTCCTTCCCGTCGGCGACGTCGCTCTTGCGGGACCGGCCCAGGCCCCTCTTGGGCTTCGCCGACTCCTCCGTCTCGTCGTCGATCGTCGTCTTGTGGCCGGTCAGGCTGAGGAACACGTCGTCCAGGCTGGGTTCGCGCAGGGCGAGGCCGGCGATGGCGACCTGCGCGCCGTCGAGCGCGCGCAGCACCTCGGCCCCCGCCTTGGGGCCGTCGGTCACCGTGAGCTCGATGACGGAGTCCTCGACCAACGGTGGCTTCTCCGAGAACGGTGTGAGGAGCTCGACCGCCTCCGCCACGGCGCTCCGGTCGCCCAGCGTCACGGAGACCACCGACGTCCCCAGGTCGGCCTTGAGCTGGGCCGGCGTCCCCTCGGCGATGACGCGCCCGTGGTCGATCACCACGATGTCGCGGGCCAGCCGGTCGGCCTCTTCGAGGTACTGGGTGGTCAGCAGGACGGTGGTGCCCTCGCGGACGAGGTCCTCGATGGCGACCCAGAGGGCCTGCCGGCTCTGGGGGTCCAGGCCCGTGGTCGGCTCGTCGAGGAAGAGGACCGGCGGGTTGGCCACCAGCGCGGCGGCCAGGTCCAGGCGCCGGCGCATGCCGCCGGAGTAGGTCTTGAGCACGCGGTCACCGGCACCGGCCAGCCCGAAGTCCTCCAGCAGCTCGTCGGCCCGGCGCGCCGACACCTTACGGCTGAGGTGGGACAGGCGCCCCACCATGTGGATGTTCTCCCGGCCGGTCAGGTTCTCGTCCACCGCGGCGTACTGGCCGGCCAGGCCTATGACGCGCCGGACCGTGTCGGCCTCCTTGACCACGTCGTGACCGAGGATGGTGGCATGGCCCGAGTCGGGGCCGAGGATGGTGGAGAGGATGCGGACGGCCGTCGTCTTGCCGGCGCCGTTCGGCCCGAGCAGGCCGAGGACCGTGCCCTCCTCCACCTCGAGCGAGACGCCGTCGAGGGCCCGCACCTGGCCGCGGGGGAAGACCTTCACGAGGTCGTGCGCCTCGACGGCGAGGGAGCGGGTGGAAGAATTGGTCATCGAGAAAGAAACTTAGTGATAAAGTTACTTATGTGTCAAGACAATGGTCACGCACGGAGCTCGCCCAGCAACTGCGCAGCGAGATCATGGGGTACCTCGGCGCGGCGAGCGACTTCAACGAGGGGCTGGCCAAGCAGCTGAAGTTGAGCAGGACCGACATGCGCTGCCTGGACCTTATTGGCCGCCTCGGCCCGATGACCGCGGGCCGGCTGGCCGAGGAGAGCGGGCTGACCAGCGGGGCCGTGACCTTCATCGTCGACCGGCTCGAGGGGGCGGGCATGGTGGCGCGCCGGCGCGACACCGAGGACCGCCGCCGGGTGTGGGTCGAGATCGTCCCCGAGGCCCAGGCGCGGCTCCAGGGACTGCAGCAGCCGGTCGCCGAGGAGATGCGCCAGGTGGCCCAGCGCTTCAAGGCCGACGAGCTGGCCGTCGTGCGCGACTTCATGCGCCAGGCCAAGGAGGTCTTCCAGCGCCAGGTCTCCGGCGGCACGGCGCCTTCCGGGGAGCCCCCCGAGGGAAAGTAGGCTGGGCTCTCCCGTCCCAGGTTGGGAGGGGTTCCGAGTGACCGCGCTCGCCAATCGCGGTTCGCCCGCCCTGGGCAAGGAGGCCCGATGCCGTACGTCTTCGACTTCGACCACACGCACGCCCGCCCGCCGATGGAGCTCAAGGACCTCCTCGGTGGCAAGGGCGCCAACCTGGCCGAGATGACGTCGGTACTCAAGCTCCCCGTGCCGCCCGGGTTCACCATCTCGACCGACGCCTGCCGTGACTACATGGCAGGCGGCTGGCCCAAGGGCCTCGACGCCGAGGTGGCGTCGTCGCGGGGTCGGCTCGAGGCCGCCATGGGCAAGGCCGTCGGCGACGCCAAGGACCCCCTGCTGGTCTCGGTGCGCTCGGGTGCGAAGTTCTCCATGCCCGGCATGATGGACACCGTCCTCAACCTCGGCCTCAACGACAAGTCGGTCGAGGGGCTGGCGAAGCAGACGGGCGACGAGCGCTTCGCCTTCGACTCGTACCGGCGCTTCGTCGCCATGTACGCCCGCATCGTCCTCGAACTGCCCGGCGAGGAGTTCGACTCGCTCTTCGACGCGGCCAAGGAGCTGGCCGGGACGACGTCGGACGCCAAGGTCCCGACCGAGCTGCTGCGCTACCTCGTCGACTCCTACCAGCAGATCGTGGAGCGCCACACCGGCAAGCCCTTCCCCCAGCAGCCCGCCGAGCAGCTGCGCGGTGCGATCGAGGCCGTGTTCCGCTCGTGGAACGGGCCCCGGGCCATCGCGTACCGCGAGCGCGAGCACATCGCGCACGACCTCGGCACCGCCGTCAACGTGCAGGCCATGGTCTTCGGCAACCGCGACGACAACTCGGGGACGGGCGTCGGCTTCACCCGTGACCCGGCCACGGGCGCCAAGGGCGCCTACGGCGACTTCCTGATCAACGCGCAGGGCGAGGACGTGGTGGCCGGCATCCGCAACACCGAGCCCATCGCCGAGCTGAAGAAGCAGTTCCCCAAGGTCCACGCCGAGCTGCTCAAGATCTTCGATCGCCTGGAATCGCACTACCGCGACATGTGCGACACCGAGTTCACCATTGAGCAGGGCAAGCTCTGGATGCTCCAGACCCGGGTGGGCAAGCGCACCGGCGCGGCGGCCCTCAAGATGGCCGTGGACATGGTGCGCCCGAGCGACCTCGGGATCTCCAGGGCCGAGGCCGTGTCGCGCATCACCGAGGACCACCTCGACGCCGTGCTGCACCCGCAGTTCGCCGGCTCGGGCTACGCCACGTGGGCCAAGGGCCTCGGGGCCAGCCCCGGCGCCGCCGTGGGGCGCATCTACTTCAGCGCCGACGACGCGGCGGAGGCGGCGGCGCGCGGCGAGCAGGTCATCCTGGTCCGCAACGAGACCTCGCCCGAGGACGTGCACGGCATGCTGGCCGCCGAGGGGATCCTGACCGCCCGTGGCGGCCTGGTGAGCCACGCCGCCGTCGTGGCGCGGGGCTGGGGCAAGCCGGCCGTCGTCGGTGCCGAGGTGCTTCGCCTGGGCGACCACCAGGTCACTGCGCACGACGTCACCCTCTACGAGGGGGACTGGGTCTCGCTCGACGGCGGGGCGGGGATCGTCGTGGCCGGCCAGGTGCCGCTGACCGCGGCCAAGCCCCCGGCCGCGTTCGACGTCGTCCTCTCGTGGGCCGACGAGATCCGCAAGGGCCACCTGGCCGTGCGGGCCAACGCCGACACCGGTGACGACGCCGCCAACGCGCGCTCGCTCGGGGCCGAGGGCATCGGGCTGTGCCGCACCGAGCACATGTTCCTCGGCGAGGACCGCCTGCCGGTGGTGCGCCGGATGATCCTGGCCCACTCGCCGAGTGAGGAGGCCGACGCGCTCGAGGAGCTGCGCCTCGTCCAGCGCGAGGACTTCATTTCCATCCTGGCCGCCATGGACGGGCTGCCCGTCACGGTCCGCCTGCTCGACCCGCCGCTGCACGAGTTCCTGCCCTCCACCGAGGAGCTGGCCCACAAGGACGCCACCGTCGGGCTGAACCCCGAGGAGCGGCGCCTCTACGAGGCCGCGCTGTCCTGGCAGGAGTCCAACCCGATGCTCGGCACGCGCGGCGTACGGCTCGGGGTGATCAAGCCCGGCCTCTACGCCATGCAGGTGCGCGCGCTGATGGAGGCCGCCCGCCAGCGGGTGGCCGACGGCGGGCACCCGATCGTCGAGATCATGATCCCGCTGACGGTGACCCGGGCCGAGCTGGCCCTCGCCCGCGGCTGGGTCGAGGACGCGCTGTCCGACGTCTACAAGGAGCGCGCCCCGCGTCCGTCCAAGGGGGCCAAGGCGACCACCGCCAAGGCGGGCAAGCTCGAGGTGACGATCGGGACCATGATCGAGACGCCCCGGGCCGCCCTGCGCGCCGAGGAGATCGCGGAGGTGGCCGACTTCTTCTCCTTCGGCACCAACGACCTGACCCAGATGACCTTCGGCTTCTCCCGCGACGACGTCGAGGGCCGGATGATGGACGCCTACCTGGAGCTCGGCCTCCTGCCGCGCAACCCCTTCGAGGTGGTCGACTTCGACGGCGTCGGCGAGCTGGTGCGCCTCGGGACCCAGCGGGGCCGCAAGACCAAGCCGAACCTCAAGGTCGGCGTCTGCGGCGAGCACGGGGGCGACCCCGCCTCCATCGCGCTGTTCTACGACGCCGGGCTCGACTACGTCAGCTGCTCGCCCTTCCGGGTCCCGGTGGCCCGCCTGGCTGCCGCCCAGTCGGTGCTGGCGGAGGCCGAGGCCGAGGCCGAGAAGGCCCCGGCCAAGGGGAAGTAGTCCGGACCTCGGGTCAGGCGGCCGGCTCCCCCGAGCGGCCGGCCACCACGTAGCGGCGCAGGGCGATGACGGTCCAGATGGCCTCGACGACCCCGAAGGGCCAGGCGCCCGAGAGGAAGCCGTAGGAGCTCGACAGGGCGCATCCGACGGCGAAGGCCAGGACGAAGCCCCTGCCGCGCGCCTCCAGGGCGTACATCCCCATCATGAAGGTGAGGGCGCAGACGCCGTAGATGGTGACCGCCATCGGACAACCGTAGGCCAGGCACGGGGCCGCACATCGCCGCGGTACCGTCAGGGTGTGGGGATACCGGACGAGGAAGTGGCCCAGGTCCGGGCGGCCACCGACATCGTGGCCCTCATCAGCGAGCACGCGCTGCTGAAGAAGGTGGGCCGGCGCTGGAGCGGGCTCTGCCCGTTCCACACCGAGAAGACGCCGTCGTTCAGCGTGAATGCCGAGGAGGGCTTCTACTACTGCTTCGGCTGCCAGGAGTCCGGCGACGCCATCACCTTCGTGCGGGCCATGGAGCACCTCGACTTCGTCGACGCCGTGCGCCTGCTGGCCGACCGGGCCGGCATCACGCTGCACGAGGACCAGGAGCAGGGCCGGGACCACAAGCGCCGCTCGGAGCTGCTCGAGGCCATGGAGCGCGCCGTCGCGTGGTACCACGAGCGTCTGCTGCGCTCGCCCGACGCCGGACCGGCCCGGGACTACCTCCGCTCGCGCGGCTACGACGGCGAGGTCGTGCGCCAGTTCCGCCTGGGGTGGGCCCCCGACGACTGGGACGCGCTGGCCAAGGCGCTCAAGCTCCCCGAGAAGGTGCTCTCGGACTCGGGCCTGGGCTTCATCAACCGCCGGGGCCGGGCGCAGGACTTCTTCCGGGCCCGCGTGCTCTTCCCCATCTGCGACCCTTCCGGGCGGCCCATCGCTCTGGGCGGGCGCATCCTGCCGCCGCGGCCCGGGTCGGCGCCGCCCGACCGGCCGGAGCCGAAGTACAAGAACTCGCAGGAGTCCCCGATCTACTCCAAGCGCCGGACCCTCTACGCGCTCAACTGGGCCAAGAAGGGGATCATCGCCCAGGGCGAGGTCGTGGTGTGCGAGGGCTACACCGACGTCATCGGCTGCTTCCAGGCCGGCGTGCCGTGGGCCGTCGCGACGTGCGGCACCGCGCTGGCCGAGGAGCACTTCACTCTTTTGCGAAACTTCGCCAAGCGCATCGTGCTCGCCTACGACGCCGACGCCGCGGGCCAGAGCGCGACCTCACGCGTCTACGAGTGGGAGCGCAAGCACGAGGTCGACGTCGTGGTGGCGGCCATGCCAGGCGGCAGCGACCCCGGCGACCTGGCCCGCACCGACCCGGGGGCGCTGGCCAGCGCCATCAAGGAGGCCCGGCCGTTCCTCCAATTCCGGGTGGACCGCATGCTGGCCGCGGGCGACCCCAAGACGGCGGAGGGCCGGGCGCGGGCGGCCGAGGCGGCGCTCACGGCGGTGGCGGAGCACCCGGACGACCTGGTCCGCGACCAGTACGTGATGCAGCTGGCCGACTTCTGCAAGGTGGACCCCGACCGCCTGCGCGAGCGGCTGGACCACCTGCGGGCCCACCCGCCCACCGAGACCCCGGCCCGCCGCGGCCGGGCCCGCCGCGGCGACGAGCCCCCGCCGATGGAGTACCCCGAGGACGACGGGGACCGGTACGCGCCCGAGGACGACGGGCGCGGCGCCGCCCTGGCTGCGGCGCTCCGACCAGGACCGGGGCTCGAGGCACTCAAGTTGGCGGTCCATCGACCCGAAGATGTAGCGGATCGGGTGCACGCGGTCCTCTTCGTCGACCGCCTGCAACGGCAGGCGTTCGTGGCGCTGCTGGAGAACGACAGTGTGCACGAGGCGGTGGAGACCGCGTCACCGGAGGTGGCGAGCCTGTTGCGACGCGTCATAGTCGAGGAGCCCATGTCGGGTGACCCTCAATTGGGGGACCCGGTCGACTCCGTGGTCACCGTGCTCCTGCGCGCCGCGGCCCGCCGCGCCCTCGCCGACATCGAGATCGAGTCACGGGCGGAGGCCGACTCGTGGCAGGCCTCGGCGGCCGAGACGGTGCAGGTGCGGCGCTGGCTGGACGAACTCGGGGAATCGGGCTCCGGGCGCGATGCCGCCGACCGGTTGGTAGCGTGGTTGGTCGAGAGGGATCCAGAGGAGTGATGGATTTGGCAGGTGGAGGGTGAGCGAGGATTCTGCAGTCGCCATTGACGACGAGGGTCTCGACGCGACCGCGGTACCGGCTCCGACGAACGGGTCCGCGACCAACGGGTCCGCGGTCAACGGCGGACTGGCGTCCGTCGCGCACGTCGCGCTCCCCGACGGTGTCTCGCAGGTCGACTTCGATGCCGCGCTGGCGGCCGGGCGCGAGAAGGGACAGCTCACGCAGGACGAGCTGATCGACGCGCTGCACGCCGTGGAGCTCACGCCAGAAGTGCTGACCACCCTCATCCACCGTGTCACCGCCGAGGGCGTCGTGCTCGTCGAGGAGGACGTCGAGGAGCTGAACTCGGAGTTCACTGCGCCGCGCAAGGCGGCCCGCGCGGCGCAGCGCTCGGACGGCGCCGCACCGTCCCGTCGCGAGCCGACCGCCACCCGGCGGGCGGTCTCGGCCGAGTCGAGCGGCAGTGCCGAGGACCCCGTCCACACGTATCTCAAGGAGATCGGCCGGGTCCCGCTGCTGAACGCCGAGCTCGAGGTGGAGATCGCCAAGACCATCGAGGAGGGCAACGCGGCGGCGGCCAGGCTGGCGGCCCACGAGCTGGCCGTGGTGGGGGAGAAGCCCGAGGAGGACCTACTCGACGCCGGTGGGTTGTCCCGCAACAAGCGCCTCATGCGCAGGGGACTGCAGGCGAAGGACGAGCTCATTGAGGCGAACCTGCGCCTGGTGGTCTCGATCGCCAAGCGCTACCGCAACCGCGGGCTGGCCTTCCTCGACCTGATCCAGGAGGGCAACCTCGGGCTGATGCGGGCGGTCGACAAGTTCGACCACACGAAGGGCTTCAAGTTCTCCACCTACGCGACGTGGTGGATCCGCCAGGCCATCACGCGGGCGATCGCGGACCAGGCGCGCACCATCCGCATCCCGGTGCACATGGTCGAGACGATCAACAAGGTGGTGTGGGCCCAGCGCGCGCTGCTCCAGGAGCTCGGCCGCGAGCCGACGATCGACGAGGTGGCGCGGCGCGTGGAGCTCCCGATGGAGCGCGTTCGCGAGATCCTGCGCATCAACCAGGACACGGTCTCGCTCGAACAGCCGGTGGGTGACGAGGACGACTTCAACCTGTCCGACCTGATTGAAGACAGGGGAGCGGTGGTCCCCGACGACGCGGCGACGCGCTCCCTCCTGGACGCGGCGGTCCGCGAGGCTCTCGGCCACCTGTCCGAACGCGAGCAGGACGTGGTGCGACTCCGCTTCGGCCTCGACGACGGCAAGATCCGCACGCTCGAAGAGGTGGGCAAGGAGTTCGGGGTGACCCGGGAGCGGGTGCGTCAGATCGAATCCAAGACCCTGGCCAAGCTGCGCCGGCCGGACGCGGCACATCTGCTGAGGGACTATCTCGAAGAGTCCTGAGCCGACCGACAACCGGATGTGCCCTCGACGGTGGCGGTGCGTGCCGCTGATATCGTTCGGGGGCTGTTTTCTCAACCCTTTCCGGGGTAGCTCAATGGCAGAGCAAGCGGCTGTTAACCGCTAGGTTGAGAGTTCGAGTCTCTCCCCCGGAGCTGTCTGTGTCGTTTTCGCTGGTCAGCGGTGGTGTAAGGGCGACCTCATCTTCAGCCCCACCCCCGTCGTGCGCGCTGCGTGCGCGATCTGGTTGCAGTGTCTTGTCGAGTGGGAGCACGTTCGCGCACTCGGCGTAGCGGTTGAGTTCTTGCGCGAGCAGAGCGTCGCGCTCGTCGGATGCGTGCTCGTAGCGCACCACCATGGCGACCGACTTCCACCCGCCGCGGCTCATCAGCTCCTTGGTGCTCGCCCCGGTCGTGGCGAACATGGTGGCGGCGAAGTGGCGCAGATCGTGGAAGCGCACCCAGGTGAGTCCCGCCCGCCGGCGAGCGGTCTCCCAGATGACCCAGAAATTGCTCGGGCGCAGGCGCTCGCCCGTGGTACCGGTGAAGAGGGGAGCGTCGCTCTCGGGGCCGACGAAGCGCCGCAGGTGGTCTTCCAGCGCCGGCATGACCGAGCTCGGCATGAAGACCTTGCGGGGGTCGCCGTTCTTGGTCGGGCCGAGGTCGAGCGAGCCGTCGTGGAACTCGTGCAGTGTCCGCTCGACCCGGACGGCACCGGTAACGAGGTCGACGTCCCGGCGCTCGAGCCCGAGCACCTCGCCCCGACGGAGCGTCCCCCAGGCGGCGACAATGACTGCGGCCCGGTACTGCTCGGGCATCGACTGGGTGAGGGCGGTCACCTGGTTGACGTCGGGGATGCGGCGCTCGGTCACTCGGTCGGTGCCGCCGCCCTTGACCCGGCACGGGTTCTTCAAGATGAGGTCGTCGGAGATGGCGGTGTTGAAGATGGCCTTGAGGAGCCGGTAGGCGGAGCGGGCGACGCCAGGCGTCTGGCCGGCGAGGTCGGCGTACCAGGCTCGCACCTGGACCGGTGTGATCTTCGCCAGTTCCCGCTGTCCGAAGGCGGTGTTGAGGCGGTTGGTGATGAGCCAGCCGTAGTACTCCTTGGTGCGGGCCCGGATGTCGGTGCGCTGGGCCAGCCAGAGCTCGGCGTAGCGGCCGAACGAGATCCGCCCGAGCTCCGGGTCGACCCAGTCGTTGCGGCCGATGGCAGCCGAGACGGCGTCCAGGAAAGCGTGGGCGTCGGCCTTCTGCTGAAACGTTTCGGGTGCGATATGCCGGTGTCCCTCGTGCCAATAGCTGGCCTGGTACCACCCGCTCGGGAGCTTGCGGACGTTGCCGAAATGTCGGCGGCTCGAGGTCACGCCGATCCACTGCTCACGTACAGGATTGGAATTGCGCCCATGTCAGCCTCTGCATCAAGACTTCGTACCACTGACGATTGTGAAGGCGAACGCCGACGGAGCGGATCGCAGAGCGAACTCCAGGCCACCCAGATCGCCCACACATTACCGCCTGGCGGTACGGCCACGGCAGGCCGAACGTGCTGGCTCGACCCGTTGCTCTTCGAGCCATACGTTGAGGGCCGCCGGATCAAAGCGGATGAACCTACCGACCTTTAGAAATGGGATCCGCCGCTCGGCTGCCAACCGTTGAATGTGCCTCCGTGTCACACTCAACGCCTCCGCGACCGCATCGATGGTGAGCAATGGCGCGATTGGTTTCGTCGCAGCTGACTCTGTGGGCCAGTCCTCCGGTACGTCCATGCTCCCTCCTCCGATCCCAGGCGAAATCACTCCCTATCTATGTATGGGCAGTGAGCGATCCGAAATTCGACAACATCCTGGTGAGAGCAATGACCGAATCGTCGGCGAACAGGGGAGCATCGACTATCGCATCACAAGGGCTACGAGACCATCGGAGGAACACGGAGAACGAACGCGCAACCACGTGCAACCACGGAGAAAAGAGGAAGGAGAAGAAAGGTCAACAAGCAGTTAGGACGTCAAGAAACAGGTGAAATCAGAGCAACCGGCAAACCCCCAGGCACCCTCTGTGTCCATAAAGGGTGAGACACCTTGCATCCACCATCACTACCGATTGGGCGAGCAAGGTGAGTCACATGGCAGACGAAGCGAAGGAGCAGCAGGGCGAAGAGCCCAAGGTGTTGG
>Ga0224557_1002557_pt1 | contig 15265 bp, 19 predicted proteins | sample 714S31014metaG_FD_180677 | JGI IMG/M metagenome (GOLD analysis project Ga0224557, IMG submission 180677) | Peat soil microbial communities from Stordalen Mire, Sweden - 717 S3 10-14 | ecosystem: Environmental > Terrestrial > Soil > Wetlands > Peat | place: Sweden: Norrbotten County, Stordalen...
AGGCGTTGAAAATTGAAGAAGACCCTTATATTTCAAGCCCCGATAAATGCCTAGGTATGAATAATCGACTAGGTGTGTATCCTCAGCGCGAGGAACTTTTTGGTGATGATGCGCTCATTTCCATCAAATGTCCGCACTGTCATAACGCGTTCTCCAATCAGAAAATCAGGATGTGGTTCGGCACAGATTCCGACGGGGCTTGGGCGGTTTCAGGAACAATTTGCCCCACGAGGGAATGTCAGCGTCTCGTTTTATATTTAGAAAAAGGGGACGCGGGTTTAATTATGCAGGATGGTCAATATGCGCAAATCTTTAAGCCGTTTAAATCAGGAGCTCGATTAATACGCCCCGAATTCGTGTTACCTTCAATACCTATAGGTACGCCCCCCAAAATCGCACAAGATTACAGAGAAGCATCAATGGTCCTTGCCCTTAGCCCTACTGCGTCAGCTGCGCTTAGCAGAAGATGTTTACAGAGTATCATCCGAGAGGTATCGGCCAAGGATATAAAGAACTTCAAGCAAGGCAATCTTAAGGGGGAAATTAATCAGGTCACAAAAAGCAAAACGATCCTGAATGCCAATTTGATTGAAATGCTCCACGGGGTGCGGATTATAGGAAATTTCGCCGCACATCCCAATAAAAGCAAACACACCAATTTGATAATGCCTGTCGAACCAAATGAGGCAGAATTCAACTTAACTGTGATTGACAAGCTCCTGTTTTACTATTTTGTTCAATCGCCACAAGAAAAGAAAATATTAGATGATATAAATAAAAAACAACAAGAAAAGTCTTGAGTATCACCGCTATTTTTTGATGCATCAAGCAATTTCATTCGCGGCTCGGCCTGTCGAGAAGCGCGCCCAAGATGAGGCGCATAGTTAAAGTGGTGCTCTTGATGGTACAGGTAGAGACGATGCATCCACTCCCGCCTGAGTGCGTATTTTCCGCATAGTGACGACGACACAAACGGCGCTCATGGCGAGCAACGTGCATGAAGCGCTATATCCGGCATATCGCGTGGGCGCGACGCACCAAGCTGAGCTAAATTAGAGTGCGTTTCCACGAAATGAGTTCGTATTTGGTGTCACAGACAAACTCAAAGTTTTGAGAGTTAAAAGTTCTGTTGATGGAATTGCAAGTGTCTGCCCAGTCAAAGGCAGGGATTCTTTTTTTTCAAGATTGTCCATATATTTTATGCGTTGCCTCTCTTTGTTCATAATTGTATCCTACAATTCAAGATCCTCTAACCAGCGCCCAGCTATTACTTGTCTATTTTGATTGATGACCGGACGACATACGTGTGTGAGCTTCATGGACTCGAGGATACCTAAGTTAAGATTTGCAACATCCCAGTCGGGATCAGATTGGTCGTTCGTCTGGAAGTAAGGTACGTCTAGTTTAAGCATTTCACGATATAAGCCGTTTAGCATCATGATCGACGCATTAAGTGGCCCAGTTGGTTCAATAACGTTTAACTTCAATGTTTGTTCCGCTTCTGTCTTGCTTATGATATAGCTGTGAGAGAATCTTTCACGCGTTACGATTCGCACACACTTCTCTATAACCTGTTCGTCTTTTGTATGATATTCCATTAACTTAGTTGCAAGAAATGCTATTTGCTGTCGCGATCGCTGAACTGCTCCGAGAACAATCGGATCAATTTTTGAAGAGAGTTTGTCAAAAACGGATAACATTGACTGCTCGTCATTTAGTTTGAACTCTTCTTTTGCGAGGTCAAGAAAAGCGTTAACATCTTCAACGTTTATCGGAACGACCGCACGTGGCCTGTTGGGTAGCTCTACGACAGGTGCCAGCGGGTGCTCACTTAACGACGGGTCGATTGGGCTGAGTTGGCCCGTTTTAGTCATTACAACCTCATTTGCGCCAAGGGCGATTAATGTCGCGCAGCTTAGCGCTCTAAACGGAATAATTACGTTAAACTCATTGCAGAACTCTCGAAACAAGTTTACGAGAGCGTAGCCTGCCATGGTATCGCCACCGAGGCTATATAAAAAGAGATCAATTTTATCCGCCCCGCCACTTGCTAAGTGCTGATGTAAAAAAGGAAAAATATCCGTCCCAATCTGAGTTACCAAATTGGGCCTATCGCCGGTAATATAGACAACGACTTTGGAGCCTCTGACATTTTGGATATTTTCAATAAGATCCATCCGTTCTTTTCGAGTCATAAGATTTTAACCTCCCGCGAATGTTAAACTTTTCAAGATACGTGCTATATATAAATGCGGAAACGAATTCAAATTCAGTCATCACGCTTTTTCTCCCGAGGCCATAAACCAAGGACGCAGCGGGCGGTTCGTTGGAAAAGATAGCGTGCAATATCGAACACTGGCAGAGGTTCGCTTAATAACCACGTAGCACCGCACGAGTTACGGACGATGCACTCGTGGAAGCGTCACACCTTTTTCCAAGGAAACATCACACCCTTTTCCAAATCTGCCTGCAGCAAAGCGTTCGCTTGAAGATCTGCCTTCTTTTTAACTTCCGGCGGAAGTATTTGGCCACAATGAATCCTTATGCCGTCTTCGTCCGAAAGCATAAACGTAACCCCATCGAATTTCAGTTCACCTTTCAATTTAGGGAAATTAACGTCGACGGCGTGCAAATTCCACCTATAGGCGATGATCGCAGGTCTCCAAACCGATCTCCTGCGCTTCACTTTTTCAACGGTCGAAATCCACGTAAGGATGTGTCGGTGCAGATCGACTGATTTAACATATACGCCTTCTACACCGCGAAGGTCAAAACCTGACTGAAACATCTCTCCACGGCAACAATACTCGGCATCGGTTCGGAGCTTCTTATTGATGGCTTGCGCCTCAAATTTCACTCTTTTAATTGTATTAAGGGAAGGCTTCGAATAGAACTCATCCAGTTGGTAGTCTGCTGGATGTAGCAACCTCCACACGGCGGCTGCTTCTTCCGCAGATTTATTCGTCCACTTCCAAGCCGCCCCTTGACGACCCGCTTTACTGTCTCTCGTCGGCCCAACAATGATTTTTTTCGTGGCCCATCCTTTGAGCGTGCCATCCTTGAGGTCTTCTTCACCGAGACCCACTTTTTTTAGGCGTAATCTAAGCTCTTGAAAGTCCATATGACCATTTTATTCGCTGGATAGGCTATTAAATGTTATGTTTACTCGTCTTATCTAAAGTTTAGAAAACCAGTTTAAAGCTAAACGATAAACATGATGCGGGGCGCTGCCTCTGAAAACCGAGAGGAAGAAATGATACACGAACTGAACGCTGGATTTCAGCATCCTATTGATGGAAAACTTCTGGACCTGATAGGTCAATCTCCGCGCGGATGTAGGCTACAGAAGCTGATCGAATCAGTCGACACGATCACACGCGCGGGCCTGATGTACCGACTGCTGAGACTTGAAGCTCAAGGGATTGTAAGAGCCGAGAGAAAGCCGAGAAATACAACGTATTTCCTGCGCGAAAAGAATAACAAGCCCAAAAAGGGCTGCCGAGTGAGCGAAGCTCGGCACGAAAGGAATTTAGACAATGTCTACTTTAGCCAAGGGCCTTAATAAAAACCTTTCTGATTCTCACGACGAGCGAACGCAATCTGAGCACGATCTCATAAAGCTCGCAAGGCTTTTATATCAAAAAACGTGCGAGGCGCTCGATCGCGCTGACCAAGACGATAACGAACTCTCTCTAGTTCTCAGCGACGGAGCCGATAATCTCGACGCAATGATTTCGGGTCTTGACCGTATTCGGGAGGCCCGAAAATGACGATGCTCGATACTGCTCTCGACTATGCAGAGCGGCACGGGTTCAGCTTGCTTCCAGCTCCGGCGACCGGAGAGAAAAAACCCATAGGCTTAGGCGGCCCGGATTTTGAGAACGCCACGAATGACGCGGCAGAGTTACAGAAACATTGGCTGAGACATCCAAACGCGAACATCATTCGGCGAGTTTACGGGTCACTGCTGATTGACGTTGAAAGTGAGGAGGGGCATCCGACAGAAGCTAAACAGGCTCGGATGGAAGGTAAGGCGTTTGGAATTGACGCCCTAAACGAGCTACAAAAGGAAAAAGGGCGACTCCCCAAGACGCTTATATATAACACCTGGTCAGGCGGGTTGCATCTGACGTATAATCGTCCTGCCGGATCGGAGGACAAAAAGTTTAAGACGAAGCTGGCTCCGGGATTGGAGCTGAAATCCAATGGCATCGTAATGCTGCCTCCGTCAGTGCGAGACGGCAAGCGCTATAGAATGCTTGATGATGTCGACGTAGCGGATCTGCCGGGAGAATGGATCAACTTTTTTGTGGAAAAAAAGCCGCGAATCGTCAGGACGAAAAAGGCTGAGGCAGGCGGCGAAACGATTTGCCAACGCTATGGCATAGATATGTTCGACGTGTGCGTTCTGCCGATGGACGCACGTCAACAAAGCGACGAGATCATAGGTTCGCACCCGATACACGATTCAGATACTAAGACCAATTTTCACGTTCACTCTGACGGCTCTGTGTGGCATTGCGAACGACATCACACAGGCGGCGATGCGTTGACGTGGGTTGCCGTCCGCGAGGGCTTTATCGAGTGCGAGAATGCCGGCCCGCTCGATCGAGAAACGGTTTTGCGTTGCATAGACGTCCTGCGCCGTGACGGGTTAGCATCAGAGACTATGGCAGCAATCCCGAAAGAGCGCCGAGATAGCATTGATTCGCTCGCGCAATGGCTCATAATGCATCCAAGGCAAGCCATCGCGTTCTATCGTTGGCTTATGGATGACTATCACCAAGGAGAGCACGACCTCAAGACGTCGATGTGGAGAGAGATTCAGCGAGTAGCGTTTCACAGCACAACGGCGCTGCTTCACTCCGATATGACGGCCCCGAGTCGCATGGGCAAAACGTCACTTATGCTCAAATTCGTTCAGATGTTGCCCCCGGGACACAAAGAGGTCTTGACGTCATTATCACCAAAAGCGATTTGGTACAAAACGCTTCGACGGGTCAAGAAGCGAGTCCCCCGGACAGATCCGAAAACCGGCGAGGACATGACTGACCCCAAGACGGGAGAACCGTTAATTAAGACGATCAGAGTCAGAGAGTCAGATCCTAATTATTACGTCGGCAAGCTGATCGTCATTCTCGAGTTGTCCGAGATGAAAGACTTTGGCGTGTTGAAGATGCTCGCCGATGAATACGAGACCGGATTCACCCATGAAACAGTCATAGATCAAGAAAGCGTCGCTCTCAAAGTTGAAGGCCCGCGATGCGTAATGACGATGAGCGTCAAAGGGATTCAAAATGACGTTGCGAGGCAGATCCTTAACCGATTTATTCAAACGCCACTCGATGAGCCGACCGCTAAAGGAACGGCAGAAAAACTCGAGATGGTTACGGACCACGACCTCGACGAAAGTACGATCGATGAAGACCCACGGTTGCCAGTATTACAAAGGATGCTCGAAGTGTCATGGAGTGACGGGTTTAATGTCGCTGTCAAACCTCCATCGGACGATGTGAGGCGACTCATGAAAGCCATTGACCGACAGCTCCACGCCGACGGATTCAACGTCACACAGATACGGGAGTTTCATACATTCGCCCTTTGCGCCGCGTTTGAAAAGCGATTCGCCCGAGGCGACCCCGGCATTATGCAGATCCAAGAGAATGACGTGCGCGAAGCGTGGTTCATCCTCACGACATTCGGCAACTTCGCTCGAGGTAGTCTTACAAGAGCTGAGTATGATCTGCTTAAAGCGATCCCGAATAATGCCGAGGAGTCGGAAGATGCGAGCGACCTACGAGAGCGCACAGGATTGGGAGTCGCAACGATCAACGACGCTTTGCGAGTCAAAGAAGATCCCGTCAAAGGGCAAGGAAAATTTCTCCAATATGGCTACGTAAACTACATTCAGGGTACGAAGGCGAGTCAGTTTTATCGATTGCGCGAAGGGGATGAGGCTGTCAAGAAGATAACAACCGAAATAGAATTCGATGGCGAACCCGTTAAACCATTGAATCCGTGTGCATATCCGTATTATGATTTGCTTCTTGAACTGCCGGATACAACGCTTTTTAATATCGATTCGACACTATTCGGCACTATTCGGAAGCCAACCGAATCGCAAAAAGACAGCGGAGATGCAAAAAAATGAAATCGACGGCCGTCTCTACGGCGGATCTTTTTCGATTCGGTAATTCGGTAAAAATAACTCTACAACAACACAAGAGAGGATGTAGTGTATGTTACTAAATCGCCGAATTTCCGAATCAAAAATCAAAGAAGGCAGGAGAGGCATACTAACAAGGAAAAGACCGACGAACAAGATCGCGCTCGATTCGGAAACCAACCGAATAGTGCCGAATCGAACCGAATCGGAAAATTAGATCAGAACAAAATGGCAGCACGTCGAGACCTGGAATCACAGGCTGGGGCTACAAAGGACAATGTGAAGTAAGTTGCAGTCGCTGTCTACAACAAGATCGAATCTGAAAAAAGAAAATGAACAACGCAGCGACGTTAGATTCAATCGACCGTGATCGATGGCAACACGATCGCACTCGAGCGGCGGCGCCCGCGAAGCGGGGCATGCAATCAATGAAAAGGCGGCACAGATCAGGATCACACCGGCGATGATAAGGCTCGTCTTTAAGCAACTCGCGCGCGAGGTAGGGCCTTCAAAGGAAGCACAGCAACGCCGACTCAATGAGATCTGTATGCAGATCGCGGACGACATCAGGAACGGCCTGCAGGTGAACATTTAGTGGCGAGGTGACGGATGAACATCGGCCCGCAACCACGGCTCCTTGGACATAACCATTCCCTCGCACCCTAATTTCAAATTCTTATTGTAACCTGAGTTACAGAACGCCTTTTTTAGTTTCTTTTGTATCTTGCTGTATCGTCTGCTTTGATATTTCAAGAATTAGCCGTGCTGTTCATAGAACGCAACGCACATCCTTCCAATACTGCATATACACATCATAGACGTGCTCGGGCAACGGATGTTTGTAGTGCTTCCAATCAATGCCGCTCACGCCGTGCGTCATGATGTACGCCCGGTTTGATTGATCCCATTGAATAACGTCGCCATATTGTTCCGCAAACTTTCTCAGATCGCTCATAACAATGCGAACGTTGCTTTTTAAGAGTCGAACTTCGTGATACCTCAGCCATTGTTGAAACGACAATTGGTCAAAAGCAAGCGCATCGTCCTGTCGACCATCCAGCACAGGCAGAATTGCCTCAACAACTTGTGGATGAAGGGGGCAATAGTGCTGCATGCGAATTTTATCTTGCCACGGAAGGACGTCCACGACGGGTTTATCCATCTTCGTCGCCTCCCTTAATTGTCCAACGGTGAGTCGTGCTATCGTCGCTAAGGGTCGTTGCCCTGTGAATGCGCCAAACAGTACCATCGCTTCATAATTCAGACAGTGATAGGCCTCAATGCCGCCGCTACGATATGCGTGCTTAATCGCTGTGAGTAAGTTCTCAACGTCTTCTTTGGTGACAATCCGGTCTGTCACGCACTTTTGCTCCTTGACCGACCGCGGGATCTGTAAGAACAAGTCAAACGAGGCATATCGCTGGTCGAAGCTGATCTTTGACATGTAGCTGAGAAATGCACGAGCGAACTGCAGGACTTTGCGTTTAGCGTCTGTATCCTGATATTTTGCAAGGACGTGACCCCGCAAGTGGAGCATTGTGGTTACACTCACAGCTCCTCGTGTGGCGTCCCACAACAACTCAGCTGACTTTTTCAGCCACGTGACCGTCTTGGATGTCAGTCCTGCTGCCCGTAAAGTGAGATAACCGCTCAAGTCTTCGTGCGTAAATAGAAGCACGAGGTCCGACAAACCGCTGTGGTTGGGCTGAGGAAAAAGTTTACACTCGAGTTTACACTTTTTTCCTTGAGCTGAGAAGCCCCGTTGGTCAAAGGAAATCAAAAAAGGAGCGCCCGAGTCGGGATTTGAACCCGAGTCGGAGCCTCGACAGGGCTCCATGATAGGCCGCTACACTACCCGGGCTTGCGCACGCAAAGCGACTGCCTGACGCAGCACAACTTACTAGCCAAGTATTGATAATAAAGCTTTCTGCGGTGATTTTCGAGCGTGCCCCTGCCTCTGACAGTTTCGTGGAAATGAGGTGCACTTTTTGCAAGAGCTTCCGTCAAAGGCTGTGCCAAATCTGCACATGGTTTTAAAGCTTCTTCGCTCGGTTTTAAAACCGTGTCTTCCTTTGGCACGCTTTGTTCTGTCACAATGAGGGACGCTTGCCTTCCTTCGTGTCAGTCTCATAAATACAAGCAGTCTTACCCACGGCATCAAAATACAGTTTGGGCAAGCGCAGCTGTGGGTAATCAATACCTTTGGCAGATAGCTTGCCGATTTTTGATTTTCCTATAAGTTGCATAATCCCACCGATTTAGCTGACATCTCACAACTACCGGTCCAACCTTTCCAATCAATCGCCCCTCTCCGTGTCTCTCGCTTGCTTCGCAAGCTCAACCGCTATAACTAGTGCGTCGCTCTGCGAGATTCTTTTACCTAGTCGAGCAGCCTCCTTAAGCTGAAAGCCGATTAGCAGCTCCCGCGCCTCCTTAGAGACTAGGATTTTCGTCCTTTCCATGTTGTGTCCCGTTATCCTATATTGATATGAACCTTTCTCTGACATTAACTCCTCGAAGGGTAACTTATACCCCAACATGTTAGAGTTACGCGGTGCTTCGTTGTAGCTCTGCATATTTCGCTCCGTTGCCGATTCTAGAGAGTCACATCGGAGCTACCAGACCCGTCGAGTCAACCGAGCCAGAGCTAAGAATTAGAATCTCGGGATATTTAGCACCCCACACGATTTTGAGGCCGTCCGCTTACAATATAACCGATTGCTGCCGGTCGCTGTCAGCTTTCGCAGCAGCCTAAAAGTCAAAGGAATCTAAAAAAGAAGAAGCTTTTAGGAGCTAAGGAACGGGTAGAAGCAACCCCTGTCTGTTGACAAGGTCATCCTTCTTTCACCTTTCACTATCAGCACGTTCTTGCAGTTCGATTATCACCATCAGCACGAACGCACCGTATGTACAAGCAACTTATCCCCGCACTGACGTTGAAGACAGGAAGCAGGCAGTCTACAACCTCTTTGCTGCCTACCTTCAAACGATGCCGCTCAAAGAGCTGTTAGACGGCGTGGAACGAGCGCGGCGAGACGCGCAACTTAGATATGTCGTAATCCACGGCGCGGTATGCAGCTACTGTATTGGCAGAGCCGAACGGCTTGACGGGTCATACCTGCAGACGTTCGCGCTTGAGTTAAAAGAACAGCTTGCCGAGACTCTCGCTGCGTTTGTCACGTCGATTCTGACTCAGCCGCGTAGGCCAGAGGGAAAAGTGTTGCGAAAAAAATCGGCAAGACAAAATAAATTTATCCGGAGAAAAGTAAATGATCAAAAAGAAACGCAGCGGGCCTTGATGAACGAATACAAGAAGCGAAATCCTGCTAAACTTTTCTGGGTTGTCACTACTGATCATCCTGTACGCCGTACTCGATGTAATCGCTCAGAGCCTGCCGCCACATTATAGCCCAATAAGCCAAGCAGAAAGCGATCTTGCAGTGGGCAAATTTGGATTTATCATGACCTTGAACTTCTTGAATCGCGGAGTTCTTTCCCTTGTGTTTATTTTTGCCTTTCTCAGAACTTTAGATCTAAATGGAATTGCCAGGTCTCATCTTCGAACAGGCACATATCTGCTCGGCGCGTGGGCAATTGGAGCGATACTCCTTGCAATATTTCCGACCGACGTACCTGCCACACCTGTTTCGTGGCACGGTGCGATTCATATCGTTGTTGCACTGATCGCCTTCATCGGCGGTGCATTCGGAGCATTTGCCATTTCATGGAAACTGGGCAAAAATCACGAGTTTGAAGGTTTGAAACCTAACGCGCTACCCTTGTCCGTAATTGCTGTGATTCTTCTGGTAATCGAGTTCGGGTTAGATTTCGTATTCCCTCACCTAGACGCGCGCATCGGTGGGCTGACTGAAAGAGTATTTCTCGGTTCCGTCCTTCTCTGGATTGGGATCGTATCTGCATATCTCGCCACTCATGTGTGCCAGACCAAGGTGACGCCAAACCTGACGAGCGAATAAGTCTAGGGTTTGGGGAAAAGTTCGCAGAGCGGAAGCCATTGCGATCACGATCGCAAAGTGGCTTTCAGCTCGAACGGATTGTTAAAATCAACGTCTTCTGCATCTGCAGAATCTCAAAAATCTCCTCTCGCTTAAACTTCGAGAGTTTCACCGAAGACAAATCTTCAAGAACATTTGACCAAGGATATTCTTCGATCGTGAATCCAGCATTGGTGAAAAACTGTCGCACAGCATTTTCGTCTTCAAATGTGTTCGTTTCGATGTCACGCCCAGTCGCGCCAGATACATTCTGCATCCGTTGCTGCATAGTGTCATCTGCTTGAGCAAAAAACTTGAGGGTTTGTTTGGTGTTCACATCCGGTGTAACCCATACTCCGTTATATTGTCTAAGAAGGGCATGGATGTTGCCTGCCAAGGTTTCTTTTTCTCCGCTGGTAAGGTACGGAAGTAACCCCTCCGTGATAATCGCAATAGGCTTGTCTGATCGAAAAGGAATGGCCGCTTGCAACAAACTTTCTCGATCAAGTGCATTTGCAACCCGGTAATACAGGTTTGAACGATGTATGTTCAATTTTGTAAGTATGGATTCGGCAATTGCTTTTTCTTGTTCTAAAATCTCCGGCAAATCAGTGGCCACATAGACTACATTTGGATCTTCAGTCATTGCGAGACCACGCGGAGAAAGTCCAGCGGCGATTTCCAAAACTTGTGTAATATGGTAACGTGCAATGATCTGATCAGTAGTTTTGCAGCGTGCCTCCAAATTGAAAGCAGACTGAGTCATGAATTCCGCGCTCTTGCCTGCTAGTGTTTGAAAGTCTGTCTCTGCTCCGCTTGCTGCGGCTATCTCCTTGGCGAACGGAATATCGGTAAACGCCCTTATGTGCGCCACTAGCTTGGCAGTGGTACTAATTTTTTCATAGGCTTCTTCTTGTACCATATTTACTCATCACCCTTTTGTGCCCATCTACCCCAAGCGATTTTGTACACACACGATTGTTTCGCCATATATAGAGACGCCCCTAAACGTGTCAGAAGGCACGATAAAGACTCCGATTGAAAGTGCTACAGAGACGCCGAGTGCAGATGCCGAAATGGTGCCGCTCGACCGTTGGTTAAGATTACCACCTTTTTTGAAAGGTGAACAAGCCACCCCCCGCAACGTCCTTTTAGCTGCTTGTATGAAGCAGTTGATCCAGTAGTTAGCAGTTTTTTATAAAAAAAATGAACGGAGCCCAATATGGCGTTATCCCGTAGTCGGGTTTATATACGCGTTTTTGGCAAAGGCATGATAGGTGCTAACATGAAACAACATCGGAATATGAAGTCGATTACGATCGACAAACTTATCGCTCCCTCGCCTCAGCCCACGGAGATCCGAGGGGTCTGCTCTGAGGGAATGCGCGTTGAGAGGACAGGAGTGGACAGAATAACGAGAGGCGATCGATAAATGCCCTATGCAGACCCCGAACAACGGCGCGAATACAACAACGCATACAAGCGGAGGCAGCGGGCCCAGGCAAAGACGAAAAAAAGATTCAGTAAGCGTCAGACCGCCTCTGAAATTGAAACTGTCGACGACGTGCACGGCCTGGTTGCCGTCGTAGAGGAGGCGATATCCCTCGTGCGCAATGACCGCCAAAGCACAGACGTAGCCAAGGGCCGCGCTTTGGCATATATTGCCTCTATAATGGCTCGAATGCTGCCGCTTGTCGAAGCCGCAGACGCTCAAACTAAAGATTGGGATAAGATCCGCAGAGAACACGAGGTGATTGCGGATTTCGTCAGCGTGAGCGCGAAAGATAGTCAAACCGTTGAGGACTACATCAACCTGGCGTTTTGAATTGACAAGGAAGCCGAGCGACGCCGCGCGTGTGAAGTGCATCAGCAAGGGTGAACCCTACCTAGTACCCCAAAAAAGCGGCGCGCACATTCCAGCGCTATAGCCCATCAAGTTGCTATGCACTCCTGTCCCTGCTTGACTTCACTCATTGTATACCGGGAACAATCCCACGACCGCTGGATTGTTAAATCCGGTTGTTACAACAAAACTACTTATCTGCAGCTGAACTTCAAAAAGAAGTGTTTCAGATCGCTTGCTGAAGCTATTTGCGCAAGGCGGTTTCTCGCGCGGCATCCATCGTTGCCTCACTCATTATGCCATTCGTGCAGTCGCATAGAATCTGCGTCGCTTTTTTCATCCAGTTAACGCTCTTTCGATCAAGACCGGCAGTACGCCAATTTTTGTAGCTCGTTAGCTAGCTTCGCGAAAACGTCAACTGGAGCGTACCGAGGTCTCCGTGGTCACGGGAATCAGACAGATAGCTCGTCTGTGCCTTTTCAGTTATGGGGATATTACTAAGGCAACTGCTAGGCAATCCAAAATGGCTGTCAATTCCGAAACAAGGGTCAAAAACTTGAGGAGAGCTCGACAGGACCCCATGATAAGCCGCTACACTGCCCGGGCTTGGGCACGCAAGGCGACTGCCTGACGCAGCACAGCTTACTAACCAAGTATTGATAACAAAACTTCATGCAGGGGTGCGTGAGCCTTCAAAACAATTTAGAACGGCTTGAGCGCTCAGCACACGCGGGGCACGGGATCGCCTAGTGGAGCATCGACAAAGCGGGTTCCACCGATACGTGTCGTCATCAGAACTCTTTTGCCGGTCCTAACTTCACCAATTATGGCAGCGTTTCTCCCGTACTTGGTCTTCTTGATCGCGCTGAGCACTGCCTCAACACTGTCGGGCTCTACGCCGATGATTGCTTTCCCCTCATTGGCAACTTCCAGCACGTCGATGCCCAACATTTCAGCAGCAGCCTGTATTGACTGATTAATTGGCAGAAGGTCTTCTTCGATAACGACCTCCACGCCGCTTTTACGTGCCATGTCGTTCAGGGCGCTCGCCACGCCACCCCTCGTGGGATCCTTCATGGCCGTTATTGCGGAAGCGTCAACTTCGAGTGCAGCCTTGACGGTGTGCCATATGGGGGCGACATCCGAGCGCAGCTCCGTGCGAAAGTGGAAGTCCTCCCGCTTGGCAAGCACCGCGATGCCGTGATCGCCGATCGTGCCTGTGATGATGAGCTTATTCCCGGGCTTCAGACCACAGTCCCGTACCGGCTTCTCAACAAAACCGATCCCTGCGGTATTGATGAGTATTTTATCAAGCGCGCCCTTCTCAACGACTTTGGTATCACCGGTAACGATCGCCGCATCTACCTCCTGAGTCGCCTCATCCATCGATGCCACAATCCTACGCAAATCGCTTATCGCAAAGCCATCCTCCATGACGATCGCACTCGTAAGCGCGAGCGGCGCCGCACCCATCATGGCAAGGTCGTTGACCGTTCCGGATATCGACAGCCGTCCGATGTCCCCTCCAGGAAAGAAGATCGGCTTGACCACGTGTGTGTCTGTGGTGAGCACGAGATAGCCACCTTGCGCCAGCGGAATAGCCGCGCCGTCGTCTAACGATTCCAAACCAATGCCGCCGACGTTCTTGTTCTTAATCTTCATTAGAACGTCGACGATGAGTGCGTTCATCATCTCGCCGCCCGCCCCGTGAAGCAAACTTACGTGTTCGTTGCCCGTTGCTTCTTGCGTTTGCATGACTCAGTCACCTAGCCGTCTAGCTCTCGTCTTCGAGCTCGACCTCAAGATTTTTAATACAGATGTCCCGTCCTGACAGCAGCTCGTACATGCCGCCACACTTAGGACACACGTAGTCTTCGTCCCCCAACGCGCCCTCAAAGCCGCACTTGCACTTAGCGACGGCGGGCTGCGTTTCGACTCTCATTTCGGCGCCCTCAAAGGGGCCGCCTTCAGTAATTATTTCAAAGGAGAACTTGAGCTGCTCAGGATTCACCATCGCGAGCTGCCCGACCTCAACGGTCACCGAGACCAGTCGTTTCACCGGTCGGCTTTCGACCGTTTCCTTCACGACGTTGACAATCTCGGTCGCGATGCCAAACTCATGCATTTTCCTGCTCGAGCTCTTCCAACTCCTTAAAAATCGCAAGCGTTTCGAGTGCAGATTCCTTACTGAGCTTCTCGATGGCAAAGCCGACGTGGATCAGCACGTAGTCCCCCGGGCGGACGTCCTCAACAAGATCCAGGCTTATCTCCTGTTCCAAACCGCCGTAGTCGACGACGCCTTTATTCCCTTCTACCTTAATAACCTCTGCAGGAATTGCAAGACACATGTAGACTCCTATAACAAGCAACGGTGCGAAGCTCATCGCAGCACCAGGTCACTGGAAGAACCGCTTGAACGTCGTACAGTATATATTTTTGTTCTGCGGCCATATATAGCTTCCCTCGCCCCGCTTGGCTGTATACGCGCTAAAAGGTTTTTAAATAAAGTGCTCACTATATCTTTTGTCGAGCGACCAGCTGCAAGACGCGTGGTCCTTTTTGACTTTTTGTCCGTGTGCGAGGCGGGGATCTACCGACATGAGCGACCCAATCGAATCAATAAAGCGCTACGAATTCAAGCGCGTTATCGAGAACCTCGAGGGCAAGAAGGGCCAAGCCACAGAACTCATCACCATCTACATCCCGCCCGACAAACAGATCTCAGACGTGACAAGTCAGCTTCGCGACGAGTACGGCCAAGCGGCGAACATCAAGTCGAAGAGCACGCGCACCAACGTGCAGAGCGCGCTCTCGTCGATCATGTCGCGCCTCAAGTACTATCGCTTTCCGCCGTCAAAAGGCATCGTGATCTTCACCGGGACGATCTCGCTCGGCGGCGACAAGACGACTATGGAAACGCTCGTCGTTGAGCCGATTGAGCCCATAAAATCATATCAGTACCGCTGCGATTCAACCTTCAACCTCGAGCCGCTCAAGGAGATGCTGAGGGAAAAGGACGTTTTCGGACTCGTCGTGGTCGACCGAAACGAGGCGACGGTCGGCATCCTCAACGGAAAGCGCATCGAGCCGACGAAGCACCTCACTTCAGGAGTTCCGGGCAAACACACGAAGGGAGGGCAATCGCAGCGCCGTTTTGAGCGCCTGCGGCTCATCGCCATTCACGAGTTCTTCAAACGCATAGGTGAGGCGGCGAATAACGAGTTTCTCCAACACCCTGAACTCAAAGGCGTGCTCATCGGC
>Ga0224557_1002561_pt1 | contig 15256 bp, 10 predicted proteins | sample 714S31014metaG_FD_180677 | JGI IMG/M metagenome (GOLD analysis project Ga0224557, IMG submission 180677) | Peat soil microbial communities from Stordalen Mire, Sweden - 717 S3 10-14 | ecosystem: Environmental > Terrestrial > Soil > Wetlands > Peat | place: Sweden: Norrbotten County, Stordalen...
AGCGTCTGCGCGCGGTCCCAATCTTTCTTGGCGCGATCGAACTCGGATTGCGCCGCATCGACGGCAGCCTTGGCTTCCTGAATCTCCTGCGGACGCGAGCCGTTCTTCAGCTCCGCCAGGCGGGCTTCGGCGGCGGCGAGGTCGGCGCGCCGCTGCTGGATGTCAGCCGCCAGCGTCTCGCGTTCCCAGGCGAGCGAAGTTGCCGCTTGCGCCAATTGGTCCTGCGAGGAGGACAAGCCGGCGGCGCCGCTGTCGCGCTGCGCCGTCAGTTGGTCGCGGTCCAGGCGCGCGATCAATTGCCCCTTCTTCACCAGGTCGCCCTCATCCACCGTGCGCTCGATGAGCCGCCCGGCGGTCTTGAAGCCGATATTGACTTCGGTGAGCTCGATGTTGCCGGAGACGACGATCCGGCCGCTCGAATCCCGCCCCGATCCGTGAAACGCATAAACCGCTACTCCGGCCGCAACCAGCACCACCGCCAGCGGTATCAGTATCTTTTTCATGGAATGCTTCTCCGCATATTGCCCATGGCCTGCGCCAGGTCGATGCGCGCCACGTTGTAGTTGTAGAGCGCCTGAGTCTCGTTGTCGCGCGCACGCTCGAGGCGGGTCTGCGCGTCGGTCACTTCCAGGCTGTTGGCGACGCCCGCGTCATAGCGGCGGCGCGCCTGGGTGAGCTCGCTGTCCGCCAGTTCCAGCCCTTCCTTGGCGACCTTCACCTGGTCTTCGGCGGACCGCAATCCGTCGAGCGACAGGCGCACATCCAGCTCGATCTGCTGTTTCAAATCGCCGGTGCGGACCTGCTCGGAGCGGTACAGGCTGGCCGCCTCGCCTCGCCGCGCGTCGCGGCGCCCGCCATCGAATATCGGCACCTTGAGCGAAATGCCGTAAGTGCGTGTGGGCATATTGTTGTCGAGGGAGATGCCGCTGGAGCCATAGTCGCCAAACGCGGCCAGCGACGGCATCCGCTCCATTTTCACGGCGCTGGCCGAAAGCCGCGCGTTCTCTTCCCGCTGCTGCTGCGCCTTGAGGTCCGGCCGCGCCTGGAGCGCTTGCGCTTTGGCCTGTTCGAGGGTGACCGCGTCGATCGGCACATAGCCCAGCTTGTCGGTGAGCCGCACTTCGGTCGAGAGCGGCGTCCCCATGGCTCGCAGCAATTCGAGGTGCGCGCTGCGCCGCGCGTTTTCGGCTACCAGCAAATGCTGGCGGTCGTTGGCCAGTTGCACTTTGGCGCGCGTGACTTCGATCCCGGTACCGGTGCCGGCCTTCTTCTGATTCTCGGCCTGCGTCAACACGGCATCGGAGAGCGTTACGTTGGCGTTGGCGGTTTCCACGTCGGCATCGGCGCGCCCGGCCGCCAGGTACGCCCGCGCCACCTGCGCGGCCACGGTTTCCGCGGTGCTATCCAGTTCCTGGGTTGCGGCCGATACGCCTACCTTAGAGGCCTGAAAGCGCCGGATGGAGGCGAAGTCAAACACGCTCTGCTGCACCGAGAGGCGCGCGTCCACGGTGGAGAATGGCCCGACCAGGCTCGGGAAGGTAAAGCCGGGAAACGGCAGGTGGATGCTGGTCAACCCCTCGGCCGCCAGGTTCACCGTCTGGCTTCGGTCGTTGAAGGCTCCCTCCAGATCCGGTAGCAGCGCTGCCCGCGCCTGCAATGCCCTTGACTGCGCCTGCTTCAGAGCTTCGCCGGAAAGCTGGATGTTGGTATTGCCCTGAGCGGAAATCGCCACCTCCACCGCGCGCTTCAGGCTCAGATCGACTGGAGCGGGCTCCGCAGCCGGATCCGCGGCGCAAGCCAGCGGGGGCATTGCCATCAACACTATCCACGCCACCTTCATTCACTTCACCTCAACCTTTTCGCGGGCCGCCACGGGCGCCCGAAATCCGCCGCTCAGGAAGGCCACCATGCGCCGGGCTACGTCGCTCGGCCGCCCCGATCCCGCACCCAGAGCGGTCAATGCGTGCGCCATGGCGCCGATGGCAAAGCTGGTTCGCCATGCCATTTCGTCGTCCGGCATGTCGGGCAGCGCGCGCCGCATCTCGTCGAAAAAGCAGCGGCCGACCGGGCCAAAGTGCTTGCGCGCCACCGCCGGCATCATGCCCTCGGCGTGAAGCCGGCCCATCAGTTTGGCCCACTCGGGGCTTCTGTCCGCCGCATGAAACGCCGGGACCAAGAACGCTTCCAGCAGATCCTCGACTGCAATGGCTTCCGGCCCAGCCGCTTCTCTCAGGCGCCGCAGGCTTTCCAGCCGCTCCGCGTTCACAGGCACTGCTTTCCGCATAACTAGCTCATCCAAAAGCTCTTCCTTCGAGCCAAAATGGTAATGGATGGCCGCCAAGTTGACCCCGGCAGCGGCCGTAATGTGGCGCAGCGAAACAGGTTGGTAGCCCTCTTCGCCAAACAGCCGCTCGGCCGTATCGAGGATTTTGACGCGCGTATCACTCATTCGAATGATTTAATTATTCGTTTGAATGAGGCGTTTGTCAAGGGGAAAAAACAGAGACGGTACTTCATGGATTGGTACGGATTTCGATGGCGGGGAGTTCGCTGGCTATTCGCAGCTAAAGAAAAGCCGAGACGACTCTCGGCTCAGCAGGCTAACAGCCTGCGCCACGGCACGCAATTCCATATAGTTGGAGCAGTTCGGTGACGTTTTGTTGCAGGTTGAATCGGGTTTCCACGGCGCGCCGGGCGCTGGCGCCCATCTTGCGTCTCAGTTCGGGGTCATCCAACAGGCGCAGAATCCTGTCCGCGGCTTCCGCCGGCTGGCGGCGGTGAACCAGGTAGCCGGAAATGCCGTCTTCGACGATCTCCGGAATTCCGCCAACCCGCGACGCGACCACGGGCTTGCCGCAAGCCATGGCCTCGGCGATCATCCAGCCGAACGCCTCCTGCCACCTCGATAATTGGCAAACCACATCGGCTGCCTGGTAAACTCCACTGGCGAGAGGATCGTCGATCAGGCCTGTCCAGGTGAAGTGGTCCGCGATTCCGGCCGCTTCGACGCGCGCCATGTATTCCTGGCGGCACACGCCTTCGCCACCCAGGACGAATTGCACGTTCGGATTCGACGCAAGCACCAGTTTGGCGGCCTCGATCAGGTCTTCGACGCCTTTCTCGGGGATCATCCAGGACACCTGGAGCACGATGGCCCGATTCGCGGGGATCTTGTGTTCCTGACGGAACCGGACGGGGTCGCCGCAGATGCGCGACAAATCGACCCCGTTATAAATCCGCATTACGCGTCGCTTCGGGATCGCGCCGTAGGTTATGTCGCAGAGCGCGTTGTAGTCGCTCACCGCGATGAGACCGGTCAGCGGCCAGTTCAGCGTGCGTCCGATGGCGAGTTTCCACCACGCCGCGCGTTTCGGCGCGTATCCTTCCGCGCGGGAGATATGATCGGTCAGGTAATTCGAGCGGACCGAGTGAAGCCGCGCCAGCCATGGGAAAGGGCTGACCTGGGCGGTGAAGTGCATGTGCACGATCTCGGGGCGATACTTTCTCAAGAGCCCGGACATGTCGCGGAGCACGCTCCACTGAAGGCGGTCGATGTCCGGCAGCCACTCGATCGAAACGCCCGGCGCGGCGAGAAAGCGGCCCACGTTCGGCGGCGGAGCATCCAGAAAGCAAAGAACGCTTTTCCAACCGAGGGTGTCCAGTTGCAGGGACAACTCGCGCGCGAACATCTCCACACCGCCGACCCGCTGCGGATTGACGGCGAAGACGGAAAGGACGGTACCCGGCAACTAGCTTCTCCGTTGGCCGATCGCAGGCCCCGTTTCCGATGGCGTTAGCGGAAGGCCGTCCGTGGCGCCGCTCAGACAGCATCCCCGCTCCCAGTAGCGCGTTCGCCGCTCCCAGATCTGGTGGATCCCAGAGTCCTTGATGTTGCCGACGGGAGGCCGGTGACTGCAAATCGTAACATCGCCGTTGCTCTGCAATTGAAGCATCGTCAGCGCGGCGCAGAGAGGCCTCTTCTGTTGCGCTACGTGGGACTGGGTGAGTAGCTGCAGGCCGGCTGGGTCCAGGAAATACCGGATCATGGCTTCGAAGTGCTCTTCGGTGTTTTCGATGTGCAGTCCATCGCGCTTGAGCTGGATCAATTGCAGAACCGCGCGGACAGCCGCCTCCGGGTGACGAGGCCAGGTCGGACTGGTCACGAACCACTTGGGATTTTCGGCGGTATTGTAGTTCTGCTCGATCGGCTGGTAGAAAACCGCCAGCCCCGGGCGAGTAGCGAATCGGGCCACCGCGCCCAACTCGTCGAGGTTCTGCTCCATGATGACCGTCTTCAGCAGAATCCGGTAGCGCAGGCTGGGATCCTCGCTCCTGATGCGCACCAGCGTCTCGATGGTCCGGTTGGTGTGCTCGAAAAAATCCTCGCGGCCCCGGATCTTCGAATGCACGGCGCCAACCCCGTCCACCGAGATCGTGATCTGGGCAGGCCGCGCCATAGCGAGTTGCTCGATTCTCGCCTGGTCTTTCCAGTATCCGTGGGTCAGGAACTCCAGGCAGAACCCGCAGGACGACGCATGCGCGGCCAACTCGGCCGCGTAGGGCTTGAGCAGAGCCTCGCCACCCGTGAAAACGATGGAGACCGGCCCCAGCCAGGAACGCAAATCATCGAGAACCTTCAACCACTGGGACGCGCTGGGCGAATCCTCTTTTCCTTGGTTCTTCCAGATGTCGCAGTGCACGCAGCGAGCGTTGCACAACTCCGTCAGCAAGAACATGATCGAGACAGGCCGACAGCGATGGGCAAACCGGCCGCCGGCGAAAGAGCGCAAGCGGTAATTCACGCCCTCGTAGAGCCTCCGGTAGACCGCACTCGGCGTTAGCGCCATAGCTTCCCTGCCGATTGTCTCACTCACGTTCAGGGCATGCCCCACCAGACACTAGCGGCCCGTCTCTGAAGTTCGTTGACGAGAACCCACGAGGCTGTCGCACTATTGCAGGGCCTAAAGGCCATGTGTAAATCCCGCGCCGGCACGGCTGAAGCCGTGCCCTGATACAGAGCTCTGGGATCACATTGCGAACTTGTGAGACAGGACACTAGCGGCCGTTGTGCAGGTTGTTGTGGATGGCGTAAAGCGCGAGTTCCAGGCGGTCGGAGACGCCCAGCTTATCGAAGATGTTGTGCAGATGGTTCTTCACCGTTTGCTCGCTGATAAACATCTTCTCGGCCATTTCTTTGTTCTTGAAACCCTGCGCCACCAGGGCGACGATTTCGCGTTCGCGCTGGCTGAGCGGCGATCGCTCCCGCTCGCGGGGTGGCGCGCCGGAAAGTGGCTGAGGCGGCGGGGCGGCATCTTCATTGGCCACGAACTGGCGGATCACCGCGGCGGTGGTATGCGAATCCAGCCAGATCTCACCCGCGTGCACTTTGCGGATGCTCTTGATCAACTGATCGGTGGCCGTCTGCTTGAGCACAATCCCGGACGTGCCAAGCTTCATGGCCTGCACAAATTCGTTTTTATCGTCGGAGGCGGTCAGCACGATGACGCGCGTCTTGCCCTTCGCCACCTGCAATCGCTGCAACGTTTGGAGTCCATCCAGGCCAGGCATCTTCAGGTCCAGCAGAAGAATGTCCGGTTCGAGCTGGTGCAACACCTCCAGGACCTGCCGGCCATCCTGCGCCTGCGCCACGACTTCGAAGTCGTCCTCCAAAGCCAGCAGTTTACAAAGACCATCGCGAAAGATTGGATGATCGTCAGCCACCACGATACGGATCTTGGGTGTGATACCAATTCCCGAGCCCGCCGTGGGTCCGTTTATTGCGGCGTTATTTTCAGACATACACTACCCGCTAGGCCTATTGTATGGTCCCATTACTACCAAGTCAAATTGTTCCAGGCTTTTGAGCGGAAATTGACATCCGTCCTAATGCCAGCGGCCTATGGCCGCTGCCGCAAAGATGGGGTCCAGGAAGGGATGCGGGCGGCGGGCAAGCCTCTGCGCCGGTTCCCTAATTCTTCGGCGCTGCGTCTACCGCCAGTCGCACCATCCGGGCCATCTGGCGCTTGCCGATAGTTCGCCTGGTCTGCTTCTCATCCAGCCGATTGACAACGATCAGATCGAGTGACGGCACAACTACGGCATACTGCCCAAGATGGCCCTCCGCCCAGAAGCTGCCTTTCGGGAAGCGGATTCTCTGCGGCGTGCCGCTCACCGCGTCGCCGGTCCACCATAGATACCCATAGCCGCCTGACTCTACATCGGAATACGGGCGGATGCTGGCGTTCACCCAGTCCCGCGGAACGATTTGGGTGTTGTTCCATTTGCCCCCATCGAGGTACAGCATGGCAAAGCGCGCAAAATCTCGAGCGCTCATCTCAAAAACGTACGCGGGGAAGCGCGAATCCGCGCTGGTGATGTAATGCCCGTCGCCCGGTCTAAAATCCTGCATTCCTATCGGCTGCGCGATCTCCCGGTAAAATGCGTCGAATATCTTCGTGCCCGCCGCCTTTTCATAGATCCAGCCGAGTGCGTTGAAATCCCAGTTGTTGTAATACCAGAACGTTCCAGGGGCATGGGAGCCGCGCGGCGGCCTCTGTTCCACCATCCCCTTGGTCTCGTAGGCGGCGGGGTGGTAGACTCCCGAGCGCGCCTCGAGGAGATCGCGCACCGTCGCCTGCGTCTCCTCGAACGTCAGCGACGGCTTCTTATCGTCAATGCCCAGCTTCTCAAGCGTATCGTCAAGGTTGATCTTGCCTTCGGCCACTGCGATGCCAATCAGCGAGTTCAGCAAGCTCTTGCGGCAGGAGTGCAGGTTGGACCTGTGTGCGGCATCTCCCCATTCGGCAACCACCAGGCCATGCTGCACGATCATCGCCGATGTGGAGCCCATCTCTTCGACATACTTGTGCAGGCTGGTCAGTTTCTCCGCCGGCCAACCCGCCTGCTCCGGCGACTCCAACTGCTTCCACTCCATGCCTGGCACGGCGCTGGATTGGCAGTTGGCTCCCACCACCCAACCGAGCGCCAACAACGCCATCAATCCACAGCGCTTCTCCATGCGCCGGAGTATAACGCAAGAAAACGCCGGCAAAGAGGCCCGCCGCCAATTCCTCCAAGGGCGATTGCGTTTGGTAAGGTTGAAAGCATATGGACGCAGAGTTGGCCCCGGTGGATTTCCAACGATTCTGGCGCAGGCTGCAACAATTGGGGCTCAACGCCTATGAGTCCCGTTCTTACCTGGTGTTGCTGGGACATCCGCGGTTCAAGGCGCTGGAACTGGCGGCGCGCGCCCACGTGCCGCGCCAGAAGATCTACGAGGTTTTGGACAGCCTGGTGGAAAAAGGCTTCGCTCAAGTGGTGCAGGAGCGGACCAAACTGTTCTCGGCGGTGGAACCGAGCCTCGCCATCCCCGGCTATTTGAGCCGGCGGCGCGAGGCGCTCGATCAGGAGTTGGCCGACAATGGCCGGGCCGGCGCAGCCTTGACCGACGATTTGAAACTGCTGTACTCCGAAGGCCAGGGCGGGCGCGGCACGCTGGATTTCTTGCGGATCGTGAGCGAACCCGCGCAGACCGCGGCCGAATACCGGCGCATGCTGGCCGAAGTGCGAACCGAGTATCTGGAGTTTTCGCGGCCGCCCTACGCAGTGGACCCGCTGGACGAAAAGCTGGTGAAGCAGGCCGCCGCGGCCGGCGTAAGGTGCCGCATCCTGCTCGAAGCCGCTTCGCTCGACGAAGAGCATCGCCAGCGCCTGAGCGACTACGCCGCCGTCGGCGTGGAAGTGCGGGTGGCCGATTCGCTGCCCATGAAACTGGCGGTATTCGACGGATCGCGCGGCCTGGTGGCGCTGCTCGATCCGGTGATTACCAAGCCCGCCTGGACATCGGTGGTGTTCGATCACGAGGGCATGGGCGAAGCCATGCAAGGCCTGTTCGAAGGGCACTGGCGCAAGGGACGAGCGCTGTAAGGCAAGGACATTTATCTGGGGCCCGCCTACGACAGCAGAAACCCGGTGACCTGGGGTGCTATCGAATCCAACACGTTCAGCATCTCGTGGCCTGAATCGACGATCTCCAGCGTAGCGTTGGGATGGGCCGCCACGAAGCGGCGCGACAATTCCGCGGGGACCACATCGTCGTCGATGCCGTGAAAGATCAAAGCCGGCTGCGTGAAGTCCGGGTAGTCCTCATACTGCGCGCCATCTTCCAGCAGTGCGTAGGAGATTGCGCGGTGGCGGCCTTCGGCGTAGTGGAACACCTCCATCCAGCCGGTGCGGCGCCAGTTTTCCACGGCTTCGGCGCCCAGGCGTTCCGGCCAGCGGCGGACAAAACCGAAGGCCGGCGCCAGCAGCACCAGTCGGGTTACCTCGGCATGACGCGCGGCGTAGAGTGCCGCGAGATAGCCTCCCAGGCTGGATCCCATCAATGCCACCGGTTCACCCGCCGCCGCCTCCTCGACCGCTTGCAATTGGCCGGTGATGGTGAGGTGCTCGAAATCGCCGCGCGCCAGATCGAGCGCCGCCACGTGCGCTCCGGCGGCTTCCAGGCGCCGCTCGAAAAAGCGGGCCTTGTTGGATGCCGGACCGGAGGCGAACCCGTGCAGGTATAGTATGCGTGTCATGGCTTGGCCGGTGCGGGCGGCGGCTCCGGCGTTTCGGTGAATTTGATCTCCGCATCAGCGCTGAACATTTTGAAGGGCTGGTAGCGGTAGAGGTTTTCGGTCATAACCTGGCCGTCCACCAAATGGCGATGCACCACCGAAACCGGCGCCAAGAAGCCGTGGGACGACATCACATAATCAACGCTGGCCTGGTCGCGCACGGTGCGGCCCGCGTCCACGACCTCGGCCCAGGCTTCCACGCGCAGCGGCAATCCATCGGACTTGCGCATCCAGAGCCGGCCTTGGAGCGATTGGTGCAGCGCTCGCCGGCCATGGAATTCCAACTCGCCACTGGCCGTCGAGAGTTGCTTCCAGGTGAGCACGACCGCCGTATCGGTGCCCAACCGCGCCTGCTCGGAGGGGCCGAATTGCAGGTTTTGCCATCCGCGCCGCGTGAATTCGAGCAAGATCAGACCGTAGTCGGTGGCGATATCGACCAAGCCGAGCTGGGTGAGTTGCTCCAGCATCCGCTTGCGGGTCCGGTCGCTAGGCGACTGCAGGCCGAGTGATAAAGCGCGGCGCGCGTTCTCCTCGGTTTGCACCGGGTGCCCATCGGCCGAAATTACCTGGCGAAACTCATGCAGGTCACCGGAATCGGCATCCCGCAGCGTGCCCACGCTATATTCCGACACGATCTGGCGGACTGTAGAGCGCACGGCGAGGGCAGTGGCGGCGGCTCCAACGCGCGGCCGAAAGCGCAGTGGCGGCAGTACGCTGCGCTGTTCGAGCGTTTCGATGGTCAGCGTTTTGGTGATGTTCTGCGCCATCGCGTCGGCCTCTTCCGCCACTCGCGCCAGCTGGGGGCCGGCCGCTTCCAGGCCCGGCTTTGCGAGAGCCGCGGCCGACGGCGAAGCTTGGCCGGCTAGCGCCAGCGGTGCCAGGAATGCCATGAAAGCCAGCCGCATGGCTCCCATTGTAACAAGCGCCGCGGCTGGAAACAGATCTATAAATCATCTGTTTTCAGATGATTACGTAATAGTTTTCATTTTGTTGACAAAAAAGTTGCGCAAGGTCTTGAAACTCTGATATTCTAACAAAGCCGCCCAATTTGAAGTCTTTCGGTTAGCAGGTAGTGTTTGCAACTGCTGGGCGAAGAGTGGTATAAAGAGAGAGACTTCTGCAAGGAATGGTAACAAAGCTTTCCCGGGCCACCGGGGAAGTGGAATACGGCCTTCCTGTTTGGCTCTTTTTGAATTTCCGATTTCTTCGATGGCGTACGCCATTTGTGCGTAGCTGTCGATATCAAGTTTCGAGGCCCGCAGTCAGTTCCGGCATTATCGATGTCGATTCGGGCTGCGCAGATCTTTGACAATCTGGTTGGATGCAGTAAGGAAAACTCGTCAGAGAACTCTGAGTAAATAGCGGAGCGATCTTGAGGTCGGGGCTTGTCCCTGGCCATTCTCATATGTTTCAAATGAGAGTTTGATCCCGGCTCAGAATCAACGCTGGCGGCGCGCCTAACACATGCAAGTCGAACGAGAAAGCTGGAGCAATCCAGTGAGTAAAGTGGCGTACGGGTGAGTAACACGTGGATCATCTACCTCTTAGTGTGGAATAACCCAGGGAAACCGGGGCTAATACCGCATAAGTCCGTGAGGAGAAAGCAGCAATGCGCTGAGAGAGGAGTCCGCGGCCGATTAGCTAGTTGGCAGGGTAAAAGCCTACCAAGGCAGAGATCGGTAGCCGGCCTGAGAGGGCACACGGCCACACTGGCACTGAAACACGGGCCAGACTCCTACGGGAGGCAGCAGTGGGGAATCTTGCACAATGGGGGAAACCCTGATGCAGCGACGCCGCGTGAGCGATGAAGCCCTTCGGGGTGTAAAGCTCTTTCGGCAGGGAAGATTATGACGGTACCTGCAGAAGCAGCTGCGGCTAACTACGTGCCAGCAGCCGCGGTAATACGTAGGCAGCGAGCGTTGTTCGGAGTTACTGGGCGTAAAGGGTGTGTAGGCGGTCGCCTAAGTTTGGTGTGAAATCTCCCGGCTCAACCGGGAGGGTGCGCCGAATACTGAGTGACTAGAGTGTGGGAGAGGAAAGTGGAATTCCTGGTGTAGCGGTGAAATGCGTAGATATCAGGAGGAACACCGGCGGTGTAGACGGCTTTCTGGACCATAACTGACGCTGAAACACGAAAGCGTGGGTAGCAAACAGGATTAGATACCCTGGTAGTCCACGCCCTAAACGATGCATATTTGGTGTGGGTCATTCAGTTGATCCGTGCCGGAGCTAACGCGTTAAATATGCCGCCTGGGGAGTACAGTCGCAAGGCTGAAACTCAAAGGAATTGACGGGGGCCCGCACAAGCGGTGGAGCATGTGGTTCAATTCGACGCAACGCGAAGAACCTTACCTGGGCTCGAACGGCTGGTCAACGGTGGTGGAAACATTACTACCCCGCAAGGGGGTCCAGTCGAGGTGCTGCATGGCTGTCGTCAGCTCGTGTCGTGAGATGTTGGGTTAAGTCCCGCAACGAGCGCAACCCTTGTCCTGTGTTGCCATGTTCGCAAGAACGGAACTCGCAGGAGACCGCCAGGGATAACCTGGAGGAAGGTGGGGATGACGTCAAGTCCTCATGGCCTTTATGTCCAGGGCTACACACGTGCTACAATGGACGGTACAAAGCGCTGCAAACCCGCAAGGGGGAGCCAATCGCAGAAAACCGTTCTCAGTTCGGATTGCAGGCTGCAACTCGCCTGCATGAAGCTGGAATCGCTAGTAATGGCAGATCAGCACGCTGCCGTGAATACGTTCCCGGGCCTTGTACACACCGCCCGTCACATCACGAAAGTGGATTGTACTAGAAGTCTGCAGGCTGACCCGCAAGGGAGGCAGCGGCCCAAGGTATGATCCATGATTGGGGTGAAGTCGTAACAAGGTAGCCGTAGGAGAACCTGCGGCTGGATCACCTCCTTTCTAAGAGAGAACGTGGGTGGAGTTTCCGAAATACGATCTCTGTTAATGTACACAGGATCAAGTAAGAAACAGCCGTTCCACTCCAAGCACCGGTCAAGTTAGTCCCATCCAGAACTTCGGTTTTGGGCAAGGCGCGCCTAGCCGGGAGTCCGCTCCCAATCTCCACTTAGAGTTCCTCGAGTTTTCTGAAAAGGCCGTGGGCTTGTCTCATGGCTTCTGTATCCAACTGGCCTCGATTAGATTTCCGGCCGCGCTTGCGCGGTCGAAATGGGGCTGTAGCTCAGCTGGGAGAGCGCCTGATTTGCATTCAGGAGGTCGCCGGTTCGATCCCGACCAGCTCCACCAGCGTTGTGGAGCCGGATCGGCGGGTATTCGCCGCTTGACCGGCGTTCTATCCCTTGGGCCTGTAGCTCAGCTGGTAGAGCGCACCCCTGATAAGGGTGAGGTCGGTAGTTCGACTCTACCCAGGCCCACCAGCTAACAAGAGAAGTCAGAAGCCAGTAGTCAGGCGATAGAGGTTTCCTGACTTCCGACTCCTGGATTCTCAGGAAATCGATCTTTGACAACTGAATATTGACGGGCATTAATTAAACACAAGTATGTAGCGCGAAGAAGTAGCGTTCACAGCGGCGTGTTGGCCCAATTCGTCCCCGGTAAATCGGGGGCGGAGTAAGTCGGCCGCCGGTTGTGTGTGTGAAGTAGATTTTATGGTCAAGCTACTAAGGGCGTGTGTGTGGATGCCTTGGCGCAAGTAGGCGATGAAGGACGTGGTCAGCTGCGATAAGCCTCGGGAAGCCGCTAACAGGCTGTGATCCGGGGATTTCCGAATGGGGAAACCCAGTGGGTGTGAACACCCGCTACGTTTCACTGAATACATAGGTGGATCGGGCGAACTCGGGGAAGTGAACCATCTCAGTACCCGAAGGAAGAGAAAACAACCGTGATTCCGATAGTAGTGGCGAGCGAACTCGGAAAAGCCTAAACCAGGCGATTCGAAAGGAGAGCTTGGGGTTGCAGGACCACAATAATCTGCAGGCTGCTTCGGCAACGAAGCCGCCGGCAGGTTAAAAGAGGGATAGGAAAGTGTTAATCGAACGGTCTGGAAAGGCCGGCCATAGAGCGTGACAGCCGCGTAGGTGAAAATGCAATCCTCCTTCCAGTGGCTCCTAAGTACCGCGGGACACGTGGAACCCTGCGGGAATCTACCGGGACCATCCGGTAAGGCTAAATACTCACTTGCGACCGATAGTGAACTAGTACCGTGAGGGAAAGGTGAAAAGAACCCCTGCGAGGGGAGTGAAATAGTACCTGAAACCACACGCCTACAAGCAGTGGGAGGGCTATGCCGGGCAACCGGAATGCCTGACCTCGTGCCTATTGCATAATGAGCTGGCTAGTTATTCTCAGTGGCAAGGTTAAGCGTAAGCGAGCCGTAGCGAAAGCGAGTCTGAATAGGGCGATGCAGTCGCTGGGAATAGACGCGAAGCGGGATGATCTACCCTTGGCCAGGATGAAGTCCGTGTAACAGCGGATGGAGGTCCGAACCAGTGTTGGTTGAAAACAGCTTGGATGAGCTGAGGGTAGGGGTGAAAGGCTAATCAAATTCCGTGATAGCTCGTTCTCTCCGAAATAGCTTTAGGGCTAGCCTCTCGTGGTCCGTCGCGGTGGTAGAGAACTGATTGGACTAGGGGCCTTCCCAGGTTACCGAATCCAACCAAACTGCGAATGCCGTGAATGTGTAGCGAGGGAGTCAGACAGTGGGGGCTAAGCTTCATTGTCGAAAGGGAAACAGCCCAGACCGTCAACTAAGGTCCCCAAATCCATGCTCAGTGGGAAAGGAAGTCGGGACGCTCAGACAGCCAGGAGGTTGGCTTAGAAGCAGCCATCCTTTAAAGAAAGCGTAATAGCTCACTGGTCGAGCGGCCCGGTGCCGACAATATAACGGGGCTTAAGCATGGTACCGAAGTTACGGATTCGTCTAGCTTGCTAGGCGAATGGTAGGAGAGCGTTCTCAACAGCTGTGAAGGTCGAGCGAAAGCACGGCTGGAGCGTTGGGAAGTGACTCTGCCAGCATAAGTAGCGAGAAACCAGGTGCGAACCCTGGTCGCCGTAAGTCTAAGGATTCCTGAGAAAGGTTAATCCGCTCAGGGTTAGTCGGAGCCTAACGCGAGGCCGAAAGGCGTAGCGGATGGACAGCAGGTTAATATTCCTGCACTACCTTGTTTCGATCAAGACCGATGGGGGGACGCAGACTCAAGCTCGGCCGGGGTAATGGTTTCTCCGGTTGGGGGAGAGGAGATCCGGATAGGCAAATCCGCCGGGTCGTCTGCCAGGAAAAGCCCCTAAGGAGAAGTAAGGTATCCGTACCACAAACCGACACAGGTGGACGTGAAGAATATTCTAAGGCGCTCGGGTGATGGTAGGTTCAGGAACTAGGCACATTAGCTCCGTAACTTCGGGAGAAGGAGTGCTCTTGGCAACAAGAGCCGCAGTGAATCGTCTCAGGCGACTGTTTAACAAAAACACAGGTCTCTGCAAAGTCGAAAACGACGTATAGGGGCTGACGCCTGCCCGGTGCCGGAAGGTTAAAGGGAGAGGTTAGCCGCAAGGCGAAGCTTTGAACTGAAGCCCCGGTGAACGGCGGCCGTAACTATAACGGTCCTAAGGTAGCGAAATTCCTTGTCGGGTAAGTTCCGACCTGCACGAATGGCGTAACGATCTGAGAACTGTCTTAACCTGCCGCCCGGCGAACTTGTGGTCCCGGTGAAGACGCCGGGTGCCCGCCACTAGACGGAAAGACCCCGTGCACCTTTACTATACCCTTTCATGGAACTATGGGGCCATCTGCGCAGGATAGGTGGGAGGCTTTGAAGCCGGATTCTCGGATTCGGCTGAGCCAACGGTGAGATACCACCCTGATGGTTCTGTGGTTCTAACCTACTCGACTGAATCGTCGAGAGGGACAGTGGAAGGCGGGTAGTTTGACTGGGGCGGTCGCCTCCTAAATTGTAACGGAGGCGCGCGAAGCTTGGTTCAGGCGGCTTGGAAATCCGCCGACGAGTGCAAAAGCATAAACCAGGTTAACTGCGAGACCAACAAGTCGAGCAGATACGAAAGTAGGCTTTAGTGATCCGGTGGTTCTGTATGGAAGGGCCATCGCTCAACGGATAAAAGGTACGCCGGGGATAACAGGCTGATCGGAGTCAAGAGTTCACATCGACGCTCCGGTTTGGCACCTCGATGTCGGCTCATCGCATCCTGGGGGTGTAGAAGCTCCCAAGGGTTAGGCTGTTCGCCTATTAAAGCGGTACGTGAGCTGGGTTCAGAACGTCGCGAGACAGTTCGGTCCCTATCTGTGGTGGGCGTAGGAGATTTGAGGGGGCCTGCCCTTAGTACGAGAGGACCGGGGTGGACGAACCTCTTGTGATCCAGTTGTCCCGCCAGGGGCATCGCTGGGTAGCGAAGTTCGGTCAGGATAAACGCTGAAGGCATATAAGCGTGAAACCTTCCCCAAGATGAGATCTCCCAAGCGTAAGCTTTGAAGGGCACAGGTAGACTACCTGTTTGATAGGACGGATGTGTAAGCTGGGTGACCAGTTGAGCTTACCGTTACTAATCGCCCGTTCGGCTTGACCATAAAATTTACTGCGCACACACGGCAGCAAGCTTCAAAGACTTGTTCCCGTTAGCGCTGCTTTTTCCGCTAGCCCGTCAATATTCAGC
>Ga0224557_1002562_pt1 | contig 15254 bp, 11 predicted proteins | sample 714S31014metaG_FD_180677 | JGI IMG/M metagenome (GOLD analysis project Ga0224557, IMG submission 180677) | Peat soil microbial communities from Stordalen Mire, Sweden - 717 S3 10-14 | ecosystem: Environmental > Terrestrial > Soil > Wetlands > Peat | place: Sweden: Norrbotten County, Stordalen...
TAGGGAGAAATGGGGCAGCGACCGGGACCTCTGCCTCTCCAACGAGCTCGTATCCCAGGTGGCGGCCAATTCTCAGTGGTACGGCAAGGCCAACGTACTGAGTCCTGAGCACGGCATTGATTGGCCAGTGATCGACCAGGTGGCTGCAGCCACAACGAATCTCGCCAATACGAATCGTGGGTCCACTACAAATCTCAGAGTCACCGCAAATCAGAAGATTGCGGCGGATAAAGAGTCTTCCGCGTTCCCTTCGGAGGAAGAACTCTTCGGGACGCCAGTCCGGTCAGGCTCCTTTACCGCGGAAAAAGTCATTCTGGGGCGCAGAAGTGCGGTGAGCATGGATGGGTCCACGGCAATTTCCGCGGCGACCTTCTTTCGGATGCTGGCCCGTCTCGTACCCACGCGAGACGGCCAGTCCATGCCGTGGGACGCCTTGCCCTGGCGCCCGCGCATCCACCTGGGCCTCTTTGTGCACCGCGTGAACGGCTTGAATCCAGGCCTCTACATTCTCGCTCGTGATCCGGAGAAGGTCGAGACACTCCGGCAAGCGATGCAGCCTGGGTTCCTGTGGCAACGCCCTTCGTCATGTCCGCATGGACTTCCGCTCTACTTGCTAAAAGAGGGGGACTGCCGAACTCTGGCCGTAAACGTCTCCTGCGGTCAAGACATTGCGGGGGACGGAGCCTTCAGCCTTGGGATGATCGCTGAATACCTGGACAGTTTGGCTGTCTATGGCGCCAGCTTCTACCGAAATCTCTTTTGGGAGGCCGGCCTGGTTGGCCAGGTGCTGTACCTCGAGGCGGAAGAGGCGGGCATCCAAGCCACCGGGATCGGTTGCTACTTCGATGATCCGGTTCACGAAGTGTTCGGCATCTCTTCACGCGACTGGCAGAGCTTCTACCATTTCACTGTGGGTGGCCCGGTCGAGGACGGACGCCTTACCACGTTGCCTGCGTACAACTTAGGAGAAGCAGGATAAACACCCTGGCATCCGAATCAGATCGGTTGTCCCGGCGTTCGTTGCGACGTTGGAGTTTGTGTGGTCGAAACAGGTGCCGGCACGGGTTTCTGGACCGGTGTGGGCAATGTTATGGCCGCCACCGCGTCGGGGTCGTCGCGCAGTTTGAGGTAGAGGGTTGTTCCGTCGGCCGGCATCGGCACGATGAAGGTGCTCTCGGCGAAGCCCGTGGGCACCTCGGTCGGCTTTGCGAAATCTTTCCCGGCGCTGAAAGATCGCACGAGGAATAGGCCACTGCCGTCGATGGTGCAGGTTGGAGCATCCACGGTGGTGCAATGGATGGCCGTGATCTGCGGCGTGCGGACGAGGATGCCGAGCGGCGTCCAATCGCCGGGTGTGCCGTCTTCCGCGACTGGACGCATCTGCAGCCTGCCGAAGGCAGACTGACCGAAGGCCTTCAAGGGATCGAGCGTAGCGATGGCGGTGTGTTCGTCCTGTAGGACGAGGTTGTTTTCCGCAAGCGAGAGACTGGTATGGACTGAGCCGCCGACGGTGGCGACTTCGATTGTCTGCTTGCGGGGGAAGACATCCTTGGTTTGCACGACGAAGGTTAGTTTGCCGTTAAGAGAGAGGTCGTCCTTCGCGCCGAGGGTGACAGAGAGGGCACCGTTCAGTTGCACGGGTTTGTCGTTGAAGGAGAGCAGGATAAGACTCGGACGTTGGGCCTGGGCAGAGATCTTGACGGTCATCGTGCGTCCGTCTTTGAGCTTTACCGTTGCATCTTTGCCATCGCCCGGGGAGACGGCTGCCTTGGCATTGAGATGTACTGTCCTGTCGTCGTTGCCGCTATCGGCGGGCATGAAGGTTTGATTGTCGATCTGTGCAGAGACGACTTCCTTGAGGCCCTCGCCGGTAATTATGGCTTTGTTGTCGCCCTGGTGAATCTTCAAGGCGTCCAGGTGGACATCGCCGGTGTACGCGGTGAGAGAGACGTTCTCAGGATGAGAGTCGCCATACTGCTGGATAGCGAGAGAGTATCCGCCGGGCTGCACCTTCTTGAGCGAGATGTCCAGATCAAGAGTGTCTTTGACATCCTTGCCTGGGTCGGGCTTGAAGGTAACGTCTACGTCCTTGTTTTCCTTGTTCGTGAGAGCGATGTGCTGGACGCAGGCGGCGCCGCTGCCTTTGAGGGTGAGGTGATTATCCTGCCCGGCGAAGAGCGGTGTGTCGCTGACGATCTTCCATTCTTTGCCGTCGACCTGCTGGAGGGTGAGAGTGAGACCTTCGAATGCGTCAAAACCCCAGTAACCGTGAACGGTGCCAGTGATGGTGAGGTCGCTGCCGGTGCCAATCTTCACGTCCGCCCTGGCTGGCTGTGGGTTGCCGGCAATATGCAGCAACTCGCGCGGCTTTTCGTTCGTGACAGTAAGCCCACCTTCGAAGGCCTCGGGGGTGAGTGGGAGTTCAACGAGGGCACCCGTTCGGTTGAGGTGCAGAATCAGATCGTGAGCAAAGTTTGTGGAGAAGACGAGTGGGGCGCCTTCGAGCAACAACGTCATCTTCGGCTGTAACAGGCATGCGACCTGGTTGGGATCGTGGGGACGCAACGGCGGCGGCATGGCCTTCTGGATCGCGGGCAGGCCGATCACGATGACAGACTTGGGCTTGTTGAATGAGGGTGGTGTGTTGAGCTTCAGGTTGAGTGTGGAGTCCTGTGGGAAGCTGATTGCGGGAATGTACTGGTACACTGCCGTGCGCATCATGCTGACAAGATGGACAAGATCCACAACAGCGCCGACATAGGCTGAGTAGAGTCCGGCGCCAGCCGGCTGTGTATAGGAGGCAGCGTTGATGAAGTCAGACGATGGGCCGGTAGAGACGGCTTCAGCGATACTCTGGCCGTGCCCGTCGTCGAGGAGGACGGGAGCGCTGGACTGGGTAAGGCAGATCACCTGCTGCTCGACAGGCTTTTTGAAGCAGTCGGCGTTCGGTTTGAGGTTGAGGGTGGAAGCCAGCTTGGCGGAGCGCTCCTGGATGGCTTTCTCGTCGTTCTGTGGGACGGTCTTCATCGCGGAGAGATAGCGTTCAATGCGCTGCTGTTCAAAGGAGGCTTCATTCAAGTCCGCATCGGCGCGAATAAAGAGGCCCGGCCTGCCTTTAACAGCGGAGCGAAGGGTGTTGAAGTCGCCACCCGTCTCTGGCGCTACAAAGAGGATGGCCTGCTCAGCTTCGGCGGGAACCGTGACGGCCGTGCCTTCAGCAGTCTTCTTGTCCCAGGTTTCGATCTTGGTGAACCAGTTGTCCGGGGGCTCGTTTGTCGTGCCGCGAAGAAAGGCGACAATGAGCAACAAATGGTTGGACTGGCTCGCAGGAAGGTCGGCCTTGACCCATATCTTGTCGCCTGGCTGCAGGTTGGGCACCTCACCGATCGGCAGCGTGGCGTTTCCGCGCGTGACGCGGATGTCGATCTTGGGACCCTCGAGGTCGAAACGTGCGTTATCCGCACGGAGGGCTGTCGTCATGGAAACGGCTAAACAGCAGGCAGCGACCAGCGGGAGCTTCATTCATTATTGGATGCGCATGACGTGCCAGAGGTGGTTGCGGAATGCGGCCCGAAGATCGAAACATGGCCAGTCGGTCGCGGGATTAGGCTTTTTTCTCTGGGTTTAGCTGTATGTGATTGTTTGCTGTTGCCCTGACCCATACGCTTTGTGCGAGACGATTAGCTTACTGAGGTGGTCACCGTATGCCGGAAACCCCAAAAGACGGCGGCTGGCATAATCCTGGTACCGATCCCAACGCTTCTTGATGAGTTCGCAGCGAGTCGAACGTTGCTGCGACGAATGCCCGCACAGACGGCGTGGCCGCAGGCTGCGCGCGGCCATCTACGCGCAGCCATCAATCTGTGTTCTTGTAGACAAGAAATTCGTCGACGAGGACGGACACGAGCACTGCAGTGGGAACCGATACCAGGGCGCCCGGAATTCCCGCAAGCGCGGAGCCGAACAGCAGCGATATGAGGATGGCAAGTCCGGGCAGGTTCACGCTGCTCTTCATAATGCGAGGGGTCAGGTAGGAATTCTCCACCTGCAGATAGATGAAGTAGAAGATCGCGATGCCCAGTACCCTTCCCCAGGAATCAATGGCAGCAACGAGCAAGGCGAGGCCTATGGTGAAGGCGGCGCCGATTACGGGAATGATGTTCATGGCGCCGGCCAGAACGCCCAGCGCATACGCATAGCGAACATGCAACGCGAGAAAGACGATGGTGCTGCTGACGCCGAAAATGAGCATGAGGCTCGCCTGTCCCAGCAACCATTTGCCCATGCGGAGCTCCGCGCGCCGAAGAGCCTGATCGAGACGATCGCGGCCTGCGGGCGGAAAAAACGAAAGAAACCAGCGATACGCCTGATCGCCTTCGAGAATGAAGTACACCGTAAGGATGAATCCCATGATGATGTTGAAAAAGATTCCGACCCAATCCTTGATGGACGCGAGCAGGTAAGAGGCTGCATTACTGGCCAAGTCCTGTACTTTGCCGCTGATCGCATGATCGTTCAAGCGTTCAAGAAAGGGGATGCGCTTGAGCTTCTCCAGAATTCCGGGTAAGCGTGCCGGCGCCTCCTGACTGAATGTTTGCAGATCGCGGATGACTGGTGGCAAGGCGAGGTAGCCAAACGCTATAAGCGCCGCGGCGAGTACCAGGAGAAGAACGAGGATTGCTGTGCCTTTGAATGGCGTCCAGTTGCGAATGTGAAATCTCGAGGTAGATCGCACCAGGGGAGTGAGCACCACGGCAAAGAGCGCACTGACATAAAGCAACATCAGAACATCGCGGACGAACCACGCGAAATAGCAAACAATAGCCAGAGCAAAGGCAAAGACGATGTCGTTGCGAAAGTTGCGCGGATTGGTTGAGGAAGGTGTCATGCGCATATTGGTTTCACACGTGTTGCACCGTCTACATTGCGTTGGGCAGGCCGGCGTTTTGCCCCTGCGCAGGAAAGCCCTATGGATGTGGCCCCTGTCATCAAGTCTAGCGCGGCCTGTTGCCCGCAGGCGGGCGAGCACGTTTCTTTCTGCTGACTTCTTAGTTGCCTCGCTGAAGGGGTGGATCTATAGCGCCGCAGAAGAAGGGACGGCGCGCATGAAGCGCGCCGCGCTCTACTCGCGGGTTTCGACTTATGATCAGAACCCCCAAACGCAGATCCTCGATCTGCGTCAGATGGCCGCCCAGCGCGGCTATACGATCGTCAAGGAATACACAGACAAGATCTCCGGCCTGAAGGCCAAACGACCAGGGCTCGATGCCATCATGGCTGACGCCCGCCGCGGCCAGTTCGACGTGGTGATGACCTGGGCGTGTGATCGCATCGCTCGCTCCACGCGTCACTTCCTGGAGGTGTTGGACGAACTGAACCGAATCAACGTCGAGTTCGTCAGCTTCAGGGAGAGCATCGATACCGCTGGACCGCTGGGCCGAGCCATCGTCGTGATCATCGGCGCCATCGCCGAGTTGGAACGCAGCTTGATCGTCGAGAGGGAACGCGCCGGCATGCGCCGCGCCCGGCTTGAAGGACAGCACATCGGTCGAAATCCGTTGGTCCTGGATAACCTCGCCATCCAACGAGACCGTCAGCATGGCCAGAGTATCCGTCAGATCGCCAAAGGCCACCGCGTCTCAACGGCTACTGTGCAACGAGTGCTTCGAAAGCTCCCGCCCCAGACACAAGGGCTGGATGCGCTCGATAAGACTGCCTGAACCCGGCCATTACGACCTGTGACAAAAGGGTCCAAAAACCCACCCGCCAGCCTCAACAAAACAAACGGCCGGACCTCTACGATCCGGCCGTGTCAAAAGGTGTGGGTTCAGAAACGGGCATTGAGAAGCCACCTTCAGAAGATAATCGTTCGAATGATCACTCATTCCTACGGCGTTTCCCGGGGGTAATCGAAGTCGGCAGCCTGAGGAAGCGCTCAATGAGCGCTCTGGCCAGTGAGCACTAGTGGAGAATTGGAATGAGGGTTTGTCTGTAAAATTGCAGCCGAATCCTATGCGCTTGAACATTGCGTAACGGAGCGGCAGCTTACGAGTTGTGCGAGAGGTTTCGCAATCCAGAGTTCGCGACCTCCGGCAGGAACTGCGGTAGCCCGAAGTCGTGAAAGAGGTTGGAATCTAAAAACAGAGTCATCGCAGAAATCGAATCGTTCTCAAGCGTGAGTACGTGGATGGAGTGCGCATTCCAGCGTTTGTCTGCGTCGGAGAACTCATAAATGGCAAATGCGGGCTGTCCGTTCGCGGATGTCGGCACCAAATGGAGCCCGGCACAGGTTTTCCATGCCGCCGCAAAGAATGTCCCGATGGTCTCGCGCCCGATAAACCACTGCAGCCACGGCGGCATGACGGCGGTTGCATCTTCCTTGAGTACAGACACGAAGCCGTCCACATCGTGTCCTTCCCAAGCCCGCAGATAGCGGCCGAGGAGCTCTTGCTGCGCGGGAGTTGGTTGCGATTCAAGCGGTGGCCGGTGATCGGAGTAGCGATGCGAGAGCGTCTCGCGCGCTCGCTGCAATGCACTGTTGATGGATGCGGTGGAACCGCCCAGCAGAGTTGCTGCTTCAGCAGACGCCCAGCCGAGGACATCGCAGAGCATAAGCGCAGCGCGCTGGCGCGGCGGCAACTGCTGAATGGCGGCGACAAACGCGAGCTGCACAGACTCCCGCGCAGTGTAACGCGCCTCAGGACCTGGCCGGGCGTCGGCGAAGCCTTCAAGATTCAAGTCCGGATACGGTTCAAGCCACGGCACGTCGAGCGCAGGACCACCTTCCAGCTTCGGTGGACCCGCGGGGCCAAGCTGGTCGGGCAGGTATCGCTGCTGGTGCTTGCGGCCTTCGAGCGCATTAAGGCAGGCGTTGGTGGCGATGCGGTAAAGCCAGGCGCGAAAAGCTCCGCGCTCATCGGAGCCGCCGGCCTCGAAGCTCGAAAAGCTGCGCCAGGCACGCAGATAAGTCTCCTGCACAAGATCGTCAGCCTCGTGCAGGGAGCCGAGCATGCGGTAACAATGCAGTTTGATTTCGCGGCGGAACGGCTCGGCGAGCCGTTCAAACGCCTGCTCCCCATGCTCATGACGGGATGGTTGCGCCGTCGCCATTGCTATTAATTCTAACTCAAGCTTGTTTCCGGAACGAACAATGACTCGTCTACGTGCTCTGCCTGTGTACAACTGCGGTTTCGCGTTCGCCGCAATTGTTTTGTCGTCTGATGCGGCACACAGACGATTATCACTCGGCCTTCTGGACGGACCTGAGGAATGAGATACTCTCGCGTAGAGCATCCTCATAATGCCCAACCAGAGCATGACCGCCCGTTGGATAAATAATCGTTCTGCCGTGTGGCACGCTGGCGGCAATATACTTCGCACGGCTTGTAGTACCAAATCTGTCGTCTTCGGCGCTGATTGTGAGCACCGGACTGTCGATCTTCCCAACAGCATAGGGTTCGTTCGCGGCAGCGGTCGTGACGTCGAAGTTCATTCCTTTGATGCGCAAACTGACCGGTAAAAGGTGGTCCAGAATCTGCCGAATACGTGCTGTCTCGCTCGGGGAAGCAGCGTGCAAAACTGCAGGATCGGTGCCAAGCATCATCCGTGTCATTCCTCCAGGGATGACCGGCATTAGCTTCACGGCTGCCCAGGCGACGAAATCGGAGTTGAAAATCGCCTTTACGACGGGGCCGCCGTGGATTGACGACCCTGGCGGTAGGTAATTGGCGGGCACGAGGAGCACCAACGCCCTGCAGCGTTGAGGATGACGAATAGCGAATTGCATGGCCGACCAGGCGCCGGCAGAGATGCCAACAACGTCTACTTTGCCAAGGCCCAAGTGGTCGAGAAGTTGGCTGTATGCATCTGCCTGCATCTCTGTCGTGGCATTCAGAGGCATGGCTGATCGGAGATAGCCAAAGCGCGACGGAGCGATAAGCCGATATTCGTCTCCGGCCAGTGTGCCGGTCATGTCAAGGGCTTGATCGAAGCCGCCACCAGCGCCGTGGATTACCAGGACCGGCTCGCCCTGCCCCGCTTCGGCGTATTCCATCGAGCCGAATGAGGTCTCGATAGTCGAACTGCGGCCAGCGAGGCGTTCGCGAGCATTCGCCAGGTCACGAAAGAAAGCCACAGCAACAATCGAACAGAAAACAATCGCGGCTGTAATGAATGCAAAGCAGATTCGACGCATGGGTGCCTATTCCGAGAACCTGGGGCCCGAACTCGCCGTTCTTGCGGGTCGATTCGGCGGCCCAGGTTCCCTCAGTGCGAGATGGGCAATAAGCTTGCGCATCTGGTGGCCCGCAACCGCTCCGCATTTATCTTCCCACAATTGTGGCCCACGGTTTCGAAGCTGCTGATTCGAACTTAAGATGTGTCTCGTGCTGGAATGGCTTCCAGGCCCTTGCCGGAGACGATGAACACATCTCCCAGGGAGCGATCCGGGTACGCAACCAACTCGATGACCGCCGTGGCGACAACGCATGAGGTCGGCGGCGCAACCATGCTCTGGACGAAGTCCGCGGCGGAAATTCCAAGATAGCGGGAGTAGCCCGCGATCGCATGCTTGCCGAACTCCGTGTCCGGAATGATGCGCGGTGCAATGGCCATGAATCGCAATCCGAGGCCGAGGCGATCGGACTCTTTCTGGCTGTAGTTTGCGATGAACATCTGGGTTCGCTTGGCTCCGGCATAGCCACCGGAAAGCGGCGAACCTCCGAGGGCGGCGCAACTGGACATAAGCACCACCGAAGCACCTGCAGGGAGAGGACGCTTGAGCGCCGCCTTGGAGAAGTTGAATGCAATTCTGACGTCGTTCTCCCAGTTCGTGGAGAACTGCTGCCAGCTTTGCTCGTAGATCGGTGCGGCTGGCGGAAAAACTCCGCCACCGAGGATGAGGACGTCGGGGGTGAGGACGCCGAAAACTTTCCAAGGCGCATTTTCTTCCCTTGCATCAAGCGCGAGGGTTTCGACTCCGGGGACCTCGAGGGCGAGTTGCTGGAGCGGCGCTTGTTGTCGAGCCACCGCGAGGACCTGCGCCCCGTTGCGAATGCCCGCCTCGACGATGCGGCGGCCGATGCCGCGGCTGCCGCCGATGACGACCATTTTCTTGCCGCACAACGAAGCCATCTCGTCCTCCTTCCACTCGCGTAGCTACGCGCGCCTCGCGACGCTTGAGAGAGAATCATGCGTCGTGTTCTCCCACGAAGTGGATGTGCTTTCCGGATCGACAACTCCGCTTCGGGTGACAGCGCCATCGGATCGGCGCCTCTAGCGGGGTAGCGCCGAGGTTGGAGATGGCGCGCTCATTCGCATTTGCACGCTTTCGCCTCTGCTTCGCGCCGACGGGCTGCGGCTCCCTCGGGATCAGTAAGGATATCGACCCACAGCGGGTGGGGCGCGGTCTCGGCGTTGTAGTTGTCGTGCCAGTTCCACCACTTGTACGGCGGGGTCTGCGGGTAGCCCTCCGGTGAATCCTCCCAGGCCTCCTGACGGCCAAGCGCCGTCATATCGAGGTAGCTCCAGGTGGTCCCCATCGCCTCGTCGCCGCGACTGTTGATGACGTATGTGCGGAACACCTTGTCGCCGTCGCGGATGAATGCATTGTGGCCGTGCCACTGGTCCACGCCGAAGTCCACGTCGAAGCTGTCGGTCATGGTGTACCAGGGCATCTCCCAGCCCATTCGCGCCTTCAGGCGCGCGATGTCCGCCTGTGGTGCGCGCGAGGCGTAGGCGAGCGTGGTGTCGCGGGCGTTCAGATGGGCCAGGTGAGCAACCTGATCTGCGCCCAGGGAGCAGCCGCGGCAGGCATGCTCCGGCCAGCCGAACACCCCAGGCTCGAAGAAGGCGCGGTAGATGATCAACTGACGGCGGCCCTCGAACAGATCGAGCAGGCTTACTTTGCCCTTTGGTCCGTCGAACTCATACTGCTTCTCAATCGCCATCCACGGCATGCGCCGGCGTTCGGCGGCCATCGCGTCACGGGCGTGCATCAGGGCCTTCTCTTTCACGAGCAGCTGTTGCCGCGCAGCCTCCCACTCCTGCTGCGACACAATCGGGGGTGTCTTCATCGCGAGATGCTCCTTTCCCTTTTCCATGTCTCTCTCCTTGTCGGTTGCCATCTTAGTTCCCCTTTTCTTTCTGAAACAGACCGAAGCGATTCGCTCTGAAGAACCTTGTGAATTTGCCGATGCACACCGCCAGAACTCCCCCCGAGGATCCGGCACCGGCGACCACTGCTGCTGTGCTTGCGATGCATACTGGGCAGATCATTGATTTTGTCTCCTACTTTTGGGTGTCCTTCATTTTCCGTTTGACGCTCGATAAAAGGTTCCGTCGGAGCACTCTAAACCGTTTCCACACTTTCTTTTTGGTTGGGGGATCCCTTGCCGGTCGCGATCAGGCTCTTCAAGCTGCCACGGATGTATCTGCCCCAAGCGTCGGAGCAGACATTGAAACACTCGTAGGCGGGGACCAGGCCCTCGTGCGTGAAGTGTATCTCCGTTTGATCGCCTTTCCCTGAGATATCGAAAACAACCTTGGTGCCCTTCCACTCAGTCTTGTCCTCAGTGAAGTTGAAGTAGTTGTCAGTGACGAGCCACGCCACACGCTTGTCGGGCACGAGTTCCACGAGCTTCATGGTGCATGTGTGGAGGTTCTGGTAGTGGTACCTGAACTCGTCGCCCACCTTGGCGGTGCTGCCTTCAATCTCTTCGGACCACCATCCGCGTACGTTCCGGATGGCCTCGAATGCTTCTTTTGGTGACTGATCGACCGAAATGGTTGCGCTGTAGTTTTGATTCGACATGGTTCCTCCCTCGTATTGAGAATTCAAGATTCGGAAATTCAGTTGAGTGATTACCTTACGCCGGGGCATGCACGCGTGAGTTGTCTCTTCGCTGACTTACGCGAATACGTCAGGCTGATTCCTGCCGGTTGTGATGAGATTGCGAAGATTGCCTTCGACGAGCGCGCCCCATGCGCCCGAGCAGCCGCCAAAGCACTCGAATGCAGGGACCAGTCCCACATGCGTAAAGCGGAGTTCGGTCTTGCCGCCTTTCCTGGCAATCTCAAACACAATGTCAGTCCCGAGCCACTCGGTCTTGTCTTTGACAAAGGTCAGTTCGGCATTCGTAACATGCCACACAACCTTCTTGCCGGGAACGAATTCCATGATCTGCTGTTTGGACATGTGCATGTTGTGGTAGCGATATGTGAATTCGGTGCCGAGCTTGCCGGTATCGCCGTCGATTTCTCCTGACCACCAGCCGCGAACGTTGTTGACAGCCTTGAAGACTTCTTCGGGAGATTGGTCAACCGTAAACGAAGTTGTGAAACCATCTTTCTTCATGATCTGTACCTCCATCCTCTCTTTTGTTGACAGTGGGTATTCCGTGGTGTGCCGCGCTCCTTAGAGAGCCGCCGCAGTTTGCGGCACGAAGCCTGCGTATTGCTTCTCAAACTCCTTGGCGACACCGGTGCGCCAGCCGCCGGCGATGGATTGCGATGCCGGGTCTGGGAAGATGTCCTCTTCACCGTTCTCCAGACCGATGAAGATGCCTTGCGCGACCGACTCGGGCGAAGCCTTTGGGATCTCGAAGCCGCGAGTCATGTCGGTGTCGACCGGACCAAGGAAGACTCCGTGGACCGTCACTCCCTCACTTGCCAGTAGCGCCATCAGGGACTGCGTCATGCTTAACGCGGCCGCTTTCGAAATCGCGTAGCTGGGCGTAAGCGGCAACGGAGCGAGCGCCATCAACGAAAGGTTGTTGACGAGAGCTCCTTTGGAGCGCTTCAGCATCGGCAGAAATGCCCGCGAAACCTTGTACATGCCAAAGAAATTGACGGCGAGGGTTTGCTCGATGACAGCCGGATCACTCAGATCGTCATAGGGAGCGATTCCGTAGTTGTTGATGAGGACGTCGAGGCTACCGACCTGCCTGACCGCCTTCTCAATCTGCTCGGCGCTGGTCACGTCGAGCATCAGCGGCGTTACACGCTCGTCGGAGATGTCGAACGATCCGCGAGTTCCTGCGTACACCCTCCTAGCTCCGAGCCGGAGGGCCTCTTCAACAAGTGCACGGCCGATACCGCGATTCGTCCCGGTAATCAAAACTGTTTTCAGTGCGATGTTCATGATGATCTCCTTTTGGGGCTGACCTTGGCCGGCCCGATCTTACCTCTCTACTGGGTAAAACAGGCGGGAGCCCCAAAACTCATCGGTGCCGGGCAGATTTTTTCTTTTTGAGTGGATTTCCTACGCAGCAATTGCTGGATCTACCGTGGTTTCAAGAACACCCATATCGGTTTGTGAGTCAGACCGATCGTTAAGCTTCAGCTGAGTTTCGAGCGGCCACCTGAATTCGCCTTGAACAGCACTGGCGCACAATGAGCGAATCATCGCTGGAGGACACGATTAGTCCCTGCAAGTCGGCATTGCGACTGGAATCTCGCGACCTACCATTGGCGTGGATCAACGTTGCCTACGGCGTTTCCGGGGAGTAATCCGTGGCTGAGGGGGTTCGCGCGATCCCAGGTCTCCCGCCGCGGCGGGCGAGACCTGGGGCACCCCCGGATCGCCGTTGGGTGAGGTTCCTGGGATGCGAGCCACCCGCCAGGCGGGTGGAGAACAATTAACGCGGGGTGAGGAAATGTGGCAGGGCCAAGGAATTACGAGCAGGGAACGTCACGAGCTTAAGGATGGTCATTAGGCGCGAGTTGGCCTTCCGGCTGACTGTCCGGCGCGCGGGTTTTGCCCAGCCGGGTGTTCTTGGCAACATACATGGCGGCATCTGCCGCACGAAGCAGGCTGTCGGCGGTGCTGGCGTCGTCAGGATAGAGAGCGATGCCGATGCTGGCCGAGCCATGCAGCACGTAGTTCTCTCCAATGAAAGGATCGCCGAAACAGCATTCCAGCCGCGCGGCGATCTCCTCGACTCCGGCGCGACAGTGCACGTCGGAAACCAGCACTGCGAACTCATCTCCGCCTAGGCGCGCCAGTGTGTCGCCGGGGCGCAGATGGCGCTTCATGCGCCGCGTCAATTCTTGCAGATAGAAGTCTCCGGCCTGATGCCCATACACGTCATTGACCTGCTTGAATTCATTGAGGTCGATATAGATCAGGCCGAAGATGCCGGCGGATTGGCGGGCCGCTTGAATCATCTCGTCAAGCGTCTTCTCCAGGACGAAGCGATTCTGTACATCGGTGAGCAGATCGAATTCGGAGCGGTGCACGAGATCGGAGTGGAGATGCGAGGTTTCAATGGCCAAAGTGGCCAATTCCGCGGCCATGGCCAGAGCATGCTTTTCTGCGGCAGTAGGCCTGGTTCGCGCATGGATGGCGGCGTAGATCGCACCCAGCGTGGGGCCGGAGCGGGTGGCGATGGGGTGTTCGACAGTGCGCAGCGACGCGGAAGCGAGGCTCGGCGGACGGTTGCCCAGCATGGCTCCGTCCGCGACCTGGCACCAGCAGGCAGCGCCGTTGAGCCGTAGTGAAACCAGCTGAGTAATCCGCTCTAGGATTTCAGCCAGGGGTTCGGAAGAATTGATGCTTTCCAGGATGCGGCCGCGTCGTTGCTCCACGTAAGCAAGAGAGCCGATCTCGCGGCGGGTTTTGTTTTCGCGGTACCCGAGAACGGCTAACATGGTGAGTACTGAGAGGCCAAGAACCTCGAGTGAATGCGCGCCATTCCACCAGGAAGGAGCACTCAGAATGAGCACATCCTGCGGCGACCTCAGCAGAATCTGAAAAGACTCGAAGTGCGCGATGCCCTCCTGCCGGATGGTTCGCTGCTCGTCCACTTTTGCAGCGAAAACTCCCGTGACCTCCACCCTGCTTCCGTCCGCCCATGAGGATTCAAGTTGTTTTTCATTTCCAATCGCATCTGGCGGCAAGATGGCGGGAAAGACGATCCCTCCGGACGACAGAAGTAAGGTGGAACCATTCAACCCTCGATTCTTGCCGACCAGCGTGCCTTCGATGCGGATAAGTTCTCCGTTGCGGTCAGTCGCGAAGGCGTTGGCCGCGGAAATTTCGATATGTGCTGCCTGCGAAACCGTGCCAGAATCCTTTTGGCCGGTGTCAAGAGCGCTCGCCGCCGATATTCCGACCGGCGTCACCGATCCGCCGCTCCCGGCCGGTTTCAGCATCGCAGCGGTGATACTCGGAAGGTAGTCTTTCCGCCCCGGAAAACCGGCTACGTCGATCAGGTCCCCCTCGTTGAGTACAGTGCGATCGGTGGTCTCGATACAGAGCCCGGCGGTCTCGTCCACGATACACACGGTTTGTCCGGGCCACCAAAGCGTGACTCGGCCGCGGACATGAATCCGATGCGGACTGTCGCCCTGCGGCGAGTATTGCAGCAGGCTGCTGAGGGATTGCACCGGCAGCAGGAACGGATCCGGCGGCGCAGGCTCCGTGACAGTGATGGTCTTCATTCCTGGAAATAGAAGACGTGCCCCCGTCATCTGGCGCCTCAAATTGACCAGCGGAGCCGCCACGCCGCTGATGACGATCTCCGAATCCACAAGTGCGGAGTAGTTGGCACCCTCCTCCTTGTCGGTTGCCGCGGTGATCGTACCATCCGCTGTAGCCACAGTCAGCACAACATGCATTCCGTCCAGTTCCACGGAGCGCACAATTCCTCGCAGCGCTACCCATTGGCAATCCTCCGACCCATTGAGGAGCTCCGCCAGCGCAACCGCGCGAGCGGCAGGAAGCGATTTCGTGCCGGGAAGAATGCGTATCGACGAGTTCGTGACCATGGGCGAATATCCGCCGGGGTCGCTTACGCCGGAAACCTCAACGAGCGAACCGGCATGGAGGGGAAGATTGGGTGCGAAGCCAGGCGCCACGAATACGCCGCCTGTGCTGTCGGCGATAAAAAGCGCTCTGTGGCCTTCCTGGTATGGATCCCAAAATGTGACCACTCCGCGCAGTCGAACCGGGTAGCCCAGACTCGCTTGTTTGACGGTAAGGCCGTGGACCTGACGAGCCGTCGTGAGCACAGGCAATTGCTTAGTCTGGAGATCCGATGCCGGGCGGCTGGATTCCGCCCAGACTGCTGCGAGAACGGTGACGAATGCCATGCGGTTCACGCACCTGAACCACCCGCCGAACGCTTTCATCCCGATCAGATTCCGCATCATAGCGAGAATTCTTGCCAATTCGCGATGGCATGCCAAATGGCTCGTCGGCCCGCCGCACCCCGGGGTTCGGCATGTCCCTAGGCCTTTGTCCGAGATTTCCATTT
>Ga0224557_1002563_pt1 | contig 15248 bp, 14 predicted proteins | sample 714S31014metaG_FD_180677 | JGI IMG/M metagenome (GOLD analysis project Ga0224557, IMG submission 180677) | Peat soil microbial communities from Stordalen Mire, Sweden - 717 S3 10-14 | ecosystem: Environmental > Terrestrial > Soil > Wetlands > Peat | place: Sweden: Norrbotten County, Stordalen...
TTCGTGTACAGGTCGCCGTCCACCACGATGAAATCGGCACTGATGTCCTGCCCGAGGAAGGTGAGCTGTGCGTTGCCCTGCGCGGCGGTGTTGGGAGTGGTGGTGAGATCGCCGGTCAGTGTCTTATCGGGCAGCCCAGGAATCTTGCCGGTCACGGTCAGCACCAGGTGTGCGCTCTTGAGGTTCTTGGTGGAATCGGCGGACTGCTTTACCAAGGTCGCGGCATCGGGTAGGGGCCCGCCGCTCGTCGAGGATTTGAACGAGCACCCGGCGATCAGGGTTGCGGTGAAGGCAAAAGAAGCGAGCACGGCCAGTAGACGACGGCGGGTCTGCATACCCTGCATCGTAGAGGGTGCCGGTGTCCGGACTTGGGGACGCGGGGCCCTTCAGGCACGCGTCGGGTGACGGCACGCGGCTGTTTGTACTGGTCAATTAGCCTGGTTCCATGTTCACCGGAATTGTCGAGGAACTCGGAGCAGTGACCGGCCGGGACGCTCTCGCCGACGCGGCACGCCTAACCATCCGCGGACCCATCGTCACCGCCGACGCCGGCCACGGCGATTCGATCGCCGTCAACGGCGTCTGTCTGACGGTCGTGGAGCTGCTGGCCGACGGCCAATTCACCGCCGACGTGATGGCCGAGACGCTGGACCGGTCCAACCTGGGCGAACTGCGAGCCGGGAGCCGGGTGAACCTGGAGCGTGCGGCGGCGCTGAACAGCCGGCTGGGCGGGCACATCGTGCAGGGTCATGTGGACGGTACCGGCGAGGTGGTGTCCCGTGCACCGTCGGAGAACTGGGAAGTGGTGCGCATCGAGGTGCCCGCCGCGGTGGCGCGCTACATCGTGGAGAAGGGATCGATCACCGTCGACGGGATCTCCCTGACGGTTTCCGGCCTGGGTGCCGAACCGCGTGACTGGTTCGAGGTCTCGCTGATCCCGACCACCCGGGAGCTGACTACTTTGGGCAGCGCCCCGGTGGGGACGCTGGTGAACCTGGAGGTGGACGTCATCGCGAAGTATGTTGAGCGGCTACTCTCTCGGGATACTCCATCTGCCAGCGGTTTCGCCGACACGATTGAAGATGACAGCTTCGATGCGTAGAAGGCTAAGCGCTTCGGCCGGTCTGGAACTAGAGCGTGAAGCTACGCCCGACAAGCGCCGAGCGGGTGGATGTGTCCCAGCTCGTCACTCTTCTCTACGCGAACTAGGTCGGCGTCGTAGCGTGCCTGCAGGTTGATCCAGAACATGTCGCTAAGGCCCAGTGCCCGCGACAGCCGTAGACCGGTGTCGGCGGTGATCCCCCGCTTGCCGGCGAGAATTTCACCCACACGCGTCTGCGGCACACCAATCCCTTTTGCGAGACGGTAGGCGGTGATCCCCATCGGCGCGAGGAACTCTTCGGCGAGGATTTCACCGGGGTGGGTAGGTGCGAAGTCTGCCATTATGTCCTCCTTTCAGTGGTAATCGACCAGCTCGACATCGTCCGCGCCTCCGTCTTTCCATGAAAAGCAGATACGGTACTGGTCGTTGACGCGGATGCTGTGTTGTCCTTCGCGGGGCGGTTGGAGCTTCTCGAGTCGATTTCCCGGAGAGACGCGTAGGTCGTTGATGTTCTCCGCGGCATCGAGGATCTGCATCTTGCGACGAGCCGCTTTTGCCAACTCGTTGCTGATCCCCTTCGGACAGCGCAGCTCCCAGATCTTCTGGGCGTCACCGTCGCTGAACGAGCGGATCACGTGCCCAATACTAACGCTAAGCGATACTAACGTCAATCGAGACTAACTCATCTTGAATCTGATCTATTTCAAGGCCCAAAAGATTCGACCCGCCACCGAGTAGACGCCGGCGCCTCGAGCTGTTCATCAGCCCACGAGAAAGCCCACTAGAAAGCTGCGCCAATAACCGTGGCCGCGCCGTGGTTCATACTGGATGCAACATCAGGCGAGCAAGGAATCAAACGATGACGAGGTTGGACTCCGTCGAACGGGCGGTTGCCGACATAGCGGCGGGTAAGGCCGTCGTCGTCATCGATGATGAGGAACGCGAGAACGAGGGCGACCTGATCTTCGCCGCCGAGAAGGCGACGCCGGAGATGGTGGCTTTCATGGTGCGCTACACCTCGGGATATCTTTGCGTGCCGTTGGACGGTGAGATCTGCGACCGGCTGGGCCTGCTCCCGATGTACGCGGTGAACCAGGACAAACACGGGACTGCCTACACCGTCACCGTGGATGCACGACGCGGTGTTGGAACCGGCATTTCGGCTTCGGACCGGGCCACCACGATGCGCTTGTTGGCCGATCCCACCAGCATCGCCGAGGAGTTCACCCGCCCCGGCCACGTCGTTCCGTTACGCGCCAAAGACGGCGGCGTGTTGCGACGGCCCGGTCACACCGAGGCCGCGGTCGATCTGGCCCGGCTGGCGGGGCTGCAACCTGCTGGCGCGATCTGCGAGATCGTCAGCCAGAAGGACGAGGGCGCGATGGCCCAGACCGATGAATTGCGGGTGTTCGCCGACGAGCACGGCCTTGCGATGATCACCATCGCCGACATCATCGAATGGCGGCGCAAGCACGAGAAACACATCAAGCTGATCGCCGAAGCGCGGATCCCGACGCGGCACGGAGAGTTTCGCGCCATCGGCTACTCCAGCATCTACGAGGACGTCGAACATGTGGCGCTGGTGCGCGGCGACATCGCCGGGCCGAACGGCGACGGTGACGACGTGCTGGTCCGTGTGCACTCCGAGTGCTTGACGGGCGACGTTTTCGGCTCCCGGCGCTGCGACTGTGGACCGCAGCTGGACGCTGCCATGGCGATGGTCGCGCGCGAGCAGCGCGGCATCGTGCTGTACATGCGCGGTCACGAGGGCCGCGGCATCGGCCTGATGCACAAACTGCAGGCCTACCAGCTGCAGGATGCCGGCGAAGACACTGTGGACGCCAACCTCAAGCTCGGATTGCCTGCTGATGCAAGAGATTACGGCATCGGTGCGCAGATTCTCGCCGACCTCGGGGTGCGGTCGATGCGGCTGCTGACCAACAATCCGGCCAAGCGGGTGGGGTTGGACGGGTACGGCTTGCACATCATCGAGCGGGTGGCGCTTCCGGTGCGGGCCAACGCCGAGAACATCCGTTACCTAATGACCAAACGCGACAGGATGGGCCACGACCTGGCCGGCTTGGACGACTTCCATGAATCCGTCTATCTGCCAGGTGAATTCGGGGGTGCCTTGTGAGCGGTGGCGCCGGCGAGCCGGTGGTGCAGGCGCTTGACGCGTCCGGTCTGCGGCTTGCCATCGTCGCAAGCACCTGGCACAGCCAGATTTGCGATTCGCTGCTGGCTGGCGCCTGCAAAGTAGCCGCCAAGTGGGGCGTAGACAATCCAACGGTGGTACGCGTGCTCGGTGCGATCGAGATTCCGGTGGTCGCGCAGGAGCTTGCCCGCAACCACGACGCCGTCGTCGCCCTCGGTGTGGTGATCCGCGGCCAGACACCACATTTCGACTACGTCTGCGATGCGGTGACGCAGGGCCTCACCCGGGTTTCGCTGGACACTGCGACGCCGGTGGCCAACGGCGTGCTGACCACCAACACCGAGGAGCAGGCGCTCGATCGCGCCGGGCTTCCGGATTCGGCCGAAGACAAAGGCGCCCAGGCGACCGGGGCGGCGCTCAGCACCGCGTTGACCCTGCTTGACCTGCGAACTCGGTCGTGACAGCACCGCCGGACCGCGCGATCGAACTGCGGCCCCACCGGGCACGGATCTTTGCCTACGTCGCAGCGTTTGTGATCGCCGCGACGCTCATCGTGGTGGGCCTGCTGCTCAAGATGAAGTCGACAGGGGTGTTCTTCCAGACCGCCGACCAGGTGGCCATGGCCGTTCTGGGTCTGGTTCTTGCCGGTCTGATCCTGTTGTTCACCCGCCCGCGACTCCTGGTGGGTCCGACGGGACTTTCGGTGCGAAATCTGTTGGGCGACAAACTTATCCCATGGGAAGATATTGTCGGCGTGTCATTTCCCGCCGGTCGCCGCTGGGCGCGTATCGATTTGCCCGACGACGAGTACGTCCCGGTGTTGGCTATCCAGGCCGTCGATAGGGATCGCGCAGTGGATGCCATGGACACCGTGCGCCGGGAGCTGATGTCGCACCGGCCGGACCTGCAGGCGCGCTGAGTGGCGCAAATAGCGGGAAAGGCCTAGATCGGTAGCATGTGCCACCGAGGCCGACGATGACCAGCCGGCAGTAGGTTCAGTCGGCAAACGTGTTGGAGGGTGCGGATGTCCCACATCGACGTTGCGGACGTCTGCGCTCTGCCCGAAGTGATATAGCTATGGCCTTCATGCCCTATGCCGGGTTCAGCGATCTCGGACGTAAGCGCGCGCGCAACGACGACCGGTGGGGAGCGGACACGGCGTTGGGGCTCTACGTGGTCGCCGACGGCGTGGGCAGCACCAGCAACGGCGATTTGGCTGCCGCGATGGTCGTGGAGATGCTGCCGGGTTATGTGGCGCGCGACCTCGCCGACTTGGACTTGCGTGATGCGCAGGTGACCGAGAGGCTGGGCCGCGCGATGACAGAGATGTGCAACGACTTGTTCGTCCGCAGTCGCACCGAGCCCCTGCTCGCCAGCGCCGACACCACCGTCGTTGCCGCGGTGATCAGCGACTCGCGCGCGGTCATCGCTCACCTCGGTGACAGCCGCGCCTACCTGTACCGGGACCGCCAGCTGGAGAGGCTGACTAGCGATCACACCGTCGTGCAGGCAGTGATTGACGCCGGCGAACTCACGGCCGAGCAGGCCGCGCACCATCCAAGCCGTTCGGTGGTTACCCGCCACGTGCTGATGGCCCCGCCGGCACGGCCGGATGTCCGCGCACTTGACCTACGCCCGGGTGACCGGATCCTGTTGTCCAGCGACGGTTTACATGGCTTGGTCGATGACGCGACGCTGGCCGCCATCCTCACCGACTACCCCGACCCGGCCGCCGCGTGCCAGGCGCTGATCGACGCCGCCAACCATGCCGGGGGACCCGACAACATCACTGCAGTGGTGATCAACGCCGACCAACTGCCGCCGAGGCGTCCGCCTTCACCCACGCCAGCCGGACCACCGCAGCAGCGCCCGAAGCGCACTTCGATGCGCCGCGGACCGCTACTGCTATTGCTCGCGCTGATCGTCGTGCTGTCGACCGCCGCCATCATCGCCGGCTACCTGCTCTGGCCGCGCCAACCCGCATCTCAAGTCCCCGCCCCGGTAACCACGACGACTTCCGCGCAAGCAACGAAACCGACAACGGCTCCGGGACGAACCGCGTCGCCCTATGCCGGGGTCGATCATCCCGAAGGAGTGGCGGTAGATAAGAACGGCAACGTCTACGTCGTCGCCGACGAAGGCGTCAACTCACGGGTGTGGAAGCTGGCCGTGGGGTCGGCCAACCCGATTGCGCTGCCGTTCAACGATCTCAAGGGCGCCTACGGCGTCGCCGTGGACGGGGCCGGGAGCGTCTACGTCGCCGACAGCTACCGCGGCGGACGGGTGCTGGAACTGCCAATTGGTTTCAGCACACCGATCGAGCTGCCCTTCGATAAGGCGTACGGCTTTGGACTCGCACACCCCGCGGGCCTGGCGGTGGACACCGCCGGCCATGTCTACGTCGGCGACACAGCGAACGGTCGCGTGGTGGAGCTGGCGGTAAACACCGGCGGCCAGGCTGCGTTGCCCTTCAGCGGCCTCGATCACCCCACTGATGTAGAGGTGGACGGCGCGGGGAACGTGTATGTTGCCGACACGGACAGGAACCGGGTGTTGATGCTGGCGCCGGGATCGATTACCCAGGTTGTGCTGCCCTTCGCCGGGCTGGATCGCCCCTACGGTGTCGCGGTGGATTCCGCCGGGAACATCTACGTGACTGACTCTGGTAACCGTCGGGTGCTGAAGCTGGCGCCCCGGTCGAACGCCCAGACCGTGCTGCCGTTCACCGACCTCGGCAACCCGACCGGTGTCGCGGTGGACACCGCCGGCAACCTCTACGTCGCCGACTACGACAACAGTCATCTGGTGAAGCTGCCGGCCGGGTGAGTGCGCCACGTGTGGTGGCTGATGCCGAATGTGCCTGTCCGTCCCCGGCGGCCCTGGCCCTGGGACTTGGGTTCCCGCCCGCTGGTGCACTGGCGATTTGGGCCAAGGGTGGGATATCGCGCCGTGACCGGCTTGCGGTCAGGACGCTAGCGGCCGCATTGCTGCGGTTCAGCTTCGCACAACGGCGTTACTCCCCGGAATCGGTACCTGTGCGCGGCGACCCATCGATAGACCACTTCCTGCACCCGACCAACGCCAGGCAGACCGTAGACCAGCATTGGCAACCCACTACCCAACGCTGTCGATAGGGCCGCGTTCATGGCCTTCGCGCCACCGAACACCAATCCGGACGAATCGAGCCACCACACGGACTCGGGCAATCGTTCCGCCGCGACTCCGACGCGCTCCGATACTCCGGGCTTCTGCATCGGCTCGGTTCGCAGTCGCCCAGTCTTGTTGAAGCGAAGCAAGCCGTTGCGCACGCGTGTGCACATCCCGCACTTTCCATCGAAGATCAGCACGCCGTCCATATCTCGATTGTGCGCCTCAGAGGCGCAAAAAACGACGTGCCGACGGTCACCGCCAAATCCGATCCCGACGAACCGCGACCGCTCTACCGACTACTAACCTGGATGCGTGCCAGATCCCGCTACATACCGCCCCGCGCCCGGGTCCATCCCGGTCGAACCCGGTGTGTACCGGTTCCGGGATTCGCACGGACGGGTTATCTACGTCGGCAAGGCCAAGAGCCTGCGTAGCAGGCTGACCTCATACTTCGCCGACATCGCGAGCCTGCACCCGCGGACCCGGCAGATGGTGACCACCGCGGCCAACGTCGAGTGGACGGTGGTCAACACCGAGGTCGAGGCGCTGCAGCTGGAATACAACTGGATCAAGGAATTCGATCCGCGCTTCAACGTCCGCTACCGCGACGACAAGTCCTACCCGGTGCTGGCAGTCACGGTCAACGAGGAATTTCCCCGGCTGATGGTCTATCGCGGCCCGCGGCGCAAGGGCGTGCGTTATTTCGGGCCGTACTCGCATGCGTGGGCGATCCGGGAAACGCTGGATCTGCTCACCCGGGTATTTCCGGCTCGAACCTGTTCGGCCGGAGTATTCAAGCGGCACAAGCAGATCGACCGTCCGTGCTTGCTGGGATACATCGACAAATGCTCGGCACCGTGTGTCGGCAGGGTCAGTGCCGAGCAGCATCGCCAAATCGTGCAGGACTTTTGCGATTTCCTGTCCGGCAAGACCGACCGCTTTGCCCGCGACCTGGAACAGCAGATGAATGCCGCGGCCGAGCAACTCGATTTCGAACGGGCCGCCCGGCTTCGCGACGACCTGTCCGCCGTGAAGCGGGCCATGGAGAAGCAGGCCGTCGTATTCGGCGACGGTACCGACGCTGACGTGGTTGCGTTCGCCGACGACGATCTGGAAGCCGCGGTTCAGGTGTTTCATGTCCGCGGTGGCCGCGTTCGTGGCCAGCGCGGCTGGATTGTCGAAAAGTCCGCAGATCCAGGAGATTCAAGCGAGGAGCGGTTGGTAGAGCAGTTCGTGACGCAGTTCTACGGCGACCAGGCCGAGCTGGGTGGCGCCGCCGACGAAGCCACCAACCCGGTTCCCCGCGAAGTGCTGGTGCCGTGCCTGCCCTCCAACGCCGACGAGCTGGTCAGCTGGTTGTCCGGTCTGCGCGGCTCGCGGGTCGCGTTGCGGGTGCCGCGCCGAGGCGACAAGCGCGCATTGGCCGAAACCGTACAGCGCAACGCGAAAGATTCCTTGCAGCAACATAAACTAAAGCGAGCCGGTGATTTCAACGCGAGATCCGCTGCGCTGCAGAATATTCAAGATGCCCTCGGGTTGGCCGCAGCGCCGCTGCGGATCGAATGCGTCGACATCAGCCACGTGCAGGGCACCGACGTGGTCGGCTCGCTGGTGGTGTTCGAGGACGGCCTGCCGCGCAAGTCGGACTACCGCCACTTCGGTATCCGGGCGGCCGCCGGTGAAGGACGCTCCGACGACGTCGCCTCCATCGCCGAAGTGACGCGACGCCGGTTCCTGCGTCACCTGAGTGACCAGAGCGATCCGAATGTGCTTTCCCCGGAAGGAAAATCACGCCGATTCGCCTATCCGCCGAACCTGTACGTTGTCGACGGCGGCGCGCCACAGGTCAATGCGGCCAGCGCCGCGCTGGACGAACTCGGCATCAACGACGTCGCGGTGATCGGCTTGGCCAAACGGCTGGAAGAGGTGTGGGTGCCGTCCGAGCCGGACCCCATCATCATGCCGCGCAACAGCGAGGGGCTGTATTTGCTGCAACGGGTACGCGACGAGGCACACAGGTTCGCCATCACCTACCATCGCAGCAAGCGATCCAAGCGAATGACGGCCTCGGCGCTGGACTCGGTGCCGGGATTGGGCGAACACCGCCGCAAGGCGCTGGTCACTCACTTCGGATCGATAGCCCGCCTCAAGGAGGCCACCGTCGACCAGATCACCGCCATTCCGGGTATCGGCGTCGCAACGGCCGCGGCCGTCCTCGATGCGCTGCGGCCTACCGAGGCTGACCAGCGGCCCGGGGCTTCGGAGTGACTGGCGCCAGCCACCCGGGCGACGCCGCGCCCGGCATCGACGTCGTCCTGGTGACGGGACTGTCCGGGGCCGGGCGCGGGACCGCGGCCAAGGTACTCGAGGATCTGGGCTGGTATGTGGCCGACAACCTGCCGCCCCAACTGATCACCCGGATGGTGGATTTCGGGCTTGCGGCCGGATCCCGGATCACCCAACTGGCGGTGGTGATGGATGCGCGGTCGCGTGGGTTTACCGGCGACCTAGACGAGGTGCGCAACGAGCTGGCCACTCGCAACATCACCCCCCGCGTGGTGTTCATGGAAGCCTCCGACGACATGTTGGTGCGCCGCTACGAACAGAACCGCCGCAGCCACCCGCTGCAGGGCGAACAGACCCTGGCCGAGGGCATTGCCGCCGAGCGCACGATGCTGGCGCCGGTTCGCGCCACCGCGGACCTGATCATCGACACGTCGACCCTGTCGGTGCGGGGCTTGCGGGAAAGTATCGAGGGTGCCTTCGGCAACGTTGCCAGTGCGACCACCAGCGTCACCGTCGAATCCTTCGGTTTCAAGTACGGTCTGCCGATGGACGCCGACATGGTCATGGACGTGCGCTTCCTGCCCAATCCGCACTGGGTCGACGAGTTGCGTCCGCTCACCGGCCAGAATCCGGCCGTGCGTGATTACGTGCTGGGCCAGCCCGGCGCGGCGGAGTTCCTGGAGACTTACCACCGACTGCTGTCCCTGGTTGTCGAGGGCTATCGCCGGGAAGGCAAGCGCTACATGACGGTCGCGATCGGCTGCACAGGCGGGAAGCATCGCAGCGTCGCCATCGCGGAGGCATTGATGGGCCTGCTGAAGGCCCAAAAGGCTGAAGCCCAATTGTCGGTGCGGGTGCTGCACCGGGATCTGGGCCGCGAATGAGCTCACCAACAAGCGACGGCATCGTCGCAATGGGCGGCGGGCACGGCCTATATGCAACGCTGTCCGCGGCCCGCCGGTTGACCCCCCATGTCACCGCCATCGTGACCGTCGCCGATGACGGCGGCTCGTCCGGCCGGCTGCGCAGCGAATTGGACGTGGTGCCGCCGGGCGATCTGCGGATGGCGCTGGCGGCGTTGGCATCCGACAGTCCGTATGGCCAACTGTGGGCGACCATCCTGCAGCACCGGTTCGGCGGCGACGGCGCGCTGGCCGGACATCCGATCGGCAACCTGATGCTCGCCGGCCTCAACGAGATGCTGGCCGATCCGGTCGCCGCCCTCGACGAGCTGGGGCGCATCCTCGGTGTCAAAGGCAGGGTATTGCCGATGTGCCCGATCGCGCTGCAGATCGAAGCCGACGTCTCCGGCCTGGAGGCCGACCCTCGGATGTTTCGGCTGATCCGTGGCCAGGTGGCCGTCGCGACCACGCCAGGCAAGGTGCGGCGGGTGCGGCTGCACCCGGCGAACCCGCCGGCCACCCGGCAGGCTGTCGACGCCATCATGGCCGCCGACTTGGTGGTGCTGGGGCCCGGGTCGTGGTTCACCAGCGTGATCCCGCACGTACTGGTGCCGGGCCTGGCCGCGGCGCTGCGGGCTACCACGGCCCGCCGTGCTCTGGTGCTCAACCTGGTCGCTGAACCGGGGGAGACGGCCGGCTTCTCCGTGGAGCGTCACCTGCACGTCTTGGCCCAGCACGCGCCCGGGTTCACCGTCCACGGCATCATCATCGATGCCGAGCGGGTGCCGGCCGAGCGGGAACGCGAGCAACTGCGCCGCGCCGCCACATTGTTGCAAGCGGAGGTCCACTTCGCCGATGTCGCCAGACCTGGTACACCTTTACATGACCCGGGCAAGCTCGCGGCGGCTCTGGACGGTGTTCGCGCGGGCCACACTGGCCCGGGAGCGCCTCCGGAAACGGCAACGGCAGAGATTCGGGTCGATGGTGAGAGCCCACCAAACGGCGTGAACGGACCGGCTGGTAGCCGACCAAGGGGTGACGACGCGTGGCGATGACGACCGAAGTCAAGGACGAGCTGAGCCGCCTGGTGGTGAAGTCGGTCAGCGCTCGCCGCGCAGAAGTCACGTCTCTGCTCAGGTTCGCCGGCGGGTTGCACATCGTCGCCGGCCGGGTGGTCGTTGAGGCCGAGGTCGACCTGGGCAACATCGCGCGGCGGCTGCGCAAGGACATTTTTGACTTATACGGTTACAACGCGGTTGTGCATATGTTGTCGGCCAGCGGGATTCGCAAGAGCACTCGGTACGTGCTGCGCGTATCCAACGACGGTGAGGCACTGGCACGTCAGACCGGGCTTCTCGACATGCGGGGGCGTCCAGTTCGCGGTCTGCCGGCCCAGGTCGTCGGCGGCAGCATCGGCGACGCCGAAGCCGCGTGGCGGGGAGCGTTTTTGGCGCACGGGTCGCTGACCGAGCCGGGACGTTCGTCGGCGTTGGAGGTCAGCTGTCCCGGCCCGGAGGCGGCGCTGGCCCTGGTGGGTGCGGCGCGCCGGCTCGGGGTCAGCGCGAAGGCCCGCGAGGTGCGCGGGGCCGACCGTGTGGTGGTGCGCGACGGCGACGCGATCGGCGCGCTGTTGACCCGGATGGGTGCCCAGGACACCCGGCTGATCTGGGAGGAGCGCCGGATGCGTCGCGAGGTGCGGGCGACAGCCAACCGGCTGGCCAATTTCGACGACGCCAATCTGCGCCGTTCGGCGCGGGCCGCGGTCGCGGCGGCGGCGCGGGTGGAGCGGGCGCTGGAGATCCTCGGCGATACCGTGCCCGATCATCTGGCCTCGGCAGGCAAGTTGCGCGTCGAGCACCGGCAGGCCTCCCTCGAGGAGCTCGGCCGACTCGCCGACCCTCCGATGACCAAAGATGCTGTGGCCGGACGTATTCGGCGTTTGTTGTCGATGGCCGACCGCAAGGCGAAGGTCGAAGGCATTCCCGACACCGAGTCCGCGGTGACGCCGGACCTATTGGAAGATGCCTGACTGAGGGCTACCGTCATCGCATGGAGCGGCTTTCGAGTGTTGATGCGGCGTTCTGGTCTGCAGAAACCGCGGGCTGGCACATGCATGTGGGTGCGCTGGCGGTCTGCGATCCCAGCAATGCGCCCGACTACAGTTTTCAACGACTCCGCGATCTGGTGGTCGAGCGCCTGCCCGAGTTACCGCAGTTGCGGTGGCGGGTCACCGGTGCGCCGCTCGGGCTGGACCGGCCGTGGTTCGTCGAGGACGAGGACCTTGACATCGACTTCCACATCCGCCACATCGGTGTTCCGGGTCCCGGCGGACGGCGTGAGCTCGAAGAGCTGGTGGGCCGGTTGATGTCCTACAAACTGGACCGGGCCCGGCCGCTGTGGGAGCTGTGGGTAATCGAGGGAGTCGAGGGCGGTCGCTTTGCGGCGCTGACCAAGATGCATCACGCCATCGTCGACGGCGTCTCCGGTGCCGGTTTGGGCGAGATCCTCATGGACGTGACGCCGGAACCCCGTCCCCCGCAAAAGGAGACGGTCGGATCGCTGGTCGGCTTGCGGCTTCCCGGGCGGGAACGGCGCGCGATTGGCGCTCTGTTCAACGTGGGAATCATGACGCCGTTTCGGGTCGCCAGACTCGTCGAGCAGACCATCCGCCAACAGATCGCCGGTCTGGGTGTGCACAGCAAGCCGCCGGGTTACTTCGACGCTCCCAAGACCCGCTTCAACGCGCCGGTGACGCCGCACCGGCGCATTAGCGCTTGCCGCGTCGAACTGGCCCGCGTCAAGGCTGTCAAGGACGCCTACGGCGTCAAGCTCAACGACGTCGTGCTCGCGCTCATTGCCGGCGCGGCCCGCGAGTATTTGCTGAAGCGCGACGAGCTGCCGGACAAGCCACTGATCGCGCAGATCCCAGTCTCAACCCGCACCGACGAAACTCAGAGCCACGTCGGCAACCAGATCAGCTCGATGACGGCGTCCCTTGCCACCGACATCGAAGACCCCGCCGAGCGGCTGATGGCCATCCACGAAAGCACGCAAAGCGCCAAAGAAATGGCCAAGGCGTTGTCGGCGCATCAGATCATGGGGCTCACCGAGACCACGCCGCCCGGGCTGCTGCAGTTGGCCGCCCGGGCCTATACGGCCAGTGGGCTGTCGCGGAACTTCGCCCCGCTCAACCTGGTGGTGTCCAATGTCCCCGGTCCACCCCTGCCGCTGTATATGGCTGGCGCCAAAGTGGATTCGTTGGTGCCGCTCGGGCCACCGGTGATGGATGTCGGCCTCAACATCACCTGCTTTTCCTACGAGGACTATTTGGACTTCGGCTTCGTGACCACACCCGAAATGGCCAACGACATCGACGAAATGGCCGATGCCGTCGAACCGGCGCTGACCAAACTCGAGGTCGCGCTGGACCTACGGTGAGCGCTTAAGACTTGAGATCGGTCTTGAGATCGGTCTTGAGATAGGTCTCTGCGTACACCCAGGACAAGAACCGGGCCACCGCCTCGGAGGATTGATGCGCCCGCGGGGAACTGAAGATATCGAAAGCATGTTGGGCGTGCGGCAGTTCGGCGTAGGCGACGGGCGACTTCGACACCGTCCGGAGTTCCTCGACGAATTCCTGGGCTTCGCCGACCGGTATCAGGGAATCGTCGGTGCCGTGCAGGACGAAGAACGGGGGCGCATCGGCGCGCAGCTGTTGAATCGGCGAAGCATCGATATAGACACTGCGGTGCGTGGCGAATTTTCTTTTGACCACCAGCTTTTCGAGCAGCACCAAGAATTCGAGGCGGCCGTCACCCTCGGTGGAGAACCAGTCATAGCGTCCGTATATCGGGACCGCGGCCGCCACCGACGTGTCGGCGTTTTCGAAGCCCGGCTGGAATTTCGGGTCGTTGGGGGTCAGTGCCGCCAACGCGCACAGATGGCCGCCCGCCGACCCGCCGGTGATCGCGACGAAGTCGGGGTCGCCGCCGTAGGCCGCGATGTTTTCCTTGACCCAGGCCAGCGCTTGTTTGACGTCGACGATGTGGTCGGGCCAGGTGTGCCGGGGGGAAACCCGGTAGCCGACCGACACGCACACCCAGCCCCGGGCGGCCATTTCGCTCATCAGGGGATAGGCCTGCGGACGCCGCATACCGATCACCCACGCGCCGCCGGGCACCTGCACCAGCACCGGCGCCTTGCCGTCGCGCGGCAGGTCTTGGCGGCGCCAGATGTCGGCCAGGTTGGCCCGGCCGTGCGGGCCGTAGGAGACGACGTTCGTCTTCTCGACGTAGCGCCTGCGGGCCACGGTGTTGCGCAGTGGGAGGTTGCGGCGGCCGCGGCGGACGGGCTGCGTCTTCGGCAGGGCGGTCAGCGCGTCGGCGTAGTCGGGTCCCAGTTGTTCGCGCAGCCCCGCTTCCAGCACCGGTCCCGGGGTGGTGACGCCGCGGTAGCGGATCACCCCCAGAATTGCCCAGGACGCCGCCGTCAAGGCCAGCGCCGCCTTTCCCCGCCGCCCGGCGAAGTCGCCGCGGCGGCCGCGGCGCAGCGCGTCCAACAGCGACGCCGAGAAGTACAGGCCTGGCACCTCCGAAGCCGGCCAGCCGAACCAGAACACCAACACCGTGCTGTATCCCTTACGGGCCAGCGGCCGGAATCCGTTGGCCGCATTCAGGAATTCGACTGCCGCGCGCGCCAGCGGCCTTGGACGTGATGCTCTTAGGCGCATCAGCCGCTGACCCGCGATTGCAGTTCGCCGCGCAGCACCTTGCCGGTGCTGCCACGCGGAAGCTCGTCGAGGACGACGATTTCGCGGGGCACCTTGTAGTTGGCCAGGCTGTCCCGAACGTGCTGCTTGAGCCTTTCGGGGGAGGTGGCGTTACCGGGCCCAAGTACCACGAATGCCGCCAGTCGCTGGCCGTACTGGTCGTCGTCCACACCGATGACCGCGGCTTCCGCCACCTCGGGATGTGCGGCCAGCGTCTTCTCTACTTCGATCGGGTACACGTTCTCGCCGCCGGAGACGATCATCTCGTCGTCGCGGCCGACCACGAACAGACGTCCCGATTCGTCGAGGTAGCCGACGTCGCCCGATGACATGAACCCGGCGTGAAAGTCCTTCCCTTTTCCGGTCGAGCCCTCCGTGTAGCCGTCGAACTGGGTGTCGTTGCGGACGTAGATGCTGCCTACCTCGCCGGTGGGCACCTCGATGAATTCCGGGTCCAGGATCCGGATTTCGGTTCCGTCGGCGGGGCGGCCTGCCGTGTCGGGGGCGGCCCGCAAGTCTTGCGGGGTTGCGGTGGCGATCATGCCGGCCTCGGTGGCGTTGTAGTTGTTGTAGATCACGTCGCCGAACTGGTCCATGAAAGCGATGACGACGTCGGGTCGCATTCGCGAGCCGGATGCGGCTGCGAAGCGCAATGACCGCCCGCTGTAGCGGTTTCGGACGTCGGCAGGCAGATCCATGATGCGATCGAACATCACCGGCACCACCGCCAGGCCCGTCGCCCGGTGGCGGTCGATCAGGTCCAGCGTCGCCTCGGGGTCGAATTTGCGCCGGGTGACCACCGTGCAGGCCATCGACGCCGCGAACACCAACTGCGAAAAGCCCCATGCGTGGAACATCGGCGCCACGATCACTATCGGCTCCTCG
>Ga0224557_1002564_pt1 | contig 15246 bp, 17 predicted proteins | sample 714S31014metaG_FD_180677 | JGI IMG/M metagenome (GOLD analysis project Ga0224557, IMG submission 180677) | Peat soil microbial communities from Stordalen Mire, Sweden - 717 S3 10-14 | ecosystem: Environmental > Terrestrial > Soil > Wetlands > Peat | place: Sweden: Norrbotten County, Stordalen...
AGCGGCGACTGGAAAATTCAGGCTTCCCGCCGGAATTCTCATGGAAAATGCCGGCATTAATGTGGTGGAAGCCATGACCGTGGAACTCGGGCCGCTCTCTTCAAAACGCGTCAACATCTTCTGCGGACAGGGTAATAACGGCGGAGACGGCTTTGTCGTTGCAAGGCATTTAAAATCCGGGGGGGCCGCGGTAAGGGTTTTCTTTACCGGTGAATACGGCAAACTTAAGGAAGAATCTAAAATGAATTATGACACTGCCGCAGCCTACGGTATAGACATTATATCTTTGCGCTCGGTGGAAGACCTGAGGCGTTATGAATCCGCAGTAATGTCCTGCGATATAGTTGTGGATGCGCTTATAGGAACCGGCTTAAACAGGGATCTTGAGGGGTTTATGGCCAATCTTGTCGTTTATATAAATTTGATGAATAAATACACCGTTGCAGTCGACATTCCATCCGGCATAGATTCCGATTCTGCGGCCATCCGGATGGTTGCTGTTTACGCCAGCCTTACGGTGACATTCGGGCTGCCCAAAATCGGACTGACATTATATCCCGGGCTTGAATATACGGGCAAGCTGGTGGTGGCGGATATAAATTTTCCGCGGGAATTGCTTGCAACGCCGAGAAACAGCGTTCTTATGACGCGTGAAATTGTGCGTCCCATGCTTCCGTACAGGCGCCCAAACGCCAATAAAGGCAGTTTCGGGCCGGTGCTGATCATTGGCGGCTCCCCGGGACTGACCGGGGCGGTTGTACTTTCTGTAAGGGCCGCTCTGCGTGCGGGGGCGGGACTGGTAACTGCCGCGGTTCCGGAAGGACTTATTGAGAGTGTGAAAGCCGGTTCTGATGAGGGGATTGCGGCGTGGTTGAAGCAGAACAAAGCAGGTTTTATAAGCGCTGACGCATATCCTCAGATAATGGAGCTCGCGTCAAAATCAAAGGTTGTGGCAATCGGTCCCGGTATAGGGCGCGACACAGAGACCAGAGAATTGATAAGAAAGCTTGTCAGGGACATCAAGAAGCCGCTTGTGATAGACGCTGACGCCTTAAACGCGCTTTCGGAGGATAAAACATGCTTGAAAAACAGCGGTAAAGATGTTATACTCACACCGCATATAGGTGAAATGTCAAGATTGACAGGAATAAGCATCGAGGATATAATAAAAGACAAACCGGCCGTTTTAAGGTCGTTTACGCGCGAATACAGGGTAAATGTTATTCTAAAGGACGGAAGGTCCATGGTGGGAGATATGGACGGAAATATATATGTAAATACAACCGGAAATTCCGGGATGGCCACGCCGGGAAGCGGGGATGTACTCACCGGAGTTGTGGCGGCATTTATGGCGCATAATATGGAGTCGGCACGCGCCGGGATTGCGGCCAATTTTATTCACGGAGCGGCCGGAGACATGCTGCTGGAAGTTGTAAGCGAAGAAGGAATAATCGCGGGAGATATTATAGAGTATGTGCCCAGGGCAATAAAGGCACTAAAAAAACAGGAGGCATAAATGATAGTACCGATTTTCTTGATTCTTATCTCGCTTCTTTTTCTCATAATGTGGGGCTGGATTATATCCATCTTTATTGAAAATTTCAGGATTAAAAGAAAAATAGAAGAACTCATCAACCAGCCGCTGACGGTGGAACAAAAGGAAGAACTTGACAACCTGCAGCTTGATCTTGACACAAACGCGTACAGGGCAAAAAATGCTAAGCGCGTTGTGCTATGGTTCGGGGTCATTTATGTGGCCGCTGCCGTGGCGCTTGTGTGGTTTAACAGTAAATATTCGTTTTTTACATATGAAGGACTGCTGTCCAATCTAAAGCTCACCATGCTCATTATAATATTGTTTTTTACGCCCGGATATATCGGTCTGGAAGTTATATCCAATACGGAAGGGGCTTCCGGGGATATAGCGTCGAGGCTGAAACTGCGCGAGGAATTAAAGCCCGGTGAAGAAGTTGAAGTATAGGCTTTTAACAGCGGCCGTCCTTGCCGCGGCTTTATTTTACGGATGCGTTTCGGTGCCTCTGGCGCATGAAATAATGCAATTTTCAATTACGCCGGAGACCGGAATAAAGGGCGGAACTATTGTAACCGTAAGCGTTAAAGCGGCCGAGGATGTTGTAAAGGTCATGGGCAGCGTTGAATTGATGGGATCTCCGGAAGTAGAACTGAAATATGACGCCGCTAATAAAACATGGTACTTAAAGCGCATGATACCGCTTGGCTTCGTAATTCCGCCGGGTGTATATACCGCAAAGATTGAGGCCGTCACAAGGTCCGGCGATCATTTATTTGCGGAGAAAAACATAACAATTCGTTAAAATATTTTTAAATTCACGGGAGAAACCTTAAAATGGCAGCAAAAAGAAAAAAAACAAATACTTCTGTTCGGAAAAAAGAGATTAAAACAGTTGAAACGCCTCAGCCGGCGGCGCCGCCGGAGTTACACAAAAAAGGATTTATGGAAAAACTTGTGATCTTGATATTTGTGGCGGCGGTGCTGTTTCTTGGTTTTAAAATTATAGACCATTATACCGCGTGGGGAAATACAAAACTTTTGATCAAAAGAAACCTTGACCGGGCCGAAAAGGATGCCATATATAAGCGTTATAACGAGGCCATTTCCGAATACGACACCCTGATAAAGCGTTTCGGAAACAATGAAAAATACAGCGATGAGATGAAACAGGCCAGGCTGAGCCTTGCAAAAACGCTCAAAGACGGCGAACAATATATCAGGGCAATTGAGCTTTATGGAAAACTTATAGACGAGTATAAGGACAACAATAAGGATATGTACGCGTGGCTTAAACTCGAACTGGCTGATTCATACAGCGCCATATTGAATTCGGACGAGGCTATTAAAATTTACACGTCGGTAGTCGATGAATTCAAGGGTACCGACTGGGCTGCTGAGGCTCTTTTTGGCATTGCAGACGCTTACATGGCGAAGAAAGACTTTAAAAATGCCGTAAAATACTATGACATAATTATTAATAAATACAAGAAAGGTTTTTTGAGCGCTGAAGCCCTGACAAATAAGGGGAAAATTCTGGAACAGCAGGGCAAAGACAGGGAAGCCCTTAAGGTGTATCAGGAAGTTGTAAAAGATTTTCCGGATATTGTAACCGAATACGCCAAATTAAGGTGTGCCGCGCTTACCGCAAAACCGGCAAATTAAATGCGCGAGTTTGATTTTATAAAAGCCATTTCAAAAAAAAAGAGTGTTTTTTTTAATCCCGTCATAAAAGGAATAGGCGACGACTGCGCAATCCTTCCATTCAATGATACGCATGACATGATAATAACCGCGGATTCCCTGTGCGAAGGGGTTCATTTCAAAAAAAGTTATTTTTCGCCGTGGCAAATAGGAGCAAAAAGCATGGCGGTAAACATTTCCGACATATGCGCCATGGGCGGCATTCCAAAATACGCGGTCGTTTGCATCGGATTTCCGGGAAAAACAGGGGACAAATACATTGAAATGATGTATTCCGGGATAGCGGATTTCGCGGAAAATTACGGAATTGACATAATCGGCGGCGATACAATATCCTCGCCGCAGATAAATATCACCATTACGGTCATCGGACTTGTTGAAAAATCCATGGCATTAAGGCGGGACGGGGCAAAAGCCGGTGATAAGATATTTGTGACGGGATTTCTGGGAGATTCACACGCCGGATTGAAAGTTCTTGCCAGGAAAGGGAATAAAAAATTAAGGGATTACGAATATCTGCCGGTAAAAAAGCACCTTGCCGTTTCGCCAAGGTTTTTTGAAGCGAGGGCGCTGCTTCAAAGCGGGCTCGTGAATTCATGCATGGATGTATCGGATGGTATAATCAGCGATATTACCAGGATATGCGATGAAAGCGGAACCGGGGCAGTGATTTACGCGGACAACCTGCCTGTTTCATACTCAGCGCTAAAGATAGGCGCGGATAATCATGAGGACGCGGCCGGTTATGCCCTTTATGGCGGCGAGGATTATGAGCTGTTGTTTACCGTAGCGGAAAAGAACATTGCAAAATTCATGAAATTTGCCGCTTTAAACTGCGTCAACGCGTCACAGACCGGGGTTATAACAGGCAAAAAAGGTATTTATATAAAACAAGGCGCGAAAATCCACAAGGAAGACAACAAAAAAATATGGAATCATTTCTAAAAAAGAATTTTACGGTCATGTACGGGATAAAATCAGCTTCAAAACAGGCTACTATAAGGGCCGCAAAAGAGTTTTCCGGAATCTTGAGGCCGGGAGACAGGATTGCCTTATGCGGCGGCCTGGGAGCCGGAAAAACCCATTTTGTAAAGGGGCTGGTTGCGGGGCTGGGCGGAAATGCAAGTGATGTACAGAGCCCCACTTTTAACCTTATCAAAAGATACAGAGCCGCAGACGGGGTGATTTATCATTTTGATTTTTACAGGCTCAAAGGTTTTGAAGAGCTTGAAAATACGGGCTACAGGGAAATTATTTCCGACCCGGAAACAATTGCGGCGGTTGAATGGCCTGAAGTGGCGCGGCAAACCTGGACTGATTTCAATTTTGCCGTCAGGCTCGAACATAGCGGCGGTAACGAAAGAAAATTGACCGTGTACCGGGCTAAAATCAAAGGCAAGCCGGCGGCAAAAAAGGCCGCCGGAAAAAAAGACAAAAGGACGGATTTATGAAAGCGCTATGTGTGGACACCAGCTCAAAGGAAATAGGGATCGCGCTGTTTGACGGCGACGGCAAATTATTTGAGCAATATACGCCGGCCCTGCGGCATTATAACTCGGTTTTATTGCCGCTGATAAGGGATGCGCTGGAGCAAACCGGAGTTGAAATTAAGGATGTTGATGTTTTTGCATCCACACTCGGGCCGGGGTCATTTACAGGAATAAGGGTCGGGATGGCTGCAATGAAGGGGTTTTCCCAGGCCCTTGACAGGCCGTTTTTTGGATTATCCACTCTTGAAATACTTGCCGGGAATCTGGTGGCATCAAGGCCGGGATGGGTAATGCTTGATGCCGGAAGGGGAGAGGTATACGCTGCTTATTTTATTAACAGCGGCGGATTGTTAAAAAAACGCGGCGGATTCATTCTGGAAAGCCTTGAAAAATTTGCCTCAAGGGTAAAAAAAGGCGCGTATGTGGTGTATCTTGCTGCGGAAAATACCGGAGAGCGGCTTTACGCTTTGAATGCCGGCGCCAGGCTTTTAAAAGCGGAGCACATCAGCATGATATATTTTTATGATATGATGCGCGCGGGAGGCGGTTTTATGGACAGGGCGCGCCTTTATACCGCTGCGCCGGTATATATAAGGACTTCCGAGGCCGAAGTTGTATTAAAAAGGCTCAAAGCCGCCGGAAGAAAAAGCAAAAAAAATAAATAACAGACAACGGAGGCTGGTTATGAAAACAATCAAGATATTTTCTGCAACTGTGTTATTAATTGCGGCTTTTTTCCTGAATATAACGGCCGCGCAGGAAGAAAATGGCGGATCCGCCGTGGAACCGAACCCGACAGCCACGCCGGGCGCAATCATGATTCAGACAGGCGCGCTTGAAAAAATTGAAGGAAGAAAATATATATTAAGAAAAGTTCAGGCGCATATCGAATTTTATGCCGCCGACAGCACGAAATTCTTTTTAAAATCCGACAGCTCCGCGGCGGACCTTAACGATAAGGTTTTTGTCGAGGTGCGCGGGCCAAAAAACAAGAAGGCTATCCTTGCGAACGCGGTTTATATCTATGAAAGCAGGAACCAGTACAACGACATTATGGACAGGGACTTTGCGGTGCCAAAAAATTCTTTTCAGGCGCCGCTGCTGGGGACAATCAAGCAGATGCAGCAATATATAATCCTTACCGCGCAGGACGGAGCGGATTATCTTGTCTGTGTCGACGAAGATACAATATGGGTAAACAATAAGACAATAACGAAAGCCGACATGATTGCCGGGGACAGGCTCAAGTTATTTTTTGACAAAAGATTGAGTATAAGGTACAACAATTATCCGGTAAAGGTGGTTGTGGACAGGTCAAAGGCCATATTTTAATAGTTGGCCGTTGTTTTGCTTCGAGACTTTTGCGGAATCGACGTTGCATCCTGTGGAACACGAGGGTTAAAATCATACATAATACCCACAAAATTGATAACAAACAGCCGGCATTTTCATCATGTGAAACTAAAAGGCTCGATTACAAAAAATAGTATTGAATTTTTTTTTTAGCATATTTATAATGTATTTATAGACATTGCTGCTTATTCAGCAATACTGGCGGTTATCATGGAAAATTTTGATTATATAAAGGAAAATATTTTTATTATAAAGGATTTTTTGAGGCGCGTTAATCCGGTTGTAAAGCTTCTTGCTGTTACAAAAAATTTTTCCGCGGATGCTGTAAAAGCGGCAATAAGCGCAGGTTTGAATGAGTTCGGCGAGAGCAGGGTACAGGAAGCTGAGCCAAAGATAGGCGAAATTAATTCATCATATTCGGCCATTAAATGGCACGACATAGGCAGCCTGCAGGCCAATAAGGTGAATAAGGCTGTCAGGCTGTTCGGCTGCATACAGTCAGTTGATTCATTAAGGCTGGCGGAAAAACTTTCCGCGGCATGCGTATCCGGCGGTGTTGATATGGAAGTTCTTCTTGAATTGAAAGTTTCTCAGGAAGCTACAAAGAGCGGTTTCCCGGAAGAGGAGATAATTGCCGCGGCCGTGAAAACGGCAGCCATGCCGGGACTCCGGCTGAAAGGGATAATGACTATTGCGCCTTTTTCGGAGCAGTCTGAAAACGCAAGGCCGTTTTTTAAAAAGGCAAGGAACGTATTTGATGAACTGAGAAAAGCGGTTCATGGCGGAACTATTGATACGCTGTCCATGGGAATGACCGGCGATTATAAGGCCGCAGTCGATGAGGGAAGCACAATGGTGCGTATCGGAACCGGGATTTTTGGAAGCAGAAACAAAACGGATAATTTGAAAAGGAGCGTATAATTGCAGAGCAAAAAAACGGCTTTCATCGGAGCGGGCAACATGGCCCGCGCAATAATGAACGGCATTTGTTCGTCGCCGCTTAAGAAAACTTATAAGATTCATGTCTATGACGTAAATCCCGACGCGGTAAAACTTTCCGTTAAAAAATTCAAGGCGTCGCCTCTTTCATCGTGCGCACAGGCGGTAAGCGAGTGCGAGATAATAATCCTTGCGGTAAAACCGCAGAATTTTCCGGAAGTTATGGCCTCAATAAAAGAGAACTTGACTCCGAAAACCCTGCTTATATCAATAGCAGCAGGCATTTCAATTGCGAAAATATATTCGCTGCTCGGAAAAAATCCCCAGGTCGTGCGCGTAATGCCGAACACACCGGCGCTTGTCGGGGAAGGGGCGGCGGGGTATTCTTTTTCCGACAATGTGAGCGCCGCCCATAAAAAGGACGCGGAGGGTATTCTTTCCACGTTCTGCAAAGTTTCTGTGCTTCTCGGGGAAAATAAAATAAACGCGGTAACGGCGCTGTCGGGAAGCGGCCCCGCCTATATTTTCTATTTTATGGAGGCAATGCTCAAGGCCGCCGGAGAGTTAAACCTTGACGCGGCTACGGCAAAGGCCCTGACGGCGCAGACCTTTATCGGCTCCGCAAAGCTGTTTTTGGACAGCGAAGAAGACGCCGCAACCCTGCGGAAAAACGTAACGTCAAAAGGGGGGACTACCGAGAGCGCGATAAACCTGATGGAACAAAAAAATGTCAGGGAAGCAGTCAGGCTTGCGGTGATTGCCGCGAAGGAAAGGGCCGATGAACTTGGAAAATAAATTATTTTTGACGCTTGCGAATATTATCGACGGAACGGCCACTTTTTTTATGCTCCTTATACTTATAAGGGCCCTCATGACATGGCTCAGGCAGGATGTTTTGATGCGTTTTTATAAAGTATTCAAATTTGTCGCGGGCATTATAGATCCGCTTATGAATTTTACGGCCAGAATACTGCCGGTGCGTTTGGGAATGATCGATTTCACGCCGGTTGTGGCGCTGTTTATAGTTGAAGCGCTAAAATACCTGCTGCTGTTCGTGCTTAAATTATTCTTCCGGGTTTAGATTGAATATCAGGGCGGGTAAAAACGGGGTTATTCTGGAAATTAAAGCAGTCCCGGGCGCCCAAAAAAATTCAATTTGCGGGGAACACGGCGGTGCACTGAAGGTTAAAGTAGCCGCGCCGGCTGATAAGGGAAAGGCCAACAGGGAGCTGGAGGATTTTCTGGCGGATGTTTTCGGTATAAGCAAAAGCAGTGTGGAAGTTGTATCCGGGAAGGCATCGAGGCAAAAGCAGGTTTTATTGCGCGGCATGACGCAAAAGGCCGCGGCAGAAATAGTGGAAAATATCTTGAAGCAAAAACAGGAGGATCTTTAATGGAAAAAGGCCTTATGGAAAAAATAAATGAGTCTGCTGAAATGATAAAAACCGCGGTTCCGGGATTCGTGCCGGAAGCAGGCATAATACTCGGTACCGGTCTTGGCGCGCTGGCGAAAGAGATAAGGGCTGTTAAGGTAATACCATATTCGCAGATACCCTATTTTCCGGTATCGACAGTGGAAACCCACAGCGGACAGCTTGTGCTGGGCGAGCTTGAAGGCAGGAAAGTAATAGCCATGCAGGGGCGCTTTCACAGGTACGAGGGTTATACTTTTCAGGAGGTAACCTTTCCCGTGCGTGTTATGAAGGCGCTCGGGGCGAAATACCTGATGATATCCAACGCAGCGGGCGGGCTCAACCCGAAATTTAAGGCTTCCGGGATAGTGCTCATCGAGGACCATATAAGCCTCTTTTTGGGCGACAACCCGCTCATCGGGATGAATGACAACAAACTCGGTCCGCGTTGGCCCGACATGCTGGAGCCATATTCCAGGGAACTTCTTGCAATAGCGGAAAAAGCGGCAAAGGACCTTAATATAGAGGTAAATAAAGGTGTCTATGTCGGCGTCACGGGGCCCAATTTTGAGACAAGGGCGGAATACCGCATGCTGAATAAATTCGCGGATGTGGTTGGAATGTCCACTGTACCCGAGGTAATTGTCGGGGCGCACGCCGGGTTAAAGATTCTGGGTGTTTCGGTCATAACCGATATGTGCCTTCCGGACGAGCTGGAACCCACGGATATAAAACAGATATTAAAAAATTCGGCGGACGCGGAGCCGAAACTTACGGCGCTTATGAAAGAAATAATAAAAAGGATCAAGTGAGAGGCTGGACAATAATAGTCTTGAGAGGAGCCACAAATTGACAAAAGAATTCTCGCCGATCGAATGGGGAAATAACCGCCTGTCCGTGCTGGATCAGACACTTCTGCCTTTTCAGAAGAAATTTATAATATGCAGGACATATAAGGAAGTGGGCGCAGCCATAAAGGATATGAAACTGCGCGGTGCGCCTTTGATAGGGATAGCCGCGGCATTTGGCATGGCCATGGAGGCCAAAAAGATAAAGGCGTCATCCTATGAAAAGTTCAGCAAAAGCCTTAAAGCGGCCGGGGAAGAACTTATAAAAACAAGGCCGACGGCTGTGAATTTAAAATGGGCCGTAAACAGGATGCTGAATTTCATGGAAAGCAACAGGGAAAGGCGTATTGAATCGCTTAAAGACCTGCTTGCCGGCGAGGCTGTTAAAATTTACAAAGAGGACCTTGAAAACAACAAACTCATAGGGAAGTTCGGTTCGGAATTGATAAGGGAGAAAGACACAATACTGACTCACTGCAACGCCGGCGCGCTGGCCACTGCCGGTTACGGTACGGCCCTTGGTGTAATAAGGGCGGCTAACGAAAAGAAAAAAAAGATAACCGTTTATATTGACGAAACAAGGCCGTATCTGCAGGGGGCAAGACTGACGGCATGGGAGATGTCGGAGGAAAAGATACCACATTTTCTTATAACGGACAATATGGCCGGTTTTTTTATGTCAAAGGGAAAAATCAATGTTGTGATAGTGGGGGCGGACAGGATAACTGCAAACGGCGATGTGGCCAACAAAATAGGGACATATTCGCTGGCCGTGCTTGCGTATGCAAATAAAATACCTTTTTATGTGGCGGCCCCTTCTTCCACGATAGATTTCAGCCTGAAAACGGGAGACATGATACCCATAGAAATGCGCAGCGAGGATGAGGTGAAAAAAATATTCGGAAAGGACATAGCCCCGCTGAAAACAAGGGCGCTCCATCCGGCTTTTGACGTCACGCCGGCAAAATATGTTTCCGCGATAATCACGGAAAAAGGGGTGATACGCGCCCCGTTCGACATGAATCTTGAGAAAATCTTCCAGAACAAGGAAATAGTGGCGGATTTATGAGCGGGGACTGGATAGATGACGGGTACTGTTTCGCCTGCGGAGAGAAAAACCCCATAGGGATGCATCTTGATTTTGTTTTGACCGATGACGGGGGCATAACGGCTAAATACTCGTTCCCGGGGAAGTTTCAGGGCTATTCAGGGGTAACGCACGGAGGAATGATTTCTTTACTTTTGGATGAAGTTATGGTAAATTTACCGTGGCTCAAAGAAAAAAAACCCGTGGTCACGGCCGAAATAAAAGTCAGGTTTATAAAGCCTCTGGCTGTTCTTGAGCCGGTTACGGCAAGGGCATGGGTGGACAGGTCGAGAAAAAACCTGGTCTGGATAAAGAGCGAGCTTACACGCGACAGGGACGGGGTAATTGTGGCCGGTGCGGAAGCGCTGTGCGTGAAGGTCGACGCCGGGCAGATGAAATTATGATTAAAAAAATTGAAATAACAAAAAAACGGAGGATTTAAAAGATGGGAAGCGGAAAAAAAAGGCATGGCTGGAAGATTAAAACACATAAAAGGAAAAAACACCGCAGGAAAAATAAATTTAAAGCATAATAACATTCAAACTGCGAAAGGAGCTCTATGTCTGGACATTCGAAATGGGCGACCATAAGGCGTAAAAAAGCGCTTATTGATTCCAAAAGAGGCGCGTCATTTACCAAGGTTATCAGGGAAATAATTGTCGCTGCCAAGTCCGGCGGGGATGTGAATACCAATGCCCGTTTGAGGACCGTGGTTGAAAAGGCAAAAGCCGTTAATATGCCTTTCGACAATATTAAAAAAGCAATACAAAAAGGGACCGGCGAGCTTCCCGGGGTTACTTACGAAGAGATAACATATGAGGCTTACGGCCCGGCGGGTGTCGCGGTTTTGATAAATGTCACCACGGACAATAAAAACCGTTCAGCTGCCGATTTGCGCGCGCTGCTTTTAAAAAGCAACGGATCTATGGGGTCTGTGGGATCGGTAGCCTGGCAGTTTGAACAGAAGGGGTTTATATCAGTGCCGAAAGAGTCGATAGATGAAGAGAGTCTTATGGAAGTGGCCCTTGAAGCCGGCGCCCAGGATATAAAAAATGAGGAAGATTCCTATGATATTATAACGGAACCGGCCGAGTTTGAGGCGGTTAAAAAGGCTCTTGAGGCAAAATCCATAAAACCGGCCACTGCCGAAGTGACAATGGTGCCTAAAACATACGTGAAACTTACCGGCAAGAGCGCGGAAAGTATGTTAAAACTTATGGATGCGCTTGAAGAGAACGAGGATGTCTCGAATGTTTACGCGAATTTTGATATTTCAAAAGAAGAAATGGACCGTATCGAGAGCCAGCCATAGGCTTATGATACTGCGGTTAAAATACGGGGCGGGTTAAACCGCCCTTTTTTTATTATAAGGAGAAGTATATGGAAGTTTACAGGAGCCTTAAATCATACTTTGACGGTGTGTTTGGGTCAAGGGTGCAGAAGATTACGGTGTCACTGCCGTTTATGTGCCCGAACATGAATGAAGACGGCTCCGGCGGATGCTCCTACTGCCATAAGGGCAGCCTGCCGCCCGGCAGCGATATGACGGCGCCGCTTGCGAAACAGATAATGCAGGGGATAGCCGCCGGAACCAGAAGGTACGGCGGGGACACAAAATTTATCGTATATTTTCAGACTTATACCAACACAAACGCTCCGGTGGAAGCTTTAAAAGAGATTTATTCCGAGGCTTTCAACCATCCCGGCGTAATAGGAATAGATATCGGCACAAGGCCTGACTGCGTGGATGACGAAGTTATAGCGCTTATAGCTTCTTTTGCCAGGCCCGGCGGGGAAACATGGATTGAACTCGGGCTGCAATCGGCAAATGACGAAACACTGAAAAATATAAATAGGGGCCATTCGGTAAAAGATTTCATAGACGCTGCCGGAAGAATACGCGCCACAGCGGTAAAGGTTATTGCGCATATGATTGTCGGGCTTCCGGGCGAAACCCGCGAAGATTTCCTGCGCTCGGCGGGCCTTATCGCGTCCCTCGGGATTTTCGGCATTAAGATACATCCGCTTTACGTAATGGATGGGACGGAAATGGGCGACGAGTATAAAAAACACCCGTTTAAAATATTGAGCCTGGATGAATATGTGGTGATTCTTGCGGATATACTTGAGGTGCTGCCGCCGGAAATGGTGGTCATGCGTTTTACAGCCGAAGGCGGCGAGGAGCACCTGCTGGCGCCGAATTATTGCAGGCCCGAATACAAGGCTGTGATAAAGGAAATGCTGATAAAAGAGATGAAAAAGCGCGGGACAGAGCAGGGAAGCGGATACAGGGCATAAATTTAGGTTGACATATAGGGAATATATAATAAAATCATATATGTTTTTTAGATGGAAATTTGCGGAGTCATCATGTTGGGCGCATAGCTCAGTTGGTTAGAGTATTAGCTCGACAAGCTAAGGGTCACTGGTTCGATCCCAGTTGCGCCCACCATGATGGCCCCGCTTTTTTTTTATTAATCTTTCCATATCAAAAAAACGTAAACTCATCCCTTTAATGAATAACGATATATATTTCGACGTGCCGTAGTATTCACGTCTTAAATCATGTTTTTTCACATGAAAAGCGAAGGGACTATTTCAACCTCAAAATCCTTGTAAATTAAAGCTGTTTATTGTATAAAATATGTGATTGGGTACAGGCTTATTTGTTTTATATTAATAACGCTTAAGGAGAATCCATGAAAAAAAAGACGGGTTTGAATGGTAAATGGGACTTTGAATATCAGGATAATAAGGGAAAAATTACGGTTCCTTCAAACTGGTTTGCCGCGGGATTCGATATTTCCGGCAAGGCGCAATACAGCAGGGAATTTACATTCAAAAAGCAGGCCGGGAAGAAATACTTTCTTGTTTTTATGGGGGTGGATTATTTCTGTGAAGCTTCTGTAAACGGAAAATTTGCCGGAAAACACGAGGGGTACTTCCAGAAATTCAGGTTTGATGTGACTGACTTGATTAAGACGGGTAAAAACAAAATTGAAGTGAAAGTTGACGCCCCGAAAGAATCAACAGATATATGGCCGAACGCGAAATTTCTCATAAAAGGCATATTCAACCACCACGATGCCAGGCCGGGCTCCTGGAACAAGAAGACCGGGCAGAGCATGAATACCGGCGGTATCTGGAACGACGTGTATATTGAAACCTCCGACATGATAGAGATTGAACGCGTAAAGATAACCCCGCTTTTAAAGGACGACGGTGTTTGGAACGCGGGCTCCGAACTCATCATTAATAATTACGGCGGTAAAATAATAAATGCCGGCCTGTCGTGTGTGATTGCGCCCTTTAATTTTGTTGGAACACAGCAGACGCTTAAAAGGACGGTGGAACTCAAGCCGGGCGCGAATAGGGTTTATATGCACGTTGATATAAAAAATCCGGCATTGTGGTGGACGTGGGATTTTGGAAAACCCAACCTTTATGAATTTTCATATACGGTGAAATCCGGCGCGGTTAAGGATACATACAGCGATACCGCCGGAATCAGGGAATTTAAGAAGGCGGAAGACAGGGCGTGGTACTTAAACGGCAAAAGGCTCTTTATCCGCGGTACCAATATAATACCAACCCAGATGCTTTCCGAATACAATACGGAAAAAGCCGCCGGAGACATAAAACTGCTTGTCGAAGCGAACATAAACATGGTAAGGATACATGCCCATGTCAACCGTAAGGAACTTTATTACGAGGCTGATAAGGCGGGCATCATGGTATGGCAGGATTTTGCCCTTCAGTGGGGCTATGAAACCACTGATACTTTCATGGAGAACGCCGTGTCGCAGATAAAGGATATGATAAACCAGCATTACAACAGGCCGTCGATAACATTCTGGTGCTGCCATAACGAGCCCTTTGTGAGCGAAAAACAGCTGGACCCGGTTCTTTACATAAAGGCGCGCGAGGAGGATCCGGTGCGTTACATAGAAAAGGCCTCGGATTTTACCCAGCATTATTATCCGGGGTGGTATTACGAGAATACGCCGGAAAATTTCTACCTTGATACGGTCAACGCGGAAAAACGTTTTATCATATCGGAATACGGCGCCGAGGCTCTGCCGTGCCTTGAAACAATGAAAAAAATGATGGCGCCGGAGGATTTATGGCCGCCAAAATGGGAAACGTGGGAATACCACGATTTTCAGCCGGAACAGACGTTCAACACGGCCAGGATTAAAATGGGCGATTCCCTGGAGGAATTTATCGAGAATTCGCAGAAGTACCAGGCCGATATCATAAAGGCGCACACCGAGACTTTCAGGCTGGCGCGTTATAAATTTCTTAACGGCATACTTCATTTCATGTTCACGGAATGCTGGCCGTCCATAACATGGGCTGTCGTGGATTTTTACAGGAACCCCAAAAAAGGTTATTTTGCCCTTCAGACTGCCATGCAGCCGGTTTATCCCGGTTACAGGCTCGTGAGGAAAACAAAATCAAAGGGCGAGCGCCTGAGCTGGGGAGTGATGTGGGATCCGTTTTTTGTCATAAACGACCTTCCCGAAGCGCAAAAGAACGTTACTGCCGAACTTACCCTTCTGGACGCGGCAGGTGTGGTTTATAAAAAGGAAAAGAGAAAACTGGCGGAAATACCCGCGGATTCGATAATTTACCCTTTCCAGGGGCAGGCTCTTGAGGCTTTTGAGGCGGATCCTTTCACGATACCCGGGAGCGTCAGCGCCGGCACGGGAAGCATAGGGCTCAAACTTTTTAACGCTGCGGGAAAATTGATAGCGTCGAATTCTTATGAGTTTGAGATAACCGAAAGAATGGGTGGGCCGTTCGGAGGCGAAGTATATCCTGATAAGGAAAATGAATAAATTTTTCGGGGGTAATATGCCGGAAGCAACGCAGGACTCAA
>Ga0224557_1002565_pt1 | contig 15240 bp, 4 predicted proteins | sample 714S31014metaG_FD_180677 | JGI IMG/M metagenome (GOLD analysis project Ga0224557, IMG submission 180677) | Peat soil microbial communities from Stordalen Mire, Sweden - 717 S3 10-14 | ecosystem: Environmental > Terrestrial > Soil > Wetlands > Peat | place: Sweden: Norrbotten County, Stordalen...
ATCCCATACAGATACGTCCGCTGGGCTGCCCCGCTCTTAACTACTTCGTCCATCACCTGCGGCAGCCCCGTCGGGTTCAATTCGTCCACCAGATATTGCGTCGTCACGCCGCCGACCGTCTTCGCCACGCGGTTCCCGTCGCCATCATAGACCATCTTGAGCGCGCCGCTCTTGAACTTCGTCAATCAGCCGTGTAGTAGTGGACCGCCTTTCTATTTCTGGCCTTCCAGTGCGACAGCATGTAGGCGGAAGCATCTTGAGCTCTGATCCCAGTAGACCCGAGCCTTATTTGTCTCCCAAGCCTCAAGGCACTTCTTCCGGACGTATTCCCGGCCATGCGCTTTCAGATACGCACGCCAGCAGCTCTCGCCCGTTTCTCCTTCTTTGCAGTTCAAGACTGGCAATCCTGGTAGCGTGATGGTCGTCCAGTCGGAATCCGTAAATAGATCGATTAATACAATGTAAGCGATGTCGCCGTTTGTAGTATAGCTCCAGAAGTGGAACTGACACGGCTTCGTCGCTCGCACATCGGTAATGTGCGATATCAGAAATGGAATCGCGGATGTCCCCTCCGCAATAACCCGGTCAGGGAACCGCGACGGACAGTACTCGTGATCCTGCACGCGGCCCTTCATGCAGAGAAACAGGTCCGCCTTGTTGAAGTCGAGGTTCCAGTTCTCACGGCGCGCATCCTGACCGCTTAGATGACACCCGACCAGAAGAATAGAAGTCGTTACAGTGCTCGCAATGGAATCACGAAGTCGGGGCACGATTTCCCTCCTAGATAACTTGGTGAACAACGTGTCTAACCGCATCTTGCTCTTCTGCCGTCATGTGCGTCCTTTCGAAAGCGTCCCAGTACTACTGGGGAGCGAACGGGGTCAATGGGCCACCGCTGCACTGGCGTGGGTGAGGCGGCCTGCCAGGGTAGCACATCCCGTTCTGAGACGTAGAAGCATTAACGGTTTTTCCCAACCGGTTTGCCATGAGCTGGGCGAGGGGCGGTCCAACCAGCCGATACTTGCCATAGATGGTGCCAGAAGCGCCCGAGTAGCAGGAATTCAGGGTCACCTCGGCGCCGGGCCCCAAATTTCGACCTGACAACATAGGAACGTCCTCACCGGTGCGTGTCGATTCTCTATCTATCACAGCCCGGTTCCCTTGAGCCTCCAAGGTTGATTTCTCGGTTGCGGCAGCCAACTCGAACACGTTGCCGATGTTGTGGTCTCTGAGACCGGGGTCGCCCACGATTAGCACGTACAGCTTAGAGCTTGGGGCGTCCCCCCCGGACGGCCCATTATGCGAGGTGCCGGCGAGTTGGCACGCGAGGCCCAGTCTTGCCATGGTCGCGCCCGCGCTCGCATCCGCCTGCATCCCCGAACCACCGCCCGAGCCTGCACCCGTGCCCGAAAAGAGTATCCCGCCCTGACACGACATGTACCCGCGGGGCGGCGGCACGTGGGCTGTATACAACCACATTAAGAGACTGTACTCGATGACATCCTGCGTCCCCGTCGGATCGTGCCCGTTCACCGGGTCGGCGGCGGCATATTCGTACGGGTGCTCGCCCTGATCCGTCATCGGGTCTACGTTCAGAAACCTGCCGACCGTTGGGTCGTAGTATCGCGCCCGCATGTAGTACAGGCCCGTCTCCGAATCGAGCGCTTCACCCTGGTACCGGTACACGTTCGGCGTCGTTCCCGTGCTTCCCACCAGGTTCCCGAACGCATCGTAGTCGTAGGTGTCGCTCACCACGCCGCCGCTGTTCATCAGGTACCGCACGTCCCCGTGCGCGTCGTAGCCGTAGTAACTCGTCGTGCCGCTCGCCACCTGCGTCTGGCTGATCCGCCGCAGCCCATACAAATACGTCCGCTGGGCGACCCCGCTCTTCACCACCTCGTCCATCACCTGCGGCAGCCCCGTCGGGTTCAATTCGTCCACCAGATATTGCGTCGTCACGCCGCCGACCGTCTTCGCCACGCGGTTCCCGTCGCCATCGTAAACCATCTTAACCGAGCCGTTGTTGAAGCTGGTCATCCGGTCCATCGAATCGTAGGCGTAACTCTTGCCGCTCGCCCCGAGCGTGTTGCCGTTCGAATCGTAAGTGTTCGCCGTCACCTGATCATTCGCATTGTAGCTCGCCGACTGCTGGCTGATCCCCGTCACCGTCGATGCGAGCGATTGCCGGTTGCCCACCGGGTCCAGGCCGTAAGTCAGCGTGCCCTTAGCTTCCGACCGCGAAATCGCCTCCTCCGTCATCCGGTAGATCGAATCGTATGAATAGCTGGAGCCCCCGTTCCTGTCCGACGCCGTCAGACGATTGCCGGTTCTACCGTAGGTGTAGTCGAACATCATGATGGGCCTGCTTGTCGTCAGCAATGCCGTCGCGGTTCATCTCATCGTAAGCCGCGGCAACCGGTATACCCCCGTAAGGCGCAGTCTCGGAAATCAGATTGCCCACCGCATCGTAGTTGTAGGAAAACGTCGCGGATCAGGCTGTCCCGCTCGGATCCCCTCGTCGGGTAGGTATTGCCTGGACCAAGCCCAAATGGATTATTGGAGCTCAACACGAACTTCTTGCCATTGCCGCCCTCCATCGCCGGAATCGCCGCCATGAGCCGGGGATCGACGCCTGTGGCTCTTCCATTCGAAACCAGATTGTCAGCCATATTCGGATACCAGCCCAGGAGCGCCGGCGCCTGTCCCTGAAGAAAGCCGTGACCCTCACTCTCGCATGCCCGAGGGGCGGGTAACCGCGCAGTACCGCGAGAGTTCCAGTGCAACTAGTGGATACTCTGCATCAGGTGCCACGTTTTGGGGCCTGCAAAGTACTTTTCGGACGATGGCATCTCCTCCGTTGATCTTGATTGCCCTCTGGATGGCGTCCCGAATTAGACCTCGCAGAACCTCCTCCTCGCGCGCGGACCGAATTACGTAGTGCACGTACCCGCCCTCTGGCGGAATACCGACTTCCGGAGCATTCAGCCCCGGCATTTCCACCGTTGGTCCCACGCCTTGATATCCCTTGCTTGGGAGCATTCCCCTCATGGCCCAGTCCAAGTCTCCCTCGCTGCAGCTTGAACCATGAACTAAAATGATCCAACCATAGCCATACGCATCAGAGTCCACTCTTGTGCCCATATCCAACACGGCATAGTATTCCGCTCCATCCGAGGCATAGCGTGCACAGTAACCAAAATGGCTGACTTTTCTGCCAAGGTGAGCGCATCGTGGCATCAAGTCAGGCGGAACCTTCTCATACTTCTCCCTAAGAGAACCATATACCGCACCAAGAATCGGAACTTGCGCCTGCAACGGGATCAAAATCTGAATCAAGAGGCAACAATACAGAAACCGAGTTGAGTTGTTTCCCATCACCTACTTCACCTCACTTCTGTGTGCGAATAGATCTTTCTTCAATTACCGCACGGGCATTTGGTGCGGAATACTAGTGCCGGTCCCGCTGGGCCCTTCGTGTCTGCACGTAGCGAGTATGGATACCAGCCTTCCTTTTGCTGCCAATATGAGGTCCAGTGAACGCCATCGAATCCTTCAATATGCCCAGATTGATGTGTCGACGTCTTTCCAAATACTGTAATATCTCCTTGCTGGGAACCGGGGATGCCGGCCATAGATCGAATGGGGGCTGGGTATGACGCAACTTGTTCGAACCCCGAGCCAGGCAGTGAGGCTGCAAAGGTAAACGCGTTGCCCGATGGAACATTCGCCCCACCTGCAACAAGAGCTGCGTGAACGTACCACGCGCACCAAGTGCCTGGAGCGTTTTTGTGCCCAGGATAACCCGTGGTGCCGGGGCCGTTGCCCGCAGTGAGGGAGTCGATTTTCTGCGCGAAGGCGTTGGTATCAAAGCAGTGTTGACAGTCGGGTGGCTTGGTCGGCGGGCTTGCCGGACCGTGACCTCTTCCGGACCCGGTCCTTCCGCCCACCGGCGTCGCCTGGCACGCCGTGACTGCATGCATCCACTGACCCGGTATCGATAGCACCGACAGAGTCATGCTCGCAAGGCACTTGACCGATAGTTTTATTCCGGATATCTGCGGCATCGGGGGCATGAATGCCGCCATCAGCATCGTGGAATCGATGACATCCTGCCCCGTCGGATCGTGCCCATTCACCGGGTCGGCGGCGGCATACGAGTACGGGTGCTCGCCCTGATCCGCCATCGGGTCTACGTTCAGGAATCTGCCGACTGTCGGGTCGTAGTATCGCGCCCTCAGATAGTACAGGCCCGTCTCTGAATCGAGCGCCTCGCCCTGATACCGGTACACGTTCGGCGTCGTTCCCGTGCTTCCCACGACGTTCCCGAATGCATCGTAGTCATAGGTATCGGTCACCACGCCGCCGTTGTTCATCAGGGACCGCACGTCTCCGTGCGCGTCGTATCCGTAGTAGCTCGTCGTACCGCTCGCCACCTGCGTCTGGCTGATCCGCCGCAGCCCATACAAATACGTCCGCTGGGCGACCCCGCTCTTCACCACTTCGTCCATCACCTGCGGCAGCCCCGTCGGGTTCAATTCGTCCACCAGATATTGCGTCGTCACTCCGCCCGAAATCTTCTTCACGCGGTTCCCGTCGCCATCGTACACCATGGTCACCGAGCCGCCGTTGAAGCTCGTCATCCGGTCAAACGAATCGTAAGCGTAGCTCTTCCCGTTTGCCCCGAGCGTGTTGCCGTTGGCATCGTAAGTGTTCGCCAGCGCCTGGTCATTCACGTTATAGCTCGCCGACTGCTGGCTGATCCCCGTCACCGTCGATGCGAGCGATTGCCGGTTGCCCACAGGGTCCAGCCCGTAAGTCAGCGTGCCCTTCGCTTCCGACCGCGAAATCGCCTCCTCCGTCATCCGGTAGATCGAATCATACGTGTAATTGGAGCTTCCGTTCCTGTCCGACGCCATCAAACGGTTGCCCGTTTTACCATATGCATAGCTGAACGTCGTTGTAGGATTGCTCGTCGACTGCAACGCCGTCACGCGGTTCATCTGGTCGTAGGTGGAAGTGAGCGTGACCGGGCTCCAGTAGCCCGATTCCGACGTCACATTCCCCACCGCATCGTAATTGTAATTGTAGGTACTGTTGTTCACCGATGTGAGCCGGTTCACCTGATCGTAGGTATAGAATGCGTTGGCCCCATTCGTATTAGACGACGCCAGCGACTGCAAGTTCCCGTTCAAATCGTAGCCATACGTCAAGGTGCCCGCTGGCGTCGTCTTCGTCTGCAGCCGGTCATGATCGTCGTAGGTATAGCTGGTGGCGCCGCTCCCGTCCGTCATTTTCAACCGCTGCCCGGTGGGCGTATACGTAAAGTTTACCGCGGTTTCCGCGAACCACGCATCCGGCGTCCGCGTCGTCAGACGGTTCAGGTGGTCATAGGCGAACGTGGTCGTTTTGCCGTTGAAATCCTTGACCGTGAACACGGTCCCGGTGGGGTTGTAGGTGTACGTCTCGGTAGCTCCGCCCCCAGGCAGCGTCCGCGTCCAGACCCGGTTCATCACATCGTAGGTCCAAGTGGTGACGTGGTTGTTGGCATCGGTTCGCGTCTGGCGATTGCCGTTCGGGTCGTACGAGTATTGCGTGATTTGGTTCAGGGCGTCCGTCACGGACTTCATCCGTCCGGAATCGTCGAAGCCGAACTTCGTCACCATCCCCGCCTGATCGGTGGAGGAGGTCACATGGCCCACACCGTCGTAGAGGGAACTAGTCGTCGTCCCATCCGGATAGGTAACCTGCGTTACTCGCCCACGCGCGTCATAGGTGTACTGCGTGGTCCGCCCCAGCGCATCGGTGACGGCCGTCTGTCTTCCGTCGGCATCCAGGGTGTACGCAGTGACCTGGTTCAATGCGTTGATCGTGGCCGCCAGCCGCCCAGCCGAATCGTAGATGGATTCCGTTGCGTTTCCCTTTGGGTCTGTGGTGGTGGTCCTTCGCCCGGCCGCATCGTAGCTGAAGTTCGTCGTGGCCGCATCGGCTAGCTGATAAGCCGTGGTGGTAGAGGTCAACTGGCCGGCCAGATCGTATGCGTTGAAGGTCACGTAGCCGTTCTGATCGGTCTGCGTCACCGGCTGCCCCCGCCAGTTATATGTCACGCTGGTCGACGTGCCGTCGGGGAACGAGGTGCTCTTGAGCCAGTTCGCCGGCCAGTAAGTATATGTCGTCGACTGGTTCAGGGCGTCCGTTCGCGTGGTGACGTTTCCGTTGTTGTCATATTGCACCCCGGAAGTCGAGTTGTCCGCAAACGTGGTGGTAGTCAGCCGTTCGGCTCCATCATACTTGTAGTGCGTGGTGTATTGATTGGCGTCGGTCGACGTCAGCCTGCCGCCCAACGTATCGTACGTAGCCCCGGCAGTATATCCCAGTGGATCCAAAACGCCGGACACATTGCCCTGCGAGTCGTACGTCATGGTACTGGTTTTGCCGTTGGCGTTCGTGACGGTGTGGATGTTCCCGGACGAATCGAAAGTTGCCGCACCGGCTTGACCTATGCTATCGGTGGTGGTCGCCGGATTGAAGTTCGCGTCGTACGCGATGTTCTGGACGTTGCCGACTGCATCGGTGATGGTGACGGGACCTCCGTACTGGTTATACACCTCGGTTGATGTGTTGCCCAGCGGGTCCGTCGCCGAGGTCTGGTTGCCGTTCCCATCGTAGGTGTAGCTCCAGGTATCGCCCAACGGATCCGTTTTGGTCAGCAGGTTCTGATTGGCGTCGTACGTGTAGGTGGTGGTCCGGTTGAGCGGGTCGGTTACGCTCAACGGGTTTCCATTCGCATCGGACACGGTAACCACATGGCCGCCATCGGGATTGGTGATGGTCGTTGTGTTGGTGCTGGTATTGTAGGCAAACTGTGTCTGGTTACCCATCTCGTCAGTAATGCTGGACAGCCTGCCGGTGACCGGATCGTAGATACTCGTTCCCGCCACGTTTCCGTTGCGATCCCATTCTTCCGTCAGCAGATGGCCAGTCGAATATTGGAATTTGGCGGGCGTGGCGATTCCGGGGTAGGTCACGCTGCTCAAATTGCCGGAAGTGTCATAGGTGTAAAGGTAATTGTTATTCGCCGTGTCGGTGATCTGCGTGATACGGCCCTGCGCGTCGCGCTGGAACGGTACCGAGAGACCAGTCGTGCTGGTAATGCCGGCGGCCGTGATGGTTAGCTTGTTGCCGTTCAGGTCGACAACGGACTGCAACGTGCCATCGGCGCCGATGGAGTACTGCGTGCCGGCGGGATCGGTATAGAGGTACGTGAACGCCTGATATTGCATCGGCGCCCCGTTGTTGCCATCAATCAGCCAACAGGAGCTTCCCGCGGGCCCCTGACTAAATGGGTTGCCGCTGCAACTGTCGCTGGTCGTAACCAGGGTCCCGTGCAGCCCGGGCTCGGGAGTATACTCGGCCTCGTAGAGTCCGGAATTCACCACCGTAATCAACGGGCGAGGCGTGAAATAGAACGTACGACGCTGATTGCCCCAAGTGAAGGTCACATCTCCATAGCCGTTCACCTCCAGGTCTATGCGCGTCCCCAGCGACCAGCCGTAGCCGAAATCGGAGCTGTTGTTCGCATTCAGGGTATCGTAAATGCGTTGGATCTTGATGGCGAGGCCGGCGGCCGGCACCACCAGATCCGTGACGGTAGCGGTCACGCGTCCGGGCTTATAGTTGCCGCTAACCGTGACCATGACGGCACTGCTCATTGTGTTGCCGGTCGAGTCGGTAGCGTTAAGCCATAAATAGTAGGTGCCATTTCGCAGTTGCGTTGTATCGAACGTGCCGATTGTGCCTGTGCCGGCGGTGTTGGACTGGATGACGGTCACCGCGTCGGGGTTCGATATCGAGTAGTAGGACAGCGTCCCGCTTTGGAGCGTCACACCCGGGCTGACGGTCACGGGAACCACGCCTGATACCGCGGTGTGATTGAGCGGCGTGCCGATCCAACCCTGGGAAGGCATATTCGGAACATTTACCGTGATAGGGCCAACCGGCATGGTCACGCTGCCCAGCGAATCGGTAGCGGTGATCTGGAGCATGTAGCTGCCGGCGGCGGAGAATGTCGCGCTGGTAACGGGCTGCTGTGCGCTGAAGGTCACCGTGCCGGGGCCGCTGACCTGTGCCCAGTTGACGCTGATCGCACCGCCCAGCGGGGCGTCGGGATCCGTGACAGTGGCCGTCAGGGACAATGGGTTGGGAAGCGTGACGCTGGTGTTCGCCGACACGCTGATCTCAGGCGGCTGGTTGGTCTGGGAAGCTGTCCACGTGATGGAGGCTTGGTTGGAAACGGTTGCCATGCCGTCAACAGTGGCCGAGGCCTGAACCAGGTCGATGCCCGCCAGGCCGCCGGTGTATTTAACCGTGGCCGCGCCTGTGCTATCGGTGGTAGCAAACAAGGTGATTTCCGGGTTGGCGCCGCTGACACCGACGGTGACCGGCAACTGTGCGATCGGGGCACCTGTCTCGTCCGTGGCCTGCACGGTGAAGCTCGCCTGCGTTCCGGCTGACTGCGAGGCACTGGCGTTAGACGTCAGAGTAAGACTGGTGAGTGGCAGTAGGCCAAGCGTGGTCGAACCCTGTGTGAGAGTGACGGCCAAAGTGAGACCGCCCTGGTAGTCGATTTCATAGGGGTGCGTCCCAGCCGCCGGGAAGGTCACCGCAATGGGAGTGGGGGCATTCGTGGAAGGCCCATTGTTGACACCCATCACCGGATATTGCGAGAACACGGTTGTGCCCGACGCTGGCCGGTTCACCATGATGTTGCCGCTCCCAGCCTGGGCTCCGTTGCTGACGCCGAAGATGAAGCCGTTTGCGCTACCCACGTTGAACGTGTAGGTTCCGGCCTGAGTTACGACGAAACTGCCGCGGTAGACCGCTGAGAATCCCTGCAGGCTTCCCGCGCCGGCCTGATTGAGGCCGCTTTGGGCCACGATGGTACCCATCGCGAGTCCGCTCGGACTGACGACGATGTCTGCGACTGGGACCGTCGTGCTCGTCACGCCGGTAGAATTCGGAGACACCATTCCGGCGAATGGGTCGAACAACAGGCCAGGGAAAACCTGCGTGAAGACCGGTTGCGCACCGGCCGGAGTGGTGAATGCTTGGCATCCCGACGGGCAGGATGCGAAGAACTGGGCGCTGACGGGGGTCGTGGTCATTGGATTTGCCGGTTGGATCCAGTACACCTGCAGAAGGCTGCTGCCGGAACTGCCGTTAATACTCGGCGTGGCTCTGAGAGAGTCCATACCGCGATGGGCGCCCGTGTAAGTGAAAGTGGCGTGGCCGTTGGAATCGGTTGTGGCCGTGGCTATTTGAGAATTCACGCCGCTAACCGCCAGTGTCAGCGCAATACCCGGCATAGCCACTCCGTTCTGGCCGGTAACGGTGGCCTGGAACGTCGCGCTGCTTCCGGCGATAAAGGGACCGGGCGACACTGCCGAGAGCGTAGTTTCCAGCACGGGCGCGAGCAGGGTGACTTCAGCCGATATCGTCTGGCTGGGATCGTTCGGGTTAAACGCTGTGACAGTAACGACTTGCTCTCCTGTGACGTTGGCGGGGGCCGTGTAGAGCCCAGCCGATGTAGTATTGCCCAGCCCAGGCGCTAGCGGCGTCCAACTGACGGGTTGACCGCAGCTTTGGGTCGCAAAGGCCTGGGCTTGGCCGACGCTTGGGATCTGGTAATCGGCGTAGCCGGCGCTGCCGGCAGTATGCAGAATGTTCCCGGCCACTACCATGCGCGAAATCCAAGAAGAAACTGGAAATGGCGTGATCGCCGGTCTGGCCGGGTCGGTGGTGTCCACCAACAGAAGCACATTGTTGCCGGCGCTGTCGGGAACACTACCGAACAAAAACAGGTTGGGGCCGATACTGACACCTGAGGCGTTTCCGGCTGTCTTATATGGCGTTACGACGCTCGCTATCACTGTAGGTCGCTGGACGTTTGAAATATCGAACGTAGTGACGACGATGTTGCCCTGCCAGATGCCACCAGAAAGCGTGAAGGTGCCATTGTCGCCTAGTGCAACCGCGAGGTTACCTTGTATCACAGGATGGTAGATATTAGCAGTATTCGGAACAAGGAGAGTGTAAGTTGTGTTGATGGCTGGGGGGGTTGAAATGTCGGCGACTATCAGAGTTCCGATTTTGTCGCCTGTAACGGTGCTGCCTGCGTACAGGGTCTGATTATTGGCAAGAGCAATGCCAAGGACGGGATTGGGCCCGTCGGAAGGACTGGAGGGTGATTCCATGCTTCCGACAAGTGTGGGGCTGGCCAAATTGGTCGTTTCAAGGGCGAACAGATCGCCTCCCTGATCGCCGGAACCATAGTAGATATAGGTCGACTCATACGCAATGTTGCCGACATAAACGGGCATGTCGGAATAAAACCGTTCTCCCGTACTGAGCGACGTGGCTTGAATCAATGTCGGCAGAGTAGGGTTTTGCACATTGAAGGCGATGAAGCTTGGATTGTTTCCGATGCCAGTGTTAGTCGCATCGACAAACGCGAGCAGCGAGTTGCCCTGGATCGAGCAATAATCGAATCCGTCGTTCTGGATAGATCCGCCGGGCGCGAATCCCAGCAAGCTAGGATTGGCCGGATCGCTGATATCCACCACTGAAATCTCATTCGTATCGCAGACATAGGCCACGTTGCCATCAATGGCAATCGAACCTGCCGGCGACGGAGTGGTAACCGTCCCCAAAAGAACGAGTGGATTCGTCGCACTCACCGGCGTGCCGGTATTGAACACCGCGGTGAACTGCTGAGGTTGCGAGCTGGTGAGCGTCGCACTCACCGGAGTAACGCCACTGGCGTTCTCCGGAAGGATCGAATAGAAAGTCGCGGGCGAATCCTGATTGGCGAATCCGGTGGAGATCCAATCGGCGGAGCGCACAGCGTTGGAAATGCGCACTTCGTCGAGCGAGCCCTGCATGAAACTCGGGCCCGCTGCGAGACTCGTGGCGCCTACAAGCAGACGGTCAGGCGCGGACATCAACAAGGCATGCGAGTTGTTGATGGAGCCAGCCGGCGCGCCATCTACATAAACAGAAATGGAACCGCTCGCCGGAGCCGTGACCGCTAGATGATGCCAATTGCCGTCGTTGATCGGCGCGGTTGCATCCACTTCGGCATTTGTCCCATCCAACGCGTTGACCAGACCCCCCGGAAGACCACCGGCGCCGTACAGGAGTTCGTATGCTTCATCGCTGTTCGCGGTGCCGTCACTGGCCCATTTTCCGTAAATGCCCTTTCGTGTGGTGGCGGAGGTCTTGATCCAGGCTTCCATCGAAATGGAGCTCGCCGGGTTGGGACTCTGCGCCTGAGAATACGAGATGTACTGAGAGACGCCATCGAAAGATTGGGCGCCCCCGATCTTGCCCGCCACTGGAGTCGGCGGAGTCCCGCCGCCGCTAACGTACGCGTTGGCGGTGGAGTCGTTGTATGGCGCCGCAGCTTCCGCCAGATGAAGCACCATCTCGTAGCTGCTGTCCCACACGCCGGTTCTGTTCTCCTGGCTCGTCTGGATGGTCGAATCGCCATAAGACACGTAGAAAACTGTGTCCGTCGTGTGCGAAACATTCGCCAGACGCACCCACATGGCCACCGCACCGGTCGCCGGATTGTAGGACTCGATCTCGTGGTCTAGTTTCTGGTTCCCAGTGCAATCAGAGCTGAAGATTATGTCGTAGCCGTTGGCGTTCTGAACATGGCCACCATTAGCAACGTTGGCCAAATACCCGTATGTCCCTGAGATCAGGACTGGGAAGTTCGCCTGGTCGGTATTCGGAACTTTAGTGTGGTCGATGACGATGGCGCGGCGGTAGCCGAAAGCACTGTTCATAGCGGGCGTGATGGTTGAAGTTGCTGTGCCCGTGACTGGACTATTGACGCCGTCTGAGACGATTGCCGTCACGGTCACACTTGTAGCCGTTGTGATGTCGATGGGAGCTGAATAGAGACCGAAACGGCTGATAGTTCCCGGAGAAGCCGACCAAGAGGTTGTGATCGGGTTGGCATTCGACATGGTGGCGCTATACTGGAGGGTCTGTCCCGCCACGATGGAGGAGGTTGCTGGGCTGATCGTCACCACCGGCGCCGGTGAAAGCGTTATCACGGCGGATCCGGTCTTCGTGAGATCTGCCTGGCTTGTTGCCGTTATCGTGACTTGTTGCGGAGCCGAAATGGTGCCAGGAGCCGTGTAGATACCCGTTATAGGATCGATGTTGCCAATGCCATTAGGTACGCTGCTCCAGTTCACGTTCGTGTTGGTAGTGTTCGCCACCACGGCTGTGAATGAAATCGTCGCGCCGGGGTACACGTAGTACGGGCTTGGAACCGGTGCCGGAACGCCACCGATACTGGGTGCCGTCACGGTTACGGAAACGGGCGGCATCAATGTCACGGTGGCAGAGCCGATTTGAGTGCTATCTGCCTGGTTCGTGGCGGTAATCGTGATGGTCTGCTGCGTCGTGATATTTGCCGGGGCTGAGTACAGACCGGTTGAAGGATTGAGATTTCCTATTGCGCTGGGACTTGTCCACGTGAAAGATGCAGCGCACGCATCGACAGAACTCGCCGTAAACTGCTGAGTCTGGCCGCCATAAAGAACGGGAGTTCCGGGGGCGACCGCGACACCTGTCTGAGCCTCGGGGTAAATGGTGTAAAAGGCGCCCGGTGAAGTCTGGTTGCTATGTTCCGCGGCGATCCAATCGGCTGATCGAGCGACGCTCGATACCCTCAGTTCGTCCGCCAATAGATTCTGTTCGATGAACCAAGTTGGGCCTGGAGGAGTGTACGTTGACATATACGTATCGCCGACTACTATTTCTTCATTGATGTTGCTCGGCGGAGAAATCTCCTGAGCACCACTGTTGTACACTCCGTCAACAAACAAACTGATATAGCCGCCGCTTGTGATCGTGGCGTCGACCTTATGCCACATGTTGTCGGCGACGGCGCCGGGACTCTGAACGGATGCAACGCCAGTCTCCTGGCTCAAACCAAAAGCGAGGCTATTGGTTGCCGCGTTGAGAAGCCGAAGATCCAAGGCTCCTTTGGAGACCACATTCCCGTTAGTCTGAGGTCCAGCGAGGGGCGACGCCATCATCCAAAATGAAATCGTTTCCGCTGTCCAGTTCTCCATGCTCGAAGAGGCAGGAAAGTAAAGAGAAGAACCGTTGTAGTAACCTTCCCCGAAAGACGCGGCCGCGCCAATAAAACCCGTTGCGGCAAAGTACGTGTAGGTGGGCAGGGAGACGCTGTTGCCGTTGGATGTGGAGTCGTTTGCCACCAACCAATAACCATTGCTGGAAAAGTGCCAGACACCTTCATAAGTGCTGTCCCAAACCCCTGTCGGAGTTGCCTGGCTGGCCGTGATGCTGCTGTTGCCATAATTGACATAGATCACCGTATCCACCGTGTGAGACAGGTTCGGAATCTGCACCCAAGCGCTAATATTGCCAGTAGCGGCATCGTATGAGTCGATCTCATAATTCAGTTGGTTGGCACCGGCGAGATCCGAGGTGAAGATAATGTCATAGCCGCTTGGATTCTGAACGCCTCCTCCATTGGCCGCGGTAGCAAGGTAGGTATATGTTCCAGAGATCAGCAGCGGGAAGTTGGTTTGGTCCGTGTTCGGGACCTTGGTGTGATCAATGATGATCGCTCGCGCGTGGGCGTAAGAGCTAATGGAGCACGCCCAGAGGGAAATAGTCGCGGTTCCGGACTTGGTGGGGTCTGCATTACTGGTCGCGATAACGGTCACAGTTCGATTGCTTGCGATCGTGGCTGGCGCCGTATAAAGGCCAGTGTTCGGATCGATAGTATCGGTGCCTGTCGAGGGACTCAGCGACCAAGTTACAGCCGTGTTGGTGGTGTTGGTTAGAGTTGCGCTGAACTGCTGCGTTTGCCCTGCGGAGAGCCTCGCGGACGCTGGGCTAACCGTGACAGAAATCGGTATGGTGTATATCGCGGTCGCAACTGCACTGGGAGCCATTCCGGTTTTGAAGGCGACGGCCTTGATCGTCTCGGTACTGCTCACCGTCAGCGCCACCGTGTACGGCGTCGACGTCTGGCTCGGCGTGCTCCCGTCTGTCGTGTAATAGATCGACGAACCGGACGTCTTGCACGCGATCGAGACTGTCTGCGCCGACGGGTAAGTGCCGGTCGCCAAGCTAAACGTTGGCGTCGACACCTGCGCCTCCATCGTGTACGGCGCCGTCCCCACCGTGCTATTCGCCATCCCGGTCTCGTATGCGATGGCCTTGATCGTCTCCGCCGCACTCACCGTCACCGACACTGGCGATGCCGACCCACCTGAAGCGGCTGGCGTCGATCCATTGGTTGTGTAGCTGATCAATGCCCCCGAGGTCGCGCTGCTGATGGTCACCACCGTCCCCGCCAGTGGTGCTGGAGATTGTTACTGTCTGCGACGAGGTGTAGTTTCCCGCTGGCGGATTGAAAGTGGGGGCCTGTACCTGCGTAGCGAGCGTGAGAGTTTCCACGGGGACAAATATCGTGGGAATCGTTACCGTACCGCCGGAAGAAATGACGCTGTGGTTGTCGCTCTCGAATGACGAGCCCGTCGCACTAGTGTTATAGAACCAAAGCGTGTCGATCGTTGCGCCGGATATCACAAAACTGACATAGGCAAACGGTTCTGTAGCATCTCGGCTGCCTGAGGCGATGTTCGGGTTGCCAAAGTAGGCGCTCGTCTGGTAGACAGTCCCATTCGTCGCTGTTATCGTGCCCGCCCCGTTGTTGAGGAAGCCCAGCAGGTCAGCCGTTGTGAACGTCCCATACAGAGTGCTGCCAGAATACAGAGAAACTCTGTTGTTGGCGTCACCTGCCGACCACCAGAAGCCAAAATAGGCCGCCGGCTTAGCCAGCTTGAGAATGACCGGGCTGGAGCTGTTAGAATCACCGCCTACTCCGAGATAGTTCGTCGGCGAAGTGTGCGTGCTGTCTGTCGCCCCACCGTATACACCGGGTGCCATGATGGCGAAAGGATTCGCCGTACCGCCAGTGTAGGTGCCGATCGCCGAAGAATATGAGTAGCCGGCTTGATTATATAGGCCAGCAGTCAGCGTGTCGAAGGTCTCGGTGGTAACACAGCGGTTTCGGATATTCGTGCGCCTCGAAGGATCCAAGGGCCGGCAGGCCTGAGCGATCAAGGCGCTGGAGTTGCTGGGCTGCCAGGGGCGCATTTTCGGGGAGGGATTTCCCATGGGCGGAGG
>Ga0224557_1002566_pt1 | contig 15235 bp, 9 predicted proteins | sample 714S31014metaG_FD_180677 | JGI IMG/M metagenome (GOLD analysis project Ga0224557, IMG submission 180677) | Peat soil microbial communities from Stordalen Mire, Sweden - 717 S3 10-14 | ecosystem: Environmental > Terrestrial > Soil > Wetlands > Peat | place: Sweden: Norrbotten County, Stordalen...
CAAATCATCGCAAGAATGCTGATCACGATGGTCGTATTCTCAATCTCATCAGTTTGATGAACTACTGTCCGAAAAAGGAGACTGGGCAGCCACCAAAATTGGAAGCAAGAGAAAATGAAGGCGCATAAAAAGAACCACTTTCCTTTGGCGCATTCATTTTCTCCAGCCGGGTTTACGATTGCGCACGATGGCTGTGCAGGTTGCCTATCGGGGCCGTGACGAAACGCGATGCTCACCCTCGAACCTCCGGACGAAATTGACCGGTTGCTGTGAAGCGACGATCGACGCCAAGGTATGCCTCCGCGACGAAACGCGGCGAGTACTCTGCAAGGGAAACCGGGGTTGGCTCAGCAACAAGCGCCTTCCGTAATGCGGAGACAACAGCAGCTTTGGACATCGTGGCCGGGAACAGTTGAATGAGGTTCCCGATCAGCTCCGGCACAATTTCGAGGCCTCCTCCGGAGGCGGGCATGGCGATCGCGCAGCCTTGGCTGAGCGCCTCGATATAGACAATGCCCAAGGCCTCATGCGGGCACGCAGAGACAAAAACGCGCGAGCGCCGCAATCTCTCTCTCACCTGAACAGGCTCTAGAGCTCCGAGGAACTCGATGCGCTCATCGCCCGCAGCCATGCGCTCGAGTTCTGCGCGCATGGGGCCGTCCCCGACGATCCAAGCGCGCAAACCCGGGCACTCGTCCAGGACACTGCCCATGGCAGGCAGTATCAAATCGATATTCTTAGCTTTGTGGAGTCTGCCCACGAATGTGATGGCATCCCGGTCGTTTTTCGCCTGGGGCTCAGCCTCCAAGAAGAGAGGATCTACCGGATTGCGGATTATCGCATCGATGCGGAGACCAAAGATGCAGTGCAGGTGCAGGGCCGAATAGTCGGAAACCGAAACAAACTGTGCGCCCTTGCTGGCCGTAGCTACGCGGTAAGAGACAAGTTTGCTCAGTGTGTTCAGCCAGCCCTGATATGCCGTGCATGGGAATCCGTGCGCCACGCAAATGGCGCGCCGCGCGATCGCCGCGGCAAAGATGGCGGACGTTCCGAGAATTTTCAGGATCTGCGGGTTGCGTAAATCTCTCCAGTAAGAATAGATACTTAGTGGCGAGACAATCTCAACCGGGATCCCCAATTCAACGAAGCCAGAGCGCAAGCCTTCGGCAAAACTTGTAACCCCTCCGATTTCCCGGCCGCCAGTGATCAGGACTTTCAAAGGAATCTGTTCGCTCATTTGCTCGGTCTCCCGCTTTCTCAATACTTCTCAGTCATCCGAATCTGAAACTGTGGCACGGATCAGTCCGCCGAAAACATGAAGTCATGTATTCCCGAATCTACAAATCCGTTTGTGATCCAGTGGCTGATTAGGTTCCTGTCGACAAGTGTCCGTGCCGTGTTGAGCTGCCTGCATCGATACCCATGACGCCAAAACAGTTCAAAGGCTTCATTAAACTGTTGGCTCGTTCCGTGAGGAATGACATTATCGTTAAGAAGAATTTCTACCAGCCATGTGGGTTTTGGATCTAAATCCAAAACTGCTGAAGCTCCACGCAGGACATCCATCTCGAACCCTTCCACGTCCATCTTGATGAGCAGCCTCTCATTTTGAAATCGACCGGCCGCAATCGTATCGAGTGTGGTGAGAGGAATAACAGAGAAATGCGCTTCGCGCGCCTGTGCCCAACCAGGAACGAGCGACGAGATTCCGCCGAATCCAAACAGACGCCCCAACCCGCATTTGGCTGCTAAACCGACCGGAAAGACTTCGACCTCCAAAAAGCCGTTCTCCCAAAGGTTCCGGTAAAGGAAAGCCAGGTTTCTAGAGGATGGCTCAAAGGCGACTGTATGCTTGCCATGGCTGGCAGCCAAGCAGGAGTAGAACCCAACATTCGCACCTATGTCGATCACCGTGTGATGGGTCTCGATCAGTTCGAGGAAAATTTCGGTCTCGTCGGTCTCCCAGCTATCTTTGGCCATCGCCGGATCACCCGCTAACGTAAACCCGAACTTAGTGTGGAAAGACTTGCGGCGACTGGCAGCATCTCGCAACAAGCGATAGTATCGCCCAAGGAAAGGCACATATGTATCGATCGTCTTTCGGAATCGCGTGATCAACATCATCAACCCTCTGAAACCGCACTTGTGCGCAGGTTCCGTTTCCTTCGCCTACTTTGAAGCGACGAGCAACTCTCATCGCACTGTGCTCGCGCATTCTCGTCAAATTCCGTGGTGGGACCCGTGAGACTCATGTAGCGGCGGCGGGCGCGTACAAAGATCGACCAGGCAAATGGTAGTCCCAGCAATGCCGTGACGATGAGATAGCTGAAGGTCGCACCTGTATTCCCCCATCGAGATGCTGTCAACGTGGCCAACAGAAGAGTGAGTAATGCCACGGATACTGATTGACCCAGAAATGGCTCGTATTTGAACGAACGCAGGAGTATGGCTAGACTCTGCACGAGGCAGTTGGCTCCGCTGGCCAGCATCAGGAGCGCGAACAGGAGGGGCGAGAGAATACGAGCAGCGAAGCCAGGAGCGAGCGCCGGTAACAGGGCGATCACGAAGCAGGCGGCCAACCCAATCAGGAGAAACGCTCTCAGGGATTGCGCCAGCGTTTGACAGAACAACCGGTCAAGCGCTTGAAACTCATGGCGCGCAATCATGCTGCCGAATTGTGTGGTCTTGGTTGAAGTCCAGGCCATTGCGAGAACTGTGATATAGCCGGTGATACTTAGGGACATGCCCATCTGCCCCGCCTCGACCGGTCCTCTCAGCGCAAATAGGATTGGGATGAAGACTTGCATTGTGAAGTAAGAACATAGCGAACTAAGTCCGATACGCCATTGAAAGGGCCAGACCTCGCGCTTCCACTGAATGGCCGGCTCATCGTGTTTGTGGTGCAACAGGCCAATCAGTAAACGGCGGCGCGTAAGTAGAAAAAGAAATCCGGTTCCGACGTAACCCACAAGCGCCATCGCCGGCGCATAGAGTCCGTGATGGAGGAACATGGGCACCAGGGCAAATGCCGATGTGGCAAATGCCTGACGAAATCGCATTGCTGCAACCGCCCGGATTTGCCCACATCCCTCGATGAAGGAAAAGAACGGTGTACACCACAACCCCAACATGGATGCGCACGCGGCGCATAGCCACGGCCCCTGCCAATGAATCTGGGCTCCTCCGGCGGCGCCATGGCGGGCGAAGAAAACCATCCCTGCAGGCGCCAGAATCAGACCCATTGCGGTCGAGGCAATGGAGTACCAGCGCAAGCTGAGCCGCAGCGTCGAGGCTAGGCGTGCGTGGGCAATCCGATCACCGCTGACGCTCCCATTCGCATCAAACGTCAGATGAATGCATTCGTGCGCAGCCATTTGCTGAATTACGAACGAAAAACCCAACTCGAAGACGATCTGGAGTGAGACCAGACTGATAAGCGTGTAGTAGTAACCCTGTTCAACCGGGGTCAGAAAGCGCACGATGATCAGAACCATGGCGGTGCTGCCCACGATGTTTACGAACCGTGCCATGAATGTGTATGCCACCGGGCCATCCAGCCCCAATGTTTTCCTGTAACTCATTGCCATGCCCCGACGATGACCTCTTCGAGCGCCTCGGGCCAGGAGGTAGAGCGGCGGTGTGCACGACCAAGAATGGTGATGACCTCGGCAACCAACATCGCCACCATAGCGAGCGGAAGAGCGCACACGAAACCCGCCAATGCAATCCAGAGCCTGTAATGAGAACTTGGGCGATCCGGGACATCGGCCGGATCCACGACCTGTATCAGAGCTCCCTGACGGGCTTCATCCACGCGCGCACCTTCGTATTGGCGCGTCAAAAGGTCCTGCACCGTTTCGCGATACTTAACTTCGCGGAGGGAGCGGGCATAGTCCAGCCCAGCCTGTGTGATTTTGCCTTTCGGGGCTATCAGGTCGCCTGTCTTGCGATCACTGGCAGCATCGATCGCCGTCAACTGTGCTTCCAGACCCGCGGCCTCCTGCTGTGCCCGCTCGAGGTCGGGGTTCCCGGCAGCGGCAAATTCGCGCATCGCCCTTATCTCGATCTGCTTGGCGGCAAGCTGGCCGCGCAGTACGGCGGCCGAAGCGATCATGCTGCGATCCTGCCCCTCGACGTCAATAACGCCAGTGCGCTGCTCGGTCTGTTTCAAGTCCTCTTCGGCATTTATAAGGTCTTGACGTGCGACGCTGAGCTCCCTTTCGTAGAAGAGCCTTCTTTGCGAGGCTTCAGTAATGGCGATCGTTGAAGTAAATCGCTGGTACTCCTCCACCCAGCCGTTTGCCATTTCCGCTGCCCGTCGTGGATTTGAATCGACGACGGAGATGCGAAGCAGTCCATCCTTCAGGCCGTTGTCGACCTCGGTATGCCTCTCCCAGCTTTTGCGCGTAGTAGAAAGATATCCGCTGTGATAAAGCTCCTTCAGGTGAAAGCGTGCTGCCATCGCATCTTCCACCGTCCGGCTCTTTAACAGGGCGACTTGTTGATCGTTGGGATTCTTGATGCTCAAGCTGCCGGCGGCCACCGCAGCCATGCCTCCCATGTTTCCCATCTGTGCCATCATCGCCGCTGAAGCTGAAGAACTCTGTTGCGGGGGCATAACGACCACCGTAGCCATATAACGGGCGGGCAGCAAGAAGGCAACAACAGCAACCACAATGACGATCGCAACAGATGTCTTCCAGATCAGCTTCTTCCATTTGACCGTTAACCGCAGGAGGGTCAGCAGCGAAGCGCAAGAAGTATTGAGAGTGCGGGCGACCGGTTCAAATTCCTGAGTAGGCACGCAAATTTACCTCAGATGAGTCTTCGAGTTCATTCACTTAACATGCGTCTGGCTTGGATGCTTCCTGACACGCTAATCCATACGTGCAGGGGGCCTTGAGTCTCGCCAACTCGCCGTGCCGTATGTCTCGCAAACTCATGCCTGGAAGTTGAAGCTCCGCTCAATCGGCCTTGAAAACTGTTTCCAAGACTACCTGCCGTAAGAACGGATGCGAGTTGGAAATCCGAACGAGTTTGAGTCCAAAGTCAAATTTGGGAACTGTCACAGGTGGTCATCCGAATTCGGGACAGCACGATCTTTACCCTGCAATTTGTCCACGCCTGAACCGGTGAATGCGGAAACAATGGGTTGTCATGAAAATTAGTTCGCTCACAGGCCGCAGCCATTGCTACGCTTGGCTGTGCTTGCTCCCCATAGTTGCGGCGATGGTCCTCATTCCACACTTATCGCACGCCCAATCGCCTTGCGCTGACGGGAGCGATCCTGATCCACTCGGGTGCGCGGTCGAACAGCCTCCTCCCACGCAAACGGCCGATTCTCCTTCGACGCTAAATGTGGTAGAAAGCCCGCAGAGCGATACACCGAGTGCGGACCACTCCAATGAGGCGTCGGCCAAAGGGAGTCTTACTGGAGGAGCAAGCTACGCCGAAAACGCGCCACGCAAAGGGGAGAAAAGGCCCGAATCGCGCTTCGCCGCTCCCGATCCGCCCAATGAATTTCAGAGATTTGTGGCAGCCACGAGCGGCCAGATGCTGCCGATCTACGGAGCCAGGCTGTTCAGGATACTGCCTTCGTCATTTGGCCCGATTGATCACGGGCCTGCACCAGGAGAGTTGATTATTGGCGCAGATGACGAATTGCGAATTCGGATTTGGGGCCAGGTCAACTTTAGCGCTGACCTCCGCGTGAGCCGCGAAGGCGAGATTTATCTTCCCAAGGTTGGTGCTATACACGTGGAAGGCTTGCCATTCTCCTCGATCCCCGAGCACCTGCGAAGTGTCATCGATCGAGTCTATCGCAACTACCAGCTGAGCGTCGATCTGGGGGATATTCATACGATCCAAATCTACGTCACCGGAATGGCCCACCTTCCGGGCGAATACAATGTTAGCGCTCTCAGCACGCTGGTGGATGCGGTTTTTGCCGTTGGGGGCCCTTCAGGCTCGGGCTCAATGCGTCACGTCCAGCTGAAGCGCGCTGGCAAGGTGGTTGCTGATTTCGATCTCTATGAGTTGCTCGTCAAGGGCGACAAATCCGGAGACATGCAGCTTCAGCCTGGCGACGTACTGTACATCCCGCCTGTGGGGCCGCAGGTTGCGCTCATCGGTAGCGTTCGTGAGGCCGGAATATTTGAACTGCGAGGCGACGAGCCAATCGCGCAGCTTCTCGACACCGCGGGCGGCATAACATCGATCGCATCAGGTGCCACGATGTTTGTGGATCGAGTAGAAAATCGTGCGCGACGTCAAGCCTTTCAGGTCGCGCTCGACTCCTCAGGCTTGTCGACCCCGTTGGCTGACGGAGATATCGTGCGTGTCGATCCCATCATTTCTGCTTATCGCGATACAGTCACATTGCGAGGGGCCGTAGCAAATCCGGGAAGGTTTCAATGGCATGAAGCCATGCATCTTAGCGAGCTGATGCCCGAGCGCGACGCGCTAGTCAAGCGCGACTACTGGTGGCAGCGCACCAAACTTGGTCTTCCCTCGCCGCAACTTGCTCCCCCCGCTGCGGCAGAGAGCCGGGGCGAGAAACCTGATGCAGTTGAGAGTCCCGGCGCCCAAACCAATTGGAACCAGGCAGTAATTGAGCGGCTCGATCTGTCCACCATGACCACCAAGCTGATTCCTTTTAACTTGGGTAAGCTCGTGCTCGAACACGATACCCGTCAGGACCTCGATCTTCAACCCGGCGACGTGGTCACCATCTTCGCACAAGATGATATCCAACTCCCGATCAGTCAGCAGACGATCTATGTGGAGTTATCGGGCGAGTTTGTGCATCCAGGCATCTACAGTATCTCTTCGGGCGAGACCCTTCACGCAGTGGTGGCGCGTGCTGGAGGGTTAACCGACCGTGCCTACCTATATGCTGCAAGCTTCTCACGCAAGAGCACTCAGGCATTGGAGCAGGAAGAGTTGGGCGAGTATGCAGATCAATTTGCGCACCAGATGGAGCGCAACAGCCTCGGACTTGTGAGTGCAGCCAGTGGATCTGGGCAACAGTCCGTATCCATCGCTGGGCGGCAGATAGACTCCATCAATCGCGAACTGACATCGCGCATACGACAGTTCCACGCCAGCGGACGGATCGTGCTCAATATGAGTCCAAAAAGCAAAGGATCGAGCGCGCTGCCGGACATCCATCTGGAGGACGGAGATCGTCTTGCGGTTCCGTTCGTCCCTGAAACGATCCAGGTGATCGGAGCGGTTTTCAACCCGAACGCATTTCTTTGTAACGATCATGCAAAGGTTGCCCAATACCTGCATCTGGCCGGAGGCTCCAACCGCGAGGCTGACCCGAAGCGAATGTATGTGCTCCGGGCGAATGGGACAGTGATCGGTCATGACATGGGTCACTCAGGTTTTGATCGCGATTTCAGCAAACTACAACTTTACCCCGGAGATGCCATCGTAGTTCCCGAGAAGAATGTGCATCCATCGGGATTGAATCAGCTCATGATTTGGAGCCAGTTCTTGTCGCAATTGTCCTTGAATTCGTTAGAAGTCAATTCGCTTAAGTAAGGGCAGCATGCCCAGCGCCATGTGAGGCGGAACTGCGGGTTTGAAGTGTGCGAATGCCGGGCAAGCACAATGTTCGTCGTAGTTGAGGAAGCTCTAATAGGTCATTCATTGAAGAGCACAAGTGAGACAAATGGAGAATCACGGCGGGATTGAAGGCAGCAGCGAAACATACATAGTGGATATGACTACCTATCGACATATCTTCGGTTCCGATCCCTTGGAGTTTGCCGAGCCGCCCAAAATCTCGTTGGGCTATCTGCATGTCAAGCGAACGCTCGATGTCGTCGTTTCACTGGTGGCGATTCTAATGCTCTTTCTGCCGGGGCTCCTGATTGCGGCAGCAGTCGTTGCGACTTCGAAAGGGCCCCTATTCTATCGCGAGACACGGGTGGGCAGAAATGGTCTCACTTTTCGCATTTGGAAATTTCGCTCCATGCGCTCCGATGCGTTTCAACAGAGCCGTTTGGATTCCGCGGAGCCTGTGGCGCCGACGCTTGATGCGAGAATGCGGAAGCCTCTACGCGATCCGCGGGCTACCGTGGTGGGAAGCTTTCTACGTGTCTGGAGTATTGACGAATTTCCTCAGTTCTTGAATGTTCTAAGAGGAGAGATGTCGCTAATCGGTCCCCGCCCAATCGTGGAGGAAGAGCTGCATCTTTATGGGGATCAGTTGAATTCCTACCTGAGCGTAAAGCCTGGCATGTCTGGTTTGTGGCAAGTTTCAGGTCGGAGCAACTTGGATTACGCAAAACGGGTTGCATTGGACGCAGAGTATGCCAGAACATGCAGTCTGAATACCGACCTTAACCTTCTGTTTCGCACCATTCCCGCGGTATTACGATGCGAGGGATCGCGCTAATACGCCGTGGAGGATGCGTGGGTTTCAATTGCCAACTTGCCCGTCATCGACCAAGATCTGGCGGCGGTCCCGAATGCCTTTATTGCCCTCAATCAAGAGCGGCACACTTGTGTATTGTTCATCACTCCCTATCCCGACGTTTCCGCGTTTCAGATTAGTTCCGTTGGCGCGCAGAATCGGCAGCTAGGCTTCATCGCCGATCCTGTTAGCGGAACAATCCTTGCCCAGCCGCGCACCTGGGTGGAGTGGATGCACGACCTGTACGCTTACCTGCTGCTCGGCAGCGGCCATGGCGAGCAGGTGAATGGTGTCGGCGCCGAAATTCTGCTTCTCCTCTGTGGAACAGGCCTGTTCCTCTGGTGGCCCGGAATCACAAACTGGAGCCGCGGATTTCGAATCAGCCTGCGCAGCCACTGGCGTCGCATCAATTTCGACACGCACCACGCCATCGGCATTTGGACGCTCATGATCGTCACCTGGTGGTCGATTTCAGGCGTCTATCTTGCCTGGTACCAGCCTCTGGAAGCGGCCATCAACGCAGTCTTTCCGGTGCGCGGGATGCTGTCTCCACCGCTGCCGCAGCTCACGCCGAACACCTCCAGAGCCCGCGTCCTGACTGTCTGGCATTATGGCGACTACGTAACTGAGGGAGACTGGATTCTCTGCTCGATGTTCACTTTGCACTTCGGCACGGTGTGGGGCTTGCCCATCAAAATTCTTTGGTCCCTGCTGGGCGTGAGCCTCGCGGTCTTGAGCATCACCCGCCTCATCATGTACTGGAACCGATACCTGCGCTATCAACTGGGGTAGCGATCGCATCCATGGCGAAGGCTATTTCTGGGCCCACAGTGGCCGTGATCAGCGTCGATGGCCGACTTTCCCTTTCAACTTGCAAATCCCGCAAACTACGCGGGATTCGCACTTTACAACCGCCCCTACGGCTACCGATTATTAACTAAACAGAACCGGACACTTCATTTGTTCTCAAAAGCGGACGTTCTCACTTGCTATCGACACTGACGAATTGGCGACGACCCAGGAGCAACCATCCAAATGCACATCGGGTACGATGGTCAGGCCCGCTCGAGGCAGAAAATCCAGCACGTTATATGCATCACGTCTTAACTTCGAGGCCTGGTGCGCCTGCCTTAATTCTGTATCCAATTCTGTGCTACTGCACTGTAATGGCGACGTTTGCAGTGGCAGTGATCTGCGTATTGGATCCATCCGTTGCCGTAACCTTGAATGTGTAGACGCCCGCCGTCGTTGCAGGGACACCAGAACCACCGGACGATCCGGTGCTTTGGCTTCCATTCCCTCCGCAGCCAACCACCCCAAATGCAACCACGACCAATGGAAGGGTCAGCATCGCAAGCCAGCGCCTGCGGCGTACCGGCACACCGAGCATCAGCAGAACTGCAAGGGCCGTGCCTCCACCGCCCAACCCCCACAGGTTCCAGAACGGCGGCCGCACAAGCGCGGCGGTTGAAGCCGCGGTCGTACTCACAGTCAATACCGCGGTTCCGAGTCCTTCGGGTTGGAGCGCAACGCTTGTCGACTTCAGACTGCACGTAGGTAGACTCTGCGCGTTTGCTGGAGAACTGACCAGGGTACAAGTCAGATTTGCCGTTCCGGTGTAGCTGCTGCCGGCCGCAACGGTGACTGTCGCCGTTGTACTGTTTCCAGCAGAAACCGGCGACGCCGCTGCAATAGCAACCGCGATTTGCGAAACAGTAACGGCAGCGGTCCCGTTCGCGGCCCCGTAGGTTGCGTCCCCGGAATAGGAAGCGGTCAGCGTATTGGTGCCGCTACTCAATGACCCCGCAGGGATGCCAAACGTGGCCAATCCACTCGCCAGCGATTGCTGCGCGCTATATACGCCACCCGAAAGATCGATGGTTCCCGTGGGTGTGGCTTGTCCGGTTCCGCCCGCGACAGACACCGACACATTCACAGTCTGCTGGTCGGTGATGGTTGCCGCCGACGTTGTCACGGTAACTGAAGCCGTTGCCAGGGGCGCCGCGAGCCCCGTGCCGCTCAGTTTGATGACCTGCGGAGAGTCGATCGCGTTATCGCTGATGCTAATGGAACCCGTGCGCAAGCCGGTTGCTGTTGGTTTGAAGACGATCGCCAACTGGCACGCGGCATTGTAGGTCAAGTAGGTCAAATTCGAAGTGCAGGTACTTTGTGTCGAAAAGTCTCCGGTGGTGGAGATAGAGGAGATACTAAGATATTCAGGCCCATAGTTGGCGAACGAGACATATTGTGCGGAGCTCGAATTGCCGACCTTTACGTTCCCGAAATCTAGTGCGGTTGATGATAGAGATGTGACTGGGTCGTTAGTGACGATCGCAAAAGCCAGAGCATTCGAGGTTCCTCCGCCAGGCCCCTGGTTTACGACGGTCACCTGCGCCGTCCCAAGCGATGCAAACATTGAATCGCTGAACCGGGCCGTCACTTGGGTTGCAGAAACGAAGTTGGTCGCAAGCGCTGAGCCGTTCCAGTAAATCACGGAACTGGGCGTAAAATTCCAGCCATTCACCGTCAAGGGCACAGCTATGTTAATCGTGCCCACAGCGGCGGAAGATGGATAAAGCGAACTCAGTCCAGGAACCGGATTCGTTACCGGGGAACCGACAACGCTGGTGCGTGCCAGATAGATGCCTGGCCTCTCCAGGCCCTGAAAATTGCTGACGAATGCGAACCCATCCGATCCCCAGCGGACAAGATTGCCAATCTGTCCGTAGCTGAGCGTCGGGAAATCCAACTCTCCAGTAGGTTGGAGCTGTTGCGTATTGAAACCGGCGAGGGCCGCGGAAGAGTCGCCGTCATCGTCCGTGTAAATCTCTACGGCGAATATCTTGCCCACCGACGTGTCCATCGTCATGTTGTGGAAATTCGCGTACGAGGACATATCCCAACCCGTATTCAATGAGAACGCGCCAGATTGCGTTTCACTTTGCGGGCTCCACACCTGGCCGATATTTGTGTAGAGCAGCACTCCATCCGACACAACCGTGGATCCTGTGAAGCCTTTACCAAAAGTCACCCCTGGCAGTTGCAGGCCTGAGTTGGTCAAGGAAACAGCGGTAAACGTGTTGGTCCCCATTCCATAAATGGTGAGCGGGTTTCCGGCAAAGGTTACGCTACTGAATGTTGAGGCTGCAACGGAGTTAACCAGCCCGCTGTCGTTATAGAGAGACAGGTTGCCTCCCTGCGCCAGTACGACCTCCTGCGGCGATCCAGGCACTGCCTGCAGATCGGTGGCAGCAACGTTGGCGGCGTAAGGAAACGTGCGATCGACGGCTTGCGTATTCAGGTTGATCCGCTGCACCGTTTGGTCCGCTGCAAGCGCTACAAACAGATATTGGCCGTCGCTTGATGCGGCCAGCATCACCGGGTTGTTGCCCACCGGGATCGGTGTACCAAGCGCTCCCGAGGAGGGCGCGACGGGTATCACAGTATTCGGATTGAGGCTCGAAGAGCTTGGAATTGACGCATAGAGCACGCCCGATGTGGCTACGGAAACCAGCGAGGTCGCCGTCATCGGCACAATCTGATAGGGCGTGAACGAAACTGGCGCACTGGTCCCGCCTGGCGACGGGGCGGCAACGGTAATCGGAATCTGCCCCGTACCGGTCGGAGCGGCCAAAGTGAAATCGAGCTCAGTGTTGCTCACATAGGTTGTCGCCTGTGCGGAACCATTTACCTGCACCACAGAGGTCGGATAGAAGTTTCTGCCCGCGACCTTGATTGCAACCGGTCCAGTGTTGATGAGCGCAAGAGCAGGGGAAAGAGTATCGATTGTAGGCGTCAGATAGGCGCTGTCGCCTACTCCTGTGAGGTTCACCACAAAATGTGGATTGACCGGGTCATTCGACGCGATCACCAGCGATCCGGTAAGAGTACCGGTCGCCTGCGGCGTAAAGACCACCTGAAATGTGCAATTGCCCCCAAAAGCCATCCCATTGCATTGGTAGCTGGATACCGAGAAACTACTTCCATTCACCGTAATGCTCGCGATGGCTACGGCGATGGTGCCGGAATTCTGAATCGTCATGGTCGCCGTCACTGACGTGCCCACTACCTGATGTCCGAACGAAAACGGACTGGCGACAGGCACCAGGTTCGGGGCCGATCCATTGCCGGTGAATACGACCTTTTGCTGGGCAACGGATGCATCCGTGTTGATGGTGACGACTCCGGTAATTTCGCCGCTGTGGAGCGGGTTGACGCTGACTGGGATTTGGCACGAGGAGCCAACTGCAATGGCGCCGCAGCTTTCGCTTGGAACAAACGATGGATCGCTCGAACTGACGGAACTCACGTGCATCGGCGCATTGCCGCAATTGGTCACAAGCACCGTATCGGCCTGCAATTCGTTGCTCGCGTTATACGCATCGAGGCACGCCGACCCGGATGGCGTCGCCAAGTCGAGGCTCGCGATAAACGATGCGTACGTGAAATCGGTCAGAAAAGTTGCCGGATCTACCGTCGCCGATAGAAGCGGCTGATAAGCGCCTGCCGTGGTCGGAAAATCGAAGGCTTCGGTTGTTCCGGCCACGATCAGGTGATCCTTCTTGTCAACCGTCATGCTTCCAAACGTGGAACCCGGATAGTACGCGTCGGTTGAACTCACGAAACTACCAAACAGGAGCGACCCCAAATTCGGGCTGAATTCAGCTACCGCCATATCCGTGGCGCGGAACGCAACCGCCTCAAAGACCGGTGTGAAGGGATTCAGCATCGGGAATGCGGACGACAAAGTCATTCCGGCTACAGCAACGTTGCCGCTGCTATCGAGCGCCAGCCGCATCGGATCAGAGATGGAGTAGGGAGTGCCCATCGTAAAGCCCTTGAAATAAGTGGCCGCCTGCACTGACGTGGCGCCCGGGCTCAACTCCATCACATAACCGGAATCCGCGGTCCGCTGGTATGCATTCGCCGTGACAGGCAGATTGGTTTCGCTTGTCGCCCCAACAAAGTAAAGATTCCCTTGGGCACTGACAGCCATGCCGGCCACTGTGTCAGTCCCCGGCAGGTAACTGGCGAAGTTGATTGCTGAAGCGGTTGAATTCAGCTGCAAAACAAATCCGGCCGTGCTGGTAGGACCAACCGTATTCGGAAAAGCGGCCTGAGCAACGCCCGAAGTCGTGGGCAGTACCGGCCCTGCAGCTCCGGCAATGGTCAACTGCCCCTGGGCATCCACGGCAATCCCATAGGGGATCATAAAGGCCGAGGTGTCGGTCGCGTTGCCGGTTATGACGGTGGCGTAAACCAGTTTGCCGGTGCGGTCCACCTTGAGCGCGAACATCGTAGAGTAATTGGACACTGGAATTGATGGGGGGAGCGTCCCGGCTGTGACCTGAAAACCCGGGCTACCCGTGTCTCCAGCCAGGTAGGCATTGCCTGAGCTGTCTAGAGCGAGTTCCCCGTTACTGCCAAGATTGGCCACACCGCCGTCGATATCGAGGAAATAGTTGAGTTGAGATCCATCTGGCGAAAGCGAGGCCAGAAAATAGGAGTTGGCAACGCCGGCCACAATTGCATCCCCCCCGGCATCGACCGCAATTGCGGAGCCAGAGGATGTACTCGCTCCCCCAAGATAGGTCGAATAGATCAGCTTTGCGCCCGTCGGGTCGAGCTTGGTTACGAAGGCATTCTTCGTTGAGCCCAACTGCGATTGTTCCGCACCCAGCGTGGGGAAACCTGCCGAAGTGGTTTCTCCTGTTACATAAACATTCCCCGCACTGTCGGTTGTCACGCCAGTGATTTGGCCGGGCCCGCTTCCGTCCAGATAGGTTGAAAAGACGAAGACCGGATCGATGACAAGCGGCACGTCGGACGCATAATCGCCCACGTTGAAGCGCACCGTGCCATCTCCGCCCTGCCGGAATCCAACGCTCACTTCTTTGCGCCCGCCCGCCAGGTTCTGATAAGCCACCGGCTTGCGCATGGTCAAAGTGCTGCCACCGAAGTGAATCTCCAGGCTGCCTCCGCCGTTCAGATTCACATGCTCTGCGCCCTCGATCCGGAATGCAATCCTGGAGGGGTCTGCACCCGCCTCCACCTGAAAGTCATGTTCCAGTTCGCGCCCGTTTCCGTAAAAATCCACGGAGATTCCAGGGTAGAGATGTTGGTATTCGACGTCGTGGTAGTTGGGAATGCCACGAACCCAGCGGGAGGAATCTGCACCGATCAGGTAGTTGCTGCGCCCTTGAAGCAAATTCTTGCCGTCGGGAGCAGCGTCCCCGCCGACCAGTCGCACACGGACGTTTCCTGCATTTCCCTTTGATCCGGGAAGTATGAAGCCGAATCCATTGCGATAAAACACCGCTTCCAAGCCGTCTCGATGGAGGACGTATTTCCATGATGCGTCGGCCTGGCCTCGGTTCTCCTCGAATGTAAGCGGCAAAGAAACCGGCCGATGCGGTGCTTCGCCCGCTACCGCAGAAGAGGCAAATGCCAGCGATGCCAGCGCAATCAGGGCGCCGCAAGCGGCCACGCGCCCGCCTTTTTCATTCGGTTGGCTCGGTTGGGGACGAGAAGCAAAAGTCGAAATCAAAGCACTGAAGGTTTTTGACGTCAAATTCATTCCTCAATCCTCGTTCTTATTGGGTCATTGACGGCAGATGGTTACTCTTCAGGCATCAGTTCAAGTCGACAAGATCCAAGCATCGGAAACATCAGGATACTCTTTTAGGTGATCAGCGCCAGCACAATATGGCGGATGTGCCGGATCTCAATACGTGAGCAGACGCGCAACACTTCCGGTGTCGACGATGTCGGTTTGGAACAATGGTTGCGGAGTGCCGGACTGAAACACCG
>Ga0224557_1002569_pt1 | contig 15227 bp, 8 predicted proteins | sample 714S31014metaG_FD_180677 | JGI IMG/M metagenome (GOLD analysis project Ga0224557, IMG submission 180677) | Peat soil microbial communities from Stordalen Mire, Sweden - 717 S3 10-14 | ecosystem: Environmental > Terrestrial > Soil > Wetlands > Peat | place: Sweden: Norrbotten County, Stordalen...
AGACCACCGTCCCGATCCGCTGGCTTGCGACGCGCTTGCACATGGGCACGCGCCAAACACTCAACGCAGCGTTATATCTATGGAGAAAAGAACATGAACAAGCCAATAGTACGGTTTGACCCCTATGTTCGCCGGCCAACTGCAACGGCTCCGCCAGTTGTGCGGGGACCTCGTGGCGCTGCGGAAGGGCGATCAGAACGCGCAATGGCTCAGGATTGAGCGGCAAAAACTCCAGATGGCCGGGGAAAAAAACGCCGGCGAGCAAGCGGCGCGGTTCATCAAGATGGTCAACGACAAGGAAGCCGAGGCCATCGCCCTCAGTTCCGGCCCCACGCCCGAAAAAATCAAAAGACTCCGCGAGACCTATTTCGCCGACATTGACGCCTTCGCAGCCAGCGGCGAAATGGAGGGCATGCTTCCCAAATAAGCCGCAACGGAATTGAAGTTATTGTGATCGAGCGAAATCACGCTGAATCGTCGGATGTATCGCGCCATGAGCCGGTTGGAGCGGTGGCAGCGGATGCGGCAAGGCGAGGCCGTTCCGGCCCCGATTCCGAGAGGGCCTGCCTTGGGAAGGCGCGTTCAAGTTGAAAATCAATTAAATTGTGTTGCGTTGGGGGCCATAAAAGCCGTACTGTCGCCCTATCTTTGCGACGGTGGATTGCTTGTTCATTAAACTCGGCGCAATCGGAAGAAGCCTTATGAAAACCCAAACAGCATTTTTGCTCATTCTCCTTCTCTTGTGGAGCGGAGGGCGTCAGGCCGCCGCGCAGGGAACGGCCTTCACCTACCAAGGCCAGTTGACCGCCAACGGCGGCCCGGCCAAGGGCAGTTACGATCTTCGCTTTGCCATTTTTGACTCCGCCGCCGCCGTAACCCAGATTGGCAATGCGCTCACCAATTCGGCCACGCCCGTGACCAACGGCCTTTTCACCGTCACCCTGGATTTCGGGAGCGAAGTCTTCACAGGTCCGGCGCGCTGGCTGGAAGTGGGGGTGCGCAGCAACGCCACCGGCGTTTTCACCACGCTCAGCCCGCTACAGTTGTTGACCCCCGCGCCCTACGCCGTCATGGCCAACACGGCCAACAGCGCGAGCAATTTACTCGGCACCCTGCCGGCCTCGCAGTTGCCCAGCACGGTGGTGACCAACAATCAGGCCAACCTCAATTTAAGCGGCAACATCAGCGGCAACATCAGCGGGAATGGCAGTGGATTGACGGGGGTGCCGGGGACGGTCACTTGGCAGGCGCCATCCGCGGCGACCCTGCAAGGCCAGCCAAACACCGGCTACGTGTTGACCAATACCCAATTGGTGACGTTAACCTTGCCCGCCTCGCCCAACATCGGCGACGTGGTGCAAGTGGCGGGGGTGGGCAGCGGCGGGTGGATACTGGCGCAAAATCCAGGCCAGTCGATATCCGGGAACTTTACTCCGATATGGGTTGGAATCGGAGCGCCTGACACCAATTGGTCTTCCATCGCCTCGTCGTCCGACGGAACCCACTTGGCCGCAATGGTTGATGGCGGTGGCATTTATACTTCGATCAATTCCGGCACAAACTGGACTCAACAGGCCAATGCTCCTTTCACCAGTTGGTTTTCCATCGTCTCGTCGTCCAACGGAACCAAATTGGCCGCAGTGGTTGATGGCGGCGGCATTTATACTTCGATCAATTCCGGCGCAAATTGGACTCAGCAGACCAGTGCTCCTGTCACCAACTGGGTTTCCATTGGCTCGTCGTCCGACGGAACCCATCTGGCCGCAGTGGTTGTTGTTGGCGGCATTTGTACTTCGATCAACTCCGGCACGAACTGGACACAGCAGGCCGGTGCTCCTGTCACCAACTGGCAGTCCATTTCCTCGTCGTCCGACGGAACCCATCTGGCCGCGGTGGTTGTTGGCGGCGGCATTTACACCTCGGTCAATTCCGGCACCAACTGGACACAGCAGATCAATGCTCCTGTCGCGAACTGGCAGTCCATTGCCTCGTCGTCCGACGGAACGAAATTGGCCGCGATGGTCAATTATGGCGGCATTTACACTTCGATCAATTCCGGCATAAACTGGACCCAACAAACCAACGCGCCCGTCGAAAGTTGGTGGTCCATCGCCTCGTCGTCCGACGGAACCCAATTGGCCGCTGTGATTGGCGGCGGCGGCATTTGTACCTCGATCAATTCCGGCACGAACTGGACAAAGCAGAACGGCGCGCCCGCCGAGTATTGGTCATCCATTGCCTCGTCGTCCGATGGAACCCACCTGGCCGCAGTGGCCAATGGCGGCGGCGTTTATACCTCGGTCAATTCCGGCACGAACTGGACACAGCAGACCGGCTCCGGCCCCGCCTCAACCGCGACGACGATTGGAACCGCAGGTTTTCTGGAAGGCACGCCGGGAACCAGCATTGAGTTGATCTACACCGGCGGCGGAAATTTCATGGAGGTTTACAACCAGGTGCAGCCAGGGGCCCGCATCTATGATCATTAGAAAACACAAATGAAAACCCAAACCACTTCTTGCTCATTCTCCTTTGGCCAGAGGGTGGTTGTCGAGGGATAACCGTGTTTCCGGCGGGGAGCGATGGTCCCATAAGTTAATGAAATGGGGTCCGGGCATCTTTGAAAAACTGGGCGTGACCGTCAAGATAGACGCGGTTGCGACCGCCTCCGGGATGGACCGTGAATCCTTTGAGCGACGGGTCCACCGTCGGCGTCGTTTTTGGATAATACGGGTCTTCGACTAACATCACATCGGAAGGGCCGCGGATGGCGCCGAGCAAGGGATCGTTGGTGGATTCCAGATCGGCCAGAGCCTGGGCGACGGATTTGGCCCAGAAATCTTCGAGCATCGTCGGATCGCCCAACGCATTGGTGCGATCAAAGCGCCACGTCCAGTAGCGGGTCAAAGGCGCAGCAGGGTCGGTGCAGAAAGCTTGCACACTTTCGTCGGCATTTCCCGCAACAGAAACTGGCGCGGTGGGACAAGACCAGACGGCGGGGGCGGCGCCTTGGGGGCTGAAAACGATCACGCCCCAGCCGGCGCGCGGGTCCGGCGGCGGCCAGAGAGCGGAGGCCCAAGGATGGTATCCGCCCGGCAAACTGCTTTTCAAGTCACGGCGGTCTGGAAAGCGATCCTGGGATTCGCCGAGATAGGAAAGAAAAGCGACGCCAAGTTGCCGGAGATTGGACACGCAGGCCATTTGCTGGCCTTGTTGCCTGGCCTGCGCGAGCGCCGGCAGCAGCAGCGCCGCCAGAATCCCGATCACGGCTATGACGACCAACAGCTCGATGAGCGTGAAGGCGTCACACGAACCGCGCAGTGGCGCGCGCCGGTTCTTCCTGCCGCCTGTCACCATCCGCTTGTTGCCAAACCGATTCATTGCTGCAACACGCGATAAAAGCGGTTCGGGTAATTGCTCGAATTCACGTCAACGAAATTCACCGCGTTCGTCGTCGCCGGGTTCGTGGCCAGCGGCGTCCAATTCATCAGATTCGTCGAGGCTTGCAAAACGTAATTGCTGCCGATCGCGCCGAGAAATTGCAGTTGGAAAATGCCATTCGAGAGCGTTTCCGCCGCGAATTGCAGGGGCTGGACAAAGAACAGCGCGCTGACGGCCACGCTGTTGATGTAATTTGTTTCAAACGCGCTGGCCAACACCGTCGCGTTGTTCGTGAGGGTGAATGGGGCGGAATACAGCAGTGAATTGGTCGCCGGCAACGAGCCGTCAAGCGTGTAAAAAATGGCCGCGTTGGTGTCCGGCGATTGCAGCGTGACGCCGACGCCGTTGAAGAACAAGCCGCCATTGGGCGTGAGGATCGGCGGCGCGAGCGCGGGCGTGCCGGGCAGGCTGTTGATCCAGTCGGTGATGACCTGCGCGGCGTTGGTGTCAATGAGATTTCGAAAATCCGGCATTTGGATGGTCTGATTGGTGGTGTTGATGCGCGCCAGGAGAACGGAGCGCCAGATGTCCTTTGATTTTACGATGCAGGCATTGTCGGAAATTCCGAGCGGGAACAAGGCCGGATAATTGGTGATGTTCTGCTGCGCCAGCGGCGTGTCGTAGAGCGCGTTCCATGTGGGACCGGCGCCGCCGGGCTGATGACACGCCTGGCAGTTGACGTCCAAGTACGAGCGCACGCGGTCCTGAGCCGACGCGCTCAAATTGGTCATCGCCGAGACTTGGGAGTAAGCGCTGATGTTGGTTTCGTTGATCGCCGGATACAACAGGCCGAGCCGATTCAGGGTTCGGATTTGGTTGTCGGTCACGCCCGTCGCGGGAAAGGTCAGGTTGCCATTCAACTCCCGGGCGTTGACGCCCAGCACGCCGATGCCGAAACTATTCCCGGCGACGGCCGAGTTGTGGCATTCCTGACAATCGGACGGGCTGGGATAATACCAGGTCTGCGTCCGCACGCCGGTCGCGTTGGTGATCGCGATATTTTCCGACATACTGCTCGACAGCAAATCCGCGTCGCTGTTGTCCGACCGCCACTTGTAGGTAACGCCATAGACGGAACTGTTGTTGTCGCGCACCAGAATCTGCGTTTCCAACCGGCGCAGAGTCGAATTGGTTTCGTTCACCATCAGGTCCCAGTTTTTCACGAACACGGACCCGGCCGGGAAGGTCCACGAATTGGTCGGCTGGAATTGAATTTGTTCGCCGGGCGTTATGGCGCCGCCGTTGTTGGGCAGCGCCATGAACCAACTACTGCTGGCGTTGTCTTTCCACTGCGGCGCATTGGGCGCATAGGGAATCAATCCGTTCGCCGGCGTGCGGTTGGTCGTGCTGACGAAGACGCCAGTCCCGGACAACAGCGGCGGCAGCGAGCCGGTGGAAGCCGCGGGCATGTTCAAAAACGCCGAGACAGTTCCGTTGCTGGCCAGGCCATACGGCTGGCCGCTGCCAGCGTTGACCGTGATGTTGACGGGCGCGGACGTGCTCATCAATCCGCTGCTGCTCACCGCTGCGGCGGTGAGCGAATAGGGTCCAGTACCCAGTCCGGTGGCCGTCACGGTATAAGGCAGAGTGCTGGCGCTGCCGACGAAGGTGGAGTTCACGTAGAAATTCACCTGCGAAATCGCGTCGTAAAGCGCATCGGCATCGGCGCTGATCGTCACGCTCGCGGCGGCGGTGTAGGTGGAATTCGTCACCGGCGCGGTCAGCATGACGACCGGCGGCGGATTGCTGTAGGTGAAGCCATTGACGGTGACGTTGTCAATCGGGGCAGTGCTCAGCACACCGTCGTTGTGCGCGCACACGGCAAGCCCGACGTAATAAATGGGGCTCGTCAACGAAAGCGTTGTGGGTGTTCCGACCTGCGTCCAGTTCGCGCCGTCAGCGCCGACGTAGGCGTCAAAGGTGTTGTTCGTGCGCGTCAAGCGCACCCAGTTGTTCGGCGCGGGATTCAATGCGCCGCCGGAGATGTTTCCGCTGGCGGAAATTCCGTTCTGGCTGCGATATTGAAAATCGAAACCGTTGCCCGGCGTGATGGGCATGAATCCGTAGGCGGCGCCCGCGCCAAGCGAATCGCGAATCATCACACCGGCTTTGGCCCACGGATCGGTGTCGCTTTGGGACGTCACGCGCGCGCGGATGTCGCAGTTGTTCGTCAACGGCTGATAGACGAACCGGAAGGCGTCCGCTGTGCCCCAAATATCCGCGCCGGAACCGCTCACGATGAAAACGCCGTTGGAAAAAAACGCGCTGCCCGTTGCGGACGGCGAACCGATGTCGCTCGTCTGCCACGGCGACGGCGGATAAACGAGACTGCTCACGAAACTTGCGCTGGCCACGGCGCTGTTCACGAAGCCGTTTTCAGCGGCAACCGCCCGGACTAACGTCGTGCTGTCGATGACGAACGGCCCGGTGTAGAGCGTGGAATTCGTCGCCGGCGGTGTGCCGTTGGTGGTGTAATAAACGGAAGCTCCTGGCGCCGTATTGCTGATGGTCACAGTGACGGAATTGGTGAAGACGCCGCCGTTGGGCGCGATGACGGGCGCCGGCAGGAATTCCGCCAGGCCGTAAACCGACAGCGTGTATTGCCCGCCGACATAAACTTTGCCGCCGGCCACCGTCGGCGTGGTCATCTTGGCCAGCGGGCCCGTGCTGTCGCGCGAACTCAATTGCGCGCTGTTCCAGAGCATTTGCGAAATGTTCAAGGCGTTAAAGGCATAGAGAGCGCCCGGACTGCCGGAACCGCCGGAGTTGTTGTTGAGCACCCAGACGACGCCATTGTTGGCGCCATTGGCGGAAATGACCGGGCTGCCGTTGAGGGCGCCGAACGAAACCGGCGCGGTGGCAACGGCGTTCTGATTAATCAAAGCGTTGCTGACGCTGAATTCTGTCATCGCCGCCGAACTGGCCTGGAAGTAAAGCAAATTGTTCCAATACGCCGGCGGACTCCACGAACCGCTGATGCCGTTGAAGGATTCCAATATCTGGCTGTCGCTGCCGCTTTGGTAATGGCCCAGGTTGTCGCGGTCCACCAGATAGATTTTTCCCGATTTGCCTACGCCGACCAGGAGATGCGGATGCGACGCGCTGCCGACGGAATCCGGCAGCAACAGCGGCCCGCACGAGCCGAGGTCGGTGTCGTTGGCCGCCAGCGTTGCCTGGTCGTAAGGCGTAAAATAGTCGGCGACCGCCAGGCCGTTGGTGGTCGAAAGTTTCATGATCGAGTCGGCATAATCGCCGCCGTTGGTGTTGGCGCTGAACGAGCCGTTGCCAGTTTCAAAATACAGATTGTTGTTCGAGTCCACGCAGATGCCGCCGCCGCCCTGCCAGATGCCGCCCTCGGCCGCGTTGGCGCCGAATGCCGCGATGGTCGCGTTCGGCGTGCTGTTGAAAACACCTTTCCGCGCCAGGTTCGTTGCATTGTAGGCAAACACCCACCCGTGATAGGGATCGGTGTCGGCGTAACTCGCATAAGCGACAACCAAAATTCCATTGGCCAGGCATAGCGCCGGCCGTGCGCCGTGCTGAACCGCGGAAAATGTTTGAATCCCGTTCACGCTGCCGACGCCGGTGCCGGGCACCGAGCCGGAGACAATCACCGGGCTGTAAGGCCGTTCGGCGCCGGTCGTCACGTCGAGGGCGTGGATGCGGTGATTATAGTTCGTCGTGGCGCTGGCGATGTCGCGCGTGAAAGCGTCCACGTAAAGCGTGCCGGTTTGCGGGTCAATGACCGGCGTGCCGGTGATGCCGACTTCGGGCACAATATCCGTGTAACCGCCGCCCGAATAGCGATAGCCGAACGGCGCGGTCGCGCTGTTGGCGGACAAGCCGACATTGTTCGTCCACAGGACGCCGTTGTTCGTGCCCAGTTCACCATCGGCGTCGAGCGCATATATCGAGTCGTGCTCGGTCGCCACGAAAACCACGTTATGAACGCCCTGGCCGGGAATGGCGAGGTTGGTCATGATGAGCGGCTCGGCGAAAACGTAGCCGTCCAGCGCATACGAAAAGAGTTTTCCAAACGTGTTCGTATTCACGTTGCCCGGCGTGAGCGAAGTCTCGTTGGTGTTCTGCCCCTGGCGCGTATTGTCGTAGTGATACGTCAGCACCGACACCGGCGTAACGAACGGCCCTGACGCGAGCGTGGCAAAACTTGCCGACGGTTGCGCCCACGTTGTGCCTGCGGTGTTCGACGCAAAAGCAGTGAAATAATAGGTCGTGTTTGTCGTCAGCCCCACGACCGTCGTGCTGAAACTTCCGCTGGTTTGGCCGATGGAAGCGCTGTGCGCCCACGCCGCCGCGTTTGTGTGGCCGTCGGTCGTGCCGTAGTAAAACGTGACGAACGGTGTGCTGACGCCGGGCGAAACAATCTGGCCGTTGAGCGTCGCGGACGTGGCAAGCACAGGAGAGGCAGGCAAATTGGTGACGACTGAATTGGAAACGACAAGCGCCGTCACATTGACGTTCGTGAAGTTGGCGGTGTTCAGCGCTGAATTGTTGTGCGCCGTCACTCCGAGTCCAGCCAGCACCGTGCTGTTCAATGTCACCGCTTGGTTGCTCACCTGCACCCAGGTGCTGCCGTTAATGCTGTAAGAGCCGACGAAGTTCGAATTGGAGCGGATCAACCTCAGCCAGACGGGAGGTTTAATGCCGCCGACCGCGGTGAAATACGAACTGCCGCCCGCGGTGCTTCGCCATTGGAAGCTGACACCGTTGGTGGCCGTGGCAACGATGCTCACATTGGCGGAACCTGCCGTGCTGTCGTTGCGGAACATGAGTCCGGCCTTGGACCAGCCGGAACCTGGATCGCTATTTTGCAGGCTGGCCACTTCGGCGATGATCGTGCCGTCGCCGTTCACCGTGGCGCTGGCGTAATTGAATTGATCGGAGTTGCCCCAAATGTCCGAACCGCCGCCGGTCACGGTCCAGTTGCCATTAGTGTAGCCAGCCGAGCCGGCCAAACCCGGCGACCCGATGTCGCTGTCGGTCCACCCTGGCGGCAGAACCGCCCAAGCCGGTTCGGTGAGCGGCAGAAGAATTGAAATGAAACAAAGAAGCCGCGCGAACGCGCGACGCCGTTTGAGGAAATGGGAACCGGGAATACTCATAAATGGAAACCATTGCAATTCGGCGGGCCGGCGGCAGACGCCCCGCGCGCCACTGTCGCGCGGCGTAATGGCTGCGGACGGATCCCCTGGAGGTTACCCAAGGTACCCAAGACAACAAAGGCTGACATTCTGGCGCCGCGAACCCGGTCCATCATATGCAATTATGAAAACAATAAGTCAACTTACGGCATTCCGCAACACACCTGTTCGAGAATGTCCATCCGTTGCCTTTGGCGCGACTTTCAGCTATCTTGAAATGTCATGATCCGCGCTCTGCCATCCGCCGTTGCCGCGCTGCTTTTCGCCGCGGCCTTTTCCGCCGCGGCGCAATCCAACGTCCCGGCGGCCCCTCCCGCCCCGCCGCCCAACCGGCAGGCAACGTTGAAATTGAGCGAGGAATTGCGCGCCCAATGCCTGGCCGGGCGGCGCTCGATTTGCGGGAAAATCCTGCGGATTTTTCCCAACGGCATTCTGGTCGAGTGCGGCTACACGAACCTGCTGCGCCCGCCGCTGACAAAGTCCTGGCTCGTGCCCGGCAGTGTCGTTGCCAGCCGCGCGCCCGCTCTGGTCGAAAGCAAGGAACCCGGCGCGCTGGGCGTCGGCACGGTTTTTCTCACTGACCTGCCGCGCGGCAAACCGCGTCAATACGATTACGTCGTCATCGCGGGCTACCCGGCCGGTGACTTCACCTACACCTCCGTAGGCGCCATCCGGAAGACCGTGCGCCGCTTTTCGGCGAATCTCGACAAGGCGGTCAAAGCCAATCTCGCCCCCCCGGAACAGCACGCCGCGAAATGAAATTCCGGATGCGGAGAATGTTCCCGCGGGCCGGCGCAGCCGCCCTGTTCTGCCTTGTCGCGGTTGCCATTTCCGCCGGCGAAAGCCCAAAGCCTTACGGCTTGGCGGCGCGGCCTGAATCAAAAAGCTTTTTGCAGATGCCGCCGCGCGCCAACGGCGCGATTCCAAAACGGCTTTCGCAAACCGGCGCGTTCAAAAATGTCCGCGCGCTCGCGCCGGCGGACGGCCTGATTCCCTACGACCTCATCGTGCCGTTCTGGTCCGACGGCGCGGAAAAGTCGCGCTGGATTTCCGTGCCGGCGGGCCAACAAATTGAATTCGCGCCGGCCGGCGAATGGGTTTTCCCTCGCGGCACGGTTTTCGTGAAAAACTTTTCGCTGCGGACGAACGAAAACGATCCGCGCTCGCGACGCCGGCTGGAAACGCGGCTGCTGGTCTGCGACGAAACCGGCGGCGTTTATGGCGTCGTCTATAAATGGCGCGCCGACGGCAGCGACGCCGACCTGCTTGCGGGCGATTTGACCGAGGCGATTCCGATTCAGACCTCCGCAGGCGTTCGAACGCAAATGTGGTATTATCCCAGCCGCGCCGATTGCCTCACCTGCCACACGCCCGGCGCCGGGTTCGTCCTGGGCGTCGAAACGCGCCAGTTGAATCGTGAGTTCACTTATCCCTCCGGCGTCACCGACAGCGAATTGCGCGCGTGGAATCACGCCGGCTTGTTCGACACCCATTTCTCCGACGCAGACCTGGAGCGATTTCCAAAGCTCGCCGCGACCGATGACTTGTCGCGCAGCCTCGAAGACCGCGCGCGTTCCTATCTCGACGCGAATTGCGCGAACTGCCACCTTCCGAAGGGAACGGTCGCCGGCTTCGACGCGCGCTACGACACGCCCCTGGCGCGGCAAAGCCTGATTGACGGACCGGTGCTGATTGACGAGCGGATTGACGGCGCGCGCGTCATCGCGCCCAACGACATCTGGCGTTCGATACTGTTCATGCGGGCGAACACGACCGAGGCGTTCAAAATGCCGCCGCTGGCGCGCAACACGATTGACGGCCGCGGCATGAAATTGCTCCGCGACTGGATCCAGAGTTTGCCCGGCCCGCCGACGCTGCCGCCGCCGGAAATTTCACCGCGCGGCGGAAATTTCCCGCAGCCCATCGAGGTGACGATCCGAGCCGAAGCGGGCGCGGCAATTTTTTATACGCTCGACGGCACGGTGCCGACGACTTCCGACCTGCCTTACGAAAAGCCAATTAAAATTTCCGCGCCGACGATTGTGCGCGCGAAGGCGTTCAGGCCGGGTTTCACGAAAAGCATCACGGCGCAGGGGATCTTCCTTGTCGGCGGCTGACTATTTTTCCGCAACCACTTCCACGCCCCACGGGCTGCCGGGCGATTTGACGCGCGTGACTTCCTTCTCCCCCGCCAAATCCACCACCGAAACGTCGTCGGACGGGCCGTTGGCGGAGAAGAGATACTTTCCATCCGGCGAAATCGCAATGCCCCACGGACGCGTGCCGACTTTGATGGTGTTGACCACCTCGCAAGTACGGGCGTCCACTACGACAATGGTTCCGGCGCGCCCCGTGCTGACATAAACTTTCCTCCCCTCCGGCCCAACCAGCACGCATTGCGGACGCGAGTGCGGCGGCAGCGGGATGACTTTCAACAGTTTTTGATTCGGAACGTCAATCACATTGAGCTCGCCGACGGATTCCGACGGAACGAACGCGCGCGAGCCGTCCGGCAGAAAAGCCACGCTGCGCGGGCGCGGATGCACGGTGATGTGGCCGATGATTTGGAGCGTCCGGGCATCAATGGCAAAAACGTCGCCGGCCGTTTCACAGGTGATGTAGAAAAACTTGCCATCCGGGCTGACGCCCGCGCCTTCCGGTTCGCGGCTGACGGGAATGAACGTGATGATCTTTCCCGTTTCCGCGTCGAGCGCCGCGGCCGTGCCGGTGTCTTCATTGGCGATGTAAAGCCGTTTGCCGTCGGCGCTCACGCAAAACTGTTCCGGGTCGGAGCCGGCGGGAATCTTGCGCAGGAACTTTCCCTGCGCGACGTCCACGATGCCGATGCCGTCGGCGGCTTTGTCCGCCTTCGCATCAGCTTCGTCATCGTCGTCTTTCTGGAAGATCGGATTGCCATTGGCGTCCAATTTTGGCGGCGGCTCGATGGGCGTGCCGCTCAACGCCACGTAAATGAGTTTTCCGTCGGGGCTGGCGTGAATCCCGCGCGGCCGTTTGCCGACGGGGATGGTGGCGGCGACTTTGAAATCATTGCCGCTGATGACCGTGAGGTTGCCGGCTTTTTCGTTCGAGACGAAAACCTGGTAATTGGCGGCGTTGACCCTCGCGGCGAGGGCAAAAAGCGCGGCGAGGACCGCGCCAGCCGTCCGTTTCGCCAGGAGATTGAACTTCATAATGAAATGAATTAGCACATCACGGAGGCAAACGCAATGCGGTTCCGAACGGGTGTCTTGTGTCGTGCGCATCTCATTTTTTAGCGAAGCCAGACATAAGGCTCGGCGGGATCCCCGCCATCTGCCATCAACGCCTCGCTAGGGCGCCTGTCCTCCGTAGCAGCACTACTGCGGATGGAGGAACGCTCCCGCCGAGCCGGGCGTGTTCAGAAGCTGATCACAAATCTTTTCACACCTTCTTCAAAACACTTTTGCGCTCCAGTCCACGCTCTTGTCAAACCCAAGACTGTCATAATTCCAGGACCCCTGCTATGACCCTTTACAAAAGCCAGCAGGGAGAGAATGACAATGGCGGCACTCGCCAGAGTGCCGCTACATCCGCGTAGCGGCGAACTGGCGTTCGCCGCATTTTTTACCAGTGACCTGGTTATCGGGAGCCGCTCTCGCTCGTGGTTCGCCTGGCTATTGAAGCTCATATTCTCCTCTTTCATATCGACGGCGGACGCCAGTCCGCCGCTACGCAAGTTGAGGCTCGCGTTGTTGCTCGTAAAACCTCCAGAAGTCGGTAGCAGGAAGCAGGGTAGCAGTAGAAAATCCCCACAGTCCACCTAGCGAATGCGCGTCAAACCGTAAAAGTGCAAATATCATTGACTGCCACTCGCCCCGCCCAGAGCCCGGAGCAACCGAAATGTTAAATGTTTAAGTACGACCCCAATGTCTTTGCACAAACTCAAAACTGTGCGCGCCGGGCACCACGCCGCCTTGCTCAGAACCTAATTTGCCGCTGCGCAAGCTGGCAAAAGGGTTAAAGCCTAAAAGACCAAAAACTAATGCCCCCTCACACAACGGAACCCGAGGCTGCTGTAGCCGTGGCTCGGGCTGACGTAGAAGCGACTGGCGCACCGCGCGACGTTGGCGTAGTTGAACCAACTGCCGCCGCGCAAAACACGGTAGCTCCCTGTGGCCGGTCCGGTTGGATTCGTGTTGGTTGGCTGGCCATACGGCGTCCCATGCCAGTCCCAACACCACTCCGTTACATCGTCGGCCATGTCATATAACCCATACCCATTGGGGGCAAAATAACCCACCGGACTCGTGTAAGGTGACGCTCCGTTCGTGAAGGCCGTGTTATTTCCGTTCGGCCCCAAATCGTAGCTGTAGCTGGCGGTCACCCCAGTATAGTTGGCCAGATTTTCCGTGATAACGTTGCCCCACGGAAACCGCTGCCCGTTCAACCCGCCTCGCGCCGCCTTCTCCCACTCCGCCTCCGTCGGCAACCGATACCCATTCGCTGACATATTCATATAAGGCGTCACCTCCCCATTGGTATAAACTTGGGTCAATACCGCATCCGTGTAATACACCGGCGTCAGTCCCGCCTGCTGCGACCGCGCATTGCTCCACTTCACACTGTCATACCAATCCACCGTCTGCACCGGATGATTCGCCGCTTTCCCGGCACCCGCACTCATAAAGCCATATCCGAGGTTCGTCGCCCAGAAATACACCGACTGCCATTGCGCATAGCTCACCAGATTGAGGTCCATGTAAAACGCCGACACCGTGATGTTGGTGGGGGTGGCATCGGTGATGTCGCTATCACCGATGGAGTTCCCCATCGTGAATGATCCCGCCGGAATCAACGCCATGCCTTGGGGAATCGCCAGCGTCGCCGCCGTCACATTCGTCAGCCCGCCGCCATTGCCGGTGAAGGTGCCGGTGAGGTTGATATTGCCCTCGACATTGAGGCTGCCGTTGACATCCAGCGTGGCGGCCGGATTGGTGGTGTTGATGCCCACGTTGCCATTATTGAGAATGGTCATCCGGTTGTTCCAACCGGTGAAAAACTCCAAGTCATTGGGTCCGCCGCGTCGCGAGACGATGCCTTCACCAGTGTTGCCACTGGTAGCGCCAAAAGCCAGAGCATAGGCACTGATCCCGAAATTGGTGTTATGCGCGTATTGGTCGAGATTAAGTCCGCCGTTAAGGCCAACCATGCCGGAGATGTGCAGTCCGCCATTCACATCCAGCGTGGCGGTCGGGTTGTTGGTGTTGATGCCCACATTGCCGTTATTGAGAATGGTCATGCGGTTGCCCCAGTCGGTGTAAAATTCCAGGTCATTAACGCCGTTGGTGCGTTTGGAGGCGATGCCTTCGCCACTGCTGCCGACGACCGCACCGAAAGTCAAGGAATAGGAACCAATCGTGCCCGAGTTTTGCGCAGTCGGGTCAACGGCCAGCCCGCCTGATTGGCTGTTGCCGCTGACGGCCACGCTGCCCAACGCCACACTCGTTTCATTATTTGTCACGACCACGCCTGGCAACTGCGCCAGCGAAACCGTGCCGCTCAAGCCCGCCGCGCTGGCGTTTTCGGCATAAATGGCATACGGCGTCGCGGTCAACTGCTGGCGCGGCGACAGCGCGGTGAAATTCGCGGCGCCATTGGTGCGAACGCCGAGGTGCAGCCAGTTGCTGCCGCCGGTAAACGCGCCGGCTCCGAAATCCACGATCGTTGTGAACAACCCGTTGGTCACGGCCACGGCGGTATTGGTGACCGGCCCGGCGAGGATGTTGTCGCCGGTGCTGGAATCGTAAATCAGCAGCTTCAAATCATAAATCCCGTTGGCGGGGCTGCCGTTGTTCTGGAGCTGGCCTTGATAGGTGAACGCCGTGCCTTGGGCGGAGGCGGTTGAAGATTGAAGGCTGAAGACGGCCAGCGCCATCAGCACACAAGCTTTGATCAGTGTTGCTTTCGTTTTCATCTTTCGATTGTTGTCGTTGGTTTAATTGTTTCGTTACGGGCAAATTCATTTATTACCGCCCTCATTCCCAAAGCGCCAGAGGACTGGCGCACTCCAAAACGCTGCGCGCCGGGCGGCCATCATCGGCAAACGCGCCAGCGTCTTGGACTGCGGCGGCCCTCCGCCGCTATTTCCGGAACGCGCCGCTTCACGTCACTTGGATCACAGTGGGCGCGCTGGCATCGCCGGCACCGCCGGAATTGATGCCGACAAACTCAAAACTGTACACAGGTGTCAGTCCTCACTATTGACACAACTTTGCTGTTTTTGGGTAAGCCAAAGACCAGAGTTTTGTCCATTTTACGAAAAAGGAAAAGTCAGAAATGACTAAGGACGTATTGCGCGGATTTTTCTAAGCGAGGGCCTGGGGCCCTGGAAATATGACATTTCGCATTGGAGCGGCGCCGGGCCCATGTTCAAACGCTGGGCAATCGAGCGGAAGGCCGCGGCTCCTCGGAATCACGTAAAACGATTGGCGCGGTGGGTGGGCGGAATGGGAAAAGCAGAAATTGAGGAAGTGGAAATGAAGGCCGGAGCGGCGCGGGTTCAAGGGCCCGGAGGCGTGGTTGTGCCGTCGAAACACATTCGTAACCACTTGATATTCAACCCTTTCAGGGTTGTTGACTTAAACG
>Ga0224557_1002570_pt1 | contig 15221 bp, 11 predicted proteins | sample 714S31014metaG_FD_180677 | JGI IMG/M metagenome (GOLD analysis project Ga0224557, IMG submission 180677) | Peat soil microbial communities from Stordalen Mire, Sweden - 717 S3 10-14 | ecosystem: Environmental > Terrestrial > Soil > Wetlands > Peat | place: Sweden: Norrbotten County, Stordalen...
CGGGCACCGGGTCCGCCGCGGCAGCCGGCGCCGCCGCAGGCCCGGCCGGCATCGCCGCCGCCGGGCTCGCGGCAGGCGCGGCAAGCGCCCGCCGCACGGCAACTGAGGCCATGCAGCCGCCCGGCACCCCAGGAGGAGACCAGCAATGAGCTACCACGACACGAACGTGCCCCGGGATTACGGCGGGTGGCGCCGCCGCCGCGGCATCGGGATGTTCGGGTTCGGCGCCGCGGGGACCGCCGCCGTCCTCGGCGCCCTGCTCGTCCTGATCATCGTGGCCACCGCGGATGCTGCCGCGCTGCTGTACGTCGCGCCCCCGGTCCTGCTGGCCGGCGGGATGGGCCTGGCCCGGGCCGGCGGGGAGCCGCTGGCGCTGGCCGCGCTGCGGCGGCTGCGCTGGCAGTACGGCTCGGCGCGGAACTACACGGCGTACCGGGCCGCGGTGGTGGCCGGGCATTCCCCCGGGTTCCAGATGCCCGGGGTGCTGGCGCCGCTGACGCTGCTGGACGCCGAGGACGGGTACGGCGGGCGCTACGGCATCGTCCTGGACCGCCGCACCGGCCTGATGACCCCCACGCTGCGGGTGATTCCCGCCTCCACCTGGCTGGCCGACCGTCAGGACGCCGACTCGTGGGTCGCGAACTGGGGCGGCTGGCTGGCGTCGCTCGGCTACCTGCCGATGGTGCGGTGGGTGACCGTCACCATCGACACCGCGCCCGAGCCGGGCACCGCTCTCGCGGACTCGGTCGCCGCCGCCCTAGACCCGGCGTCGCCGCTGGCCGCCCGGCAGATCATGTCGCAGCTCGCAGCGTCGGCGCCGGCTGCTGCCGCCGATGTCGACACGCGCGTGTCGATCTCGTTCGACCCCAGGCTGAGCCCTGCCGCGCCTGCTGATCCGGCTGCTGCTGCCGCCGAGGTCGGCCGGGCGATGCACGGCCTGGAATCAGCGCTGGGTACGTGCGGGGTGACCGTGCTGGGCCGGGCCAGCGCCGCCGAACTGGCCGGGATCGTCCGCACCGCATTCGACCCGGCCGCCCGCGGTGAGGTCAACCGCATCCTCACCCCGCAGCCGGCCCCGGCAGCGCAGGAGCTGAGCTGGGCCGATGCCGGGCCGGTCGGGGCCGAGGAAGAAGCAGGCTGCTACCGGCACGACAGCGGGATCAGCGTGACCTGGGCCTGGCAGGAAGCACCCCGGCAGACCGTGACCGCCGACGTGCTCGCCCGCCTGGTCGCCCCGGGCCGCTATCCCAAGCGGGTCTCGCTGCAGTACCGGCCGTTCCCGGCAGCCGAAGCCACCCGCGTGCTGGAAAGCGAGGTCAACGCCGCCCAGTTCCGGGCCGTGTACAAGCGCCGCACCGGGCGGGATGAGACCGCGCGGGACAGCTATGACCAGGCCCGCGCCCGGCAGGCCGCGGCCGAGGAAGCCGCCGGCGCCGGGGTGTGCCTGGTCTCCCTGTACGTCACCGTCACCGTCCCCGGCGACGCCGAGCTGCCCCGCGCGGCAGCCGAGACCGAGGCCGCCGCGGAATCCTCCAAGATCCGCCTGAGGCGGATGACCTACAGCCAGGCCGCCGGGTGGGCGGCGACCCTCCCATGCGGGATCTGCCCGGCAGAGCTGGCCAGGCGGATGCCCCGCTAGCGACAGGAGTGTAGGAGGTCGGTGATGTTGTCGGTTGAGTCCTGGTACTTGTCGTCGGCTTGTCGGTTGAGTGAATTGTTGTCGGTTGCCGGCCCGGTGCTCCGGGGCGCTCCGGTCTTGGTCCCTATCGTTCCTGCGTCCGTTTCGCGGGTTCGGAGGGAGTCGGAGATGACGATGACTGGGCTGGTGTCCTTCAAGGACGGCTCGGGTCAGGTATCCACGGTGGAGCTGGCTGCGGCCGATGCTGGCCGGCTGGTGGCGGGGATGCCGTGGCGGGTGTTTCGGTGGCGCCGGGGTCAGGCTCATTATTCGGGCTGGTACTGGTCGTCGACGGCTGGCGGTCATGTGGTGTATGAGAGCCGGCTGGAGCTGGCGCGCCTTCTGCTGGCGGACTTCGATCCGCAGGTGGCGGCGATCGCGGCGCAGCCGTTTTGCGTGAGCGCCGAGGCCGGCGGCCGGAAGCGGCGGCATGTACCGGACTTCTTGCTCATCGGCGCCGACGGTGCGGTGAGCGTGGTCAATGTCAAGCCGGCTGGGCAGCTGGCGGTCCCTGAGGTCGCTGACGCGCTGGGGTGGGCGGCGGAGGTGTTCGCCAGCCGGGGCTGGCGTCATGAGATCTGGTCCGGCACCGGCGCGGCGGTGCTGGCCAATGTGCGGTTCCTGGCGGCCTACCGGTTCCCGGGCCGGGTGGATGCGGCTGCGGTAGATGAGCTCGGCCGGGCGGTCCTGGGGGCAGTGAGTATCGGCGAGGTGGAAACGCGGTTCGCGGGCCGTTTCCCTGTCCAGGTGTGCCGGCCGGCGCTGCTGCATCTTGTGTGGCGGGGGACCTTCCGGGCGGCGCTGGATGAGCCGTTGTCGGCGGCGACTGTGCTGGAGCGTGCCGTATGAGCGGCGTACCGGGGCTGGTCGCGGACATAGCCGTCGGGACCCGGCTGGCCTATGACGGGGATGTCTTCACCGTTGCAGGCGTTGAGGCGCAGCGGCTGAGGCTGCGTAGCCGGCGCGGTGGCATGCTGGTGGTGCATACCGCGACGCTGCTGGCGGACGCGTCGACGCGGATCCTGGGTGCGGGCGGTGAGCCGGCGGCGGCTGTGGGCCCGGTGCTGGACAGCTTGAGTGAGGCCCAGCGGGCGGTGTTCTCGCAGCGGCTTGCGCATGTGCGGGAGCTGCTGACGGGATACGCCTCGGGTCACGCCGGGGCCGCGGCAGCGGGTGAGCCCCGGGCGGTCTACCACCCGGGGCTGCCGTTGAAGGACCGGTACGCGGCGAAGGCCGCCGAGCTCGGGGTGACGGTCCGCACCGTGGAGCGGTGGGTGGCCGCGCTGCGCTCGTCCGGTCCGGCCGGGCTGCTGGATGGGCGCAACCTGCGCGCCGCGGATCCTGTGGCGGGGGTGGACGAGCGGTGGCTGGCGATGTGCCGGGTGGTGCTTGACGAGCACACCGACGCCAGCCGCCCGACCCGGGATCTGGTGCTGGCTCGCATTTCGGCCCGGCTCGACGCGCAGTACGGCCCGGGCGTGGTGGCAGTGCCGGGCCGGCGGCGGGCCAGGGTGGTGCTGGCCGAGCTGACCCGGGCCAGCAACGCGCTGGTGGGCAGCACCGCCGGCAAACGCTCGATCGCGGCCCGGCCGAAGGGCGTTTACGGCCGGCTGCGGCCCACCCGGCCCGGTGAGTTCGTGCTGCTGGACACCACGCCGCTGGACGTGTTCGCGATGGAGCGCCTGACCTTGCGCTGGGTGGGAGTCGAGCTGACTGTCGCGCTGGACTTGTACTCGCGGTGCATCGTGGGGCTGCGCCTGTCCCCGGCGTCGACCAAGTCGGTGGACGCCGCGGTGGTGCTCTACGAGACGCTCATGCCGGACACGGCCCGCACGACGGCCGGCGGGCTGCTGCCCTATGCCGGGGTGCCTGAAACCGTGATCGTTGAGGCGGCGCCGGCCCGTCCCCAGGCCGGGCCGCCCGGTGCGGGCCCGGGGGCCGGGCTTCCGGGGGTTGCCACCGAGACGATCGTGGTGGACCACGGCAAGATCTACCTGTCGGAGCATCTGCTGTCGGTCTGCCAGCGGCTGGGCATCTCGGTGCAGCCGGCCCGGCCGCTGACCCCGACAGATAAGGCCGCGATCGAGCGGTTCTTCAAAACCCTCCGCGAGCAGCTGCTGGCTGCGCTGCCCGGCTATAAGGGCCCGGACGTTTACAGCCGCGGCGCTGATCCTGAGGGCTGCGCGTACTTCTTCACCGATGAGCTGGAGATGGTGATCCGCGAGTGGATCGCCATCTACCACCATCGCCCGCATAGCGGCCTGGCCGATGCCGAGGTCGCCGGGCTTGACCTGTCCCCGGCGGAGATGTTCGAGCAGGGCCTGGTGCGGGCTGGGCGGCTTCGGGTGCCGGCCCGCGCGGACCTGGTCTTCGACCTTCTGCCGGTGGCCTGGCGCACCATCCAGCACTACGGGGTGGAGGTCAACGGGCTGCGCTATAACGGTGCCGCGCTGACCGGCTACCGCAACCGGCGCAGCCCCTACGCCGGCGTGCACGCCGGCAAATGGCCGGTGCGCTACGACACCGACGACATTTCCCGTATCTACTTCCAGGACCCGGCCGATAACGCCTGGCACACCCTGGTCTGGGAACACGCCAGCGAGACCGGGATGCCGTTCGCCGCCGACACCCTGGCCTACGCCCGCCGGCTGGCCACCGCCGCCGGCCGCCACGTCGATGACCGCCTGGCCCTGGCCGAGCTGCTGGACCGCTGGGACGCCGGGCTCATCCGGCACCCAGCGGAGCGGCGCATGGCCGTGCGCGCCAGCACGCAACGGCAGAGCCGTCTCGAGGCGGCCGCGGGCGGCGCGGACACAGCACAGGTGCGGGCGCTGCCGGCCGCCGCTGCCATCAGCCAGCCGGCACAGCGGGCAGATGAGCCGCACCCGGCGGCGCAGCTGGCCGGTGACGACGACACCGACGACGAGCTGGACACCGCCGCCGGGGACGAGCCCGCGCCGGCTACCAGCGACGACTTCTACGCCGGCGCGCTGGAGGTACTGCCATGAGCACGCCGGCGATCACGCTGCCAGCGCTGGACACCGACGAACGCGACTGGAGCCTGTCGACCCAGGCAGGCTGGTTCGCGATGGCCGGTGCGCCCGCGCGGGCCCGGCCGCCGGCCTGCCCGGCACACGACATCGCGTTGCTGGCACCCGCGGACCGGGTCCGCTATCAGCACGCCCGCGCGGTCTGGCACGCCAACCTCGGCCCGATCCGCACCCCCGGCATCGATGCTGCCTTCGACGCTCTGGACGAAATCTGCGGTGCCAACCGCCAAGACGGCGGCAAGGTCAAGCCTGCCGCCGTCCTGGACGCCCTGCCCGGCCTGGGCAAGACCACCGCGGCAACCGCGTTCGGCCGGGCCTTCCACCACCAGCAGATCGCCCTGCACGGCCCCCGGATCCCGGTCGCTGACGGGCGCTGGCAACGGATCCCCGTCGTCTACATCGGGCTGACGTCCAACACCACCATGCGCAGCCTCAACGCGATGCTGTGCCGCTTTTACGGGCTGCCCGGCGCCGACCGGGGCACCGCGCTGCAGCTGTCGAACCGCGCCGCGGAATGCGTCGCCAGCTGCAAGACCCGGCTCATCATCGTCGATGATGTGCACTTCCTGGACGTTAGCCGCCGCGACGGGCGGGAGGTCGCCAACCACTTCAAGTGGCTGGCCAGCGCCTTCCCGGTCACGTTCTTGTTCGCCGGGGTCGGGCTGCGTGCCCGCGGCCTGCTCGACGAAGGCCTGACCGGCGCGGATGCCGCGTTCTCCCAGACCGCCCGGCGGTGGAGCGTGCTGACCCTGCACCCGTTCGAGGTCACCAGCCCGGCCGGGCGGGTCACCTGGCGCAACCTGCTGCTGGGCATCGAACGCCAGCTTGTCCTGGCCCGGGCCCACCGTGGCATGCTCGCCGATGACCTGTCCGGCTACCTGTTCGCCCGCAGCAGCGGCCACTTCGCCTCGCTGATGTCGCTGATCGCCCGCGGCTGCTACCGCGCGGTCAAGACCGGCACCGAACAGCTCACCACCGCCCTGCTGGACCAGGTACGCATCGACGAGGCCGCGGAGAACGCCCGCCGCGGCCTGCAGGCCGCCCTCAGCGCAGGCACACTGTCCACCCGGCCCGCCGGCCGCGCCCCGCGTGTCCCGGCGGAGGAGTCATGACCCAGCCGGCGCTGCCGTTCACCCTCACGCCGCTGCCCGGCGAATCGTTCGACAGCTGGTTCGAGGCCTACGCCGCGCGGCTATACGCATCCACCGGCGAACTGGCCGCCGCCGCCGGCCTGCCCGCCGGGTACCTGCGCACACCGATCCGCGTCCTGCTGACCCGCGGGCTGCCCGCCAGCCACCTCACGTCCCTGGCCGCCGCGGCCGGGCTGCCCGTCCCGGCGCTGACCGCGATGTTCCACGGCCCCGGCCTGGCCGCGGTGGCCCGGCCCAGCGCAGCCCGCGCGTTCCGCAACGCCTGGGCACCAGCCGCCGGCACCCGCTTTTGCCCTGCCTGCCTGGCCGGCAACGGCGGACGCTTCACCCTGGCCTGGCGGCTGCCGTGGACGTTCTACTGCCTGTCCCACGACCAGCTTCTGGCCAGCAGCTGCCCGGACTGCGGGCAGCCGCCCCGGGCCCGGATGATCGCCGTTGCCCGGCACCCGGCACCCGGCCGCTGCGGCATGCCCCTGCGCCAGCGCGCTGGCCCCGCACTGGCGTCATGCGGGGCCGACCTCAGTGCCGTGAGGTGCCCCAGCCTGGCCAGCCCGCTGCGCAGCCGCAGCCGGGACGCCCAGCTGTTCATCGACACCCAGGTGGCCCGCGCCAGCGACAGCGACCTTGATGACGCCACGCGGAACACGGCCGCCAGCGTCCTGGCCGACCTGTCGGTCATCACGTTCCACCTGGCCACCCCCGGCACCGTCAACGGCCAGCACAAGATCCGGGCGCACATGCTGCACGCCGCCGCGCTCACCAGCGCCGTCGCCCTGCTCACCGGATCCAGGCCAGGCACCGACCCGCTCACCGCCCTGGTGCAACGCCACGCCAGCCCCCGGGCATCAGCCATCCCCGAGTCCTGGCGCACAGCCAGCCCAGCCCTGACCGCACGGATCATCCGCCTGCGCGACCCGGACCTGGCCGCAACCGAACGCCTCGGCCGCGCCACCACCCTGCCCGCGCCGCTACCGCCACAACCCAGCCGGACCGACCCGGCAACCACGCGGATCCACCGCATCCCCAGCCAGATCTGGCCGGCCTGGGCGCTGCGGCTCACCGGTGACGGCACCCAGGACCTCACCGTCTTCCGGCAAGCCGCCGCAGTAGCGCTGCTGCTGCCCGCCAGCAACCTGCCCCTGGCCAAACTCGCGGCCCTGACCGGCCCGCACATCACCAGCGACACGGTCAAACACCAGCTGGCGCTGCTCGCCAGGACCCCCGGCGGCTCCACCGCACTGCAAGCCATCACCGAACTGGGCCTGGCCCTGGACAACCACCACGTCCCGATCAACTACACACGCCGGCGTGAGCTGGCCACCACCACCGAGCTCATCGACGCGGCCACCTGGACACAGCTCGCCCGTACCCACCACCACCTCAAAGGCAGCCGCCGCCGCCTCAGCTTCGCCCGCACCTACCTCTACGAACTACTCACCGCCGGACCCCCCGCCACCGCCCCGCCGCCCTACACCCTGCCCGCAGGCCGGGCCGGAACCCGGACCGCCTATCACGACTTCGTCCTCACCCTGCCCGCCGCCCTGGCCAGCGCCCTCGCCGGCCACGCCCGCCGTCTCCTCGCCCACGCCGGCATCACCGCCGAGCCCCTGCAATGGCAGCCACCTGCCAGCTGGGTCACCACCACCACCTGGCCCGGCGCCGACCCCGACCACACCGACCCCGCGCCCCTGCACCACGCCCTGCTCCAGCACGACCAGCCCGCAAGCCGCATCGCCCAAGCCCACGGCCTGTCCCTGGAACACCTGCGCCACGTCATCCGCCGCCACCCGCTACCCGGCGGAACCCAGCCCCCAGCCCGGCCCGGAACCATCCTGCCGCGCGGCCCCTCCGGCACGGCAGCCAGCCACCCGCACGCCCACTACATCGACCTCACCTGGCTGCACGAGCAATACCACACCTGGCAGCGCACCTTCGCCGACATCGCCGCGCAGACCGGCTGCAACCCCACCACCCTCGCCGAGTTCGCCAGGCAACACGGCCTCCCAGCCCGGCCGCCCGGCGGAGGCCGCCACTTCATCGCACCTCACTCGGCGCCAGCCCACCCCGCCGGCATACCCCAGCCGCTCCGCTCCGCCCTCGGCGGACAAGGCGCCCGGCAACGCATCGACCGCTTCCTGCTCATCGCCGAACACCACAGCATCAGCAGCGCCGCACGCACGCTCGGCCGCACCCGCACCGCCATCGCCAGCCAGCTGGCCCACCTCGAACACCGCTGCGGCGGCCACCTCTTCCACCGCCACCACCACCGCCTCACCCACCTCACCACACTCGGCAGCCAACTCCGCGACCAAGCCCAGCACTACCTCGCCGAACCCCGCGAACAAGAAAGTGACAACTATGCCGGCCACCGGGCGGCCACCCCGCCACCCCCACCGACATGAATTCCCGTGCACCCGACCGACATCTTCAGCGGAATCCAACAAGGAGCCGTCATGACATCGCTGCACCCCGCCCGGTCCCCCCGGCCCGCCCGTCCAGGCCAGGCCGCCGGCTGGCCGCCGGCAGGCCCCGGCGCCGGCTACCCGGCGCAGCAGGCGCCGGTCCCGCCGGCCTGGGGGTGGAAGATCCCCGGGGCCGGCCGCGCCGCGCACGTCGCGGCGGCACCGGAGTACCAGGCCACCACGACGCAGGTCTGCGGGCTGTTCCCGTTCACCGCCGGCTCCGGCACCCCCGCTATCGGCACCCCGGTCGGGCGGCACCAGCTGTTCGGCGAGGTGGTGTGCCTGGACCCGCTCGCGTGGCTGCGTGCGGGCCTGATCACCAATCCTGGCGAGTTCATCCTCGGCCAGCCCGGCACCGGCAAATCCACCCTGGTCAAACGGCAGCTCACCGGAGCCGTCGCGACCGGCACCCGGGTTCTGGTGCTCGGGGACACCAAGCCGGACTACAGCATGCTGGTCGAGCATCTGGGCGGGCAGGTGATCCGTGTCGGCCGCGGCCTGGACACGATCAACCCGCTGGATGCCGGGCCGCTGGGCGAGGCGCTGCGGCGGATGAGCGGCCCGGACGCCCGGGCGCTGCGGTGGGAGGTCCGCTCCCGGCGCCTGTCGCTGCTGATGGCCCTGTGCACGCTCATCCGCGGGGCACCCATCGCCAACGCGGAGGAAGTCATCCTCGGCCGCGCCATCGACCTGCTCGATGACCGGCTCATCTCGGCCCAGCCCGCCGTCACCGACGTGCTGGCGGTCATCGAGCAGGGTCCCGATACCCTCCGCGCCGCCGCCCGCGCCGATAGCCCGGCCGGGTTCCGGGACCGGGTAGCGGACCTGGTCTTCACCCTGGACCTGCTGTGCACCGGCTCGCTGGCCGGGGTGTTCGACGGGCAGACCTCCCGGCCGGTCGACCTGGACGCGCCCGCGGTCAGCGTGGACATCAGCCGGGTCGGCGCCGCAGGGGACCACCTGCTCACCGCCGCGATGCTGTGCACCTGGGCGCACGGGTACGCGATGGTCGACGCCGCCGCGGCCCTGGCCGAGCAGCAGCTCGCCCCGCGCCGTTCCTACCTGGCGGTGATGGACGAGCTGTGGCGGGCACTGCGCGGCGCGCCGGGCCTGGTGGAGTACGCCGACTCTCTCACCAGGCTGAACCGGGCCAAGGGGATGGGCACCATCATGATCACCCATTCGCTGGCCGACCTGGACGCCCTGGCCACCGAGCAGGACCGCGCGAAGGCCCGCGGCTTCGCCGAGCGGTGCGCCATCACCGTCATGGGCGGCCTGCCGCCCCGCGAGCTGGCCCGCGTCTGCGAGATCACCCCGCTGACCGGGCCGGAGCAGGAGCTGGTCACGTCCTGGTCCGCACCCGACTCCTGGCAGCCTGGCGCCCGCCATCCAGGCAGAGGCAAATATTTGATCAAGACGGGCGAAAGATTGGGCCTCCCAGTCGAACTCAGTCTCGTCGGCGCCGAATACGCCCTGTACGACACAGACCAAGCCATCCGCGCCAGCCAGGCGGGAGCCGGGCGATGAAGCACCGCCCCGGTCAGCCGACATCACATCACACAACCGGAGGACCGCAGATGGCGGACAACTATCAGGCCAGTGCCCCTGACCAGCTCGGCGAACCTGAACCGGAGTGGTCAGCCGAGGAGGCCGCCGAGTCAGCTGCGGCTGAGGTCGCCGCGATCATCGCGCAGGATACTGAGATGGGGGCGTCCTGGGCGTACATCCGCTCAGACTTCCCCCACGGCATCAGCGCCGCCGTCAGCGGCCAAGCGCCACCTCTGCCCGGGCAGGACCCGGCTGCTCAGGCCAGCCTGCACCGACAGCACCCAGCGCGGAGCCGGGCACGATGACGCAATCCAGGCAGCACTCAGGCCAGCACGGAGCTGAAGGTCGCCAACTCAGGGAAATTCCTGCAACTGACCAGGCCATCCGCGCAGCGGAGGCCGGATGATGAGCAAGCTGAAGAATACGCAGGGTGAGTCACGGTCCCCGGTTCCATGGACGCCGGAGGAGCACGCCGAGTATAACGCGGCATATGCGGCGGAACTCGCCGCGGACCCGAGCGCCAACGCCGGCCAGCTGCTTCGCCGGGCCGGGCAGCGCACCCCCCATCTGTGGGGAATTCGCGTGGCCCCGGACGGTACCACCGTGATCAACCCGGACCGTCTCTCACCGGAGACCCGGACCCACTTCGAGCGCATGGGCCTGATCCCGCAACCACCTCACGAAGCCGAAGCCACCCAGCTCCACGCCAAGGCAACAGCCGCGCACGCGCCAGCAGCCCAGGGTGCCGCGGTTAGCGGCAATGACGCTGCCCGGCTGTCCGCGGTCTCCTTCCCTGGCCCCGTACAGCCCAGCCCTCCCCGCCGGGGCGGCCATGAGGCGGCCAGGCAGGCGCCTCAGCCCGGCCCGCGCACAACCCGGGGACGGGGGCGATGACCTTGACAGCATCGAAGCGGGGCAGATCGCAATGCTCCCGGCCCATGCAACGGTCCGGCCGCTACCACAAATTCCGGGGAGTTCCCGCAACAGACCAGGCCATCCGAGCCGTGGGTTGCGTCGGCGCCGCGAGGCACCAGTGATGCTCGCCACCGAAGCCGACGTGCTGCGCACCTTGCGCACCGGCACCTACACGCTGCACGAGCTCTATAACCTGTGCGAGCAGCGGACCGTCACCGGACGCGACAGCGGGCACGACCCGGTACCCGGACATGTCGGCGACCACCGCTGGAAGCACCGCGTCCGCGGCGCCCTGGCCAGTCTGCGCCGCGCCGGGCGGGCGGACCGGATCAGCCGTACCACCTGGGCCATCCAGGGAACCCCGCAGGAGCCGGCCCGCCTGCTGCTGATCATCGCCGGCGCGGAACCGCGCGAGTTCGAGCTGCGCCTGGCCGCGGCAGCCGGCCTGCTCGCGCAGCTCGACATGCCCGCAGATCTGGTGCTGTGCGACCCGCCGTACGGGCTTGGCCGCGGCACCGGCCGCCACTATTCCGACGGCAACGGGTACCGCCGCGACCACACCCGGATCGTGAGCGGTTACCAGGACGTAGCCCCAGGGGAGTACGAGGAGTTCACGCACGGCTGGACGCAAGCTGCCGCCGCCGCGCTGCGCCCCGGCGGGCAGCTGGCCGTGGTCACCGGGCCGCAGCGGGCCGGCATCGTCCAGTGCGCAGCGGAAAAGGCCGGGCTGACCTGGGTCAGCACGATCGCCGCCCGGCGCGAGTTCCCGCTGGCGACCACGCGGCGCCCTGCGTCCGCGCACTGGAGCATCACCGTGATGTGCCGCGGCCCGCTCGCCAGCGCCCGCCGGGTGTTCCACCCGCCCGCCGACCTCCCGGCGGCCCGCACCGGCCACCCCTACCCCCTGGACTGGTGGCCGGACAACGGCCGCGCCGACCGGCCCGGCCTGCTCCGGTACGACAACAGCCTGCCGCTGCGCCTGGTGCAGCGCACGGTCAGCGCTTTCTCCGACCCCGGGGAGCACGTCGTCGACCCGTTCCTCGGTGCCGGGACCGTCGCCGTCGCCTGCTGGCGCACCGGACGAAGCTTCACCGGAGGCGACGTCAACATCAACGCCATCCGGTTCGCCGCCGCCCGGCTGCTGGCCGAACACGCCTGGCCAGACGACCAGCAGCCGACTCTGTTCCCAGCACAGACCCTGGGCGGCCCGGATGCGACGGCGGTCGCATACGCGGCCCGCGACTTCCTGCCGCTGACCGGCGCATCCCTGCGGGAAGCGGGCCGCGCCGCAGCCAGCGCGTGTGCCGCCAGCGCAGGCAGCGCCGTGCGGCCGAGCCGGAACCGGGCACGACGGTGACCGGCCGTCCGGAACCCCGGACCAGCGCAGGACGCGACAGGCTCCTGGTCCTCCGCAGCGCTCGCCAGACCGCGCCCGCAGGTAGTACAGCGCCGGTCACCAGGTATCTCGCCGCGTCGGGCCGCGCCAGCGCGCGCACCTGTTCGGCGACCTTGCTGATGGCTCAAGACCACGAACTCAGGGGGTTCCCCCAACTGACCAGGCCATCCGCGGGGACAAGCCGCAGGTCTGGGACGACCCAGCAGTCAGATGATCGAAGGAGCATCGTCATGCCCGAACAGGATCACCGTCAGGCAACGCAGCCCGCACCCGGCGCTTCAGGACAGCACCCGGTGCTCGAGGGCGTGACCGAGGCGGTCCGCTTGGTGGAGGACGCGGCCGGTTTCCTGAGCCCGGCCCGTGAATACGACGAGCCCGGCTTTACCGGCTGGCCGCGCGACCTGGACGGCCGGGAGACGCTGGCCATGATGGGGCAGCTGGCCGGGATCGTGGACGCCGCCAGCGGCTGCCTCGCCGGTATCACCTGCCAGCATGCCATCGCGGACACGGCGAAACCCGGGCTCGATGAGATCGCCACCCTGCTCAATGCCACTGCCAGGAAGCTCGACGTGCTGAGCGGCACAGCGGGCCGGGAAGCAGGAACCGCCGCCAGTCCCGCCCTGCACGCCGGGCAGGACTTTCCGCACGGACCCATGGCCCGCCTGCCCGCTGACCCAGCGCAGGAGGCCGCATCGCGCACCGCGCCCCCGCCCGCCGCGGGACACCGGAACACGCCGTGAGCAACACACCCGGCCCGCGGGCTCCCGTTACCGGTCCGCCACGGAGCCAGACAGCCGGCGTGACCACGCCAGCAGGCCGGCAGGATGAACCAGGCACCATCCGGCAGGCCCGTCCGGGGAGCCACAGCGACCCGCTCCAGCCGAGCGGCCTGCCTTGCCCGGCCTGGCATCTCATGACGGGCCCGGCCACAGGGCTGGAATCGTGACCCGGGCCGCAGGCCCGCGGGTACCGCTCCTGGCCGGCAACGGCGCCGGGGTCTGGGTGGTGCTGCTGATCGGCTGGGGGGTTGCCGGGATGGCGTGGCTGGCCTGGCTGGCCGCCCGGATCGCCGCAGCCCTGGCCGGCCGGCGCATGCCCTCGTTCAGCGAACGGTGGGTCATCAGCGTGGCCCGCTGGCGCACCAGCCAGGCATGGCCCGGCACGTCCACCATCGTGGTCGTGGTGATCGCCGTCGTGCTGGCGGGCGCGGCGGTCACGGCAGTCGCCGTGGCGTGGCGGCTCATCGCCGCGCGGACCCCGCGGCCGGGCGACCCGGTGGCCGCGCTCGCCGTCAACCCGCAGATCACGCCGCTGACGCCGGTCCCGGCCGCGAAGAACGCCATCAGGCTCCGGCCGTCGCTAGCCGGAGCCAGCCCGCGGTCGGTGCCGGCCGCCGATACCGGGCTGCTGCTCGGCGACCTCAAGCGGCCATCGGGCCGCGGTCCGGCCCTGTTCGCGTCCTGGGAAGACACCATCACGGCGTTCATGGCGCCCAGGTCGGGCAAGACGACCGCGCTGAGCATCCCCTACGTCCTGTCCGCGCCCGGGGCCGTCGTGGCCACCAGCAACAAGGCCGACCTGTGGGCCGCCACCGCGCAGCTGCGCGCCCAGGCTGGCAGCACCGTGTGGCTGTTCGACCCGCAGCGCATCACCGGCTCGCGCCAGCGCTGGTGGTGGAACCCGTTCGCGGGCCTGGCCACCGTGGAGGCCGCCCACCGGCTCGCCGCCCATTTCGTCCTCACCGTGGATGACAACACCAAGCGCGACCTGTGGGGGCCGGCCGCCCAGGACCTGCTGTGCGCCCTGTTCCTGGCCGCCGCGTCCTGGGGGCGGTCGCTGCGCGAGTGCGGGCGGTGGCTAGCCGACGCCGGCTCCCCGATCCCCGCTGAGCTGCTCGAGGCAGCCGGGTTCCGCGCGCTGGCCGCCAGCTTGCGCGGCGCGCAGAACGGCGCCCCGGAAACCCGCGACGGCATCTACCAGACCGCCCGCACCGCGGCGAAATGCATCAATGACGAGGACATCATGACGTGGGTCGCGCCGCCGCGCGGCAAAGACCTGCCGGTGTTCGGACCGGCCGCGTTCGCGGCCGGCCGTGACACCTTGTACCTGCTGACCGAGTCCCGGTCGGCCGCCTCCCCGCTGATCGCCGCGCTGACCGACACGGTGATGCGGGCCGGGCGGCGGCAGGCCGAACGATCCGGCGGGCGGCTCGACCCGCCGATGGTGGTGGTGCTGGATGAGGCCGCCAACATCTGCCGGATCGCGGACCTGCCCGAGCTGTACTCCCATCTCGGCTCCCGCGGCATGGTGCCCGTCACCATCTTGCAGTCCTACCAGCAGGGCGTCTCGGTGTGGGGCGAGCCCGGGATGGCCGCGCTGTGGGGCGCGGCCACCAAGAAGGTCATCGGCGCCGGCATCGACGACCCGCGGCACGCCCGTGACCTGGCCACCCTGACCGGCCAGCATGACGTGCCGGTCATTTCCGTCAGCTACGGCGACGGCCGCGCCAGCCAGCAGGTCTCGCTGCGCCGCCAGGAGATCCTCGACGCCGCCGGCATCCGCGCCCTGGCGCCCGGCTCGGCCCTGCTCCTGGCCACTGGCGCCCGGCCCGCGCTGGTCAGCCTGCGGCCCTGGTACTCCGGGCCGCAAGCCGCCCAGATCACCGCGGCGATCGCCCAGGCCGAAGCCGCCATGCAGCGCGCCGCCCAGAGCGACGACAGCCGCACCCGGCCCGCGGCCATGCCGTTCCAGTACCGACAGGAGATCCCGTCATGACCATCCAGCCCGGCACCGGGCCATCAGCCAACGGTGACGGCAAGCCAGCACCCCAGCCGGTGTACAGCAGCGTGGAGGAATGGGTGACCAGCCATTTCCTGCCGATGTTCCGGCGCCCGCTGGGCGGGGAGTACCGGTGGTGCGCGCAGTGGTGGCGGCACGCCGAGGCGATCACCCGGCTCACCGCGCTGTGGCACACCTGGGAAGCGCTCCGCCTTCAGCCCGGCACCGGGATGGCCACCTGGC
>Ga0224557_1002572_pt1 | contig 15219 bp, 13 predicted proteins | sample 714S31014metaG_FD_180677 | JGI IMG/M metagenome (GOLD analysis project Ga0224557, IMG submission 180677) | Peat soil microbial communities from Stordalen Mire, Sweden - 717 S3 10-14 | ecosystem: Environmental > Terrestrial > Soil > Wetlands > Peat | place: Sweden: Norrbotten County, Stordalen...
GAACGTCCTCAACTCCATCGAGGTCATACGCAATTGTCCAGCAAAACTGCGCGGCTGCATGGCCCAGTCCGAGCTGCCTTTTTCTTTGCCCTAGTGTATTGCATTATTTATACAGCATTCAATAAGAGACTGCGGGACAGAGGGAACGAGTCGGTCCGGCGTTGGCTTTGTGGGCCTGTGGAGGGATGAAGCTGTTTCTTCAATCTTTGCGAGTTGGCGCCGCTACGCGGCATGGCAAGTTGGCGAGTTGGCTTGGGATTTCGTTTGCACTATAGATTCGGCAAATAAACAGTGGCTCAGTTTCCCACCCTTTTCCCTAAAAAAAGCGCGGAAAAGGATGGGGCACCCAAGTCTTATCCTCGGGGGCCGGATCGATATTGTGGTCGCCGCGTGAACAGGAACATGAGTTGGATGGCGTAGATTCCCGCCTGCCGGACCGCCGATCTCGACCCAGAGATTGGGTGCTGAACTCCGAGCGGATTCCGGTGGATACAGAGTCTTCCCGTATCTTGCAATGCGTTCGCTCCGTGTCCTGAGCGGAAACAGCTTTCGCAAGTAGGGCGCGCGATGCGACAATTCTCGGGTCGGGGCCGCACTGTTGATCCGGCCGATCGACGGCGGCGTTCGCTCCCACCCATATCCCTAAGAAAACGCGGAAAGGGATGGGGCACGGACGCAGTATTTCGCACGGACGCAGGATTTTGGCGCCGGATCGCTCCCAAAAAGGCTCTGCCCGGAGGAGAAACATCGCATGAAACGCGTTTTGATCTGCACGGGATTGCTGTTTGCCGCAACCACGCTCTTAGCCCAAATGGAACCGCCTTCTGGCCCGCCCTTGAGTCCGCCGGCCACGGCATCGGCGACCATCGGTGGCAAGACCATTGCCATCACTTATAGCTCGCCCCGCGTGCGCGGCCGCGAGGGCAAGATCTTCACAAAGGACGGACTGATCAGCCACGATCCGCATTATCCGGTGTGGCGCGCGGGCGCGAACTCAGCCACCACGCTGAAAACCGATGGCGACATCATGCTCGGCAAGCTGCATCTTCCCGCGGGGACGTACACGATGTTCATCGACATCTCCGACCCGGCGCAATGGATGCTGATTGTGAGCAAGGCGACCGGCGAGTGGGGATTGTCCTACGATCCCGCGCAGGATCTGGGCAGGACGCCGATGACGATGTCGAAGCCGCCGGCGTTGGTGGAGGACCTGACCTACACCCTGACAGACAATGGCGGCGGCAAGGGTACGCTGACGCTGGCATGGGAAGACGTGAGCGCGTCGGTGAACATCATGGCGCACTGAAGGCCTCGCGCATAGAGTATTTTCACTATTCCTATAGGGTGGGGTTTCGTGGTTTCCCACCCTTTTCACAAAGAACGTGAAAAGGATGGGGCACGGATTATCCTTACACCATCAGTGAAAATGCTCTAAAGGGGAGGGTTCCTTTCCGGGTCTCCCGCATCGAAAGAGAAGGCGGCATTTGCCGATAATTTGCCGCCTTCTCGTTAGAATTGAAGAAGTGGGAGATTCCCGGCCGGAGAGGAAAGAACTTGCCCCTGTATCCGTACCGCTGCACTCAATGCGGCCATTGCTTTGAGAGAATCCAGAAGTTCGGCGCCAAGCCGGAAAAGGTCTGCCCCCAATGCGGCGGCGCCTTGGAGCGCCCGCTTACCGCGCCGGGCCTGCAGTTCAAAGGCGCGGGATGGTATGTGAACGACTACGCGGCCAAGGGCAGTTCCACCAAGGACAGCAGCTCTGCCGCTGAGTCCGCGCTCGCGGAAAAGAAGGACGCGCCGGAGACCAAGACCGCACCCGCGTGCGGCGGGAACTGCGGCGCCGCGTGCCCGGCTGCGTCCACGCCGGCCGCAACAACCAGCTCCTCAAACGACTGACCCGCGGCCGCGCCTCGAGCCAGCGCGGCGAATCTGAGCGCCCTTTCTCGGGGCCCCATGGATAGGTTTTGGTCCATGAGAACAGAGCCGGCGCAGTCCGAAACGCTACCATAGTTGCTGATGCCGCTTCTCGATCCCATTCCGTCGCCGGTCGAGCACGCCGACTTTGCCGCTCTTGAGTGGGCGCCGTTGCTGGCGCTTGTGGCCGCGTATGCCGCGTCGCCGGTGGGCCGCGAGGCGATTCTTGCGTTGCAGCCTTCAACCGACGAAGAGTGGATCAATCGCCAGCATCGATTGGTGAGCGAGGTGCGGCTGCTCGTCGAAGAGCAGGTTTCGATTCCGCTCGGCGGCCTGCTCGATCCCACGCAACTGGCCGCGAAGGCGCAGATCGATGGCGCGGCGCTGGAAGCGGCGGAGCTGCAGAGCGTGGCCCGGCTCGCCAACGACGTGGCCTCGTGGCAGGCGCTCTTGCGCGAGCCGCCCGTGCGGCTTGTAGGCAAGCTGCCCGGACTGTCGGAACTGTCGGTGGAGCTCACGACCAGTTTGCGGCCGCTGGCGGAGTCGATTGAGCGCAAGATTCAACCCGATGGATCGCTCGCCGACGACGCCTCGCCGGAACTGAACCGCATTCGCCGCGAGCAGGAGCGCCAACAGCGATTGATTGAGGAGAGCCTGCGCGCGGCGTTGCGCAAGCTGACGGGCGAAGGCGCTACGCAGGAAGATTTGATTACGATTCGCGGCGAACGCTTCGTGATTCCGGTGCGCGCGGAACTGAAGCGGCGCGTGACCGGCGTGATTCACGGGGCCAGCTCCTCGGGGCAGACGGTGTACGTGGAGCCGCTCGAGACCATCGAGAAAAACAACGAGCTGGTGCGGCTGATCGAGGAGGAGCAGGAGGAGATTCATCGCATCTTTGTCGCGCTCACGCGGCTGGTCGCCGGCTACGCGCATAGTTTGGTCGAAGGCGCGCGGGTGCTTGCGCTCGTGGACAGCCTGCTGGCGCGGGCGCGCTTCGGACGCCAGTTCGACTGCGTTTCTCCTGGTTTTGGACGAGAGTTATTGCAAATTGAAGGCGGCCGCCATCCGCTTTTGGAGAAGCGATTGCGCGCCACGGGCGGTCAGGTTGTTCCATTGGACCTGGAGCTGACCGCCGACGAGCGGCAACTGATCATCAGCGGGCCGAATACCGGCGGCAAAACCGTAGCGCTGAAGACGACGGCGCTTCTGGCGATGATGGCACAGGCGGGGATTCCGGTGCCGGCCGCGGCCGCGAACTTTCCGGTGTTCACGGCGTTCCTGGCCGACATCGGCGATGCACAGTCGATCGAAGCCGCGCTCTCGACATTTTCCGCGCACATCACGAATCTGGACCGGCTTGCGCGGCTGGCCGGCGAGCGCTCGCTGGTGCTGCTGGATGAATTGGGCGCGGCCACCGATCCCGAGGAGGGCGCGGCGCTGGCCGTGGCCGTGGCGGCGTATTTTCTCGGGCGTAGGGCGTGGTCGCTGATCTCGACGCACCACACTTCGCTCAAGGTGTACGCGGCGAACACGCCCGGAGTGCGCAACGCGGCGGCGGGCGTGGATGAAAAGACGCTGGCTCCGAATTATCAGTTTCATCTGGGTGTGCCGGGCGCGTCGGCGGGAATCCAGACGGCGGAGCGGCTGGGACTGAATGCGGCAATCATTGCGGCGGCGCGCCAACGGATGGGTTCGCAGCAGGCCGACATTGCGCGGTTTTTGGACAAGCTGCACAACGAACTGGCCGAGCTCGAGGTGGAACGCAAAGCGGCGCGGGAGCAGCAGTACGCGCTCAACCAGGAGCGGAAAAAGCTGGAGCGCGAGGGCGACGCGGAGATGCGCAACCGCGTGCGCGAGCTCGAAGCAAAACTGGCTTCGCTGATGAAAGAGTTCGAGTTCCAGATGCGCGAGAATGTGCGCGCGGTCGAGGACCGCGCGGCGCAACAAAAACTTTCGAAAGAAGCCGAGCGGCGCATCCAGCGGCTGCGGCGCGAGTTCCAGGAGAGCTTTAACCAAACTGTCGTCGCGCATCGCACCGGGGCGGACCAGGGCGACGCCAACGCCCAGCCGCATGTGCTGCGGCACATCGCGCCCGGTGATCGCGTGCTGATCAAGTCGATGGGCAAAATCGGAGTCGTGCAGCGCGAGGTGGAGAAGGATGTGTTTGAGATTGCGCTGGGACCGATCAAGATGCGAGCGAAGCGCGATGAGTGCTCCGCACCTCCAGGTCTTGGAGGAGATTCCGGGCAAGGGAAGGCCGATCCGCTTGGCGCTGCGAGGAGACAAGCAGGCGTACATGTTACTGTGACCAGCGCGAACACCGACGACATGCGCATGGAGATCAATCTGATCGGCCGCACCGTGGACGAGGCGACCGGCGAGCTGGAAAAGTATCTCGACCGCGCATTTATGGCCGGCCTCGAGCGCGTGCGCGTGATTCACGGGCATGGGGCGGGGATTCTGCGGCGTGGTGTGCGCGAGTTCCTGAAGAACCATCCGCATGTGGCGGGAATTGCAGAGGCTCCGCAAAACGAAGGCGGGCAGGGCGCGACGCTGGTGGAGCTGCGGCAGTAATTGGCCGATAACGTATTGAGGAGACGCCGATGCCGAGGAAACCGAAGAGAAAGAGATTTGCCAATGAGGCCGAGGAGGCCGCGTGGTGGGAAGCGAACAAAAGTCGCTTAGCTGACGAGTTTGAGAAGATCGCAGCCGGGGGTAGCGTGGGTCCGGCGACTTTTGTCATCACCGGCGACTCGACGGTGGCCAAAATGCGGCTTGGCAAGAGGGATGTCGCGCTGGCGCGCACGCAGGCGAAAGAGCGTGGAATGCGGTTTCATGACTATCTCAAGTTGATTCTTCATGAGGCGCTGCGGAAGACAGAGAACGGGGCCGAATCGGCTGCTTCATAGAATTTGAGTTTTATGTCCCTTGACGGCGCAGCGAAAAGCAACCGCAGATCCTTCGACTCCCTACCACTTCCCCTTCGACTACGCTCAGGGTCAGTGTTCGGTCGCTCAGGATGACAGGCTTGAAGAGGGACGATGTGGCTTTAAGATTGAATGTCACGGTATCCCACCCTTGCCGCAACAAAACTGCGGCAAAGGTGGGGCGCCCGGCCGGAGCGGCAGACGCTCCGGTTTGTAATGCTCCGGCGGAAGAGAAGTGCTAGATTACTAAGCAACGCCAAAACTCTAAGGCATTTTCGCTATTCCTATAGGGTGGGTTTCGTGGTTTCCCACCCTTTTCACAAAGAACGTGAAAAGGATGGGGCACGGAGTTTCCTTACACCATCAGTGAAAATGCCGTAATGCATGGGAGCGTCAAATGCCCACAACGGCAAGGATCGCAGTTCGCCCCGTCGTCGAGCGCCACCACACATCCCAAGAATCTCTCACGCGGCTGTTGGTGTGTTCTGCGCTTCTGGCTCTTTGCCTGGGGCAAAGCAGTGCGCAGATCGAAAACGCAACAAAGCCGGAGCAGCCGCCGCCAGCCGGGGCTGTGTCGATGGTTGCGGTGACTCCCGAAGGCGTAACGCTCGCTCCCGGCGATCGCAAACAATTCTCCGCTACCGTGAGCGGTACGGGCAGTTACGACGAGAGGATCACCTGGTCGGTGAATGACGTGGACGGCGGGAGCGCGGCTCTGGGAACGATCAGCAAGAGCGGATTGTATGTGACGCCCTATCCTGCGCCGCCCTCGGTCACGATCCAAGCGAGGAGCTCGTACGATCCGACGAGGTCGGCGGCCGCGACGGTCACGTTTGCAACGCCGCCGGTTGCCAATGGGCCGTCGCTCACGGTGGATGCAGCAGCCGCGCGTCATGCCATCAGTCCGCTGATTTACGGGATGAATGCATACCGGCAATCGGATCCGGATCATGAATCGCTCAAGGTAGCTAAAGCGGTTCGCTTGACGCTGAACCGATGGGGAGGCGATGGCGTCACTCGATACAACTACAAGCTCGACATCAGCAACCACGGCGATCACTGGTTCTACGAAAACATTCCGAATGCCAACACGCAATATCCCGACGTGTCGGAATTCAACACGCAGGTGATGGGCGATCGCGAGAGCGGAGCGAAGACCATGGGGACGGTTCCGATGATGGGATGGGTGGCGAAATCGCGCGCCTTGGCCGGAAGCTTTTCGGTGGCGAAGTATGGGCCGCAGCAGAAGACCGATCCCTACTGGACGGATTTCGGCAATGGCGTGAGGCCCGATGGAACAAAGATCGCGAACAACGATCCGGCCGATACGTGCATGCCAGTGGATGCGAGTTGGGCCGAAGACTGGGTGAAGTACCTGGTGGGCAAGTTTGGCGATGCCGCCCACGGGGGCGTGGCGATCTACTCATTGGATAACGAGCCGAACTGGTGGGATCTGAACCACCGCGATGTGCATCCATTGCCTTTCACTTATGACGAGGTGACAGAGAACGGGATCAAGTTTGCGAGAGCCATGAAGGAGGCCGATCCCACGGCGGAAGTGAGCGGGCCGGTGATCGATTACTGGTATACGTACTTTTATTCGAAGAAGGATCTTGCGTCGGTCAAGTTCAGCGCGCAAGGCATGAGCTACGATTTTTCCGATCGGGTCTCGCACGGAAACCTGCCGCTGATCGAGTACTATCTGAAGGCGTTCAAAGCCGCGCAGGATGCGGATCCGAAGCACACACGGCTGCTCGATTACCTCGACCTGCACACATATTTCGCGGCGAACGATGCGGGGCTGAAGCGCGCAGGCGCCAGCGCGGAGCAGCAGGCGGTGCTCGACTCGACGCGCGTGTTCTGGGATCCGACGTACACGGATTCGACTTTGCGAAACCCGGAGAACTATGCCGAAACAATGCCTCCGCAGATGATTCGCAGGATGAAGCAGTGGATTGCGGCCGATTATCCGGGTACGAAAACGGCCATCACAGAGTACAGCTGGGGCGGGCAGGAACACATCAGCGGAGCGGTGGCACAGGCCGACATTCTTGGCATCTTTGGGCGCGAAGGCCTGGACCTTGGCGCGTTGTGGGGTGCGCCTGATTTGAACTCACCCGCGATGTTCGCGTTCAAGATCTTTCGCAACTACGACGATGCCGGGGGGGAGTTTGGCGATACCAGCCTCGTGGCCGCGAGCTCGGACCAGGGGAGGGTTGCGATCTATGCCGCGTTGCGCAGCGCGGACCAAATGGTGACGATCATGGTGGTGAACAAGACGTTTGGGGATTTGAGGTCGGACGTTGTTCTCGCGCAACTGAAAATGGCGAAACGCGCCAAAGTCTTTCAATACAGCAGCGCCGATCTGAAACAGATTCGCTCGCTACCCGACGCGAGTGTGACGCAGGTGTCGAAAAAAGACGGGACGAGTGCTCTCAAGGGCCGGGTGTTCCCGGCGATGTCAATCACGCTGTTTGTGGCGCGGGCGAAGTGAGGGCGGCCGATCATCGGATGGATGGGTGAGCTTAAGTTGAAAGAGCAACCGCAGATCCTTCGACTCCCTGCCACTTCCCCTTCGACTACGCTCAGGGTCAGTGTCCGGTCGCTCAGGATGACAAGCTGTAATTAGGTTGTGAATACAAGAGAACAGGCTCCGCGGTTGCGGAGCCTGATTGTTCTTGCGCCGACTTGTCAAAATCGCGATGGCGCGAGGCGCCGGCTGCCCCACCGCAGGTGGTTACGCCATGGCTTCGCGGCCCATGGGTTCAAACTTCAACTGATTCGTCTTGCGGTCAACGTCGATCTTTACGTGAGCGCCGTGCAGGACTTCGCCGTCGAGGATCTTGATGGCCAGCGGGTCCTGCACCATGCGCTGCAGGGCGCGCTTGAGCGGACGCGCGCCGTAGGCTGTGTCGGAGCCCGCGGCGAGGATCAACTGCCGCGCCGGTTCGGTGAGCTCGATCGAGATGGCGCGGTCTTCGAGCAGCTTGCGCACCTCGTTCAGGCGCAGGTCGAGAATCTGGCTCAGTTGCGCGTTGCCCAGCGTTTTGTAGATCACGATATCGTCCACGCGGTTCAGGAACTCCGGCCTGAAGTGCTCGCGCAAGGTGCGCATCACGCTTTCGCGCGCCATTTCGAGATCATGCTCGGTCTTGAGCGCCTCGCCGGCAAGCATGGCCGCGCCCAGGTTCGAGGTCATGATGAGCACCGTGTTCTTAAAATCAACAGTCCGGCCCTTGGCGTCGGTCAATCGGCCGTCGTCCATCACCTGCAAGAGCACGTTGAAGACATCGGGGTGCGCTTTTTCGATCTCGTCGAAGAGGATGACCGCGTAGGGACGGCGATGGATGGCCTCGGTTAATTGGCCGCCCTCGTCGTAGCCCACGTAGCCCGGCGGCGCGCCGATGAGGCGGGCCACGGCGTGTTTTTCCATGTACTCGCTCATGTCGATGCGCACCATGGCCTGCTCGTCGTCGAAGAGGAACTCGGCGAGGGCGCGGGCGGTTTCGGTTTTGCCCACGCCCGTCGGTCCCAAAAATATAAATGACCCGATGGGGCGCTTGGGATCGCTAAGGCCGGCGCGGGAGCGGCGAATGGCGTTTGCGACCACGCTGAGCGCGGCATCCTGGCCGATCACGCGTTCACGCAGACGATCTTCCATGTGGACGAGCTTCTTCACCTCGCCCTCCAACATGCGACTGACGGGAATGCCCGTCCATTTTGAAACGATTTTGGCGATGTCCTCCTCGTCGACCTCCTCTTTCAACATGCGCGCAGCGCCGGACTGGCCCTCCTGCGCGGCGTTCAGCTTTTTGAGTTCGGCTTCGAGTTTGGGGAGTTCGCCGTACTGGATCTGCGCGGCGCGGTCGAGCTGGCCCTTGCGGGTCTGCTCTTCCATTTCAAAGCGCAGGGCCTCAAGCTTCTTTTTCAGCGCGCCAATGCGGTTGATGGCCTCGCGCTCTTTGGTCCAGCGCGCGCGCAACGCAGTGATCTGTTCGCGCAGGTTGCCGATCTCGTGTTCCACAGCCTTGAGCCGCTCCTTGCTGTTCGCGTCGGTCTCACGCTTCAATGCGGCGCGTTCGATTTCAAGCGAAGTGGCCTCGCGCTCCAACTGATCGATCTCGGTGGGTACGGAGCCTATCTGGATGGAGAGCGATGCGGCGGCTTCGTCGACGAGGTCGATGGCCTTGTCGGGCAGGAAGCGGTCGGAGATGTAGCGGTGCGAGAGCGTGGCCGCAGCCACAATCGCCGCGTCCTTAATGCGCACGTTGTGGTGCTGCTCGTAGCGGTCTTTGAGGCCGCGCAGGATGGCGATGGTGTCCTCGACGTTGGGCTCGCCGACGTAGACGATCTGGAAACGGCGCTCGAGGGCGGCGTCCTTCTCGATGTACTTGCGGTACTCGTTGAGCGTGGTGGCGCCGATGGCACGCAGTTCGCCGCGCGCCAGAGCCGGCTTGAGCATGTTCGAGGCGTCGATGGCGCCCTCGGCCGCGCCCGCGCCGACGATGGTATGCAGCTCGTCGATGAAGAGAACAACTTGCCCGTTCGATTCTTCGATTTCCTTGAGCATGGCCTTGAGCCGGTCTTCGAATTCGCCGCGATACTTTGCGCCGGCGAGCATGGAGCCGAGATCGAGCGCGATCACACGCTTGTCGCGCAGGCTCTCGGGCACGTCGCCGGAGACGATGCGGCGGGCGAGGCCCTCGACGATGGCGGTTTTGCCCACGCCGGGCTCGCCGATGAGCACGGGATTGTTTTTGGTGCGGCGGCTGAGGACCTGAATCACGCGGCGAATCTCCTCGTCGCGGCCGATGACGGGATCGAGCTTGCCGCGGCGCGCGAGATCCGTCAGGTCTTTGGCGTATTTTTCGAGGGCCTGGAACTTGGCTTCGGGATTCTGGTCGGTGACGCGCTGCGAGCCGCGCACGGCGGTGAGCGCCTTGAGAATGGTGTCGCGAGTTGCGCCGAGCGCGACCAGGGCGTCACGCGCAGGATCGCTCTTGAGGCCGGCCACGCCGAGAAGCAAATGTTCGGTCGAGACGTAGTCATCTTTGAAGTTCGTGGCTTCGCGAAAGGCCTGTTCGAGGGCCTTGTTCAGCGCCTGGCTCATGCCGGGCTGCGCGGCCGCGCCGGCCACTCTAGGCAGTTTTTCCTCGATGCCGTGCAGGTCGTTTTCGAGGCGCTCAACGGGCACACCGATCTTTTCGAGCACGGCGGGAATGACGCCCTCGCGATCTTCGACGAGCGCCAGCAGCAGGTGCACGGGTTGCAACTCGGGGTTGCCAAGCTCGGCGGCGCGCGATTGCGCCTGCTGGATCGCCTGTTGCGCTTTCACCGTGAATTTGTCAAAACGAATGGCCATGAAAACTCCAGTTGTCAGTTGTCAGTTGTCAGTGGTCAGTGGTCAGTGGTCAGTTCAGAACAAAGACAAATCATCTTTAGTCTTGATCCCCAGTTCTTTTCGTGCAGCTCGAAGTACCGCGTTTGTTTTTTCCGCAAATGCTCGTTGATTTGCGTTATCCCTCAAAGCTTCTGGCTCACCATTTATGATTTCCTCAAAAATCTTCCCGACTAATTGTTGAAACTCATCGAGACTGACTGTGAGATCATTGCAGGTGACGATCTCAGCGACGAACTTAGAACAGAAGAAACGTGAGAAGCACTCGTAAAACTGTGTGCTTTTCTCCTTTTGATCTTCCACACTTCCGAACTTGAAGGCTCCAGGTACATGGCTGAGTGCACCTCGAACCGAGCTGATATCGCGTATTACCTCGATAACTGAATCACGCCTCAACTTCCATTGCTCTTGTCGATCCCACACATTATCAGAAATCTGAGCTTTGATATCCTCTTGCGCCTTCGTGATTTGAGCAATGTCCTCTTTCGTCGCAAGGTTCTCACCCTTCTTGGCTGAGTAGGAGCCGAAAAATGGCTTGAGCACGTACACGATGAGGCCGCCGAGAAGAAGGAAGACGAAATTGTAAAGCAGATTTAAAGCATTCATTTCGGTTTCCGATCTGAGGAAGCGACGAAGATGCCACCACAAGAAGTATGCGCTTAAGAACTTGCGGCTGGTAGAAGGATACTTCTACCAGCCGCCAAAACTGACAACTGTCAACTGTCCACTGACAACTGTCTTCACGCCGCCAGCGGTTTGCCCACGTTGACCTTGATCTGCTTGGGCTGGGCTTCGGGCTTCTTCTTGAGCTCGATTTTCAGCACGCCGTTTTCGTATTTGGCGTCGATCGACTCGGTATCGACGGTCTGGGGGAGGGTGAAGGCGCGATAGAAGCTGCCGTAGCGGCGCTCGATGCGATGGAAGTTTTCTTCCTTCTCTTCCGCAGCGAACTTGCGCTCGCCCTTGACGGTGAGAGTGTGGTTTTCGACGCTCACGTCGAGGTCCTTCTCGGCGATGCCGGGGACTTCGAGCTTGAGGACGATTTTTTTCTCGTCCTCGTAAACGTCGACGGCGGGCACAAAGCTGGCCGTGGTCAATGCGCTTTCGGTCTCGTTGTTCAGGCTGCCGAACAGGGAGTTCAGCCGGTTCTGCATGGTAACAACTTCACGGAACGGGTCCCAACGGGTGATTGCCACAATTCGATTCCTCCTGGTGAATCCAAGATTTGTGGATGGGGCGGGAGCATGGGCTCACCGGCTCCCAATCCATCTGATGAAACTATAGCATAAATGTTTCAGATAATATGAGTGTAATACGCTAATAGTAGGCATTCGATATTATAGTCATTATTTGTCAATAAGTTACGTGAGTTCTCGTGGGTCGGCTGGAAGCCGCGCATTGCTGTAGGGTCCGGTGGAGGATAGCTATTGCGTTTCTCTGGACGAGGCAGTGTTTGGTGAATCGCCCGGGTGTTCTGCGCTGCGGAAATGCGTTCCCGCAGGGGCTAAAGCCCGTCCTCATTTTGCGACGGTTGCGGCACGAGTAAACTCGTGCCCTGTTACAAAACAGAACGCCATCGGACTCATTCACTGAGCATTGAAGCCGTGTCCTTTCAAAGCGGGTTTACGAGATGGGTTCCAGTCTCAGCGTGGCGCCACGATTGTGCGTTGCGCGGCAAGTCAGTCCCGCACTTTTCGCAGGTTGGCGTCGCTTCGCGACGTCGCGGGTTCGCGAGTTCGCCGGCATTTTCTTTCATGAGACCGGTTAGGTCTCTGGCCGTATGAATTCGTCCCTTGGCTTTCGTGGTGTCCCACCCTTTCGCCAGAAAAAAGGCGAAAGGATGGGGCACGGAATCGGTACGAAATCAAACAGTCATGGACCAAGGAGTGGCGGCTAGGAACGCCCGGCGACGCTCGAACCGCGAGCCCCGGCGGCACACTACAATGGAGACTCATGTCCGATCTTGGCGGCGCTCTGACAACCATCGACTGGCGTTTTGTGTGGCTCGTGGTGGCCGCATTTCTGGCCGGCGTGCTGAACGCGGTGGCGGGCGGTGGATCGTTTCTGTCGTTTCCGGCGTTCCTGGGCATGAAGATGCCTCCCGTGGAGGCCAATACCACGAATACCGTGGCCATCTGGCCGGGCCAGTTGACCTCGATCGCCGCCTACTGGCCGGATGTGCGGAGAAACCTGCGCGTCGCGCTGCCGATGGGGCTGGCCGGGCTGTTGGGCGGCACGGCCGGCGCGGTGGTGCTGCTGAACACGCCGCAGAAGACGTTCATGCGCATGGTGCCGTGGCTGCTGCTGTTTGCCGCGTCCACATTTGCGGTGAGCGGCCCGGTGACACGCGCCCTGGACCGTCTGAAGCTCAAACGCCAGGCCAGCGCCGGGAGCGGCGAGGTTCACGCGCCGCGCCGTCTGCCGCTTCTTGCCGCGACGGCGGTGTTGAGCGTTTACGTGGGCTACTTTGGCGCCGGATCGGGCTTTCTTTTTATCACGCTGCTCGCGCTTCTGGGCTACGAGGACATACACGTCATCAACGCGCTTAAAGTCGTGGCCAATCTGATGGCCAACGGGATTGCGTTCGTGATCTTTATCGTCGACGGTCAGGTGGTGTGGCGCTTGTGCCTTCCGGCGATGGCGGCGGCGGGGATCGGCGGCTACGCTTCGGCGAGCCTGGCGCGGCGGGTTCCGCAACCGGTGCTGCGCGGGCTGGTGGTGGCGATCGGGCTGGGGATGGCGGGGTGGTTCTTTTGGAGGAACTCGTAATGCCGGCTCAGTTTCCCGGTCCACGGGCCGTCTTCGACGCGATCGGCTCTTGTGCCGCCGTTTGCACCACGATTTCTTTTTTGCCGCAACTGATTCAAGTCTGGCGGCGCAAGTCGGCCGACGATATTTCGCTGGCGATGTTTCTCCTATTCAGCTTTGGAGTTTTCTGCTGGCTGGTCTATGGGATCGGAATCGGCTCGGTGCCGATTGTCGCGGCCAACGCGGTGACGCTTAGCCTGGCTTTGGCGATTCTTATGCTCAAGCTGCGCTATCGCCGCTCGAAGACGAAAAGGCCGGACAGAGATTGAAGACGTTCAGGGGCCTGACGTGTTATTGGCGCGTAAAGCCGCTCGCGGTGCAAGTGAGAGTCACAACGCTGCCCGAAGTGATTTGCACCTTTCCGGCATCGCCACCGCAGTTCAGGTTATCGGGGCCTCCGGTTACGGCCACCCAATATGTGCCTTGGCCTACCATGAAGGCAGAATTGGTCTGCCGGCTCGTGGGCTTCTGGTTGATGAAGATGTTCGCGCCCGTGTGAGGAGCCGATTGAATCACCAGTCTGCCTCCGTTGAATCCCGGGGCCTGCGACAGCACTGCTGACGGGTTCATGAAGGTCCAGCAAAGAAACAGTTCAATCGCCCGCTGCATGAGGCTCGCGCTCATTTCCATCCTCCACGTTGAGAGTCTGAAAGGCGAAATCGCCGAAAAGCATGACCGCCAGAAGAAAGCAGTAGAACTGGGCGTACCGTACCCACATTGCGGGCATGGCGAGATCGAACATCTGGTTCCTCAACATGTCGAGCAATGCAAGATAGACCATATAGCCAAACAGGAGCGAGAGCACGGCGCATCCGGCACTGGCGATTGCCAACCATTTGGCCGGCGTCCAACGGCTTGCATTGCGTCCGTGGAGCAAGAAGAACCCCAAGGCTCCAAGCAGCCCCGTGCAAAGCGTAGTGAGCAGATTGCTCTGACCGAGGAGGGCGTTGAGCTGGCTATTGTCCACGAAACTGCCGTCTGAGACCGCGGGTTCGAAGAAGTTTTGAGAGATCGCCCTCTGCACCTGCCATAGTGCCAAAATGAGAACGATCGCGCCGCCATAAAGCGCCATCCTGAAGATAAGCGATCGACTGGTTCTCGAAGACATGAGCGACCTCCGCTGTGCCATTCGATTGAGGAAGCCGGGGAAATGAGCGAACAAAAGCTGGAAACAAGGACCCTGGGAAGCAGCGAATATAAATATACTTCACGCCGGCCGTTGAGTGCGAGATTTTTTCTTCCTGTTCGGACCCGTAAAATGAAGCCATGAGCCACGAAGGGATTCGCTTCGCGTCGCGAGAAGAGCAGACGCGCCAGGACGAGGAGAACCGGCCGCTGGCGAAGATCGCTATCACGCCGGAGAAGGTGCGCGTGCTGATCACCGAGGGCAAGGGCCTGGAGATCGATTGGGTCGACGGCCACAAGAGCGCGTGGGGCTTTGCCTGGTTGCGCGAGGCCTGCCCGTGCGCGACCTGCGTGGAGGAGCGGAAGCAGGAGGGCCGCAAGCCGGGCCAGCCCAAGCCCAAGCCGGCCGCGCTCCTGCCCATGTACACACCGCCGCCGAAGCCCGCGAGCGTGCATCCCGTGGGCCGCTACGCCATCCAGTTCAACTGGGCCGATGGCCACTCCGGCGGAATTTATTCGTGGGAGTATCTACGCCGCGTTTGCCAGTGCCGGGAGTGCAGCTTCAGCCGCGATGAGACCACGGGCACGCCGAATTAGAGCGCTTTCGAAAACAGTGTGCGGAGAGCGCATAGGCCGGAGGAGCATCCCTCGGGGGCTAAAGCCCTCCCTCCTTTTGCGGCGGTTACGGCACGAGTGAACTCGTGCCCTTTCGCGTTTCGTCCTGCTTACAGAGTTTTTCAGCAGGCTGTGAGGCCGTGCCCTTTCGCGGATCCGATGGGAATCAGAAACACGAGTTCAACAAAGCGAACGATTTGGCAGGTTGGCGGGTTGGCGCCGCGTTCGCGGCGTTGGCAAGTTGGCATCAGCCAGCCCGTTTCATGCATCGCGGGCCGGCAACGCTCGCGGGAGATCAAGCCATTTTCTAGTCATCATGGAGTGACCGGTTCGGCTGCGCTGACCGTGGGTTAGGCTGTGATTCAGGAAGAAGCACAGCTCAGAGCCACAAGCGGAGAGGAACCGGTCATGAAGGAAAAGGTACGATTTTTG
>Ga0224557_1002574_pt1 | contig 15219 bp, 9 predicted proteins | sample 714S31014metaG_FD_180677 | JGI IMG/M metagenome (GOLD analysis project Ga0224557, IMG submission 180677) | Peat soil microbial communities from Stordalen Mire, Sweden - 717 S3 10-14 | ecosystem: Environmental > Terrestrial > Soil > Wetlands > Peat | place: Sweden: Norrbotten County, Stordalen...
AAGGTGGCCAACTGTTTCACCTTGTTCACGCCGGATTCGACGAACCAGCATCGAATCAAAGGACTCCGGGGTCGTCACCAACACCTCGCAACCTGAGCCAGCGCCTGCGAAGTCACTCGTCTGCGCTGCGCACCGCCAGCCAAGTTTGCCCAAAGGATCTTCGAGTCGAGCCACTAGGTCAGCAACTAATGCCCTGGTGGGCGAGACTGCCAAGACGCGAGGACCAAAGCATTGCACCGTCGGTAGTTGTTTGAGCCGCCAGATGAGCGGCGCGATCACGGCCTCAGTCTTGCCAGCGGCCGTGGCTGCGCAGACAAGCACGTTACGCCCCTCAGCAATGCGTGGGATCGCTGCCCGTTGAATATCAAACAGGGATGGGAAATTGAAGAAGGCGTGACCAACATCACCCAGCGCTTCGCGGAGTCGGCGGTCCAGTCGCGAGTAATCCTCCAGCTCAAGTGGTTTGTCAGGCGTGGGCGACATCAAGTTTTTCCAAGAGCAAGCGGATGAACTTGCGCGGGTTGCGCCCCTCGGCGTGCTCTGAAATTAAGCTGAGACACTCGGCCGCTGTCTCATCCATCTTTGCAGCGTTGCCATCCGGGAGTTGATAAGCAGCGCGATAGAGACTGTTGATGCGACAGCCCAGTTCACTCATTTCAGGTTTCGTAAGCTCGGTCAGTCGGACGGTGCGGAGATGAGAACCGAGAGTGCTTTCGAGCTCCGCAACTGGATCCGGTTCGCTCGCACCAGGGGTGATTGCCAGGGCAACCACCAGTCGAGCAAAGCCGCCTGTGTCAGGAGACGCTTCTGCGATGGCCCGAAATGCCTGGAACAGTTCCGTTCGTTGTTCCTTCTCGTTCTGAGTGCGTCCCCCTTGGGCATAATCCACATCCGCCTCATCAAGCAAAACCACAAGACCATTTCGCGCACCAAGGACGGTGCAGGCACTTGCCCACTCCCGGATAATGGTGCTGCAGCGGCGCGGGCGATCTTCTCGTCGCAGCGCGCGTAACGATGGAGCTTTAATGCCGAGTTCTCTATTGAGATCCGCACTGCTCGCGTCCAGTGAGAGATAGTCCTCTATGCGCTCCCACTTGTCCGGATCATCGACCAATTCCCGATTCATGTCTTTCAGCAGTCGGTGCAGAGTTTCACCACCCGTAATGTCTAAGCCGATGCCGACTCTCTGTGCCAATCTTTCAGGCAATCCTTCGTCGGGTCTTTCTCCTGGAAATACGATTGCATGTGCTAACCCCGACAATAGGGACATCGGCTGGCACAGCGAGATACCTACCCCGTCCAAGACGACTGTTCCGACAGCCATAATCCGTGCAAGCGCAAGATGCTTCAAGTGAGCGAGCGCATGGCTCTTTCCCATTCCATATGGGCTCTCTAATAAGAGGAAGGAAAGCTGGCCTGTCGCGGCGCGGTCAAGAGCCCATCGGCATGCTTTGTCCACCTCTACCATGCCTACACTCAAATCTTTAACGCTTTGGGAAGTGGATTGCCCTAGACGAAGAGCAAGTAGTGTCTGGCGAGCTGTTTGCCACGAGGGAATGAGCGCAGGCGTGCTCGTCCGTGGAGGTTCGGCTCCATATTTGTCATCCAATGACATTGGTTTGCCTGTCCGCCGATCAACCAATTCGTCGAGGTATTCGGGGCGGTGCAACAATCCCAGGTCAGGATAATCTACAAGCACTTTAACCCGACCGAGTGTGTGCGCCCGATCTCGGATAACGCAGTCTCCTTTGCGTGGATGGCGTGCAAGTATTTCCATCAGCCTATGTCATTTTGGGTTGCGGCCTGATCGTTGCGGCGAAAACCTTCGTAAACACCTTGAATCAAGTCAACCAAGCCAGACTCAGTATAGTCGCGTTGACCAGTGCGCCCTTGCTCTTCTAATAAACCGCACCACGCTTTCACGAACAGGCGGCGCGCGTTGACCTCAAGCATCCGCCGCGCAGTCACGTCGGCGAGGAGCTTGAGATTCCGGGCTTGCTGGTTTCGGTCGAACTTCCACCCGTGAATTTGAATTCCTAATTCGATCAGTTTTTCGCCGATGGCCTGAAGCATTTCATTTTGGTTACCGATCTCGCTCAAATCCAATTGGGGCGAGTTGTCGTCTCCACGGTGAAAAGGAATGATGACCTGAAAGCGTGTAGCCAAAGCCTGGTAGCGGCGGATTTGCTCCGCAATATCCGGCACTGCCGCAAACACTCCGAAGAGTGGAATTCGATCCATCCGACCGTCAGGAGCATCAAGCATGACTCTCATGGACGTCAAAATGCGTTCGAGTGCAGGACCACGCGCGTTGAGAAGCGTGTCCATTTCATCGAACAAGACAGTGAGGCCGTTCACACCAGCTTGCGGGACGAATTTTACCAGTGAATAAAAAAGTGTTCGTCCATGTTCAGATCGGTCTCCGGCACGAACAGCTTGAAGGTGCAATGCCTGTCGCTCCGCTGGCTTCAGTGTGTCCGGTTGTCCTTGAAGCCAGCGCAGCGCCGCATCACCGATTTCAGGGTTGGAGTGCGGATCCCGAAGGTGGTTGAGCAACGCGCCCACCACGCGGGCGAATGCACTGTGCGGCCAGTCCTCGTCCTCTAATGCCGTAATCATCTCGTCGAGAGCGAATTCTGGTTCGGGTGCCTTTCTAGCGCGCTGACGCATCTGATCCAGCGCTGCTTGGACAAGCGGTTTAATTCCGCGCCGATTTGAGCCGGGCAATTGGGTGGCCTTGGCAATGTGTTCGTAAAGACCAAACCAATCGCCGAGTGAGACGTTAGCTTTGCACTGGAGATAACACGTTGCCCAATTCTCGGCCGTCGCACGAGCGCAGACGGTCAGTAGAAAATGCGTTTTGCCGCCGCCGTAAGGTGCCACAGCGAGCTTAAAATGCGCATTGCGACGACAGTAATCGCGCAGATACACCTTCGTGAGACGGTCAAGCCAGACGTCAAGGCCTACCGACCAGGCAGGCAGCACACGAGCAGCGATTTCAGACGCGGGTGGTGTACCGTGAGCGGCAAGGTTCACCCAAGCGTCGCGCAGGTCTTCAATCGGAATGTCTTTGGTTTCGTACATAGACCTTTCAGTTGGTACGGAGAATATCCGACGCTATCAGTTTGATGAATTTGCGAACCGCAGCCTGAGTCAGGTCTTGGCTCATCTTCTCGGCAAGTGCCGGTAGTTGTGCTCGAACCGCATCAAGCCGTTTCTTAGGGATGCTAGCTTCGCTTGCGAAAGTGACCAGTTTCTCGCCGAGTTCTTCGTAGAAATCAGGAATGTCCGGCGCTGGTATAGTGAGTTCATCGAGCCAACACCAGATTGCGCGAGGATTGCGTTGAGATAACTTGGTGAAGCTGATTTGTTCGCACCGCTCGATGCGCTGTGACAGGGCGGGATACTCCCGTCTGGCAATTTCGACCAAATCGCGAGTGGTGGCGTAAACTACCGAGCATGACGGAGTACCGCCGGTAGCGAGGTGGTCAACCAAGTTGCGCAGATTTGCGAGATGTTGTTGGCGTTCCCGGCGATTGCCAGAAGTTGAGCGAATACTAATGTCAGCACCCGTCTCGTCAAAGAGAACGACCAATCCCTTGAATCCAAGTTGCCGGGGAAGGGCGAGAAGCGAACGGAGCCATACTGCTGCATTTCGCTTTCCGATGCGGCCCAGTGGACGGTGCAGTGACACACCCATCTTCCGCGCTGTGTCGAACAGTCCCGAAAACGTGACGTGTCGGCTGGGGTCATGTTCCAGTAAGGCCCGGAGATCTGCCGTGACTTGATCGCGAAGTTGCCCCGCTTGTGCACGCATTCCGTATGCAATAACAAGGTTGCGAAACCTTGGATTGCCCCGTGAAGCGTGCTGGAACGCTTGAAGTTGTTCTGGTGAAAGTTGACGAAGCAACCAGGCCAGGCCCGTGCCTGTGCCATTGTTCGATGCCGTAGACGCGCTGATTGATGCGGCTACAGCCCGGTACGTTTCCTGAAGTGAGGCGAACGGCTTATGCTGCATGCCGCACTCGACGCGGCTTGTCACAAACCCCTCGCGCTGGGCAGTGATTTCCAGCGTTTGGAGGAAATGCGTCTTGCCACGTCCGTTCGGCCCCTCAATGAAACGCAACTCTGCTCCGCCAGCGGCGACAAATGGTAGCACCTCATCTTTCCAGCGGGAGAGAAAAGCATTCAGCCCCGTCGAAAGATTCGCCGCGACTTCTGGGTCATCGAGCGTGCCGTATTGGGCGAGGCGATGCAGTATGTCCTGAAACCTTTGGTTGTCAGTTACGCTCAGCATACGGGTCTTGGTGTCAGGCCGGTTTGACGGCGAGCCGGGCAGCGGCCGTCTCGCTTCCCATCGGGTTTTCAAGATTCGGGATGTGGATCGTCTCCTTGCTTTCCCGCATTGAAGGGGTCTGGGTAGCGAGACGTTCCTCTCCAACAGCAACGCCGCCACGAATAAACCTCGCGAGGTCGAACACGAACTGGTGCAAAGGATATGGCTCAATGCTTCTGGGGTCTGGGTTCTTGCGAAACCGGTCCGAACTCCGGGCGCGCTCGAAAAGGATTTCACGATGCAACTCCCGGATCGGAACAAACCCGTCGCTGAATGTTCCTGAGCGCAGACAACTGACATGAGCGGCCTTTAACATCCTGAAGAACTCATCGCGGAGGAATGGATTCTTTTCGAGGATTGCCCGGAGGTGGCGAATACGCGCGAATAGTTTATCCCCATCCACCTCCTTTAATCGCTCTACAGTGGCACCGCCAAGGCTGATGTCTGCGACTGAGCCTTCATATTCGATGCGAAAGATGTCGAGGCGGTCAGCCTGCGCGCCCATCGAGGCTGGAACATTTGCTGTCACCGCTGCATGGTGAAGCTTCTCACGACGAGCTTGAAGATTTGCATCCTGCTGCTCGCGAACCGCTTTAGCTTCGGTTTCGATTGTCGCTTTTAGCGCAGCCCAATCAAACTGCCCTGCCAGTTTGTAGGCTTCTTCGATCTGCTTGCCGAAGTCTGGCTTTCCTAGCGCTCGGGACTTGACGGCGGCCCCAAGAGATTTGCCGAGCTTCTGCAGGATGGCGACGCTTGCCTCCAGGCCCATGCCTTTCACCTCTGTTGCATTTTTTGCGACGGCTTTGTCGTCTGCCATAGTGTTGACTTGGTTTTTCCCGAGATTTGTTTTGCTAAGAATAGCAAAAAAGTGACGGTTTTGGAAAGAACGACTATTTCTCTGTCTTACCTACTCATCCACGGTCACAATATCACAACTTGTAGTTTTCAGATCTCAGTCGACCCATCCTTTTGGACTGGCTGTTGGTTGCCGCGAAGAACATGCGTCGAGCGAGGCAGCATCTACCGTCGCAACTCCTATCAGAAATCGTGTGTCATTCTTCGGCCGCTTTGGTACTCTCTGCACACGCGATGATCGAGAACAAGAAGAAGCCTACGGAACTCGACCAACCTGAGAAGGGTGACTCTCCATTGGAAGAGGGCATGATGCCCGACTTCATCACCGGACAGCCGGTGAAGGAGACAGAAAAGGAGCGTGTTCGGCAGGAAGTCGCCCGTCAACTCATCTTTGAATACCAGATCGCACCAGAGGCGATGAAGGCCGACTTCCCGGTGAAGGTCGAAGGCAAGCGCAAGCGCGTGGACATCGCCATCTTTGAAGCCACTAAGCAACACATTCCAGAGAACCTCCAGCGCGCTGTTATCTGCCGACCGCTTCCTAACGTCGGAAGGAAATCTGTAATCAAGATCCGCGATTACGCGCAAGCGGAGAAGGATCTCGATGAACTGAAGGGCATCATGATCGCCGCCGAGAGCTGCGAATGGGGGCTTTGGACCAACGGCTTGGAGCGCTTTTTCTTGCACAAAGAAAAGCGCCGTTTCGAGGTTCGTTTTGCACCATACGGTGACTGGCCGATGGCCGATGGCACCATGAGCACGCCGGACATGCACGCGGAGACCTACGTGCGCCCAGGTGACGAGAATGCCCTCCGCCGCGCGTTCCAACGCTGTCATAATTTCATCCATGGCAACGAAGGCATGCCGAAGGACGCCGCCTTCTGGCAGTTTCTCTACCTAATCTTCGCCAAGATGTATGACGAGCGAGCAAATCGCGGCAAGGATAGAAAGTTCTTCGCTTACGCAACGGAACCGTTCAGCGAGGAAGGTCGGATGAAGATCCGCGCTCGCATCGGTGATCTCTTTAACGCGATGAAGAAGCACTACAGCGTCTTTCGCGATACCGACGAGATCACACTCTCTGACCGTGCGTTGGCGTACATAGTCATGGAGCTGGCCCGCTACAACTTCACGCGTTCGGACGTGGATGCGAAAGGCGCGGCCTATCAGGAAATCGTGGGCGCAAACCTCCGTGGTGACCGTGGCCAATACTTTACCCCGCGGCGCGCTGTAAATCTCGTGGTGCGGATTCTTGACCCTAAGAGCAATGAGAAAGTTTTTGATCCTGCGTGCGGCACTGGGGGGTTTCTCGTGGCCACTCTGGCGCGCCAACTCCGCCTCTTCCGAGAAGAATACAAGCGCGATCTTGGGGATAAGACCCAAGACAGTATCCTCGACCGGCTTCGCGATTACGCGGAGAAGAGACTTTTCGGTGCTGATTTCGATCCATTTCTTGTTCGTGCAAGCACCATGAACATCCTGATGGCAGCGAATACCGAAGGCCACATCTTCCATATGGACTCACTGGCGTTTCCACGCAGCCACCTGCCGGGAAACGATCCAGCCAAGAGATTAATGCCTTTCGGTTCCGTTGACGTGCTGATGACCAATCCGCCTTTCGGTTCGGAGATCCCCATCACTGAGAAGGCGATTCTGGACGATCACCAGCTCGCACACCGTTGGTCGCGCTCAGATGAAGGTCAATGGATGGAGCAGACCAACAGCCAGAACGCCGTCTCTCCTGAGATCCTCTTCATTGAACAGTCAGTCCGCTGGCTGCGGCCTGGTGGACGCATGGGTATTGTTTTACCGAATGGGATTCTTGGAAACCCCGGGGACGAATACATCCGCCGTTGGATTCTACGGCACTGCTGGTTGATGGCCTGTGTGGAGGTGCCTGTCGAGGCGTTCATCGTGGAAGCCAATGTCGGCATCCTCACCAGCCTGGTATTCCTCAAGAAAAAGACCGAAGCTGAGATGGATGCGGAAGCGCAAGGCCACGCGAAGGAGTATTCGATCTTCATGGCAGTTGCAGAAAAGGCTGGAGTGGATCGACGTGGTAACCGGCTTAACAAGCGTAATCCGGACGGCACGGAGAAGCTGATCACCCGCGTCTACGAAGAGAAGGTAAAAACCAACGGCAACTACGAGGTTCGTCAACGCAAGATCATCGAGCCTGAGATTGACGACGACTTCCCGGCCATTGGTGACGCTTACGAGGAGTTCCGCAAGAAACACAGGGAGCCTGGTGCATGATCACCCATATAGAAGCGTATCGTTACCGCTGTTTTGAGCGGCTCACGCTCGAACTTGACCGGTATCAAGTTCTCGTGGGAATGAATGGATCGGGCAAGTCCACCCTGATTGATATTCCAGTTCTGCTAGGGGAAATGCTGGATCAACGCAGCATTCACACCCCGCTGTTCAATCCGCGCGGTCGGTTGCCCGTGCGCGCCGAGACCCCAAAGGATGTATTGTTCGGTCGCACTGGCGATACATGCTGGGTCGCCATTGAAGCGAAAATGCCGGAAGCCTTAGCAGAAAAGATCGAACGAGCGACTTTCCCCCGTCTCAGCCAGCGTGAGCAGACTTTGCGGCAGAAGGAGCCGGGGCGCGGCCTCGCCAATGTGCGCTATGAAATCGCCCTCCGTCTTCGGGAGGATGCACTGGAAGTTTCGCATGAAGGGTTCTTTATCTACCCGGCTGACCGTGGACTGATTGAAGCACCACCGGGTTTGTGGGTGGACAGTGTTCCGGAAGATGACCCTCTCATCAGGAGCGTGCTCCGTCGAACGCCCGACGGTGTCACCATCATTTTCCCGGAAGTTCCTCCTAAAGGGAGCCACGAGCTGACTCGCGCCAATGTTCCTCCTCACGTGCCAGCGCTCGCTGGCGTGCTGCTGGACATTTCACAGTTTGCCGCGTGTGAGTGGTTTCGTGGCCTTCTCGCGCAAGGCACACTCCCGATCACCTTGGACATTGCGGCGATGCGAAAGGCCCAGCGACCACCGGGCCACAACTACAAGTTCAGCGCGAATGGTACGACTTTGCCTTGGTCGCTTCTTGAACTGGAGAAAGACGAAAAGCGCTACTCCGAATGGGTAATGCATGTTCAAGGGGCGTTGCCGTATTTCAAAGCAGCCCATGGTTTGATACGGCCCGACGACAAGCACGCCTATCTGGAGGTCGAGTACCAGACCGGCATCAAGGTCAAGTCGGTCGGCCTTTCCGACGGAACTTGGACTGTGCTCGCGCTATCCATTTTGCCCTTTCTCAGCAATGTCGCTCCATTCGTCAGCGTGGAGGAGCCCGAAAACGGCATCCATCCAAAGGCAATCGAAACCATATTGGAGTCTTTGCAGGCTAGCGCCAACTCGCAAGTCTGGGTGACCACCCACTCTCCGATTGTCGTGGCTGTCACGGAGTTGAACGACTTGCTTTGCATGCGCCAGACCGACGCAGGCGGCGTGGAGATCATCCGTGGCTCTGAGCATCCCAAACTAAAAGAATGGAAGGGGATGCCGGAACTGGCGAATCTATTCAGTGCTGGAGTCTTGTAATGGGTGATGCGGTTTTCCATATTGCGGACAAATCGATGGAAGCTGGGCTTCGGGCTTTCTTCCAGCGGCCCGATTGGCACGCCCTTTTGGGATGCGCGCGGTTTCAGATCGATCCCGTGTCTACCGACGACATCTTTCGCGTCCCCAGATACAAAGATGGTGGTGTTTGGAAATATGCCGCAACAAATCTCGCGAACCATCTTGGTCGGTACGACCGGGCAATTGTGATCCTCGACGAGCATTTTGATCCGTACCCGGGAGCAGCGAAAATCCGCGCCGACATCGAGCAGAACATGTGCGACGCGCACTGGCCGGCTGATAATTTCTCCGTCATCGTCATTCAACCGATGCTGGAGGCGTGGCTATGGGCGGACGATGCTTCCACGGCGGCCGCATTCGGCGTGGCTGACTTCCCCGCGCTCCGAGCACAGTTGGTTGACGAGGGATACTGGACCGGAGGCGAACCCAAACCGCACGACATGAAAGGCGCAAGAGACCGCGCGGTGACGATTGGCGGACGCATCACGAGCAATGTCCTGTTCCAAACTGTGTTCGGCCAACTCACAGGGGGTGCGCTCGATCACTGCGTCGAACCGGGATTTGCACGGTTGCGTCAAGCCTTGAGGACTTGGTTTCCGCCGGGAGGAGGTAACTCGTGAAAACGGCAGTCATCCGTAGCTCGTGGATACCGGGGTACGGCTACCGGCTGGACTGCCAACCCTATCTTGGCGGTGCGCTCGAAACCAAAGTCCTCCTCGAAAAACTTCCGTTCCGCAAAGATGAACTGTGCCAAGTTACAAGCGCGATTTATCACGCCGGTCGCCAAGCGCGCCGATGGGTTGACTTGCCAGAATATGGCGTTCCGTTCATAAGCAGCAGCGATTTACAGAAGGCGGACTTCAGCGACATGCCGTTCATGTCAAAGCGTCAGATCGCGGAGAATCCGCTCTTTATTATCAAGAAGGGATGGTCACTGATCACCCGAACCGGGACAATTGGGAAAATGGCTTATTCCCGGCCCGACATGGATGGGATGGCCTGTTCGGAGCACGTGCTCCGTGTCGTTCCCGACACCGGCAAGATTCCGTCCGGTTATCTTTATGCCTTCCTCAGCAGCAAGTTTGGGGTGCCATTAGTGGTTTCAGGTACTTATGGTTCGATGATTCAGAGTATCGAACCCGAACACGTAATCGGGATTCCAGTCCCGCGTTTAGGAGACGCCGTTGAGCATCAGATTCACATTCTGATTGAACAAGCGGCTGAACTGCGCGGCAACGCAACCGCTCAGATTCAAGCCGCCAGGCGGAAGTTACTCTCTGAATGCGGCAATCCGCCGAAGCTTGGATCTCGTCTTGCGGGCGAAGTTGTGTCTCGCACCACATCGGCTGAGATAGGGATGACAAACCGATTTGACCCTTGGTATTTTAATGCCAAAGCAGTAGCGGTAGACCGATGGGTTCGCCATCATTCTTGGGGATTTCGGGAACTATCTGAAGTGGCAAACTCATTCAATACGTCTCCCTTTAAGCGTGTCTATGTGGAAGATGCAGTGCATGGGATCGGTTTTTTCGGCAGTGGTGACATCTTTAAGCTCGACCGCGAACCGCAATCCTACATTTCGCGAACGAGCACGAAGAACATACACGAATACATCCTGTCAAGAGGAACGGTTCTTCTGGCTTCGTCCGGTTCTCTTGGCGGAGTCATCGGGCGGGCGCAGTTTGTTGATTCGGCCTTGGCAGGTAAAGCAGCCTCAAATCATGTAATGCGAATTGTATCAACAAGTGATGAGTTTCCACCTGGCTTTCTTTTCGCCTACCTGGCAACACAGGAGATCGGCTACCCGCTGATTCTTCGAAACGCAACTGGTGATGCCATTCCAGAGGTATGGCCGGTAAGCATCTCTCGACTTCCGATTCTCCGCGCACCTCGACATCTTGTTAAAGAAATTGATGCAATGATCAAACAGGCCTTCGAGCTGCGAGTGGTTGCGTCAAATAGAGAAAGAGCCGCGCACCGTAAGCTGGAAAATGCATTGGAGGAAACCGTCTAATTCATGGCGCAAGTCATTCCCATAGGCCAGCCAGCGAACGAACGCGAAAGGGAGGCGATTGCGTATCTGCGCGATCGTCTGCCGGGAGATTATCGCGTGCTGCCGAGCTTCGAGTTGCGCAGTGAGAACGGACAGTGGTTCGAAATTGATGTAGCGATTGTCGCTCCACATGCGATCTACCTCGTGGACATCAAGTCCACCTACGGAGAAATCCATGTAGCAGGCGGTAAATGGCATCCAGAAGGCCGCACACCGTTCGCCTCGCCGCTTGCCAAGTTGCGCCATCACACGCGTCTATTGCACGGCCTGCTCTCCGCGGCTGCTCATGGGCCGCACGCCGCTCTGCGCCATGTCTGGGTCGAAGCAACCGTGCTCCTCACCACGCCAGATGCTGTCCTCCGCGACCCTGAAGGCCGTGACCGCGATCATGTGGTGAAATTGGATGGCTGTGAACGCTTCTTCACTGACGCCAAATTGCTGCCGGAACGCACTCCACCGCCTTCGCTAACCGCGCCGCATATCGGACACATTCTTTCGACAATCACCGGCAAAGCTCGTGCGCAGCAGGGGCTGCCACTCTTGGGCCGTTCCTGGCAGTGCGAGGAGCGATTGACCGCGAATGATTTCTACACGGAATACCGCGCCCGCAATGCCTACGCCACCAGCCCGGAGCGAGTAATCGTTCGCGTCTATCGTGCTGACCCATATCTACCCGCCGACGAGCGGGCGGCACAGCGCGAGCGCATCGCGAATGCATACACGGCACTCTCGCGCTTGCCGCCGCATTCCGCAATACCAGCGGCACGCGATTTCTTTGCGACCGAGCGGGACGACGCCTATGTGCTTGTGTTGAACGATGCGCCCGGCAGTTCATTGCGGGTGCATCTGACCAAGCCGGGTTTGCAACTCACGATGGATCAAAAGCTGCGAGTTGTGCGCGACCTGCTTTCGGCGCTGGCGCATTGTCATGCTCAGGGAGTGCTACACCGGGCCATTTCACCTGCAACATTGGTTGTAGGTTTGGACGGCCAAACGAGGTTGACTGATTTTGATTTCGCCCGGCCAGGTCCGCCGCGCGATCGTACGGTGGCGCACGAGTTGCCAGAAGTTGTTGAGCCGGCCTACTTGGCGCCGGAGTTGAAGGATGACCCACTCAAGAGCAGTGCGGCTTCGGATGTTTATGCAGCCGGAGCAACGATTTACGAGTTGTTTACCGGTAAGCCGACGTTCGACAACCTCGACAAGGCACTCGCAGCGACACAGATCTTTCCGGAAAAAGCCTCGGCGCTAGTTCCCGGGTTGCCAATGGGTTTCGATGATTGGTTGGAGAAACTCTGCCGTTTTGGCCCAGCGGAACGTATCGCCGCAGTGGACGCGCTGGTGGGTTTTGACGCATTGTTTGCACCACCGCCGCCAGAGGCGTCCACATCCGAATCGGCATCGACGCCCGCAGTGGCTTTGGACTACACAAATCTTCAACCTGGAACATTGCTGAAGAACAAGTATCAGGTGGAAGGCCCCCTAGGCAAAGGCGGCTTCGGACGGGTTTACAAGGTGATTGATACGTTCGGTGACGTGACGCGGGCCTTAAAGATCATCACCATTGATCTGAGTTCGACTGCCGAGCGGATGAAGCAAGAATACAGAACGTTGGCGAATCTTCCAGAGCATGTTGGCGTGGTGCGGGTATATGACGGAGATTTCCTCGAAGGCGACCGCGTGCCGTTCTTGGTAATGGAATTCGTGGAAGGTGCGAGTATAGCCGACCTGATTGCCGATAAGAAACTTTCCGTGGCCGAGGCTCATCAAATGGGAATTGGCGTGGCCGAGGGGCTCGCGCATCTACATCGACACCATGTCACCCATGGGGATATCAAGCCTGCTAACCTGATGTGGACCAGCAGGGCAGTGAAAATCGTTGACTTTAATGTTGCTATTCGTGCTGGTGACTACTTCGCTCGTGGCGGCGGCACTCGACGCTACCTCCCGCCCGATTTTGACATGGAAGTTCCGCAGGCTGACGCCGGCCGTATGGACCGGGATATTTACGCGTTGGGCGTGACACTCTACGAAGCCGTGACAGGGGAGTATCCATGGCAGGAGGAGAAAATACCCCCGAAGGATAAGCCCGCCCGCAATCCGTGTGAGCTATCCGGACTCGAAGACCTCACTCCGGGATTTGTCGCCGTGCTGCTCAAAGCAGTCGCGCCGCGCCGGGCGGATCGGTTTTCTAGCGCCGCCGATTTGTTGCAAGCACTTCGAGCCATCACAGTGTTGCATCAGCCAAATCCGGCGAAGGATCAGCAGATTACCACGCAGAGTTTACGGGCACTTGCCCCAGCGGGCGCATCTAAGCCGAACTTCAATCCATTCGTTTCATATTTGCTCACCCTCTACAGCCAGAGCCGTCGAACCAACGCGGGAACGCGGGGATTGGATGCAATGGGCCGCTTGATTTACGTCCAGACGGCGCTCGACCGCGCGCTTCAGCCAGCCACCCTCAGCGGTCAGTTTCGCTTGGTCCTCATCAGTGGCAATGCGGGCGATGGAAAAACGGCATTCATTCAACAAGTCGAAGATGAGGCGCGCAAGCGGAACGCCTCCGTGACCGCTTATGGCACTGGGAATGGAACACGGTTCGAGTTGAACGGTCGGCACTTCCAGACAAATTACGATGGAAGTCAGGACGAGGGCGATAAAATAAACGACGATGTGTTGCGCCAGTTTTTCGCGCCGTTCGTAGGCGCGGATTCCTCAACGTGGCCAGACGACACAACGCGACTGATCGCCATAAATGAAGGTCGGCTGATAGATTTTCTTGAACAGTTCGGAGCAGAATTTCCTCTTCTGAAACAAATTGTTCAGCGCGGCCTTCGCACTGGAGCGCCTGAAGACGGCATCGCCATAGTGAACCTTAATTTACGCAGCGTGGTGGCAACATCAGGTGGAATTCCGTCCATTCTGGAACGGCTGGTGCAACGTTTTGTCGAACCGAAGTTTTGGGCACCTTGCCGGAACTGTGATCTGCGGGACAAATGCTACGTTTACCACAACGCTCAGACGTTTGCGAATTCCACGGCTGGTCCCCAAGTGTTGGAACGGTTGACACTACTTTATCGGTTGGTCACGTTGCGGGCTAAACTTCATATCACATTGCGTGACTTGCGCTCGGCGCTCGCGTTCACGATAGCTGGCACACGGGACTGCGACGAAATCCACGCCCTCTACGAGCTTGGCGAACGGGAAGAAATCGCTCATGGGTTTTACTTCAATAGTTGGGCCGGAGATGGGACGGTCCAACACGACCGCCTATTGCGTTTGTTGCGCGAAGTGGACGTTGGTCAAACCAGTGACCCAAAGCTAGACCGGTTGTTCGACTTTCACTCCCCCGACCCCGCACCCTTACTAATGGATTTTTCGCCACGTGGCCGTTACGACCGCGAGTTGTTGCTGACCGCGTTCCAATCGCTCCCCACGGATATTTCCAGTCACCAGAACGGACCGCGCTTCCGTCGGCACCGGGAATACGTATCCATGTTACGTCGCCAACACTTTTTCGAGGCGCGTGACGACTCTTGGCGCAATCTCATCCCCTATGGCGCGGCGAAGAAGATGCTCGGCTTACTGAATGATCGATTGGAACCACGCAAAGCGGCGTTAGAAATCATCCGCGCCATCAATCGCGGAGAAGGCATTTTTGATAATCGACGGTTACGGGGCAAACTGGCATTGCAGGTGCGACACGTTGAATCGGCGACGGTGCGCAGTTACCGCGTGTTTCCGGCAGAGCAGTTTGAATTGGTGCCGCAAGAGCCAGCACAAGCCTCACCCTATCTAGAGCACGCGCCAAACGCGCTATTGCTGCGATTCAGCGACGGGACAGATTTGCAGGCGGAGTTGGTCATCAACCTCGACGTTTTCGAGATGTTGGATCGCTTGAACCAAGGTTATCGCCCGACTGTTGATGAGTTGCAGGGCTATTATTTAAGCTTGGTCGTCTTCAAGAACATACTTGGTTCGGCTCCATACCAAGAAGTGCTGCTGACACCGAGTGGCCATGAATTTTATTCCGTAACCCGTAACCCGGAAGGTCAACTGGCCATGCGCCTTACCGAAGAATCGACGCCTTATGCCACTTAGAAGCAGAGACAAACATTTTCGACTGCCGAAAATTAGCTTGCTTGACTTCAAGTCGATAGAGATGGATCGTGTCCTGACGGGACTGTTCGCACGAATTCACCACAAGGGGGAAGACAGCCGCCTCTACAAGAAAGACACCACCATTGAGACTTTCGAGGAACACTTCCTCAAGCATCCAGAGCGGTTCAAGGATTTTAGCAAGTATCCAGGCATTACCCGCGGTTGGCTGGAAACCCATCTACTGGATCTAGTGAATCGCGGTAAGGCAGGCAAGG
>Ga0224557_1002575_pt1 | contig 15218 bp, 10 predicted proteins | sample 714S31014metaG_FD_180677 | JGI IMG/M metagenome (GOLD analysis project Ga0224557, IMG submission 180677) | Peat soil microbial communities from Stordalen Mire, Sweden - 717 S3 10-14 | ecosystem: Environmental > Terrestrial > Soil > Wetlands > Peat | place: Sweden: Norrbotten County, Stordalen...
GTTGGTCGAAATGTTCGACCAGTTCGGGGAACCCAGGCTTGACGTGGACTGGACGACATATTTTGTTCCCGCACCGCCCCGGAAGCCCAGCGTCACGGTGCCGTCACCGTTGTTGACGATGGAGACAGCCGTTGGCGCCACGGTATTATTGGGCGACACGACCAGATTGAGCGCCCCGCTGCCGCTGATTTGCAGTGACGCCGTGGTGTTGGCGGCTAGTCCCGCGCCGCCCACCGTCACGGACGAGGTGGCCACCGAGCCAGCAACCGAACCGCTGGCTCCGGGAGAGATCAGCGTGTAAGTGTTCGCCGACAGCGCGCTTCCGGTCACATCCACTGTGACGGCATTGTTCGCCAGGGTGAGCGTTCCATTGGCGATGGTCAAAGTCGCTGCGGCTCCATTGTTGGTCAGCACCAGCGGAGTTCCCGCGCTCAAGTTCAGATTGCCATTGATGGTTCCCGTGCTGCCTTCGCCGGTCAAGGTCTGGCCGGCACCCAAGGCCAAAGTGCTGGTCAAAGCGGAAACGTCAAAGGTCGCGCCGGAGCCGATTAATAAATTCGTGCTGTCAGCGATGCTGCCGGGTCCGCTCAAGGCCAGCGTGCCGGCGGCGATGGTCGTGCTGCCCCGGTAAGTGTTCGCATTCGTCAGAACCAGCGTTCCACCGCCGGATTTCGTCAGACCCTCGGAAAAGCCGGAAATGACGGTTCCAATGGTCAACGCATTTGCGAGAACCGTCACCGTGGGAGTGACCGCCAGCGACACGTTTGCGCCGGCGAAGGTCAGGCTGCCGCTGCCTTTGAAAATAAAGTTTCCGCCGATGCTGTAAAAACCGCCGCCATTAACGAACAATGTCTGCGCCGAGCCGCTGGTGTTGTCAATCGTCCCGCCATTGATCTTGAATTGGCAGGTTGCGAAGTTGAAGTCGCTGAAGGCATTGCTGCAAGCCGCGCCCGTTTCGAAGTTCAAGGTTCCGGCGGTCAGCGTGTAGCTGCCGGCAAAGGTCGAAAAGGCAGAATTGGTCCAATCCAAATTCACCGCGCCAGTCCCGGTCATGCTTTCGGTCCAGCTCGCGCTGCCGCCGGAGCTGTTGCCGCCGATGGGGGTCAGGAAGGTAATCGTGCCACCGCCAGACAATGCCATAGACGCGTTATTAAAGTCCATGCCTCCCGATGTCGTAAAGGAATTGGCTTCCGTCAAAGAGGAATTGGCCGCCACCGACCAGGTTGAGGAGCCGGATGGACGCGCATCCGCATTGCCGGTCAGAATGACATTGACACCGGAACTGTTGACGACAACACCCGCCAAAGTATCGGCGGCGTCCAGATTGACCGCGAAAGCGCCCGTTATGCCGGTGAACTCCATGGTGGGGCTGGTGGTGGGGAAAGCGGTTGTCGTCGATGTGCCTTGCGGGGAAAAGTTCCATGACATTGGATAACCGAAAGTATAATTGCCGCTGCTCGCCGCAGTTGGATTGAAACTGGTGACACCAATCGTGGTTCCGCTGACGCTGGTAACCAGCACACCGGCAGGGACGCCCGTTCCCGCCAATGTCTCACCCACCACGATGTTGTTGGCGCTCGCCACCACAACCGAGGCAACCACCGTGCTGCCGTCAAATCCTGCGGAAAGAGTGGTGGTCGCCAGCGTGGTGCCGGCCAAATCATAGAGGCCAGTGACTGACGGCGACCCGAAGCCCGACGCCGCGCCGTTGACGTCGAAATATTCCACCGGCCCGGCGGCGAAGACGGAGAAGCCGATGCCAATCAACAGTTGGCAAATGGCGATCGCTTTGAGTTTGGTTTTCATAATTTTGTTTGGATGATTTTCAGATTCGAGTCTGCTACTGCATCAAGCGGAAAAAGAGATTGCCGGTTGGCGAGGTGATGGTGATAAAATTGTTCACACCGTCGTTGGAAATGCCGCCGCTGGGCATCCAACCACCGGGCACGGTCAGATTGGAATTTTGCTGCAAAGTCCAGCCGGTGGACGGATACGGCCACAAAACTTTCACGATGTTGCCGGAATGGGTGATGGTTAATGTCGGCGCGCCGGCGGTTTGCACGACGGAAATCAAGCTCCAGAAACCGCCGGTCAAAGAGTAATTGCCGCCGCTCATCGCGCCGCCGGCATCCGGCTGGCCGATGGTGCCGGTGACCTGATAGGTTGCGCCGGTGCTAGTGCCGCCGCCGCCGGCGATTTTATACCAGTCAATCGAGTAGCTTTGCGCGCGAACGCTGGATGGAGCCACCAATTGGCAGATAACTCCCAAACACACGGTGATGAATGTTTTCATAATTGCCTCATTGCTTTCGGTTGTTCATTGGGTTGCCATCAAAATGCCGTTGGTGAAACAAAGGGTGTTTGTCCCGCCGCCCGGCACAAGCACGGCAAGCCTGCCTGTCAGCCCGCCAGTTATGGCGCTAGCGGAAAGATTTGTCAAACCCGCGCCGCTGCCCGTGAACGTTCCGCCGACGGTCACATTTCCGCCAAAACTATAATTACCGGTGTTAATCCCCGCGCGATTGTCCACGATCCTCACCAGCGACGCCGGGGCCGCGATCAATGTCCCGTTGCCCGGCGCATAGTAATTTTGCGGCGGAGACGTTGAGTGGGCGATGGGGTCAATCATCACCCACGGTGTGCCCGTGGTAATGACCCCGTTGATGGGACCCTCGAACTGGTCGTTATAGGAGATTTTTGGCGGGGTGGCTGAACTGAAATTGTTTCCGGCATAGTAGGCAAATCCAGCGGTCGTCATGAAGTAATTATTGTAAAAATTCCAATCCTCATTGCCATTTGGGTAATCCGCCGGCTCGGCCATCACGATGGACGCGCCCCAATGATACGGAGACGTTGATGGCCATGAATTCTGGCCGCCACAAAAACTGAAAAAATTGTCGTTGAAGGTGGCGTGGTCCGCCGCCAGGGAAACGCAATTCACAAAGTTGAAACTGCAATGTTCAACGGTGATTTTGTCGTCGAAATTGCAGTCAATGTCTATGGCAATCAGGTTATGATCGCCTCCATCCCCGCAAGTCGGCGGCGTCAAGCCCATGTGACCTCCCAGCGTCGAGAAGCCGCACCCGTTGTTGGTCATCGAGGGCCAGTAGCCGAACCAACAATAGGAAATCAAGGCGCGGCCCACCGACCCGCCTTCGGAGTTGAAACAGAGAATGTTGGTCAATCCATTCACCGCCGAAGCCATGAACATATTTTGCATTGAAAAGATAAAAGTGTCGTTTGCATCCGGTTGTGACAGGGTCATCACGCTTTGAGCCTGTGTCCCAACATACACAATGCCACAGGCGTTCAGTCCGGAACCCAGCAAGGTAAGAGAAAATGGACAAGAGGTGTTTGGCGTATGAATGTTCGTAGTCGTGTAATAAATGCCGGGGGCAAACCAGATGGTGCCGCCACCCGCATGATCCGGGTCTGGCGCAACCGGCAGCGCCGAAATTGCATCTTGAATGTTGGTGAAAATTCCAAGCGCGGGCCGTTCGGAAATTCCCGAGGACGGCGGATACACTGCGAAAAACGGGAGCCCGGCATTCGCCGCCGCCGGATTCAGATTCGTCAACCCGCCGCCATCGCCGCCGAACGTGCCATTCAAAGTCACACCGCTTTGGTTGTTGGTCAGAACGATTCCCGGTAATTGCGTCAACGGCACGGCACCGACAATGTTTGTGGCGGAAACTGAATTTGCACTGCCTGCGATTCCCGCCGTGGCCGCCGTGGCCGCGTTTCCAGCATTGGCTGAAAAAATGGCGTAAGGCGTCGGCAGAATGGGCTGGCGCGGACTCAAGGCGGCGAACGGGCCGTTGCCGCTGGTGCGCGCGGCGATTTCCAGCCAGCAGTTCGAACCGTTGAAGACACCGCCAAAATCCAGCATGACACTGAACAAGCCGTTGGTGATGCCGGTGGCGATGTTGGTCCATGAGCCAAATGCCGTGCCGTTGGTGACAGCATCGCAGAGGGTGAAGCGCAAATCGTAGCTGCCATTGGCCGCACCGCCGCCGTCATTCAGCCGGCCGCTGTAGGTGAACGCCGTGCCTTGGGCGAAGGCCGTTGCGTGTTGGAGATTGAGCGTCGAAAATACAGCCGCTGCGGCCACCAGATTTTGAATGTGAATTTTCATAAACTATGCTCGGCGGCCTTGATTGCAACGGGTTTATGCTGACTCCAAGAAACGGCTCATTTCCGGGGGTGAGAGCCACAATCTTTCACTTATTTCCACTTATCCTCCCAATAAGGATTTATGTCAAGAACAAAAAAAGAGCGCGCCGGATTTTGTCGGGCGCGCTCAAGCCTGAAAAAACTTCGCGGTGTCACGCCAAAGTCATGCGCCGCTCCGAAGTGTCCGGCAAATCCCACACGCGAATTTTCAAGGGGTCGGCGGACGATTCTCCTTCCGCTTGTCCTTGCGTTAAACCAATCCGCTTCATATCTCGTAATTACCCGCCACGTCCTTCGCATCCGGCTTGATATGTGGATTCCAATTGCCATGTTGCAGGCAGCGGACAATGCCCAGCAGTTCCAGCACGGTGGTCTTGCCGCAATTTCGCCATCGTGCCAGCTCCGACAGCCGGAGGCCGTGAAGATCGCCCAGCAGGCGGCATTCTTTCCAGCCCAGGACATTTTGCAGGCGCATGGAAAGTGCAAAATTGGACAGGGCCAGCCCCCGTGCCGCGGCCGGTATGACGATATAATCCGCCAAGCTGCCGGCCCGCGGCAAATGCAATCTCTTGTGGCCCACCCAAGTTTCCAACGGGCAAACGCCTGGGAAACTAAAGCCGCAAAATTTGGGTTTCAAGCCGGACAATGGCTTGAGCCGCCGTCCCGCCATCTTAATAAAACGTCCGCCGCGTCGTGAACTTTTCATGCAAACCCCGGTCAACCCCGGTCAATTTACGGCCGATGTGGTCATTGCCAAACGGCCCGCGTGTTTTTGACGTGCTGATTGCTGACAATCAGAAAATCTGCCTGTTGCCGAACTTTGTCCAGATTTATTTTATTTTGAAAGAATGACAGAAAGAACGGATTTTTGCTTTGGGCTTCCCCCGCCTCCAATCTCCAAGCCGCATTCTGCAAATTCTGTTAATGCTGTCGAAAAAGTTTTTTGACAACACCTGAATTTGAACAAAGCGCGAGTTGTCCCAACGCGAAGTATGTCCGCACCCGTCCAGCCGCCGCGGGATTGGAGTAAATCCCACGCTCCGCGCCTAATTCGGCAACCTCAACCCGTCTCTTGTTGCAGCATCGAGCTTGCGGCTTGAACGAATCGGCACGACGACGAAACCTCATCTCCCGTCTGCCATCACCCAGCTTGGCACGGATTTTCCTCGCAAAAGAACGGCAGTCCGGATGGGAATTCCGATACAGCAATCTCCAGACATCCGTGTCGGTTATTTTTACATTGCACCGGAACGAATCGAAGCTTGCTAAGTAATTGATTACAAACGAGTAAGGAAATGTAACCGAATTTTAACAATTCTCCAACGGATGATCCGTCGGTAAAGCTTACAGATAATTCGACAGCAATCACTAATGAAACCCAACGGATGTTTTGTATTTATCTTGAAATCAACATGTTAAAATAATTGTCGCGAAACGGCGCGATTTGTGCTACGTGCTGCGCATAAGCTCAAAAGTAACCAGCTATTTACATCAATTCGCTTGATATGAGAAACAACATCACCGCACAAGCGGCAGTGACAGACAGTGTGCCAGCCCACTATTGGACGAATTCCCTCTGCCGTATTCTCTTGGTTGATGACGACCACGATCTCCGCAGTTTCATCGCCGCCCTGCTGGTTCGTTACGGTTATCACGTTGACACTGCCGGGGATGGCGCCTCCGGCTGGAGGGCGCTTAAGAACCACCGCTACGATGTTCTAATCACCGACAACACGATGCCGGGGGTGACGGGTCTGGAACTCATCAAGAAGCTCCGTTCCGAAGACATGACGCTGGCGGTCATCATGGCGTCGGGAACTGTGCCGGCGGAGGAATTGATGCTAAACCCGTGGCTGAATATTGATGCCTTGCTGCCGAAGCCATACACATTCGACAAATTGATCGAAACGGTGGATGAGGTTTTGCACAAGACCATCATTGACCGCAAGGCGATTGCGGATCGAACCCAATCAAAATCTACAGCAGCCAAAAAAAGGATTCGGGCAACAGCCGGGAAAAGCCAGGGATTATAATAATTAGTCATTCGCAATGAAACGGTATCCCACACCCAGTTCGGTGAGGATTAACTCCGGCGACTCCGGGCTGGTTTCGAGTTTCTCGCGCAAATGGGCAATATAAACCCGCAGATAATGCGTGTCGTTCTCGTGGCCCGGGCCCCAGACTTCGTTGAGAATTTGTCGATGTGTCAAAACCTTTCCGGCATGGCGCGCGAGCAACCGAAGTAAATTATATTCAGTTGCAGAAAGCTTCACCTCTTTGCCGCTCACAGTAACCCGCCGAGTTGCCAGATCCACAACCAGGTTTGCAGCTTGAACCACGGCTGCTTCCTCGGTCTTCGTCGAATGCCGCAGGGCTACCCGCAAGCGCGCGAGCAGTTCGTCCGTGTTGAACGGTTTGGTTACATAATCATCCGCGCCGGCATCCAGCACGGCGACCTTGCCTTTTTCGTCGTCTTGCACGGATAAAACAATCACCGGCGCGTTGCTCCATTCGCGCAACCGGCGCAGCACTTCCTGCCCGGACAAATCCGGCAGGCCGAGGTCCAGAATCACCAGCGCGGGCCGATGCTGCGCCGCCAGCACAACGCCTTCTTGACCGCTCGCGGCGGCGAGGACGCGATAGGCATTCGCCTCCAGCGTGACGGTCAACAAGCGGCGAATCTGCGGTTCGTCGTCCACGATCAACACGAGCGGTTTTTCGGCATTCATTCTTTTTCCTCCGGCACCGGCGGCAGTTTGGTGAGCGGCAGTTTGACCTTGAACATCGCCCCGCCGCTCGCAAGGTTTTCCGCGCTGACACTGCCGCCCTGGGCTTCGGCAAAGCCTTTGACCAGCGACAAGCCGATGCCGGTTCCGCCCGCCACCGCGTCGGGACCGCGCTGAAAGCGATCAAACCATCGGACCGTGTCACCCGGAGGCAGACCGGGGCCGTTGTCAGCCACGCGCAACACCAATTGATTCTCTTCCGCCCGCGCCGAAAACTCCACCTTGGTTCCCGGCGGCGTGTGAACGGCGGCGTTGCCGAGCAAATTAACCAGAATTTGCTCCGTCAAAATGGCGTCCAGTTTTACCGGCGGAAAATCGCCGGGAACATCCACTTTAAGTTCGTGCCGGCACAAGGACTGGCCGAGATTTTGCAAGGCCGAACGCAGCAAATCGCGCAAGTCGTGCCAGTCGGTATTCATCCGCAAATGCCCGGCTTCGAGCCGCGACAGGTCGAGTAGATTCCGCACGAGCCGGTTTAATCGTCGCGTGGCCTCGTCCAGTTCAACGGTCAAAGATTGCTGGGCGGCATTGAGTTCGCCGGCGGCGCGCAATCCACTGGCCACGCTGCTGATGGCCGCCAGCGGCGTGCGCAGTTCGTGCGAAACGGAATTCAGCAGCATCGTCCCCATGCGTTCAGATTCGGCGAGAAATTTTGCCTGCGTCTCCGCGTCGCGCAACCGCTCGCGGTCGAACACCAGCGTAATCTGCCGGATGAACGCGTCGAGCAAATCACGCTGTGCCGGTGCCAGCGGGGTTGCGTCATGAAACCGCAGACTCAACACGCCGGTTGCGCGCGTGCCCGCGACCAGCGGCAGATGCAGGCCTTCGCTCGCGGGCAAATTGTCCCTGCCGCGCCCCGCTGCCTGTCGGTGCTGAAACGCCCACGCGGCGACGGTTTGCTCTTTATCAGAAAGCGCCCACGAGCTGGCAAAATAGGCTGTGACCGGCTCCGTTTCGGATTCGTCTGGCAAGGACAGTGCCACGTCCGCGCGAAACGTCTTGCCGACTTGCTGAATCACCACTGCGAGCAATTGCGCCAGGTCTGGCGACTCCGCGAGTTCACGCGTGAGCAGATATAGCGCCGTGGCGCGCTGCTCGCGCTGCCGTTCGGCGGTCTGCTGCGACCGGATGCGCGCCGTCAATTGTCCCAGCACCAGCGCCACCACGAAATACATCGCGAACATCATGCCGTCCTGGAAGCTGGTGATATAAAAAGTAAAGCGCGGCGGCAGGAAAAAAAAATTCCACAGCAGCGCGCTCAACGTCGCGGCAAAGAAAACCGGGCCGCGGCCGACGAACAGAGCGAGCACCACCACCGCGAGCAGATACGTCAGCGCCAGCGCGTAAAATCCGACGAACTGATCCAGCACCGCATTTAAGCCAGTAACGCCGGCCACGACGCCGGCCACCCACGCGTAAGTGCGAAAATCAATTTTCCAAAAATTTTCCGGGCGGATCGGCCGGCTTGCGACTCGCTCGCCCTCGGCACGAACCACATGAACATCTATCTGTCCGCTTTCGCGGATCAACCGGTTCAGCACCGAGCCGCCGCGAAACAATTCGACCACGCTCCAGCCCGCCGGTTTGCCGACGACGATTTGCGTGGCGTTCTGTTCGCGCGCGGTGCGGAAAATGCCGCGCACTACGTCGTCGTCGGTGGTGGTGATGATTTCCGCTCCAAGTTCGCGCGCCAATGCCAGGTGCTTGGCCAGCCTCGCCTGATCTTCGTCGGACAAAGCACGCGTGGACTCGACATAAACCGCCAGCCAGGCGGCGTGCAGTTCGCCGGCCAGCCGCCGGGTCCAGCGCACGAGTGATGCGGAAGTCGGGCTGGCGCTGACGGCAACGAGCAGGCGCTGGCCGGATTTCCACGGCGCGCCCGCCCCCTGCGCCTGACGTTCTGCTAAAACTTCCTGGCCGACGTGTTCCGCCGTAAAACGCAGCGCCAGTTCACGTAGCGCGGACAAATTTCCCGCGCGAAAAAAACGGTCCTGCGCGCTGGCGGCGCGTTCGGGCAGATAAACTTTGCCGGCGGCGAGCCGCGCGCGCAATTCGTCCGGCGGCAAATCCACCAGCTCAAATTCCGCATTCGTGAGCGCCGTGTCCGGCACAGTTTCGTGAATCGTCACGCCGGTGATTTGGGCGACGGCTTCGGCGCGGCTTTCGAGGTGCTGGATGTTGAGCGTGGTGAAAACGTCAATGCCCGCGTCGAGCAACTCCAGCACGTCCTGATATCGTTTCGGATGACGCGATTCCGGCGCGTTGGAATGCGCGAACTCATCCACAAGAATCAGCTTCGGCTTGCGGGCGAGCGCGGCGTCCAGATCAAATTCGCTCAACTGAATGCCGCGATATTCAATTATCCTGCGGGGAATTGTCGGCAGACCCTCGGCGAGCGCGTCGGTTTCCTTGCGGCCGTGCGTTTCGAGATAGCCGATGACGACATCGCGCCCGGCGGCGAATTCGCGCCGCGCCGCTTCGAGCATCGCGTAGGTCTTGCCCACGCCGGCGCACATGCCCAGAAAAACCTTGAGCTTGCCGCGATGGTGGCGGGACTCGTCGCGTTGAATCGCGGCGAGCAGCGCATCGGGATTGGGACGGTCACGCTCGGTCACGGATTTAGCTTAATGAATCCATGGCGAAATTCAGCTTTTACTTTTTCGGCGGGCCGAGCCGTTTCAGCGCCCAACCGCCAAGCAAAATGATGCCGGCAGTGCCCAAGATCAAATACGCCAGCACTTTCAGCAGGTTGACGAATTCGGTATCCATGGCGGCACAGGACGACGATTGGCAAAATTTATTTCGCCGTGAGCGCGTCCAGCGCGAGGTTGAGCGGGAGCACATTCACGCCGGGTTCACCGAGGATTCCCAGACTGGCGGCGTCCGTGTTCGCGCGGACGAGCGCCAGGACTTTTTCCACCGGCAAATTCCGGGTCTTCGCCACGCGCGGCGCCTGCAGTTCGGCATTGCGGACGCTGATGTGCGGGTCAAGTCCGCTGCCGGACGCGGTGACGGCGTCGGCGGTGACGGGCGTGTTGGTGTCGAGATTGTTTTTCGCGCGGTAGCTCGCAATGTTTTGCTTGATGGTGTCGGACAGTTTTTGCGAGGTCGGGCCGAGGTTGCTGCCGCCGGAACTGGTGGCGTCGTAGGCCATGCCATTCGCGCCCGCATCGGAAGGACGGGAAATGAAATATTTGTCGAGGGTGAACTGCTGGCCGAGCAGCCGCGAGCCGCGCACCGAACCGGTGCTGTCAATGAGCAGGCTGCCGTTGGCCTTGTCGTGAAAGAATGTTTGTCCGAGGCCAAACACGACGAGCGGATAAATGCCGCAGCAGACCACGGCGAGCATCACGGTGGACAAGACCGCGCCGCGAATTTCAGTAAAAAAGTTTTTCATAAATCAAACGAGTTTCAAACCGGTGATGATGACGTCAATGACCTTGATGCCGACGAACGGGATGACCACGCCACCAAAGCCGTAGATGAGCAAATTGCGTTGCAAGATGGCAAGCGCGCCGATGGGCTTGAACTTCACGCCGCGCAGCGCCAGCGGAATCAGCGCGACGATGATGAGCGCGTTGAAAATCACGGCGCTCAAAATGGCGCTGTCCGGATTGTGCAGGTGCATGACGTTCAGCGGCGCGATGGCCGGAAACGTGACCATGAGCATCGCTGGTATGATGGCGAAATATTTCGCCACGTCGTTGGCGATGCTGAACGTCGTCAGCGAGCCGCGCGTAATGAGCAACTGTTTTCCGATTTCGATGACTTCGAGCAGCTTCGTTGGATTCGAGTCGAGGTCAATCATGTTGCCCGCCTCTTTCGCCGCCTGCGTGCCGGTGTTCATCGCCACGCCGACATCGGCCTGGGCGAGCGCGGGCGCGTCGTTCGTGCCATCGCCGATCATCGCGACCATGCGTCCACCAGTCTGCTCGCGGCGGATGAGCGCCAGCTTGTCCTCCGGTTTCGCCTCGGCCAGAAAATCATCCACACCGGCTTCGGCAGCGATCGCGGCGGCTGTCAATTTATTATCGCCCGTGATCATAATCGTTTTGATGCCCATTTTGCGGAGCTGCGCAAAACGCTCCTTGATGCCACCTTTGACCACATCCTTGAGATGAATCACGCCGAGAACTTTTTCACACGTGGCGACAACCAGCGGCGTGCCGCCGGAACGGGAAATGTTTTCCACCACGCGCTCCACCGGCGCAGGCATCGGCGAGGAAACGAAACTGCGGATGGCGTCGGTCGCGCCTTTGCGATATTGCACGCCGTCCACATCCACGCCGCTCATCCGCGTCTGCGCGGTGAACTTGATGAAAGTTGCACCGGACATTTCGTGAATCTGGCGCTCGCGGATGCCGAACTTTTTCGCCAGCACCACAACGCTGCGGCCCTCGGGCGTTTCATCGGCGAGCGAAGACAGTTGCGCAGCGTCCGCGATTTCTTGTTCGGTCACGCCGGGCGCGGGAATAAATTCCGTCGCCTGCCGGTTGCCGAGCGTGATGGTGCCGGTTTTGTCCAAGAGCAAAACGTCCACGTCGCCGGAAGCCTCGACGGCACGCCCGCTCATTGCGAGCACATTGCGCTGGAGCAGCCGGTCCATGCCGGCGATGCCGATGGCGCTCAACAAACCGCCGATGGTCGTCGGAATCAAACAGACCAACAGCGCCACCAGCATCGGCACGGAAAAATTCGCGGCGGAATAAATGCCGAAGGGTTTCAGCGTCACGCATACAAGCAAAAAAATCACCGTGAGCGCCGCGAGCAAAATGGTCAGCGCGATTTCGTTGGGCGTCTTCTGGCGTTGCGCGCCTTCGACGAGCGAAATCATGCGATCCAGAAAACCCTCGCCGGGATTGACTGAAATGCGGATTTTGATTTCGTCGGACAACACGCGCGTGCCGCCGGTGACGGCGCTGCGGTCGCCGCCGCTCTCGCGGATGACGGGCGCGGATTCGCCGGTGATGGCGGATTCATCCACGCTGGCCGCGCCTTCAATCACGTCGCCATCGGCGGGAATCACCTCGCCGGCGCGCACGACCACGATGTCGTCCTTGCGCAATTCGGTCGCGCTGATTTCTTCGATGCCGCTTTTGCCGAGTCTGCGGGTTTTCGTGAGCACGCGGGTTTTGCGCAACGCCTGCGCCTGCGCCTTGCCGCGACCTTCCGCCATCGCCTCGGCAAAATTGGCGAACAGCACGGTGAACCACAGCCAGAGCGCGATTTGCGCGATGAAGCCGCGATCCGCCGTGGCGGTGAAAATATCCACCGTAGTCACAGCCGCGCCCACCATCGTGACGAACATGACCGGATTTTTGATCATCAGGCGCGGGTCGAGTTTCTTAAATGAGTCCGCGATCGCCGGCCCGGCGATGTTCCAGTCGAAAAGCGAAGGAGCATTATGAGTCATAAAAATTATCGGCAAAGATTAAAACAATTTTCCCTGGAGCATCAGGAAGTGCTCGACAATCGGGCCGAGCGCTAGGCACGGCAGGAAATTCAGCGCACCTACGAGAAGCACCGTGCCGAGCAATAGAATTACAAATGTCCCGCCCGAAACTGGAAACGTGCCGGCGTTGGCCGGAGAAATTTTCTTGGCCGCGAGAGCGCCGGCCAGCGCCATGATCGGCACGATCATCAGGAAACGCCCAAAGAGCATGGCGATTCCGAGTGTCGTGTTATACCACGGCGTGTTGGCGGACAGGCCGGCGAACGCGCTGCCGTTGTTGCCGACGCACGACGAATAGGCGTAGAGAATTTCGCTCAAGCCGTGCGGGCCGCTGTTGTTCAAACCGGCCAAGCCCCACTGGCTGACGGACGCCCAGGCCGCGAAGCCGAGAATCGTCAGGCAGAGAATTAGCAGCGAGAGCATCGCCATCTTCACTTCAAACGATTGGATTTTTTTGCCGAGATATTCCGGCGTGCGCCCGACCATCAGCCCGGCGATGAACACAGCGAGAACGACGAACACGAGCATGCCGTAAAGTCCCGCGCCGACGCCGCCGATGATGATTTCGCCAAGCTGGATGTTGAACAGCGGCACGAACCCGCCGAGCGGAGTGAAGGAATCGTGCATCGAGTTCACCGCGCCGCAGGACGCATCGGTGGTGATGGTGGCGAACAATGCGGAATTGAAAATGCCGAAGCGGACTTCCTTTCCTTCCATGTTGCCATCGGCGGCGGCGATGCCGAGTTGTTGATGAATCGGATTGCCCTTGGATTCCGCCCACCAGCACAGCAGCGCGCCGCCGAGAAACAGAATCAACATCGCCGTCCAGATGGACCAGCCGTGCGCCTGGTTCTTGGTCATACGGCCGAGGTAATACGTCAGTCCGCTGCCGATGGCGAAGATGGACAGCATTTGCAGAAAGTTGGAAAGCGGGGTGGGATTTTCAAATGGATGCGCGGCGTTGGCGTTGACATAGCCGCCGCCGTTCGTGCCCAGCATTTTGATCGCGATCTGCGAGGCGACCGGGCCTTGCACGATGACTTGTTCGTCCACTTTTTGATCCACCATGACGGCCACATTGGTCATGACCGGCTGGCCTTTTGCATCGAGCTGCGGCACATCCATCATCACCGCCACGCCGTTGGTCAGCAGCGGTTGACCTTTTTCATCCAGCTTGGGCGCTTGCACCATGACCACCATGTTTGTGGTGACGGGCTGGCCTTTGTCGTCGGTTTTCTGAACTTGAATGGTGTAAGATTCGACGAGCTTTGCCTTCGTGTAAGGATTGAAATTTTGGATGATGCCTTGCGACATGAGAAACACGGCGAACACGACGCAGATTGGCAGCAGCAAATAATAGGTGGTGCGGATGAGGTCCACCCAGAAATTGCCGAGCGTCGCCACCGAATGCCGCGCGATGCCGCGCACGAGCGCCGCCGCCAACGCGATGCCGGTGGCCGCCGAGCCGAAATTGTGAATGACCAGCGCCACCATCTGCGAGAAATATGACATGGTGGCCTCGCCGGTGTAGCTCTGCCAGTTGGTGTTCGTGGTAAAGCTGACAGCGGTGTTGAATGCCAGATCCGGCGACAGCGCGCCGAAGCCCTGCGGATTCAGCGGCAGATGATTTTGCAGCCGCAGGATGGCGTAGGTGAACAAACAGCTCGCCGCGCTGAACAGCAGCATGGCGACGGTGTATTGTTTCCAATCCTGCTCGCGGTCGGCGTTCACGCCCATGAGGTGGTAAGTGATTTTTTCCAGCGGCTTGAGGATCGGATCAAACCACGTCCGGCCCTTCGCATCCAGAACCTGGACTAGATATAGGCCCATCGGTTTGGTGATGAGGGCGAGGGCGGCCACGAACAGGCCGAGTTGCAACCAGTCAATTGAGCGCATGGTGATTCCTTAAAATTTCTCCGGGCGAAGCATCGCCACGACGAGGTAGATGAACAGCAGCACCGAAATGCCGCCCACAAGGTAGTCTTCCATAATCAAAGTTTCCCGCAGAAGCGGGCGTAAAAACCGCTGGCCGCAAAGAAGACCAGGACAATTCCAATGTAAATCAAGTCCGTCATAAATACTTGGTTACATTGATTGAAAAAGCGCAGAAGGCCAAATTAAAACAGGGCGCTATTGTATTAAAACGGCGTCAAAATTGAGCCGGGGCAGCCGTGAAAATTATCAACCCGAAAGTTGTATAGCGGCACGGAGGGTGAGAAAACGGCTTCACCGAGAAATTGAATACCGAGTAGAGCTAACGATTATTTAGCGTCTTTCCAAGGAGTGATTTACTGGCATTCTGCGTAATAGCATGACTATAACTGCTGGAGCCTGTCTTTGACTGCGCTCGAACCTTTTTGCAAGGACAATAGCCCCTTGCAGTCTCGGTTTAGGGTATCCACCTTGGTGCTTTATGCCGCACGACGGAAGAATTGAATTTCTGGCCTGCGCAAGCCTCGCGCCCATGCTGGCGGCAAACGGAACGGCTTGGAGGCAAGGCATTGTCAATGGCGCTCCGCGAACAGCTTCACAGGCCTGTTAAATCAGCTCACTGTTTGATCGCCCGATAGAATCGGGAATTGAACTGAGGAGCGTTCGGATCAGTGAAATCAAAAACTTGGTTCACCAGGATGCCGCTGGTCAGATCGCTCCAATCCATGAAATTGGTCGTGACTTGGACCCGGAAGGGCTGGCCGGACATCCCGGCCAGATGCAAAGTGAAACCGGCGGCGGGTTCAATACTTGGCGGGAGGAGAACGAAAGGCTGATCGTTGACCTGAGAATCGAGCGGAAGAATCCGATGAGTT
>Ga0224557_1002576_pt1 | contig 15218 bp, 11 predicted proteins | sample 714S31014metaG_FD_180677 | JGI IMG/M metagenome (GOLD analysis project Ga0224557, IMG submission 180677) | Peat soil microbial communities from Stordalen Mire, Sweden - 717 S3 10-14 | ecosystem: Environmental > Terrestrial > Soil > Wetlands > Peat | place: Sweden: Norrbotten County, Stordalen...
GCACGGAGCTGTTAGCAAAACTTTGCGGGTTACCCTGACTTTCGGTAGAACGTGAGTGGTCTGTCTTGCTCTGGCGGAAATCTGCCAAGATGCACCCTTCCAGCACCTGCGACGTACCAGAGCCGGCGGCCACCGGATCTGTTCGCGCCGCGACAATTATGTCGGTCTCGCTGGCGGACGATCTGTCCGGATCTCACGCGCGCAACTAAATAGCTTGAACCGCTAACGGGGCTCAGACTAAGACCACATTGTCAGTGGCGGGTGAGGTGGGCAGGAGGTAGCCAGCGCAACGTCCAACAATAGCGCAGGACTGCGCATTCCTCAACTACCCATACCTACCTGCCCGTGGGAGACCGGCGCTGGCTGGCGATCTCGGACTTCCCCTGGACTTCCCTTGCAGACATGCGGCACCTACTGCCCCAACAGATTGACGCGTTTACGCCCCTGTCGTCAAGAGGGCACGACGGCAAGTTACGAGGAGTTATTGCGAAAACCTCCGGTCAAGGCTGCTTGAACGCGCAGCGGCGCACACCCCAGGCAGATCGCACATGTCCGGCAGGGGGCCGTTGGTGGCAGCGCGCACGGTTAGTCGCCGAATTCGTGCGCTTTCAGCCGGTGGGTGCCCTCGAGATCATCGAGGATCGCCGCCTGGGCGTCCTTTGGCAGTGTGTGCAACATCTCACGCACGCGGGCCTGGCGCCGACCGACCGCTTTGCGCTCCGGCATTCCGGGCGACGCGATGATCTGTGGCGGCACGCCCTCGACTTCCTCGGTGCCGCCCGCATGCTGACCTGCATCGAGCTGGGCCTGCTCTTCGGCCATGGTGGCCTCGTCCTTCTCCTCGGACATGCCGATCGGCCCGATGCGCCGCCCGTTGAGGAACTGCCGCACGACTGGCTCGTCGCTGGTCAGCAACACCTCACGGGGGCCGAACATCACCAGATGCTTGCGGAAAAGCATGCCAATGTTGTCTGGCACCGTGCGGGCGACGTTGATGTTGTGCGTCACGATGAGGACGGTCGCGTCGATCTGGGCGTTGATGTCGAGGATCAGTTGGCTCAGGTAGGCGGTGCGGACCGGGTCCAGACCCGAGTCGGGCTCGTCACAGAGGATGATCTGCGGGTCCAGGACCAGGGCGCGAGCCAGGCCGGCACGCTTGCGCATACCGCCGGAGATCTCGCCGGGGAACTTCCTCTCGTCACCGCCCAGGCCGACCAGTGTCAGCTTCTCCATGACGATGTCGCGGATCTCTTTTTCCTTCTTCTTGGTGTGCTCACGCAGCGGGAACGCGGTGTTGTCGAAGAGGTTCATCGATCCGAACAGCGCGCCGTCCTGGAAAAGTACACCGAACAACGTGCGGATTTCGTAAAGTTCCTTGGCCGAGCACTCGATGATGTCGGTGCCGTCGATGATGATCGAGCCGCGTTCCGGCCGGAGCAGACCAATGAGGGATTTCAGGAACACCGATTTGCCGGTACCCGACGGCCCCAGCAACACGCTGACCTCCCCGGCCGGGATCTCGAGCGTCACGTCTTCCCAGATCCTCGCAGATCCGAAGGACTTGGTGAGTCCGTTGACCTCGATAGCGACGCCCATGGGGATCCTTCCATCTACATACGTGCTACATACGTGCCCGCCACCTGGCCCTATGTGTGGCTTGAGTCACTGTAGCGCACGCCTCGGGCGCACCATTGTGGTTGCGCGAGAGCGTTAGGAAGAATTGGGCAACCTGAGACCCACTCGACAGCCCCTTAGCCCGTCGACGCCCAGTTGCCGTGAAAGCCCATCGGTACCCGCTGCGGGAGGTGGACAGTGGCCATCGACGCGAGCGTCTGGGCATCCAGCAGCAACAGTTGGCCTTCGTCACGACCGCGGTGATAGCCGTAGCCCATCAGGATGCCGTCATCTTCCGCCAGGGCAACGGAGCCCCCGGAATCGGATGGCGGGTTCGGGATGAAGGACATCTCCCCGAGGAGCAGATCGGGATCGAGCGCGGCGACCGCACTCGACCCGGTCGCGTAGTCGTGCTTGTACAGCGCCGACGACAAGTCCGATTCGCCTGCGGCGAGGAACCCACCCTCGATGCCGACGGTGTAGCCGAACCGGTGCCGACCACCCAGCAGGGTCTCGTTGATCCGGGGAAACTCCTGCGAGCGGTCATCACGGCATTCGGTGGCCACCGCACCGGTCGTCAGGTTGATGGTCCAGCGGTCCAGCGTGGGCAGGCTGTCGCCCGGGCCACGCCGGTCGCGGTCGAACATCCGCGAGTAGCGCACCACGTCGAGCACCAGCACCTCTTCAGTACCGCGGGCCCCGTCGCGGAATTCGGAATAGGCGTTGAGCGGGTGGTAGACGTAGCAGGGTTCGATCTCGAACCAACGCACGTCCGAGTTGTCGCCGTCGCGAGGCATGACTCCGATTCGCGCAGGGTAGTCGGAGTTCCAGGCATAAGGCATGCCGACCATGCGCCGGGTGTCCCTATTAGCCCAAGCTGCGATCGGGCTGGGGATCCGGACGCGCCCGAGCAACGACTGCATCACCAGCCGGGTCGGCAGTTGCAGCCAGCGCGGTACAGACGCGGGCATCATCTGCACCGGGTCTAACGTCACCGGCAGGTCGTAGATCACCACATACTTGTCGGTCAGCGAGAAGTCATGCATCATCGGCGACCCCGACACCTCGATGTCGACCGTCCGGCGCGCGTGGCCATCGGTGTCGATCACGGAGTACTGCACGGTCCGTCCACGTGCGAACGAATAGGACACCGCGTGCAGTTCGCCGGTTCGGGGATCACGGTGCGGATGCGCGGTGTAGCCGCCGGCCAGGGTGCCGTCGAAATCGCAGGGGCCCACGGTGTCGAGCTCTTCGGCCAGTTCGTAGTTGGCGATGCCGCCTTCGACGAGAGCCAGGGTCCGTCCGGCGTGGCTCAGCACGTTCGTGTTGGCGGCCAGGCTCAACATGCCCGCCCGCGGGTTGGGCTGGCCGGGCAGCGGCTCGCCCAGGGTGGCGCATACCGCCGGACTGCGCACCCAGCGGTTGCGATACCAGCAGGCCTGCCCGTCGCGCAGCGATACCCCGTGCACCATGCCGTCGCCGCTGAACCAGTGGTAAGTCGCCGGGTCGACCTCCGCGGCCGGGTTGGGGCCGTTGCGGAGGTAACGCCCGTCCAAGTGCTCGGGGATGTGCCCGGTGATCTCGAGGTCGGTCGCGGTCACCTCGGCGCTGACCGGAGCGAGGAAGCCGTTGAGGTATGGGTTCTCGGACTTGGCGGTCTGCGTGGAAGTCATGCCATGAACTCCTAGAGCAATAACGCTGTTATTTCTGTGTTATTGAAACCGTACGCCGCCGGTGAGAAGATGACAAGGATGACTTCGCAGAGCAGTGTTCGCAGCGTTCGCCATGAGTTGTTGGACGCCGCCGTCGACCTGCTCGACGAGCACGGGCCCGACGCGCTGCAGACCCGCAAGGTCGCCGGCGCGGCCGGAACCTCCACGATGGCGGTGTACACCCATTTCGGCGGGATGCAACCGCTGATCGACGCGGTGGCCGAGGAGGGTTTGCGGCAGTTCGACGAGGCGCTGACGATGCCACCGACCGACGATCCGGTCGCCGACCTGGTTGCCACCGGCGTCGCCTACCGGCGCTACGCGATCGAGCGGCCGCACATGTATCGCTTGATGTTCGGCAGCACCAGCGCGCATGGTATCAACGCATCCACCCAGAACGTCCTGACCCAGACCGTCGCGGAGATCGAGCAGCGCAACCCCAGCTTCGCGCACCTGGTGCGCGCGGTGCACCGATCGATGCTGGCGGGCCGCATCACGGTTGGCTCCGCCAATAACGACCCAGCCGACGCGGCGGTGGTAGCCACAGCGGCCCAGGTCTGGGCGTTGATACACGGGTTCGTGATGCTGGAACTGGCTGGGTTCTACGGCACCGACGGCGCGGCCGTCGGGCCGGTGCTGGCCACCATGACATCGAATCTGCTTGTTGCGCTGGGAGATTCACCCGAGCGAGCGAAACAGTCGCAACGGTCAGCGGTGGCCGCGGGCCGGGCACACGAAACCCCCGGGACCTAGCACAGAGCCGGTCCCGGGGGTCTTCGCGAAATGACTTACTTGACGGTGACGGTGGCGCCGGCGGCCTCGAGCTTGGTCTTGGCCTCCTCGGCAGCCTCCTTGGCGACCTTCTCCAGCAGCGGCTTGGGTGCGCCGTCGACCAGATCCTTGGCCTCCTTGAGGCCTAGGCCGGAGACGATCTCGCGGACGACCTTGATGACGCCGATCTTCTTCTCGCCGGCGGCCTCGAGGATGACGTCGAACTCGGACTGCTCCTCGGCGGCCTCGGCGGCTGCGCCGGCCGGGGCTCCCCCAGCAGCGGCGACGGCGACCGGAGCGGCCGCGGTGACCTCGAAGACCTCCTCGAACTTCTTGACGAAGTCCGAGAGCTCCAACAGGGTCATTTCCTTGAACGTGTCAAGCAGTTCGTCGGTATTGATCTTTGACATGGTGTGTGTCCTTCCTGGTTTCGGTTTGGGTTATTCGGCTGGTGCCGGTGTCTGAGACGTCTCAGCGGCTGGCTCGGAGGATTCCGCTGAGGGTGGTTCCGCAGAAGTTGCTTCCGTAGAAGCCGGTTCCGCAGGAGCTGGTTCCGCAGAAGCTGGTTCCGCGGCTGCCTTCTTTTCCTGCAGCGCAGCCGCCAGTCGGGCGAACTGCGAAAGCGGCGCGTTGAACAGCCCGGCCGCTTTGGCGAGATTGCCCTTCATCGCGCCGGCCAGCTTGGCCAGCAGCACCTCGCGAGACTCAAGGTCCGCGATGCGCTCGACTTCGGCAACGCTCAACGCGCGGCCGTCCATGTAGCCGCCCTTGATGACCAGCGCCTTGTGCTCCTTGGCGAAGGTCTTGATGGCCTTTGCGGCGTCGACGGGCTCACCGGTGACGAACGCGATGGCCGTCGGGCCGGCGAACAACTCGTCGAGACCCTCGACGCCGGCGTCTGATGCGGCCCGCTTGATCAGCGTGTTCTTGGCCACCGAGTAGGTGGCCGTCCCCGCCAGCGAACGGCGCAGCTCGGCCAGGTTGGCCACGGTCAAACCGCGGTATTCGGTGATCAACGTCGCGGTCGCGGCGTTGAACTGCTCGGTGATGTCTGCAACGGCGGTGGCCTTGTCAGCCCTGGCCATGCATACCTCCTAGGTGTCCGGTGAAAGTGACCACCTCGAAAGGCCTGAAAACGACGAACGCCCCGGCGCAAAAGGGCCGGGGCGTTGAAATGCGCCGGCGCACGGCCGGCGGTTATGCCTCGTCCTCCTGCGTGGGCCGCCGGGATGTTCCCGGACCTTCAACCGATTGCTCGGTGACCGACGGTCTTCGGTGGATCAGCGGCAAGGATAGCGCGGCCTGCGCAATCAGCCAAAACGGCCAATCTCCGGTGACCGCCTCACTCGGCCCGCTTAACTCCCGCGAGCCGCGCCGCACCGACCAGGCCAGCTTCGGCACCCAGCTCGGCCGGCACCACCCGCAGGCCGGCCAGGAAATCCAGCCGGGCGTAGTCCGCCAGTGCCGTGCGTAGCGGTTCGAACAGCAACGGGCCGGACTGGGCCACTCCCCCACCGATGACGACGAGGTCCAGATCGCACACCGCGGCCACCGAGGCGATCGTCCTCGCGAGCGCGGTGGTGCCACGGCGAAACGCCGCCAGCGCCAAAGCATCCCCACCGGCCGCAGCGTCGGCCAGCTCCTTGGCGCCGGCGTCGGGCGGGGCGGTCCATCCGTTGGCCCGCGCCCACCGGACCATCGACGGGCCGGCCGCGACGGTCTCGACGCAGCCGTGGCCTCCGCAGGTACACGGCTCACCTTCTTGTTCAACAACCACGTGACCGACGTGCCCGGCGTTGCCGGTGCGACCCGCGTACGGAGCGCCGTCGAGCACCAATCCGCCACCCACACCGGTGGATACCACCATGCCCAGCAGGAACCGCGCACCTCGTCCCGCCCCAAGCCAGTGCTCGCCCAGCGCCATGCACACGCCGTCGCCGCCAAGCTCTACCGGCACGCCAGGCACCGCAGTCGCGACCCTGTCGCGCAGCGGAAAGCCTTGCCAGGACGGGATATTGATCGGGCTGACACTCCCGCTGTCCAGGTCGATCGGGCCGGCCGCGGCGATGCCGACCGCACGGACCGGGCCGTCGGCCGCGCGCAATACCTCGGTGATCGTCGCGGCGACTGCGGCCCACACCTGCTCGGCGGAAGCTGCAGCCGGGGTGCGGCGGATGGTGGTGTGCACAAGGCCGCCGCTCGGATCGGCCAGGCCGGCGGCGATCTTGGTGCCGCCGATATCGATGCAGAGCGTGAGCATCAGTGCCGGTGGACGTTGTCGGGCTGGCGCGGGTCGCCGGGATGTTCATAGCCCGGGGCCAGCTGCACCAGTGCGACGCAGCGCTGGTCCAGCCACACCCGGAAGGCACGTCGCCGGGCGGCGGCCCGCAGGTGCTCGGTGATCGCGGACCGCACCTGCTCCAGCGGCGGGCCCACGAGTGACGGGACGCGCCAGCCGTGCCGCCCTGGGGTCGGCGCGGCGAATCGGAGCGGGTTGCGGGCGTGGTAGTCGGCCACCTCGTCGTCGCTGACCTGGATGGCGGCGGTGACATCGGCGAACAGTGCCCGCGCGCGAGGGTCTGCCAGCGCGGCCGCGGCGACGCTGCCGATCTCCAGCCGCGCCGTGACATCGGGCAACAGTTCGGCCTCAGGCGGAACGGCCTGAGAGGTCACCGCACTCACCTCGGCCAGGCCGCGCGCGGCCGCCTCGGTAGCGACCACCCGTTCGGTCACGATCAGCTGCGTCAGCCAGCGCCGCAGTTGGCGGCCCTCACTGGTCCCGCTGGCTGGCAGCGCCGACGCGAGCGGACCACTACGCAACCGCGCCTCGCCCGCGTCGACCTCGGTTTCCGGAATCGGTGTGCCGGCGACAGTCGCGACCGGGTGGGCGTGGCTCATGTCACGGTCACCTTCACCGCCGGCGAGTAGACCAGCCGGCCGGCGCAGCCGACCCGGACCAACGCCCACCGCTGGCCAGGTTCCAGCCACGCCGGCGGGGTCACGTCGAAGCCGAGCTCGACCTTGCCGCGGGCCGGCAGCACGGTGCCGAGCGCTGCCGGACCGATCCACTCCCAGGTGCCCCAGGGGCTGATCAGGTGCGCCTCCAGCGCTAAGTCGGCCCGCGCGTTCGTACCGATCGTGACGGTCAGCCGGGCCGTGTCGCCGGCAGCCAGGGTGATCTCGGCAGGCTCGTCGGCGAGGTAGACCAGATCTGCCTCGTGGCCCGCACCGACCTCGACGATGCACACGTCCTCGACCACTTGATGCCAGGCGGCCGGGACTTTATCCCCGGTAACGCGCAGTTGCGCCCGCACCGGATACAGCCCGGGCTCTGTGCGAGCCGGAATAGCCAGCGACACATCGGTTTCCAGGTGCTCACCACTGCCCAGCGTGAACGGCAGCTCGGCGGGAGTGGCCGACCAGCCCGCAGGGCACACCACCGCCACCTCGCCGCCAAGCTCTGCGTCGCTGCAGTCGCTGGCCGCGATCAGACGCAGCAGTACCTCGCCGCCCGGCTCGGCGGTCAGCCGCTGCGGGTGCAGGTGGGCGACTGCCGGCAGCCCGCCGAGTGGGGCGGGGCCGCGATTGTGCAGCCAATAGCGCGCGTAGAGCGGCTGGGCGACCTCGGCATTCGGAGCCAACGTGGCTCCGGAAGCTAAAGCCGTCCTGGGCATTTCGAGCTTCGCCAGCACAGTAGCCACCTGATAGCCGTGCAGGTCGATCGATCGCTTGCGCCTTGTCGGTTTTTCCAGCAGGTCGGCGAGCTGGAGACTGCGCAGCTTGCCGAGCTCGGACCCGAGGGCGACGCGGGCGCCCGCGCCGGTGGTTTCCACCAGACGCAGCGCTATAGCGCCGGGGTCGACGGAAGCAGCGCTGCCGGCTGCCATCGGGTTACCGGCCGCCTTGAGGGCGCCCAGATGTACCGAGTCGGCCGGCTCGACTTGCAGCAGCGAGCCGACCGGAGCCAGCCGGGGCGCCTTGTCTCGTGGCTGGCCGGCTTGTGGCCGGACTGCGATCAGCGGGTTGGAGTATTGCGCACTGCGAGTCGGGATCTGGGCTTGCCGCCAGTCGCCGTCGCCGCAGACGAGCGCGTAGTCGAAAACCTGTTTCCAGTGCATGAGTTGGAAGTTCGAGCCGTCGGGCGCGGTGCGGCGCGGTTCGTCGATCCAGGTGCCGGACGGCCAGCCGGTGCACGACCGCATCAGGGCGGTATGCAGGGTGCCCTCGGGGTCGACGGCGAAGCTCGGCACTCCGCGGTTGAACATTGCCACGGTGCGGCTTTCGAAGGGCTCGGTTTCTGACGGCGCTTGCCGGGTCGCTTGGGTGACCATGATCTCGGCGTCGGCAAGGTCGTCGGCGACGGACGCGATCGCCGTATTCAGCTTTTTCTCGTCCGAGCCGTCAATGACCAGCACCGGCAGCGCACGCGGATGTCGCAGGTCGGCGTCCGGCACCCAGGCCGCCGCCAATGGTGTCACCGCCGGCACCCACACCCTGGCCCGGCCCGTCTTGGCCAGCTGCCGGTCCAGCTCGGCGGTGTACGCCGGGTCGGCCTCGGCCAGTAGGGCTTTGGTGAACGCGTTGCGGGTCGGCCCGCCCAGTGCGATACGCGTGTCGGGCAGGTTGGAGTCGACATCGAGGTGGCCGTAGCGCTGTTTGTCGGCACCGCTGCAGGTAGCCGTGACACCGGCGCGAACCAGCGCGACCATCAGCTCGCGCGCCATCGGGCCGGATGTCTCCTCGGACGGCGACACCACTTCGGCCACCGACATCGCCCGCACAGCCGTGCTTCCGACCCGGACTCGGGCGGCCGATGACAGCCCGAACCAGCTGTAGGCCGGGTTATCCAGCGTCCACAGGTGCTGGGCGGTGTCCACCGATTCACGGCCATTTGGGCCGTCGTGCAGCAAGGCGAAACCACGCCCGATGACGGCGTCGCCGACCTCACTGACCGGCATCGCGCCCGGCACCGGACATGGCCAGCGCAGTCGCACCAAGCGGTCTTCCCCGGTGAACTCGTCGATGGTGGTGCTGCAGTCCACCCGGGCCACGCCCCGCCACAGGGTGAGGGTTTGGGTGTAGCGCAACAGCTTCCCGATCCGGCCGTGCACGACCAGCCGTTGACCGAGCGGGCCATGGAAGGCCTGCACACGAGCGCGCAATTCCGACGAACAGACCACGGGCCCCTTGGGCAGCAGGTGCCACGGCCCCTCGCCCTGGGTCGGGTGCGACGGATATTCCTCGTAGACGGCGAGCTCGTTGCCCACCCGCCCGTCGGCGATCAGCTCGCGACCATCATGAACCAGCGACCGGACCGCCCCACCGCGCGCCGCATCGACTGTCAACCGGTAGTACTCGTTGGCAATCTCGTTACCGGTCACCGATTCCCAGCCCGTCGGCGCACCGGCGGGCAGCAGTCGGTAGGCGCGCCAGCCAAGCGACGGCACATCCCCGGCCAGCCAGGTGACCGACCGCCCGTCGTGCTCGACGTGTGCGGGCAACTCGACGCCGTCCGCGTCAAGCACCCGCACCCCCGCCGCAAGGGGTGGGTCAAGGCGGGCGGTGACGATGTCAGTCCGCCGCTGCGTCAACGGATTCCACACCACAAGTGCCTGCTCGGGAGCATCCGGAATCGTCACCGCGGCCGAAAGCGCCGCCAGCGAGTTGTCGCGCGCCGCGCAACCCAGCTCCCAGGCATCGCGCCAACCGGTCAGCAGGTCCAGGTAGACCTGATCGGACTCCGAGCCGGTAATGGCGTCATGGTGTGCGCCGTAGGCCAGCTGCACCCACGCCTTGGCGAACGCCGCCTGCGGGTACTCGGCCCCGGTCATGAGCCCGGCGAACACGGCGAAGCGCTCAGCGTGCAAGACGGCGTTCTCGGCGGCCCTGTTGGCCTGCTTGGTGTCGATGTACGACACGTCCTTGCCGGTGTAAATCGGGTTCATGTCGCGGGTTTGCGGCGACGCCACGGTTGCGCGCTCCGCCAACTCCGAGCGCACAGCTGCGAAGAACTCCCGCGGCAGCGCACACACGAACCGCGGCCAGGTATACCGTGCCGCCCAATCGCGGTGAATTGCTGTGACCCACTTGTTCGGTGGCGTGTAGTCAGTGCCGACCGGCAGCAGCACGTTGCGGGTCAGCGCGACCTTCTTGAGCTGATCGAACAGCTCGTAGGTGGCGTCCTCGGCCTCGGTCAGCGAGGTCGATGCGTCCATCCACCAGCCCGCCGAATAATGCGCGGGCATGTAGTGCGTGAGCAGCCCGCGGCCAGACGGCGAAATCCACTCGAACTCGCTGGAGAACTGCATGCGCTCGACGTCACCGTCGTTCTGGGCCGGACCCCATTGGTGATGCGGTCCCCGGGCCCAGGAACTCGACGTCAAGCCGGCGTCGGCGGCCATCCCGGGGAATTGCGGGTCGTGGCCGAACACGTCGAGCTGCCACGCGGTGGCCGGGTCGGCACCCAGCACGTCACGCTGAAACCCTATGCCGTGCACAAAGTTTCGAATTGTCGTTTCCGGGCTGGTCAGGTTGGTGTTCGGTTCGTTATACGTGCCGCCCATTACCTCGACACGACCCTCGGCGAAGAACCGGCGCAGGTCGGCGCGGTCCTCGGGACGGATGTCCCAGTAGGGCTTGAGGTAATCCACTTCGGCCAGCACGAACTTGTACTCGGGTTCGCGGCGCGCCATTTCCAGATGGGCGTGCACCAGTTCGAAGCTGTTGGTCTGCCGCGCGTCGCCCGGGGGGTCTTCGGTCCACTCGCTGGTATAGCCGGCCTGGGTGTTCCACCAGACCGGGTCGTAGTGGAAGTGGCTGACCATGAACATGGTCCAGCCGGGCTCAGCAATCGTGAATTCGAAGGTGAGCTCAGCCTGGTTTCGGGCGCCGCCGGCGTGCACCCGCGCGGTTCGCCGCTGACCTACGACCGGACGGTCGACGGTGACCGGAACCTCGATGATCTCCTGGCCGGCCTCGGCGAACGCCTCGCCGCTCAGACCGTCACCGTCGACATGCAGCCGTGTTCGCTTGGTGCACCCTTCGACGGTGACGCGGACAAGCTGTAGGGGCGCGTCTCGCGGGCCGACGAATAGCTCGCTCGATTGCGCCGAGGTCACCCGCATGCCCGCACCTTACGGCGACCCGCCGACCCGGCAAAGCGGTATGCCGATAACGCCCGTCAGCGACACCTGTCACCCATTGCTGGAAAGCTCAGTGTTAGGCCCCGACCGCCGCACCGTCTACCGAGAGGATTGAGAATGCCCGCACTTGCGCCACCCGCAGCCGACGAACGCAGCGCCCTGCGCGGATACCTGGCGTTCCACCAGAGCGCCTTCTTCGCGGTTTCCTACGGCCTGTCCGACGAACAGGCCCGCTCGGCCCCCACGGTCAGCGCGCTGTCGGTCGGCGGGCTGGTCAAGCACGTCACCGGGATGCAGCGCAGCTGGATGGCACGGGTGGCCGCCGCCCCGGACGCGCCGCCGAAAGACCCCCGGCCGTTCAAGGAGATCTCCAAGGAGTTCGGGGACCAACACGTGATGCGGCCCGACGAGACGCTGGACGGCCTGCTGCGCGCTTTAGAGGCGCAGAATGCGATGTCACTGCGGCTGGTGGAGACCACCGACCTCGACGCTGCGGTGCCCGTTCCGCACGACATTCCGTGGTTCCCGAAGGACCAGAAGGCCTGGTCGGTGCGCTGGGTGATCCTGCACGTGATCAACGAACTGGCCCGGCACGCCGGCCACGCCGACATCATTCGCGAAACCATCGACGGCGCCACCATGTACGAACTGATCGCCGGGCTGGAGAACTGGGAGGTCCAGGGGTGGGTTCAGCCTTGGAAGAGGTGAGCAAAGGTGAGCAGAGGCAAGCAAGGGTGAGCGAGCTCACAGCAATTGGGACTTGATTCTGTCGGTTTGGCAGACTGCATAGATGAGTCCTACCAAACACCGCGAGGTGGCCAAGCTTGACCGGGTGCCGCTGCCGGTCGAAGCGGCCCGGGTAGCCGTCACCGGCTGGCAGCTCACCCGCACCGCCGCTCGCGTCGTCACCAATCTGACGGGCAAGAGCCCGTGGCAGCAAAAGGTCATCAAGCAGATCCCGCAGACGTTCGCCGACCTGGGGCCGACGTATGTGAAGTTCGGACAGATCATTGCCTCCAGCCCCGGCGCGTTCGGCGAATCGCTGTCGCGCGAATTCCGCGGCCTGCTCGACCGGGTGCCACCCGCCGACACGGGCGAGGTGCACAAGCTCCTCGCCGAGGAGCTCGGCGGCGACCCGTCTGAGTTGTTCGCCACCTTCGATGAAGAGCCGTTCGCCTCGGCGTCCATCGCGCAGGTGCACTACGCGACCCTGCACAGCGGCGAGGAGGTCGTCGTCAAAATCCAGCGGCCGGGCATCCGCCGCCGGGTCGCCGCCGACCTGCAGATCCTGCAACGCTTCGCCCAAGCCGTCGAACTGGCCAAGCTGGGCCGGCGGCTCTCGGCACAAGACGTGGTCGCCGATTTTTCCGACAACCTGGCCGAAGAGCTGGACTTCCGCCTCGAGGCGCAGTCGATGGACGCGTGGGTCTCGCATATGCACGCCTCGCCGCTGGGCAAGAACATCCGCGTGCCGCAGGTGTATTGGGACTTCACCGGCGAGCGGGTGCTGACGATGGAGCGGATCCAAGGCATCCGGATCGACGATGCCGCCGCCGTCCGCAAGGCCGGTTTCGACGGCACCGAGCTGGTGAAGGCGCTGCTGTTTTCGGTGTTCGAGGGCGGCCTGCGGCACGGCCTGTTCCACGGCGACTTACACGCGGGCAACCTCTGCGTCGATGACCAGGGCCGCATCGTCTTCTTCGACTTCGGGATCATGGGCCGCATCGATCCCCGCACCCGCTGGCTGCTGCGTGAGCTGGTGCACGCCCTGCTGGTGAAAAAGGACCACGCGGCGGCCGGCAAGATCGTCGTGCTGATGGGAGCGGTCGGCACCATGAAGCCCGAGGCACAGGCCGCCAAGGACCTGGAAAGCTTCGCCACCCCCCTGACCATGACGTCGCTGGGCGATATGTCGTATGCCGACATCGGCCGGCAGCTGTCGACGCTGGCCGACGCCTACGACGTCAAACTCCCCCGCGAACTGGTACTGATCGGCAAGCAGTTCCTTTACGTCGAGCGGTACATGAAGCTGCTTGCGCCGAAGTGGCAGATGATGTCCGACCCGCAGCTGACCGGGTACTTCGCGAATTTCATGGTCGAGGTCAGCCGCGAACACCAGACCGACGTGGAGGTCTAGGGCATGGAGGTTCGCAGCGGCACCGCAATATCGGGCGATCTGAAGCTCCACTACGAGGACATGGGTGACTTCGACGACCCACCCGTTCTGCTCATCATGGGCCTGGGCGCCCAAATGGTGTTGTGGCGCACCGAGTTCTGCGAGAGACTGGTGCGTCAGGGCCTGCGCGTCATCCGCTATGACAACCGGGATATCGGCCTATCCTCCAAGATCGAGCACCGCAGCGTGGGACAGTCGCTGGTGACGCGGTTGCTGCGGTCCTGGCTCGGACTGACCAGCAAGGCGCCATACACGCTGGAAGACATGGCCGACGACGCTGCCGCCCTGCTGGATCACCTGGACATTGGGACAGCCCATGTCATCGGGGCATCCATGGGCGGCATGATCGCTCAGGTCTTCGCCGCACGATTCGCCGAACGGACCGAGAGCCTCGGCATTATTTTCTCCAGCAACAATCGCGCATTCCTGCCACCGCCGGCCCCACAGGCCCTGCTGGCGCTCATCAAAGGCCCGCCGCCGAACGCTCCGCGAGACGTCATCATCGACAACGCAGTCCGCGTCAGCAAGATCATCGGCAGCCCGGGCTACCCCATGCCCGACGAGGACGTCCGCGCCGACGCCGCCGAGAGCTACGACCGCAACCACAACCCGTGGGGCGTCGCCCGGCAGTTCAGCGCCATCCTGGGCAGTGGCAGCCTGCTGCACCACGACCGGCGGATCATCGCACCGACCGTGGTCATTCACGGGCGCGCCGACAAGCTGATGCGGCCCCTCGGCGGACGCTCGATCGCCCGCGCCATCCACGGCGCCCGGATGGTGTGGATCGACGGCATGGGTCACGATCTGCCCAAAGAGTTGTGGGACCGGGTGATCACTGAGTTGACGACCAACTTCGCCGGGTCTGGTCGAGCCCAGAGTCGGCGCGCATGAACTGTCGGATTGCTTGAGCGTTGTTCGTCTAAAAGGTAGAGAGTGGAACACAGGGTGTCGCTCACTATCGGAGGTGCACAACAAATGCAGTACTTCGCCTTGTTGATCAGCAGGGAACGAGACCGCACGCCCCAAGAGGGGGAAGCGGAGATGGCCGCCTACCAGAGCTTCCATGCCAAGGCCGCGTCGGCGATCCGCGGCGGGGATGCCTTGGGACCGGCCGCGACCGCAGTGAAGATCACCGGCGGTCCCGACGCACCGGTCATCACGGACGGCCCATTCGCCGAAGGCGCCGAAGTGGCTGGTGGCTATTACGTATTCGAAGCCGAGAACCTCGACGAGGCACTGGCGCTGGCCCGCGACATCCCGGCGGCCAAGTCGGGCGCGGTGGAGATCTGGCCGATGGCCGGCCCGGGGCCCGAACCCCAGCCACTCGAGGGGACCAACTGGATCGCGCTGCTCTTGGAGCCGCCGGAGCGGCCAGCGGAGCCCGGCTCGCCGTTCTGGGAGTCCATGGTGGCGCTGCACCAGGAATTCGGGGCCGCGGCGGGCACGCACATCCGGTCCGGCGCCGGCCTGCATCCGCCCTCGACGGCGACCACGGTGCGAGTACGCGATGGCGAGGTTCTCATCACTGACGGGCCGTACGTGGAAGGCGCCGAAGTCGCCAACGGCTTCTACGTGCTTAGCGCCGCCGACCGAGACGAGGCAGTCAAAGTCGCGTCGATGATCCCCGCTTCTACCGTGGTGGTTCGGCAACTGGCTGGTGTCGCGAACCTGTAACCCGAGCGAATGACCAACCTGGACGGCGTCTTCCGCCGGGCATGGGGGCCCACCGTCGCCGCGCTCGCGCGATGGTCCGGCGACCTCACCGTCGCTGAAGACGCCGTCCAGGAAGCCTGCGCCGAGGAG
>Ga0224557_1002578_pt1 | contig 15208 bp, 14 predicted proteins | sample 714S31014metaG_FD_180677 | JGI IMG/M metagenome (GOLD analysis project Ga0224557, IMG submission 180677) | Peat soil microbial communities from Stordalen Mire, Sweden - 717 S3 10-14 | ecosystem: Environmental > Terrestrial > Soil > Wetlands > Peat | place: Sweden: Norrbotten County, Stordalen...
CCGAAGTCCTTGGCGTACTTAATCCGTTCGGCGACCTCGGCGCGCCGGACCGTCCGCAGCTCCTCGAGCTCAGCTGCGAGCTTGTCGAGGCCCTCTTTGGTGAGCAAGACCGGCTTGTCCATGGTGGTGGATCACCTTCGTGAACGTGGGTGGGACCTGCCGAGCGCCGCCCGGCGCATCAGTGGGGAGGCAGGGGAGTATAGGTGCTGCGCGTGAAACGATGATGGCGACGTTCCAGTAACAAACTGGCCTCACCTGGTTGACCCCGATCTGATAACCTACCTATCATCAACACAGCGGTCGGGGATCGCTCCTCATATGCCCCCCCTCTCGGGGCGTCTCTGGTCTTCCAGGGGCGCCCTCTTTTTTGGTAGCGCGCGCTGACATCTTCGGATACCCGGGAACTCAGGTTTTCGGGTCCCGGCGGACCCATATTTCGCCGTCGGCGGCGTGGCCCTCGGCTCAGCCCTCGCCGCTCGTGAAGATCGGCTGGAACCAGCCGCCCGGCCCGAGACCGGCGGCGAGCGCCTGGCCCAGGATGGCATCGAGGTCGGCCCGCGTGACCAGCGTCTGCACCATCGCCCGGAGCTTGGCCGCGCCGTTGCACCCCTTGATGGTCCAGGCCACGTACTTGCGGCCGACCACCAGGGCTCGGGCCTCCCCGTAATGCTCGATGAGCAGCTCCAGGTGCCTCCGGGTCAGCTCGATCCGGTCGGCGAAGCCGAGGTCGGGGAGCAGCTCGCCGGTCGCGACGTGGTGGACGGCCTGGCGAATGAACCAGAGGTTGCCCAGGGCGCCCCGGGCGACGACCACGCCGTCCACCTCGGCCAACAGCAGCCGGCGCCGGATCTCGCGGACGTCGGTCACGTCGCCGCTCCCCACGACGGGGATGCGGACCGCCTGCTTGACCCGGGCGATCTCCGCCCAGTCCGCGTGCCCTGTGTAGCGCTGCGCCCGAGTGCGTCCGTGGACCGTGACCATCGCGCACCCGGAGCTCTCCAGGGCCCGCGCCAGCTCCGGGGCGTTGATCGAGGAGTGATCCCAGCCGAGCCGCATCTTGGCGGTGACGGGAACGTCGACCGCCTCCACCATGGCCCGGATCACCCGCGCCGCGGCGGCCACATCCCTCGCCAGGCCCGCGCCCGAGCCCCGCGTGGTGACCCGAGGCACCGGGCAGCCGAGGTTGACATCGACCACGGACGCCCCCCGCTCGACGCAGATCACGGCGGCCTCGGCCATCATCGCCGGGTCACAGCCGACCAGCTGGGCGGCGACCGGGTGCACCCCGGGATCGAAGGTGAGCAGCTCCAGGGTCCGGGGGATGCGGCGCACCACGGGCTCGGCGGCGGTCATCTCGGCGGACACCAGGCCGGCCCCGAATTCCCGGGCGAGCCGCCGGAAGGGGCCGTCGGTGATCCCGACCATGGGGGCGATCAGCACCGGGGAGTCCACCTGCAGCCGCCCGATCCGGAGCGGAGCGGGGGCGATGAGCGGGGAGGCGAGTGCGCTCGGCGCGGGGCCGGCGATGGTCATGCGGGCCATGGTAGGCAAAGTCGGGGCGCCTTACCCCGCCCCAGATGCGCCCCGCGGACTCCGGGCTCGGCGCGTCTCAGGCGGCGTTCAACTCATAGATGAGACGGAGCCCGACAAGGGTCAGGCGCTCGTCGACGGCGTGGACCCCGGGGATGAGGCCGGCCATCAGCGGGGCGAGGCCGCCGGTGAGGATCAGCTTGGGGTCACCGTCCATCTCGCGACGCATCCGGACGACCAAGCCCTCCACCAGGCTGGCGTAGCCGAGGACGAGGCCGGCCTGCATGGAGGCTCGGGTGTTGCGCCCGAGGACGGTCTCGGGTGCTGCCAGCTCGACGCGCGAGAGCCGGGCCGCCCGCTCCACCAGGGCGTCATGGCTGACCATGAGACCGGGGGCCATGGCGCCGCCCAGGTAGTCGCCGGCGGCGTCGATGGCGTCGACGGTGGTGGCGGTCCCGAAGTCGCAGATGATGGCCGGACCGCCGTAGAGGTGCTGGGCGGCGATGGCATTGGCGATCCGATCGGCTCCGACCAGCGACGGGTCGTCGTAGTGAATGCGGATGCCGGTCCGGACACCCGGTCCGACGATGAGAGGGGGATGCCCAAAGCGCTGGCGGGAGAGCTCGTCGATGCTCCGGGAGAGGTCGGGGACCACATTGCTGACCACGACCGCCGAAATCGCCTCCGGCTCCAGCCCGGCCGAGCGCAGCAGGGAGACGACCACCAGCCCCAGCTCTGCTCCGGTCGCCCGGGGCTCGGTGTGCAACCGGAAATCGGTGACCAGCCGGCTCCCGTCGAAGACACCGACGACGGTGTCGGTGTTGCCGACGTCGATGGCGAGCAGCATCGAAGCCGATTGTGACGCGCAGCGTCAGGGGCGCGTGACCACGGCGACCAGGGGGCGGACGGGTAGGATCACTGCCGCAGTGAAACGCGTGCACCTGGTGTGTGACAGCACCGCCGACCTCGGCCCCGCCTTCTACCCGGCCCACGACGTGGAGATGATCCCGCTCAGCATCGTCTTCGGGGAGGAGCAGTTCCTCGACCAGGTGGAGCTGTCGACCAGCGACTTCTACCGCCGGATGCGCGCCGGCGGGCCCCACCCACGGACCTCCCAGCCATCGCCGGGCGTGTTCGCGGAGGTCTTCGAGCGGCTGGGGAGTGACGGGGGCGCGGTGGTCTGCACCACCATCACCTCCGATCTGAGCGGTACCGCCGGCTCGGCGATGCAAGCGCGCCAGTCCCTGCCCGACCTCGACATCCGGGTCGTCGAGACGAAGTCCTGCGGGCCGGCCCACGGTGCCGCGCTGGCCATGGCCGCTGCCATCCGCGACCGGGGCGGCAGCGCTGACGCCATCGTGGCCGCCATCGACCGGCTGAGGGCGGCGCAGCGCCTCGTCTTCACCGTCGAGAACCTCGAGTACCTGCGGCGCGGCGGGCGCATCGGCGCCGCTCGGGCGGCGCTCGGCACCGTCCTCAGCATCAAGCCGATCCTCGCCTTCAACGACGGCAAGGTGCAGGTTCTCGACCAGGTGCGCACCTATCGCCGGGCCCTGGATCGCCTCGTCCAGGAGCTGGCGTCCGACGTCCGGGTCTGGGGCCGGACCGTGGCCACCTTGGCCCACGCCGACAACCGCGAGGGCGCCGAGGCGCTCGCCGTCAAGGTGGCGGCCGTCACCGGGGAGCCCCCCCAGATCGTCGAGGTCGGCGCCGTGCTCGGCTGCCACGTCGGGCCGGGCGCCTTCGGCCTCTTCTACCATCCGGCCTCGGCGGTGCAGACGTGATCAGCACGTGACCCGAATGGCGCGCTCGCTGCACTTTCTCCATGAACGAGGTGCCAGACAGTTAGGATCGGAGCCTCAGTGAGCTCGATCCACCTCGTGTGCGACAGCACCGCCGACCTCGACGCGGCCTACGCCGCCGCCCACGGGGTCACGGTGGTGCCGCTGCGGGTCTTCTTCGGGGAGGAGGAGTTCCTCGACCAGGTCGAGATGTCCACCGCCGAGTTCTACCAGCGCATGCGCGCCGGCGGGCCTCACCCCCGGACGTCCCAACCGCCCCCCGGCGACTTCGCCGCGGTCTTCTCCCGGCTGGGAGCCGATGGCGGCACCATCATCTGCACCACCATCTCGGGCGACCTGAGCGGAACGGTCGGCTCGGCGCTGCAGGCGCGCGGCTCCCTCCCCGATCTCGACATCCGAGTGGTCGACACCCGGTCGGTCGGGGCCGGCCACACCAATGCGGTCGAGGCGGCCATCGCCGTCCGAGATCGGGGCGGCGAGGCGGACGACATCGTCGCCGCCCTGGGCCGGCTGGTGGCCACGCAGCAGCTCGTCTTCACCGTGGAGACCCTCGAGTACATCCATCGCGGTGGGCGCATGGGCGGCGCCCAGGCCGTCCTCGGCACCGTCCTCGACATCAAGCCCATCCTCAGCGTCCACGACGGGAAGATCGACGTGATCGAACGGGTGCGCACCTACCCGCGGGCGCTGAAGCGCCTGGTGCAGGAGATGGCATCCATGGTCCCCGAGTGGGGCCCCACGAAGGCCGCTATCTGCCACGCCGCCAGCCCCCAGCACGCCGACGCCGTCGCCGCTCAGGTCGCAGCTGTCACCGGTGAGCCGCCCACCATCGTGGAGGTGGGCGCGGTGCTCGGCTGCCATGCCGGACCGGGTGGGTTCGGTCTCGCCTTCCACCCGAAGTCCGTCCTCGAAGGCTGAGCGCCGCCGGGCGCCGGCGGCGGATCGCGCTTCCCGGTGATAGCATGCTGGTCGGGCACCCAATCAATGAGAAGGTAAGATCGCTCATGCCCCTTGCGGTGACGGACCCGGCGCCGGGTGGCGCGGGCGGTCGCGCGGCGATCAGCCGGCGGCGGCGCGCCGAGATCGTCCGGGCGGCAGCCACCGTGCTGGGCCGCCAGGGCAGCGCGGATACCTCGATGAAGGAGATCGCCCGCGAGGCGGGGGTCGCCCCCGGTCTCCTCCACTACTACTTCGAGTCCAAGGACGAGCTGCTGCTGGCCGTGGCCGGGGAGCTCGACCGGCAGATGAGCGAGGCATGGGCGGCGGCGGTCGAGGGCATCGACGACCCCCTGGAGCGGCTGGTGGCGGCGCTGGACGCCGCCGCCGACCGGTGCGCGCACCACCCCGAGCTGTGGCGAGCACTGCTCGACGTCTCGATGCTGAGCCTCTCCCATCCGGCGCTCCAGGCCCGGTGCCAGGAGCTGCGGACGCGGTTCGCCTCGGGTATCGAGGCCGAGGTGCGAGGGGCCCTGGGGCGTCTGCCCGCCTACTCGCTGGTGGCTCCACGGGACCTCGCCGGGGCCATCGGTGCGGCCATCGAGGGGGCTGCGGTCGCCGCCCTGGTCGGGGGCCGCGACACCACCTCGTGGATGCGGGCGCTCACAGTGATGGTGCTGTCGGTCGTCGTCACCGCCTACGTCACCGCCGGCCAGGAGCCGCCCGTGGCCCGGCTCGCCCAGCTGCTCCGGCCGCGCTGAGATGCGCCGCCGCGATCTCCGCTGTCCGAGCGGCTGCACCGGGGGCCGTTTCGAGGCGCTCAACGCCCCGGTCTACGTGGACTCGCGAGCGCGCTACCTGGAGCAGGACGACAGCCTCGCCACCTTCGTCTGCGCCGAGTGCCAGTCGGTGGCCGTCGACCTGATCCAGGCGGCCGATCTGATGCAGCGCGATGAGGACGTCGAGCCCCAAGTGCTGGTCTGCCCCCAGTGCGGCATCCAGATGCTGCCGCCCCTCGATGACGAGCTGGCGCCCTTCGTGGAGTGCCCGATGTGCGAGACGCGCTTTGCAATCGAGGAGGGGATGCCACACCTTCACGGCACCGCGTTTGACGCCGGAGAGGAGGCGTAGCTCCAGGAGCCGCCGGGCGACCCGGCGCGCCGATGCCATCATTGCCCGGCTGTGCTCGAAATCCTCCGGGCGCTCCTGACGCGCCGCCTCGAACCCGCCCACCGGCTGCTGCTCGGCCAGCTGGTGATGTTCACCGGCATCGCCGCCCTCTTCCCGGTCGTGCCCCTCTACGTCCGCTCCCATGGCGGCACCTCCGCCGACATCGCCCTCTTCGTCGCCGGGCCGCTGGTGGCCAGCACGCTGGTACAGCTCCCGACGGGGCATCTCGTCGACCGCATCGGGCGCAAGCCGGTGCTGATCGGCAGCCGGCTGCTCTACGCGGCCCTCTCCGGCGGGCTCTTCCTCAACCTGGGGCCGCTCTGGCTGTTGGCCCTGTTGCGGGTCGGGCAGGGAGCGAGCGGCGGCGCCTACGTCCCGGCCCTGCGCGCAGCGCTCGCCGACCTCACCCCACCCGGGGAGCGGGGCCACCGCTACGCCCAGCTCCAGGGCTGCGAGATGGTGGGGCTGCTCCTCGGGCCCGCGATCGGCGGGGCCATCGCCCTCTGGGAGTACTCGGGGATCTTCGCGGCCTCGGGTATCGCCGTCCTCCTCGGCCTCGGGGCCATCATCCGGATGCCCGAGACCCGCGGCGCTGCCATCGAAGCGTCCTCACCCGCACCGGCGCCCTCTGCGGCATCGCGGTGGTGGTGGCTCCGCCCCGCGCTGCTCGTCCCGAGCGTGGCCCTGGCGGCCGCAGGAACGATGTTCGCCATGTACGACGTCGTCTGGCCGCAGTACCTGAATGCGCGCGGCTACGACAGCCTGGTCATAGGGCTCTCCATCTCCTTCTTCGCCGTGCCCATCCTCCTCCTCACCGGCCCGGGCGGCCGGCTGAGCGACCGCGCCGACCGGCGGCTGCTGGTGCCCGCGGCGCTCTGCGTGGTGGCGGCGTGCGCCTTCACCTACCCATGGCTCCGCAGCATCTTCCCGATCCTCGCCGTCGGCACGGTCGAGTCGCTCGCCGTCATGCTCGTCGAGCCATCCCTCTTCGCCGTCATCAGCGAGTCGACGACGGCCTCACTGCGAGGCCGGGCGATGGGCGTCGGTGGCCTCTTCGAGGCCGGCGGAGGTGCCTTCGGAGCCGGCGTGCTCGGTGCCCTCTACGGGATCGCCGAGCCCCTCCCCTTCCTCGGGGGCGCCACCGTGTGCCTGCTGGCGGCGGCCGTGTGCTCCCGCGCTCTCCCCCGGCACCGCCCCCCCGGGGCGGCGCCGGACCTCCGGCCGGCCGGTATCGCCCGCGCCGAGGTGGACGTGGTCTGAAGTCCGGGGCCGGGCGGCGGCAGCGGCGCGGCGGGAGATGTGCCAACCTGGCCGCGGCAAGCGACCGCAGGCGCACGGCGGTGTCCGCCGTTTCAGGAGGTGGCCATGTCCGTGATCGACGACATCCAGGATGAGAACCTGATGTTCGCGTCCCGCTATGACGGGCGCGCCGGCTCTCTCGACCAGATCCCCGCCCGGCGCCTCGCCGTGGTCGGCTGCATGGACGGACGGATCGACCTCCCCGCGATCCTCGGGCTGCACACCGGAGACGCCCACGTCATCCGCAACGCGGGCGGCGTCGCCACCGATGACGTCATCCGCTCGCTGGTCGTCTCCCAGCGCCTCCTCGGCACGCGCGAGGTGATGCTGGTCCACCACACCGGATGCGGGATGCTGACCTTCCGCGACGACGATCTGAAGGCACAGATCGAGCTGGAGACCGGCGTCCGACCGCCCTTTGCCCTCGAGGCGTTCTCCGACCTCGACGCCGACGTCCGCCAGTCGGTGAACCGCATCCGGCTCAGCCCCTACCTGCCCTACCGGGACGACGTGCGGGGGTTCGTCTTTGACCTCCGCACCGGCCGCCTGCGCGAGGTGTACGCGGGTATCGCGCTGGGCGGCTGACCCTCGGGTGGCCTCGCGGCCGCTGAGCGGTCAGCCGGATGCCCTACCCTCAATGCGCCGGAGCGGATCACGAGAGCGCGGGCGGCATCGGGGGGAGCAGGGCGACAGTGGCCCCCACCGGGCCCGCATCCTCCCCGGGATTGCGTCCCCAGTGGCGGGAGAATCGCCCGTCGAAGCCGATCACCCGCCCTCCCTGGCGCACGTCCGGGCCCGCCTTCCAGTGCGGGGTGTGGCCGTGGACCACGCGCCGGGCACCGAAGCGGCGCAGGTGCGCGTCGAGGCGCGCCCGGTCCTCGAAGGCTCGGCGCCCGATCAGGTGGCGGAGGAGCAGGACCACCCCTCCAGGTTCCTGGCTCAATAGGCCGGTCGCAGCCCGGTTCACCGCCTCGACGCTCTCTCCCAGCGCGGAGTAGTCGTCATCGTCGGTGTGCTGGACCAGGGTGCCGTCGTCGAGCAGCAGCATGACCGGCAGCCGGCGGAGCCAAGCCTCCATCTCCACGTCGCCGGCGAGCGCCTCGAGGTCGGCGGGGTCGCCCCGCCGCCGCCGCCAGACGGACTCCAGCAGCTCGCCGTCGTGCGCCCGCAGCCGCGCCCCACCCACACGCCGCTCCTCGATCAGCGCCATCACCAGCAGGTCGTGGTTGCCCAGGATGGCGCGGCTGTGGCGCCGCTCCATGGCGATCCGGGCCGCCCGGTGGCCGCCGGCGTCCCCCGGCCGGCCACCGGTGAAGAAGTCGCCGAGGAAGACGGTCTCCACCTCGTCCTCGGGGAAGGCAGCCAGCGCCCCGGCGAGGCGCTCATGGTCTCCCTGAACGTCTCCAACGACGAGGATCGGCAGCGTCATCGGCTCAGGGTACCGGGGACGGAGGGCAGCGGCGATGGCCCGATGGGAAGCGGGGGGAGGCGCTGACCGCCGGGGAGTCAGAGGATGGGCCGATCGGGGTTCAGGTGGGGGGAGGTCCGCCCCACCCGCGAGAGGAGGAGGGGTGTGCATGTCTCATGGGGGTTTAGGACATCGAAGTCCTTAACGGGGTCGAAGGGTGGGACCCGTCGCTCGCCTTCCACGAGGTGGGCATGAACGCAGCCCTGAAGGCGCCCCTGGGCTCCACCACTGCGCGCCCCTTCGGCGAGTGCCCCCCATCGCTGCCTGCGCGCTACCGGGTAGTTTCCTGAGGCGGTACCCTCCGGGGAGCGCGGACCCCAGGACGCGGGGGCCAGGGGAGAGCGATCGATCAGACTGAAGCGACGCCTTCGGTGCGGTTCAGCCGGCCAGCGTGCCGGCCAGCTTGCGCGTGCGGGCGACACCCGTCGCGGCCCGGGTCAGGGCGCGGGCGACCGTCCGCGGGCCGGGGCCGCCGGGCAGCTCGCGGCGACGCAGGGCGGCGTCGACGTCGAAGAGCGCCACGACGTCCTCGTCGAAGCGATCGGAGAGCTCCCGCCACTCCTCGACGCTCATGTCGGCGAGCGTCCTCCGCTCGGCGACGCAGCGGCGCACCGCGGCGCCCACCAGCGCGTGGGCCTCGCGGAAGGGCATGCCGCGCGCCACCAGGTGCTCGGCGACGTCGGTGGCGAGCAGCATCGGATCGGACGCCGCGCGGCGCATTGCGTCCACGTCGAAGCGGAGCCGGCGGACCACGTCGGCGAGGATGCCGAGGGTCGCCAGGCTCGTGTCCACGGCGTCGAAGAGCGGCTCCTTGTCCTCCTGGAGGTCCCGGTTGTAGGCAAGCGGCAGCCCCTTGAGCACGGTCAGCAACGCGACCAGATCGCCGGTCACCCGGCCCACCCGGCCCCGGGCCAGCTCGAGGACGTCGGGATTCTTCTTCTGCGGCATCAGCGAGGAACCGGTGGCGTGGGTGTCGGGCAGTTCGGCGAAACCGAACTCCGCGGTGGTCCAGAGGACGATCTCCTCGGCCAGCCGGGAGAGATGGACCATCAGCAGCGCGCAGGTCGAGACCAGCTCCACGGCGAAGTCGCGGTCGGAGACGGCATCCAGGCTGTTGGCGCTGAGCGCCGCGAAGCCGAGCGCCCGCTGGGTGCTGGCGCGGTCGATGGGTAGCGTGGTGCCGGCCAGCGCCCCGCTGCCGAGCGGCAGCACGTCGCAGCGGCGATAGCCGTCGCCCAGCCGCTCCGCATCGCGCTGGAGCATCTCGACGTACGCCAGCAGGTGGTGGGCGAGCGAGACGACCTGTGCCCGCTGAGTGTGGGTGTAGCCGGGGAGCGGGGTGGCCCGGTGCTCGACCGCGCGTCCGAGCAGCGCCTGCTGCAGCACGGTGCAGCCGAGCATCAGGTCGACGGTGCGGCGCCGGCACCAGAGGCGCAGGTCGGTGGCCACCTGGTCGTTGCGGCTGCGACCGGTGTGCAGCCGTCCGGCGGCCGGTCCGATCAGCTCGTGGAGGCGGCGCTCCACGGCGGCGTGGATGTCCTCGTCGGCCGGGTCGACGGCGAAGTCGCCCCGCTCCAGCTCGCGACCGACGGCGCGCAGGCCGGAGAGGATGGCGCGGAGGTCACCGGCCCCGATGAGGCCGACCTCGCGGAGCATCCGGGCGTGGGCGATCGACCCCTCGATGTCCTCGGCGTGGAGCCGGAGGTCGAATCCGAGGCTGCTCGTGTACTCCTCCACCCCCCGGGCGGTGCGGGTTCCCAGCCGCCCCTCCCAGACCTTGGAGGGGGCGTGCCGTGCCGGCTCGGGGTCCTTGCGCTTGCCTCGTGCCATCAGCGCCGCTTGACCTTGCGCTCGAGGCTGAGCGGACCGCTGTCCTCCAGGGCTCCCTGGATGCGCGCCTGGGTCCGCAGCGGCAAGCCGAACAGCTCGATGAAGCCGCGGGCCGCCGAGTGGTCAAAGGTATCCTGGCGGCGGTCGTACGTCGCCAGCTCCTCGCGATAGAGGGAGCCGGGCGCGCGCCGCCCGGCGACGCTCACGGTGCCGCGCCACAGGCGGAGCCTGACCTCGCCGCTCACCGGCTCCTGGGTCACGGCGACGAAGGCGGCGAGGGCACTGCGCAGCTGGCCAAACCAGAGGCCGTCGTAGACCAGCCGGGCCCACTCGTCGCCGAGACGGCGCTTGAGGTGGAAGACGTCCCGCCCCAGGGTCAGCGTCTCCAGGGCCGTGTGGGCGGTGTGGAGGACGACCGCGGCCGGCGCCTCGTAGATCTCGCGGGACTTGATCCCGACCAGGCGGTTCTCGACGTGGTCGATCCGGCCGACCCCCTGGGCACCGGCCAGGGCGTTGAGCCGGGTGACCAGGACATCGCCGGTGAGCCGCTCGCCATCCAGGGTCACCGGGATGCCGTGCTCGAAGGCGAGCGAGATCACCAGTCCCTCGTCGGGGGCCTGGCGCGGATCCACGGTCCACGCGTAGACGTCCTCGGCGGGCTCCCGCCAGGGGTCCTCCAGCGGACCGGCCTCGATGCTGCGCCCCCAGATGTTGGCGTCCACCGAGTACGGCGACTCCTGGGTGACGGGGACCTCGATGCCGTGCTCGCGGGCGAACTCGATCTCCTGGGGGCGGCCCATATCCCAGTCGCGGACGGGGGCGATCACCTCCAGCTCCGGTGCCAGGGCGGCGGTGGCGACGTCGAAGCGGACCTGATCGTTGCCCTTGCCGGTGCAGCCGTGGGCGACCGCCTCGGCACCCTCGTCGCGGGCGACGTCGACCAGGATCTTGGCGATCAGGGGCCGGGCCAGGGCGGTGGCCAGCGGGTAGGCGCCCTCGTACATCGCCGAGGCGGCGAGGCTCGGGAAGCAGAACTCCTCGATGAAGAGGCGGCGCGCGTCGATGGAGTAGGCGGCCACCGCCCCGGTGCGCAGGGCTCGGTCGGTGACCTCCTCGATGTTCTTGGTCTCACCGATGTCGGCGGTGCAGGTGATCACCTCGTAGCCGAGCCGCTCCTGGAGCCAGCGGATGGACACCGAGGTGTCGAGACCGCCGGAATACGCGAGGACGCAGCGCTTGGGCTTGCTCACCGGACACCTCCGTGACCGCTCAGATGATTGCCGTCCAGGGCGCGGGCAGCGGTCGGCCCTCCGCCCATCGCGTCGCGCAGCCGCTCGGCGAGGCGGCGCGCGCCCGGCCGGGAACGGACCACGACCAGGACGGTGTCATCGCCCGCCACCGTGCCCGCGACCTCCTCGAAATGCGCAGAGTCGATGAGCGCCGCCACCAGTGGCGCGCTGCTCGGGCGTGTGTGCACGATCCCGATGTGCTCCACGAACTCCATGGAGCGGACATGTTCGCGCAGGACCGCGCGCAGCCGGGTGCTCACCGACGAGGGCTCGTCGGTGTCGGCGGCGGCGACGTAGCGGAGACCGTCCGGGTCGTGCACGCGGGCCAATCCCAGCTCCCGGACGTCCCGGGAGACGGTGGCCTGGGTGGCGTCGAGGCCGCGGCGGTGCAGGGCGGCGACGATCTCGTCCTGGGTACGCACCTTCCGGTCCCGGACCAGGTCGAGGATGGCCTTTTGCCGCTCCGCCTTGGCGGCGGGGACGAGGACGGAGGTGACGTTCACGGCCTGCCCCCCTCGGCCGCACCGCCCACGCTCGCGGCACCGCCGGCCACCTGCTCGAAGGCGGCGGCCAGCCGCTCGACCGCCTCGTCCGCCTGCGCTTCTGTGAGGATGAGCGGCGGGATGAGCCGGAGCGCCGAGGCCCCGGTCGCGGTGATGAGCAGGCCGCCGCGGAGCGCGGCCAGGACCAGCTGCTGGGCCACCGGCTGGGTGAGGACGACACCGAGCATCAGGCCGCGCCCCCGCACCTCACCGATGGGCGCGCCCCCCTGGGCGAGCTGGAGCAGACCGTGGCGGAGGCGCACGCCGACCCGTGCCGCGTGGTCGACCAGCCCCTCCCGCTCGATGGCATCGAGGACGGCGGCCGCCACCGCGGTCGCCAGGGGCCCGCCCCCGAAGGTCGAGCCGTGGTCGCTCACGGTGAAGATGTCGGCGCGCGGCCCGGCGAGGACGGCGCCGATGGGCAGCCCGCCGCCCAACCCCTTGGCCACCGCCATCACGTCGGGGACGATCCCGGCGTGCTGGTGCGCCCACCACTTCCCGGTGCGCCCCATCCCGCTCTGGATCTCGTCGAGCATGAGCAGGAGGTTGCGCTCGTCGCAGAGCCGGCGGAGACCACGCAGGGTGTCGTCGCTCATCGGCACGACCCCGGACTGGCCCTCGATCGGCTCCATGAGCACCGCCACGGTCCTGTCGTCGATCGCGCTCTCGACCGCGGCGAGATCGTCGTAGGCGACGTGGCTGAAACCGCGCGGCAGCGGCTCGAACGGCTCGCGGTAGCGGCGGTTGGCGGTGGCCGCCAGCGCACCCATGGTGCGGCCGTGGAACGCGCCTCGCGCGCAGATGATGGTGGACGCGCCGTTGCGATACAGCTTCCCCCACTTGCGGGCGATCTTGATGGCGGTCTCGATGGCCTCCGCCCCGCTGTTGCAGAAGTAGACCCGGCTCGGGAAGGCGGTGGCCACCAGCCTCTCCGCAGCGTCCAATTGGGGCTCGGAGAAATAGAGGTTGCTCAGGTGGATGGCCCGAGCGGCCTGCTCGACCAGGGTGCCGAGCACAGCGGGATGCGCGTGCCCCAGCACGTTGACCGCGATCCCACCGGCCAGGTCGAGGTACTCGCGGCCGTCGACGTCGGTGAGGATGCAGCCCCTCCCCGCGCGCATCGCCACCGGCTGGGGCGCGTACGTGTGCATGAGCACGGTGGCCGCCCGCTCCTCGATGGCGGAGAAGGCGGCGCTCGTCGCGGGAGCCGGTTGGCTCACCGGGTCACCATGGTGCCGACGCCCTTCTCGGTGAGCAGCTCCAGCAACAGAGCGTGGGAGACGCGGCCATCGATGATGTGCGAGGCCGTCACCACATCGAGGGCGCGGAGCGCCGCGCGCACCTTGGGGATCATCCCCCCGTGGATGACGCCATTCTCGATCAGCCGGTCGGCGGCGGCAGCGTCGAGAGCGCTGATCAGCTCGCCGTCCTCGCCGCGCACACCCTCGACGTCGGTGAGCAGCACCAGCTTGGTCGCCTGGAGCGCGACGGCCAGCTCGGCGGCCACGGTGTCGGCGTTGACGTTGTAGGCGTCGCCGTCGACGCCCAGGCCGATGGAGGCGATCACCGGGATGCGCCCCTGGTCGAGCACGGCGACGATCGGCTCGGCATTGACCTGGTCGACCTCACCGACGAAGCCGAGATCCGGACCGTCCACGGCACCCCGGGGACGGACCAGCAGGGTGGGACCGTCCTCGCCGCTCATCCCCACCGCCTGGCCGCCGAGCCGGTGGATGCGGCTCACCAGGTCGGGGCCGATCTTGCCGGTGAGCACCATCTTCACCACCTCCATGGTGGCTCCGTCGGTGACCCGCAGCCCGTTGACGAACTTCGGCTCGATGCCGAGGCGCTTCTGCCACGAGGAGATCTCGGGACCGCCGCCGTGAACCAGCACGGGGCGCATGCCGACGAAGCGGAGCAGCACCACGTCCTGGAGAAAGGCGTCGACATCCTCGCCGATCGCCGCCCCGCCGAGCTTGATCACGAGCGTGTGGCCGAAGAAGCGCCGGATGTAAGGGAGCGCCTCGACGAGCACCTCGGCCCGCCGGATCCGCTCCTCCATGGTCTCGACGTGGGTGGTCATGGGATCTGTGTGCTCATGTCGTGTACTCCGCATTGATCCGCACGTAGCCGGCGGTCAGGTCGCATCCCCAGGCGTGGCCGCGCCCGTCGCCGGCACCGAGGTCGATGTCGATCTCGCTCCGGGGCTCGCGCAGGGCGGCGACGACCGGGCTCAGGTCGGTGTCGATGGGGGCGCCGTGCTCGAAGACGGTGGTGCCCGCGAAGGTCACCCGGACCCGGTCGAGGCTGAAGTGGGCACCGCTCCGGCCGAGGGCGGCGACGATCCGTCCCCAGTTGGGATCGGCTCCGTGCACCGCAGTCTTGACGAGCGGCGAGACGGCCACTGTGCGCGCGGCAAGGCGCGCCTCGGCATCGTCGCGACCGCCGGCCACCGTCACCCGGAAGTGCTTGGTGGCGCCCTCCGCGTCGGCGACCACCTGCTCCGCCAGCGACTCGCAGACGCCCAGGAAGGCCTCGCGGAGGGCGTCGAAGCCGGCTCCGCCCGGCACCAGCGCCGGCCCGCCCGCGGCGCCGTTGGCGAGGGCGAAGAGGGTGTCGTTGGTGGAGGTGTCACCGTCGACGGTGATCGAATTGAAGCTGGATTCGACGACCTCGGTGAGCAGCGCCTGGAGGTCGGGTGCGGCGACGTTCGCGTCGGTGGTGACCAGGGCGAGCAGGGTCGCCATGTCGGGATGGATCATCCCGGCACCCTTCGCCATCCCGCCCACCCGGTGCTCCAGACCGTCGACGGTGAACGTGGCGCTCGCCATCTTGGGGACGGTGTCGGTGGTCATGATCGCCCGGGCGGCCAGCTCGCCGGCCTCCCGGTTCTGGCTGCGCGCGGCGGCGCGGAGGCCGTCAGCGACCCGCTCCATGGGCAGCGGCCGGCCGATCACGCCGGTGCTGCAGACCAGCATCTCGACGGGGTCGCGGCCCAGGGCACCGGCGGTGAGGGCACACATCCGGAGCGCGTCGCGCAGCCCCTGGGCGCCGGTGCAGGCGTTGGCGTTGCCGGCGTTGGCGACCACGGCGTGGATCGGGGTCCCCCGGCGCAGGGTGAGCTGGGAGATGATCACCGGCGCGGCCTTGACCAGGTTCCGGGTGAAGACGCCGGCGCCCGCGCAGGGACGATCGCTCACCACCACCGCGATGTCGGCGCGGCTCGTGTCGCCGTCGCCGCGGATGCCGGCGGCCGCGGTCCCGGCGCTGAACCCGCGCGGGCTGCAGACGCCGACGCCCACCGCGTAGTCCGCCGCGGAGGCGTCCGTCTCGGAGTTCTCC
>Ga0224557_1002581_pt1 | contig 15204 bp, 13 predicted proteins | sample 714S31014metaG_FD_180677 | JGI IMG/M metagenome (GOLD analysis project Ga0224557, IMG submission 180677) | Peat soil microbial communities from Stordalen Mire, Sweden - 717 S3 10-14 | ecosystem: Environmental > Terrestrial > Soil > Wetlands > Peat | place: Sweden: Norrbotten County, Stordalen...
TGCTGATAGCGCTCGTCGTCGTGCTCACGGGCGACCATGCGGTCGATCAGCCGCCGGGCCCACATCGCGCCACCGTCGATGTTGAGGTTGTAGAAGTCCTTGTCAGGACGATCGTCGATCGCCTGCTGCTGGGCGGCGAGCACGACCTCATCTTCGGCGAAGATGCTGGCGACGCCCTCCCGGAAGAGCGTGGTGGTGCGTTGATCGTCGAGCGCATAGTCGCGTACGAATGCCCAGAAGTAGTGGCAGGTCCGGTCGGTCTCAGGCGTCATCGTGTTGAGGACCCTGCCGTTGACACCGGCCGAGCGGTCGCCCTGCGGAGCGCCGGTGCCGTGCGGAGCGACGCCGACCTCGATCGACACCGTGCTCGGCGGCTCAAAGTGGATGATCTGCCAACGGTCGACGCGGCCCGCGGGCACGCCGGTCTTGAGCTCGAGCTGGGCCTTCCAGACTGGCGGCGCCTCGACGTCGATCATCCAGCGCGTGACGGTGGCGGAGTTCGGGCCGTGGGTGACCTCGAACGGCACCTCTGTGATCGAGCGTTGGCCGATGCTCGTGCTAGGTACGAACGTCTCATGGGTCAGATCCATGAGGTTGTCCACCACCAGTTTGTAGTTGCAGTCGACGTGGATCAGCTTACCGTCGCCCGCCCAGCCCGGGTCATGATTCCAGTGCAGGTCCGGAATCAGCGCCGGGTCGGCCCGAGCTGTATCATCGGGCCCCACCCAGACGAAGCGATGCAGCTCAACCACCGGGTAGGTCCGCACCCGGGCGGCGGGGTTGACCGTCCCCAGCATAACGCCAGCCAGCCAGGCGGGGCGTTGCTCGGGGCTGCGGGCCAGCGGGCCAGCAGCCCCGCCACAGGCGTTCTCTAGATCGGGTACTCGCGCGGTTCGTCCTGGACTGTTATCCAACGCAGCTCGGTGAACTCCTCAGCCGCCCACTCGCCGCCGAAGCGACCCCAGCCGCTGGCCTTGACGCCACCGAACGGAACCTGGGGCTCGTCATGGACGGTCGCGTCGTTGATGTGACAGATGCCGGTCTCAATCCGGAGGGCCAGCTGCTCGGCGCGGGGAACGTCCCGGGAGAAGATGGAGGCGGAGAGCCCGTACTCCGTGTCGTTGGCCACCTCGATCGCCTGTTCGGCTCCGTCTACCTCGATCAGCGAGACCGACGGCCCGAAGGACTCCTCGCGGTAGATCCGCATCTCCGGGGTGACACCGCGCAGCACCGTCGGCTGGTGCACTAGCCCGTCGGCGTCGCCGCCGGTGACGATCTGCGCGCCCTTGTCGACCGCGTCGGCGATCAGCCCGGAGACGCGATCGAGCGCCGCCGAGTTGATCAGCGGCCCGATCTGGGTCGAGGGGTCGCTGGGGTCACCGGTCTTCAGCCGGGAGGCCCTGGCGGCGAGCTTCTGCGTGAACTCATCGGCCACGCGGCGGTCGACGACGATCCGCTCGGTGGACATGCAGATCTGGCCCTGGTGCATGAAGGCGCCGAAATTGGCGGCAGCGGCCGCCTGATCGAGGTCGGCGTCATCGAGCACGATGAACGGTGCCTTACCGCCGAGCTCGAGCACGACCCTCTTCAGGTGCTTACCCGCCTTCTCGGCGATGATCGCGCCGACGTGGCTCGAGCCGGTGAAGTTGATGCGGCGCGTGGCGGGATGGGCGATCAGCGCCTCCACCACCTCAGCGGCGTCGGCCGGATCGTTGGTGATCAAGTTGACCACACCGGCGGGCGCGCCGGCCTGCTCCAGGCACTCGACGATCAGCCCGTGCGTGCGCGGTGAGAGCTCGGAGGCCTTCATCACGACGGTGTTGCCGAACGCCAGCGGGGCCGCGATCGAGCGGGCTCCGAGGATCACCGGCGCGTTCCACGGGGCGATGCCTACGACCACCCCCACCGGCTGACGCACCACGCGCATGCGCTTGCCAGGGATGTGGGAGTGGATCTCCTGCTCATGCTCCGCAGCGGCCGCATGCACGCCCGCGTCACGCAGCATGCTGCTGGCCATAGGGACGTTGAACATCCCCCACCCGAACGTGCCGCCGGTCTCATCGGCAACGGCCCGAGCGATCTCGGTCTGGCGCTGATCCATCAGCTCGGCCGCGCGCTCGAGGATCTCGGCGCGCTCCGGGAGCGGTGTCTGCGACCAGGCCGGGAAGGCGGCGGCGGCTGCATCGACCGCACGGGTCGCATCCTCAGGGCTGGCCGAGGCAGCGACCGAGGCGATTTCGCCCGTGTAGGGGTTGCGGACCTCGAAGCTCCCGCCGCCCGTCGCCGGAACCCAGTCGCCGCCGATCAGCAACTGCTGGTCGACCTTCGTCGAACTTTTCATGCGCTCTCCTCTAGTTAGCAATACGGACGTTGATGAGGCTGCCTCCAGGGAAGCTCTCAAGGCTTTCACCTTCGCGCAGCGCCACCTCGAAGTTCTGCCGGGCGAGGTCGGCGTGCTCGCGCGCGAACTGCTCGGCCAGGGCGCTGTCGCCCGCCTCGATCGCCTCGATCGCCTCGAGGATCAGGTGATGCTGAACCTGCCCGGCGTTGAGCGTCGGGTCAAACTCCTCAGCCTCTGCCTGTACCAGCAGGCAGGCAGCGCACGCGGGCCCGGTCGCGCTTGCCTGCCAAGCGGGCCGCCGAGCCCTCGAGCACACCGCGCCGGTCGATCGCGTCATCGACCTGCTGCTGGCTGAACGAGCGCACGACAAAGCCTCCGCCGGCCACCGGCTCCAGCAACCCCTCGTGCTCGAGCTGGGCCAACGCCAGGCGCAGCGGCGTGCGGGAAACCTCCAGGCGGGCGGCCAGTCGCACCTCGGACAACCTGTCCCCGGCCCTCAGCTCTCCGTCGAGGATCAGCTGGCGCAGGCCGAGGATCGCGGCGAGCCCCTGGGAGACGGCCAACTTTGGCATCTTACGTCGAAGCCGCGGCGGCCGAGGCTGCCCGACGGCGACCGATGACCCGCGAAGCGACCACCGCGATCACCAGGAACACGCCGTAGAACACGTATTGCACGTAGGTTTGGGCGCCGAGGAGGTTAACTCCATTGACGGCCGTGGCCAGGAAGAACACGGAGATCGCGGCGCCGATGGCGTTGAACCGCCCCGGTTGGATCGTGGTCAGGCCCAGGAATGCTGCGGCGTAGACCGACAGCAGCAGGACGCCCTGGTTGGCCGGCGTCGCGTTGCCGAGCACACCGTCGTTGATGACACCGGAGACGGCGGCGATGCCGCCGGCGAGCACAAAGCTCCAGAAACGGATCGAGTTGACCTTGAAGCCGCTCAGCCGCGCCACCTCACGGGACTGGCCGACGAACAGCGAGCGCTGGCCAAACGCGGTGAACCTGAGCACGTAGAACATGAGCAGCATGATCACGATCCCGTACCAGAAGTCGAGCGGGATACTGAGCAGGTGGGTGTTGACCGTGTACTGGCTGAGCTTGGGCGAGATGCCGGCGACCGTCTCGTTATCCGGCAGCCAGAAGGCGACGCCATCGAAAACACTGCCCATCGCCAGGGTGATGATGAACGGGTTGACGTCGAAGCGGGTGATGATCGCGCCGTTGATCACACCGCCGGCCACCCCGGCGGCAATGCCGACGATAATCGCCGGGACGAGGCCCCATTGGTGGTTGACGTTCAGCCAGGCCACCAGAACCGACACCATGCCGGAGTTCTCTGCCACCGACAGGTCGAGGTCGCCGTTGGTCAAGGGCAGCAGCAGAGCCATCACGAGCACCAGCTCCACCGAGTTCAGACCGAAGATCGTGGTGAAGTTGGACCACTGGAAGAAGCTGCTGGGACGCAGGATCCCGAAGAAGACGATGACGACCACGAACGCCACCGGCAGCAGGGAGGCCTCGAACCAGCGGGCGTTGAGGATCGCCGTCAGACTGGCGCGCGGTCTACGGGCCCCGCCTTCCCCCCCGGTCGGGTCGGGCGGCGGCGAGGCCGTCTTTGCCGAATCGTCAACGTCTGTCGTCATGAAGCCGCTATCCCCTCTCTGGCGCCGCCCCTCGCGGTGACGGAGTAGACCTCGCTGGTAATCCTGTCACGGGTGTACGGCGGTGCAATCGTCCCGGCAATCGTGCCGCCGGCGCACAGCAGTATGCGGTCCGACACCTTGGCAAGCTCGTCGAAGTCGGTCGAGACCCAGAGGATGGCGACACCCTGGGCAGCGCGCGCATCCATCAACTCGTAGATCTGCTGGCGGGTGGCTACGTCCACGCCCTGGGTCGGCTCGTGCAGGAGCAACACCTTCGGGCCCTGCTCAAGCCAGCGGGCGAGCACGACCTTCTGCTGGTTGCCGCCGGACAGGGCCGACATCTCCAGCGAGGCGTCGCGGGGGCGGACGTCGTAGGTAGCGGTGCGCTGGTTGGCGGTGTACAGGAGCTTATCGAGCCGTAGGAAGCCGCCGTCGAAGAACTTCTGGAGCGACAGTGAGAGCATGTTCAGAGACACGGGGAGCTCGGCGACCGCGCCCTGCTGCTTGCGGTCGGCCGGAACCAGGGCCACACCCAGGTCGATCGACTTGCCGGGTGTGAGCTCCGACACCTCGCCGCTCCAGTCGCCGATCGTGAACTCGCCGGTGGCGTCGGGAACGTCGCCGAAGAGGACGTAGGGCAGGTCCTCGCTGCCGGCACCGAGCAGTCCGGCGATGCCGACGATCTCACCGGCGTGCAGGTCGAAGCTCATGTCGCGCACACGCCGGCCGGAGACCTTCTTGGCCGAGAAGACCACCTCCCCGGCGTCCGGCGCGGAGTAATCGGAGCCGTGGCTGGTCGCCAGCTCGATTGCGGCCCGGTCCAGACGGTGTCCGGAGACGAGCTCGATGAGGTCGGCGTCGGAGCTGTCCTTAACCGTGACGTCGCCGACCTCGGCACCGTCGCGCAAGACGACGGCGCGGTGGGCGATCTCACGGACCGCAGTCATGTCGTGGGAGACGAACAGCACGCCCAGCCCCTCCGCCGTCAGGCGGCGGACGAGATCGAATAGGAAGACCTTCTCGTGCTCGGGAAGGAAGACCGTCGGCTCGTCGAGGACGAGCACGCCGCCGGTCCCGTCGCGCGCGCCGCGATATTCGCGCAGTTCCTCCGCCGCCCGCACGATCGCGAGCAGTGCCTGGGCGGTCGGACGGAGGCGGCCGACCTGAGCACTCGGGTCGAGATCGACCTCGTAGCGATCGAAGATCGCTCGGGCGGCGTCGCGCTCGGACCGCCAGTGGATCGGCGCCGTCGAGGCGAACCCTTCGGTGACGCGGCGTCCGACGAAGAGGTTCTCGACCACCTCCAGGTCTGGCGCCAGCCCGAGGTCCTGGTAGACGAAGCTAAGGCCGAACGTGCGGGCGCTGCCGAGCGGCACCGGCAACGGCACGGGGTGGCCTGACATCAGCAGCTCACCACCGGACTCGGGCTCGTGGTAGCCGGAGAGGATCTTCACGAGCGTCGACTTGCCCGAGCCGTTCTCCCCGAGCAGCGCGACCACTTCGCCGCCGCCGATCGTTAGATCGACACCCGTGAGGGCACGCTGGGCCCCGAACGTCTTGGCGAGATTGCTCGCCTCGAGCGCAGGGGCCTGCGTGTCCGGAACTGCTGCTGCGGGCGCCGCCGGCCCGGTACCGCTACTCATGATGCTTGCATTTGTACAGAACCGGCGACAGCGCTGACTTCAGTTACTTACTTGACTCCCCACAGCTTCAGGAAGTCGTTGACAAACGCCCCGTTGCTGTAGGCCTTGTCGCTGTAGTTGTCGCCGCTGTAGAAGCTGGCCGCGTTTGTCTTCGTGAAGAAGATGTTCGGCACGGTCTCATTTGCGACCGGTGCGGCAGGCTTACCCAACAGCAGGCGGATCACCTGGTCGAGCTGGGTGTAGGCGTCCCACTTCTCATCCGGACCGGAGTCACCGGCGAAGATCGGGTTCTTGTCGACGGTTTGGATCTCAGCGATGCCGCCACCCCAGGCGTAGAGCCTCAGGCCGGGATGGGTCTTGGCCGCCGACTGGACGTCGCTGACGATGCCATCGCTCTCAGCGTCGAACGCGACGATCACTGCGTTGATGGACGAGTTGGCCTGAAGATCGCTGGCGACAGCCGAATCCTCGGTCGGACCGCTCCAGTCCTGCGTGGGGAAGACCTCTTCCTTGACCAGGCTGCAGGTGGTGGGGCAGAACTTCTTGAACCCCGCCTTCAGCGCCGCCTCCGCGCCGCCGCCCTGCGCGACCGACGCGCTACTGACGAACAGGACGTGAGCGGGCTTGCCCTTCAGGCTCACCAGCGCGTCGGCCAGATCGGTCTTGATACCTTGCTCGGTGCTGATGCCGGTCTCGGCTGATAGGCCCGTCAACGGAAAGGCTTTGCTACCGCCGGTCTCGTTGTAGTTACCGGCGATGACCGGGACCTTGTCCGACTTCAAGGTCGCCAGCTGATTGGTCAGCGCGCTCGCGGGGGGCGCGCAGAGCATGACGACAGCGTTGGCCTTATCGGTAGCCGCGGTGCTCAGGTTGCTGATCCAGCTGGGCGGACCGGAGGGCGTGGTGAGCGCGATCACCTTGGCGCCGAGCGCGGTGGCCTCTTGGTCGAGGTAACCCTGCTGACCCCTGAGGTTGCAGGCGTCGATCTCGGAGCTGACCGGGAACGTGACGATCGTCTTGCCCTTGAGCGCCTTCTTGGCGTTCACCGCCGGGCCGGGAGCGGTCCAGGCGGGAGCCTTCTGTGAGGCGGCAACGTATGACTTGGCCGCGGCAAGCTCGGCGGCGCTGACCGTGCGGGCGGCCGAGTGTGCCGTCACCTTGTGAGCGGATGCCCCGGAGACGCCGAGCGCGCCGGCAGCAAGTGCGACGGCGGCCGCCACCGGGATAACAGCAACGCGCCCGCGGACACGCAACCATCGGTTCTTCGAACTCATAAGGGTACCTCTCCTCATCTTTTACATGTACGAAGCGCGAGTGATCGCACCCCAGGAACATTTCTAACCAATGCGGTTGCGGCAGGATTGTAAACAATATTTCTGCCGATCTCAACCGACCGGCACGACCGTAGCTCGGGCTCGTATCAAGAGGGCATCGATGACGCTCTGCAGGTGCGCGCGCATCGCCTCCTGCGCGGCATCCGCATCTCCCGCGGCCACCGCCGCCACTATCGCCTCGTGCTGGGGCAACGAGACCGCGGAGCGGCCCGGCACCAGTGAGAGCGTGAACTGATGGCGGATGGTCAGCGCGCGCAGCTGCTCCAGCAGCTCCGCTCCGATGCGGTGCGCCGCCATCTCGCGCAGCATCGCGTGAAGGGTCACATTCAGGGCGCTGTAATGAGTCAGCTCGCCTGACTGGACCGCCGTGCGCATGTCGCGGGCGATCTGACGCAGCGCTGCCGCCTGCTCAGCGGTCACCCGCTCCGCCGCGCGGGCCGCGATGAAGCCCTCCAGCAGCATCCGGACCTCGGTGATCTGGACCGCCTCGTCCAGGCTCACGGCCCTGACGCGCGCCCCCTTATTGCGCTGAAACTCGATCAGCCCCTGGGCGGCGAGGTCCTGCAAGGCCGTCCTCACCAGGAACCGCGAGGCGCCGAAGTGCTCACAGAGATCGGCCTCGATCAGCCGCTGCCCGGGCGCGTACTCGCCGCGCAGGATCGCCTCGCGAATCTGCTCCCGCACCGCCACCGAGGCTGGATCATCACTCTCGCCCGTCATCTCTCCGCTCGTGAAAGCTACGTTCACGAGCGGAGATTGTCAACAAAATTGTCCGTGTAATTGAGACGCGAGCCCCGATGCCCGGCGCCCGCGTGCGGGCAGCGGGAGACGCTCAGAGGACCTGGAGAACGTCCAACCCTGACGCTCCGGGCCTACCACGCCTAGGCCCCGGCCTACGGCCGCCCCCTCAAGAGGTTTGAGACGCCGGGTCCGACTACCGTGCGTTGCCCGCGGGACGCTCGATCTGGCGCTTGAGGATCTTGCCAGTCGGCCCCTTGGGAAGCTCGTCCAGGAACCAGATCCAGCGCGGGTACTTATATGCGGCAACGCGCTCCTTCACGTACTCCTGGAGCGACTCGGCGGTCTCAGTGGAGCCCGGTCGGAGGCAGATCGCAGCGCCGACCTCCTCGCCGAGCATCGCGTCAGGCACGCCCACGACCGCCGCCTCGAGCACATCCGGGTGGCCGTAGAGCACCTCTTCCAGCTCACGTGGATAGACGTTGTAGCCGCCGCGCAGGATCATGTCCTTCTTGCGATCGACCACGTACAGGTACCCGTCCTCGTCCGCGGAGCCGATGTCGCCCGTGTAGAACCAGCCATCCCTGATCGCCTGCGCGGTGGCCTCCTCACGCCCCCAATATCCGCTCATCACAAACGGCCCGCGCATGACGATCTCACCGCGCTCGCCCTGCGGCACCTCGTTGCCATCGTCGTCGAGGAGCTTGATCTCCGTGCCGCCTACGGGGAGCCCGATGGAACCCGGCTTGCGCTCGCGCGAAGGTAGGTTGAACGAGCCCATGGCGGTCGTCTCCGAGAGGCCGAAACCCTCCAGGATCTTGGTGCCGAAGGCCTCGTCAAAGCCATGCAGGACCTCGACCGGCATCGGCGCGCCGCCGGAAACGCAGATGTCAAGGCTCGAGACATCATGCTGCTCGCGCCCCGGGTGATGCAGCAGCGCCATGTACATCGTCGGCACACCGCCGAAGGTGGTGACGCGGTCGCGTTCCATCACCTCCAGGACCTTGTCGGGCTCAAATCGTGGCACCAGGGTCATCAGCCCGCGCGAGTAGAAGGTCGCGTTCATGATCGAGTTGAGCCCGAAGATGTGGAAGAGCGGCAGCGCCGCGAGCGCCACGCCGTCCGGCTGCGCGTCGATCAACTCCATACAGGTCCGCGCTGCGGAAAGCAGATTGGCGTGCGTCAACAGCGCACCCTTCGGGGTCCCGGTCGTGCCCGACGTGTAGACGATCACCGCCGGGTCATCCGACGCCCGCTCAGCGATCCCGGCGACCGGCTCTGCACGCCCCAGCAGCCCATCGAACTCCCCGGGGACGACCTCAATCGCCTCGACGCCCGCGATCTCGCAGCCGCCAACGAGCGCCTCCTTGAAGCCGTGCCAGCCGACCATTACACGCGCGCCCGAGTCGGTCAGGTGGTACGCCACCTCGCGGTCTTTGAGCAGCGGGTTCATCGGCACCATCACCGCACCCAGGCGCAGAATCCCGAGGTAAACGATCGGGAAGTACGGCAGGTTCGGCATCTGCAGGCCGACCCGGTCACCGGCTTTGACCCCATACGCGGCCAACAGCCCCGCCGCCCGCTGGGCTGCCTGATCCAGGGCCCCGTAGCTGAGCACGATGTCATCGAACTTGACGGCCGGACGATCAGCGTCCTCGCCAAGGCGCGACGCGATCACCTGCGCGAAATTGGTCATGCTCTCCACCCGCTCCACCGTTGGACGTCAACCACGATCAGGTCGCCACTCGGGCGCCGCTGCGCATATTGCACGTAGCGGGCCACCAGTGCGTCAATTGCCATTGCGCGTAAGGCCGGTTCCTGGTCCGGGGCGAGGACCCGCGCGCGGCCGTCCGCCCGCGCCCACCAGAGCGCGTCCCAGTCGTCGCTGTACTCATCGGCCAGTAGCGAGACCGCGGGGTTCGCCGTGATGTTCTTGAGTCGCCTCAACGCCAGTGTCCGTTTCTGCTTATGGTCGACCGCGGTGACGACCGTGCTCTCGCCGAGCAGGGCGAACACGATCGGGACAAGGTGAGGGGTCCCGCCCGGGCCGACGGTCGCCATGCGGGCGACCGTCGCAGTCGAAAACCTCTGGCGTGCCTGCGTAGCGTCCATGCCCACAACCTAACCGACAGGGTGACCGCACCCGGGCTGTAGCGTGTGTGTTATGCGCGTTCCCGTCACACTTGACCTCCACATCCCGAACTTCAATTATCCGGATGTGACCAACGACCAGGTCTTCGAGAAGGTCCTGGAAATCGCCCAAACCGCTGAGCAGGCGGGGTTCAGCTCCGTCTCCCTGATGGACCACCTGCACCAGATCAGCACTGTGGGCCCGCCCTCGAACTGGATGTTCGAAGGCTCGACGATGCTGGCCGCAATCGCCGCCAGGACAACCAAACTGACACTCGGCCTGCTGGTCGGAAGTGTCACTTATCGCAACCCGGCAATCGCCGCGAAGACCACCACGACCCTCGACATCATCTCTGGCGGACGGGCGTGGCACGGGCTCGGCGCCGGCTGGTTTGAGGAGGAGCACCGTGCCTACGGGTACGAGTATCCACCGCTGAAGGTGCGCTTTGAGATGCTCGAGGAGGCGCTGCAGATCGCCCGCGCGATGTTCACACAGAGCCAGAGCAGCTTTAAGGGCGAGCACTTCCAGATCGACGGCGCGTTCAACAATCCGCAGCCGATCCGCGGTGACATTCCGATCCTGATCGGCGGCAGCGGCGAACGTAAAACTCTACGTTTGGTTGCCAAATATGGCGATGGCTGCAACCTGTTCGGCGGCCCCGACCAGATCAAGCACCTGCTCGGCGTGCTGGAGCAGCACTGCTCCGATGTCGGGCGGGATTCATCGCAGATCGCCAAGACCGCGCTCGGCCGCGTGCTCATCGCGGCGACGCACGAGGCGGCCCAGGCGAAGGTCGAGGTGATGCGCGCGCGTGGTGTCTCTGACGAGTCGCTCGCGACGATGATCACCGGCGATCCGGACACGGTCGGTGAGCGCGTGCAGGCCATGAAGGACAACGGGCTCGAGGGCTACGGGCTGTCGATGCCCGACTCCTATGACCTGGAGGCAGTGGACCTGGTCGGGCGCACACTGGCGCCGATCTTCGCTTCATGAGCGGCTCATCAGAGGGTTCGGTGGCCGGCGCGTTGACGCCGCCGGCGCACTATGTCGACGCGCTGACCGAGCTGGTCGTCGGGATCGGCGGGAACATTCAGCCGGGCCAGGTGGTCGGGATCACAACGCAGCCCGGGCAGGAGACGATCACCCGCGCGGTGGCCGAGGCGGCCTACGCGCGTGGCGCGAAATACGTGGACATCTGGCTGTTTGACCCCTATGTGAAGCACTCGCGGCTGAAGCACGCTGATCGAGACACGCTGCGGTATGTGCCTGCCTGGATCGGCGAGCGGATGCTGCAACTCGGCGAGCTGAACGCAGCGCGGATCTCCTTCCAGGGGCCGGTCGCGCCGCAGCTGATGGATGACATCGACGCGAACCGGCTCGGGCTGGACATGCTGCCGCGGGTCCGCGAGAGCACCATGGTCACGATGAAGCAGCAGACCAACTGGACGATCGTGCCCTGGCCGAACCCGGACTGGGCGTCGATGATCTACCCGGAGCTCTCGGAAGCCGACGCCTACGCACATCTGTGGGAGCAGATCGCAGTGATCCTGCGCTTGAACGAACCCGACCCGACGGCGGCTTGGGCAGAGCGGCTGACGACGCTCGAGGGCGGGGCAAAGCGGTTGACCGAGATGCGGTTGGACGCGCTGCACTTCGTCGGGCCGGGCACCGACCTGACCGTGGGGCTGCTGCGCTCGTCGACCTGGATTGCCGGGCGGATGGAGTCGGCCGCCGGGATCACGTACTGCGCGAACATCCCCACCGAGGAGGTGTTCACCGCGCCCGACCCTTTGCGGGCGGATGGCTACGTACGATCCACGAAACCGCTGCTGATTCCGGGCGCGGCCCGGATCGAAGGGCTCACGGTGCGCTTCGAGCGCGGCCGCGCGGTCGAGTTCAAGGCTGACAAGGGCGTCGAGATCCTGCGCACGATGACCGCCCGCGACGAGGGCGCCTGCCGGCTCGGTGAGGTGGCGCTCGTCGACCGCGAGAGCCGCGTCGGTCAGAGTGGCACCGTGTTCTCGGACATCCTCCTGGATGAGAACTCCGCCAGCCACATCGCGCTCGGGGCCGCCTACCCGTTCTCAGCCGGGGACGAGCAGGACAAGGCTCGGGCGAATTCGAGTGAGATCCACATCGACTTCATGATCGGATCGGACGAGGTGGCTGTGGACGGGCTGTATGCGGACGGGTCGGCCGTGCCGCTGCTGCGCGATGGGGTCTGGCAGATCTGAGGTTGGGTTGGGTTGGGTTGTTCGTTTGGTTGTTCGTTTGGTTGTTCGTTTGGTTGTGGCTCGGGGCGGTCCCGCTGGACCGCCCCTGCAGCCTGCTCCCGCTACGCTTGCCGGGATTCCCGGAGAGGTGCCGGAGTGGTTGAACGGGCACGACTGGAAATCGTGTAACGGGCTTAAACCCGTTCGGGGGTTCGAATCCCCCTCTCTCCGCTTGTAGGGAACGGCCGGCTGCGTTTTAGCCTCTGGCACGCGGGGGCCGCGTGACCTGTCGCCCTCAGCACGCTGACCGTTCGAGGACTGTCGGCCGAGACCTGGCCGGCGTACGCCGCCCTAGTTGAGCGCCACAAGGGCGTTCGGGGCGGCTGCTGGTGCACCTTCCTCCACAACGGGACCCTGTTTGAGCAGGCGGAGTTTGAGTTCGATCGCCCGAGGGGGGCGATCGAACACGGTGATCGTGAAGACGGTGGCGCCAGCGGGCTGAACACGAACTTTGTGAATGCGCTTCGCACTGTCGGAAGTGGATTCACAAAGTTCGCGGTGGCTTAATCGGGCGGGCGCTGGGCTGGGCCGCAAACCGCGGATTGATCAATAATGCCACCTAACATCGGATTCCAGCGGGTTCTCTCGGGGGTAGGCCGTTCATGACGGGACACCGAACAGCTCTGGCAGCGGGCATCGCAGGCCTCGCGCTGATCGCTCTGGGCTTCGGCCTGGGACGGTCGACCGCCGGGTCGGGCAGGGCTACCGCGCACCTTGCCACCAGCAGTTGCAGCGATCCGGACGGAAGCTCGAACAAGCTGGTGATCGTGACCTACAAGTCTGACGGTGTGTCGGGCGCGTGTGTGTTTGGCGGCACGACATATCAAGAATCGATGGTGGGCGAAGCGCCAAAGACTGTGATCCTCATGGCCCTCATGGGGCAGCTGTTGTCGCGGATACCGCTGAGCGGCGAGAACGGCCTCAAGGCCCTTCATCAGTTCGGGGTTCCGCGTCACGTCGCCACGCGAATCATGGCCGAGTTCAACAGCCTCCGCGACGCTGGTAAGTCGCTGCAGGCGATCCAGCTTGAGATGCCAAAGTGGGCAGAGGCGCACAGCAGCCTGTTCCACCTCCGGTGACGCCCCAGTCCTCACCGGGGTCGATGCTCACGGATTCAGTAGCCACTCCTTGCCGGTCTTGAGGTTCAGGACGGCGGCGCTCACGTCACCCGTGCGCCCGGCGATCCACTTTTGGACAGACGGAGTGGTGAGGGGGTCAACCGCGACCGGCGCGCGGGTTTTAGCGACCTTGGTCTTCTTGACCGTCGAGTTGCGGGTCTTGGCCGGGCTGTGCCCGGTGCTCGAGATCAGTACGGCTATCACGATCAGGACTCCGGCGAGCAGGAGGCCGAGCCGCTTCTGCCCGGCGCGTCGACGTGTGATCGCCTGGGACGAAGGTCGGCGGGCTTGCGGCCTCGCCGCGAGTATCGGTCGGAGTTTGCGAGCGTTCACGTCGGCGGCAGGTCGCCTAAGCCGCCTTTCGTCCGAGCCATTCGCTTGCATGGAGCACGTGCAAGAAACGCAGCCATCGGTGTTCCTGATCGCGCGGCCCTCGGTCGATGTCGAGGGCGCTCGTGCCTACCTGAAGTCGGTTGGCGGAGAGTCATGGCTGGCGATGCGCGAGGGTGACGAAGACGGCATCAACGAGGGGGAGCTGCTCGCTGAGTTCGCCGGGCGGATCTGTTACCGCAGCTGGGAGCCGGGGCTCAACCCGAACGTGACCCGCATCCGCACGGACCGCGAGGCGTACTTCGCCAACGTGCTGCAGAGCTTCCACGGCAGCGTTTTGGAGCACGCCAACTACAGCTTCGCTTTTCGCCAGGTGTCTCGTGTTTTTACTCACGAGTTGGTCCGCCACCGCGCTGGTTCGGCCTTCAGCCAGGAGAGCCTGCGTTACGTGCGTTTGACGGACATCGGCTTCCGGGTGCCACCGGCGCTTGAGCCGATACGCGATCAGGTCATCAGCCTCGTCGAGACACTCGAGGAGTTTCAGGTCAGCGCTGCCGACGCACTGGGGCTCGACGATGAGGGCGTACCGTTCGCAATCAAGAAGGAGATCACCTCGGCGCTTCGCCGGCTCGCGCCGATCGGCCTGAGCACCGACATCCTGTGGACCGCAAACGTCCGGACCCTGCGGCACGTGATTGAGATGAGGACAGCACTCGGAGCCGAAGAGGAGCTCCGGCAGGTGTTCAACCTCGTGGCGGAGACGATGAAGTCTGAGGCGCCAAACCTGTTCCAGGACTTCCAGCGCCAGGAAGACGGTTCATGGGTGCCAGAGTGGCGCAAAGTCTGATTGGGTCCTGAGCCCTGGCGGTGACGGTGCTGGTGGCGCTATGCGCCGAGCTCCCGAAGAGCGAGGCGACCAGTGGACCTACAGCGGTGACGCGAGGTGACGCCGCCGAGCCGAGCGTCCGCGAGGACGCGCTTCCTCCGCCCGCCTGCGGCTGCATCCTCCCGCAGCCGCCAAGGCAGCGGGTGGTGGTAGTGGAGGAGTTCCGCGTGCTCGCACAGCGGAGCCGGATCTGAGACCCGAAGCCCGGCCCGGCCGACTGTCCACGAGACCCGAAGAACGACCCGGCGGACGGTCCATGCACCCCGAACCCCCGCGCCAACGCCAGCTGGGGTGCAGCCCCCGGTCCCGCGAAAGCAATCGTGCGCGAGGCATTTGTCGAGTTCGACGAGAAGAGACTGCCCGCGCCGGCGCCCAGGCGTGCCGGGCTAGAACAGACCGCTGAACGCCGCGCCGGCGTGTGAGGCCAGGTGGAAGAGCGGTGAGGGGAGGATCCCGAAGCCGACGCAGAGTGCGGCGAACAGCACCGCCACGAACACCACCTCTGGGTATGGCAACTTGTCCGCCTCGGGCGAGCCGCCGGCGATCGGCGCCAAGCCACCGGCCACCACTTCTCCAGGCACTGGAACGCCGCTGATCTCGGCGGGCTCCCTGGCAGGCGACATCCAGACCACGGCGACGACCTTCAGGTAGTACCCGAGGGAGATCATCGCGCCGACCACCAGGACGATCGCCAACCAGCCGTAGCCGCCGTCAACGAGGGCGTGGATCAACTGGAACTTGCCGACGAAGCCGACAGTGCCCGGAA
>Ga0224557_1002582_pt1 | contig 15200 bp, 8 predicted proteins | sample 714S31014metaG_FD_180677 | JGI IMG/M metagenome (GOLD analysis project Ga0224557, IMG submission 180677) | Peat soil microbial communities from Stordalen Mire, Sweden - 717 S3 10-14 | ecosystem: Environmental > Terrestrial > Soil > Wetlands > Peat | place: Sweden: Norrbotten County, Stordalen...
CTCGCACTTGCAGCAAAAGGTCGTCGAACTCCGCCGAACTCCCCACCAAAGGATCGCAATGATCGGAGAAAGGCACGGATACCAAGCGGCGGCCCGTCAGCCAACTCTTAACCTTGCAGAACACGATGCCAGAAGCGATCGCAGCGGAAGAAGGATCACCGTTGGTGTACACCACCGGTTCGTACCCGTATGCCAGACGCAAGGCATTCAGCCACTCTGTGCTGTGGAATACCGATGAGGCTGGGTGCCCTTCGACCAGCTGACGCCAGCGCTCATCTCGCAATGGATCAAGTACAAACAAACTGCTCGGAAAATCTGTCATCACTGCGCACCAACCCAAAACCCCTGGGCCGTTTGGGTTGAGACTGGCAACCCGGCTTGTCGCCAGCGTCCTATGCTTCGAACCATCATCCACGCTCGGCGTGCAAAACATGCCTGCCGCGCTTCTTGCTGAAAGCCTTATCATAAGCGGCTACGAGGTTCTGCACGGAGTACTCCCAAGCCAGCTCTTTCTCGATTCGCCTACGCCCGAACTGGCCCATGCGTTCCCTATCGTCCGGATGGTCCAACAGCCATAGGATCTTCTCCGCAAAGTCACCCACTCGATCGCCGTCGTCGCTGTACAGTGAAGCCTCCTGGGCACTGAACCGGCCCTCTTTTCCATCGAACTGTACAATGGGTTTGCCCAAGGCCATGTATTCCATGATCTTGATCATGGTGGACATACTGTTCATCGGGCAGGGCCGGTCCGGATTGACACACACGTCCGCAGTCGAGAGGATCTCCACCATCTCCGCGTCGGGGACAAACCCGGTGAAGGTCACCATATCTTCAAGCTGTTTTTCCTGGGTTATCTTGCGGAGGGTTGGCAGTTCCGGGCCTGCGCCAACACAAGTGAAGTGAATGTCGCGGCGCCCCAAGCTCTTGATTCGCAGTACCACATCGAGAAGAATGTCCAATCCTTCCTGACTGTTCATCACTCCGACATATCCCACGAGGTAACGCTTGCCATATTTCAGCTTCGGGTTGGGCGGAACGGCCTTAAACTCCAGACTGGGGCCGTTGCGCACAACAAAGATATCGTCCGCGCGTATGCCTCCACGCGTCATAGCGATCTCTCGATAGCTGTTATTAGTAGAGATCACAACATCACTGCAGAGAAATGTGCTCTTCTCCAACTGTAGTTGCACTTTGTAGAAAAGGTCCTTCTTCCCGAACTTGGACAGGTATAGTTCGGGGTTCACATCGTGGTGATCGAAGATGTATTTCACGCCCAACAGTTTGAAGGGCAGCGCCACCAGGAAAATGTCGTCGGGAGGATTGCAGCCTTGAATCACATGAAATCCACGTCGAAGATAAATCCACCACGAGTACAGAAACTCCCAAAACAGAGCGCTAGTGTATTCCCGGAAGTATCCCCAAGCCCCGCTTCCCTCGTTGGCCGTGGGATGCCGATAAATATGTACTCCGTCCAGAAATTCATAGCCTCGTAGACCCTTACGGCTGGGGCACAAAACAGTGACCTCAAATCCTGCGTCGCGCAGAGAACGGGCTTCCTTCCACACCCGGAAGTCCATGGGAACCGGCTGGTTCTCCACAATAATCAGGATTTTCCTGGTCACAGAGACCTCTCTTCTCTAAAGAGACTCATAGAGCCCCGCTAAGGCGCACAGCATTGTTGCCTGCCCCCAGTGAAGGGTTGGGGTCTTGTTCACAAGTGATCGCGAATACCGCCGGTAGTAGAAATAACCCGTCCGGTCCTGCATGTTTTCAATCGTCCATCGAGCGACTCTCATCGCGAGAGGTAAGGCTTCTGGGTCGCAGTCACTGAAGAAGACCAATGTGTCAATGGCCTGCGAAGAACACTGAATGTCAATGGGAAGTGTTTTGTGGTTGTAATATCGGGGTGTTCCGTCCGGCAGGAAAAATGTCCTTTTCCAGTATTCATACCCCGTATCCATTGTTGACTTGAAGCGATCGTCTCCGGTGGTTTTGAGGTAGTGTTTGAAACAATCGAGAACGTAGCCAGTATGAAAGTTATCGACCCAGAGGGAGTTTGGATATTCGGCGTAATACCACGATCCGTCGGACCGCTGGCGTTGGGCCGTATATTGGAACGCCTTCTCGGCCATCCCCCGGTAGGCTTGATTAGGAATGTGAGAATGAGTCCGCACGAGCAGACTCGCGGCCAACGTGTTCGCATTGTGGACCTGACTGTTCAGGCCCGGTACGTAACTGAAGCAGAGTCCTTGCCCGTGAGGATATGCGTCGTAATCGCGGAGAATATGTCCGCAGGCGCTTTCGGCAATCTGCAAATACTCGGCCTTGTTAAAGTGCTCATACCCATCCAGAAACGCATGGCCGATTAAAGAGGTCCACACGATGGTAGGAACTCTTTTCGGTAGGTAAAACCCTCTCGATTGGTAATCGAAGTGATTGCCCCAGCAGGCTCCACTATACCCTTTGGACTGATTCTCGATAAGCCACTGCAGCGCCATCTCGGCCTTGCCGGCCCATGCCGGGTCTCCCGTCGTTTTGTGCAGGCGCATGAAGCCACGCGCTAGAAACCCCATACCCTTGCTAGATTGTTCCCTGGTAATTCCAAGCACAGGGCGTAAATTAATAGGAAATCGTCTCACGGTTTGCTGGAGCACGATACGCAGGAGTTTGGTCTCGAAGGTAAATGGACGCAAAAAGCGAGCGCTGAGGCCATCGAAAGTATCGTAACCACGGTAGTCATTCTTTTCCAGCCAGCCAGAGATTCGGCTAATCGACTCGTAGATCGATAGCTTGAAAGCCGGGTTCGAGCCTTGACCCACACGCCGCTCACCAGCAGATGCCGTCATAATTGCCATTCTTACTCCTTCCTTCGATAACGCGTACAAAATCTACTAGGAATTGACCTTCGTGCAGCCGCTCCGGTACCGCCTTGAAATCCGGATCCTTGTTTCCTATCACGACGGTCTGGGCGTGATTGAGCACCGCGTCGAGATCGCCGACCATTAGCTTCGATATGTGCGGAATGCGGTTGAGAATGAAGTCGCGGTTCGCGCCCACCAAACTGGCCATATTTACGTTCTTATCATAGATGCGCAGGTCATATCCCTTCCCGATCAGGCGCTCGATAATCTCAATCAAGGGGCTCTCTCGCAGATCGTCTGTTCCCGCTTTGAAGCTGAAGCCCAAAACACCCACTCGGGTGTGCCCCTTTCCCGTAATGAGTCGCAGGCCGCGAGCGATTTGCATTTCGTTGCTCGGCAGGATGGAAGCGAGAATCGGCAATTGCAAATCATGCATTTTGGCCTGATAAGAAAGCGCCCGAAGATCTTTGGGCAAGCACGAGCCTCCGAACGCAAAACCCGGCGATAGGTAAGCGGGAGAGATATTGAGCTTTCGATCTTGACAAAAGATGTTCATGACTTTGTGCGCATCGAGGCCTAGAGACTTACAGAGATTGCCGATTTCATTGGCAAACCCGATCTTGAGAGCATGCCAGCTGTTGTCAACATACTTGACCATCTCCGCAGACTCCAGATCGGTCCTGATCAACGGCGCATCGAGTTTATTGTAGAGTGTCACCAGGATGTCGCCGCTGGCTTGATCCAACTCACCAATAACAGTCTTGGGCGGATGGTGGAAGTCCTTCACAGCGGAACCCTCTCGTAGAAATTCGGGATTGTTGCAGACCCCGAAGTCAACCCCGGCTTTCTTCCCCGATAACTCTTCCAAGGTGGGAATCACAATCTTGTGCATCGTGCCCGGCAAGATGGTGCTGCGAATGACGACGGTGTGGCGTGCGCTCTTGCTCTTGAGTGCCTCGCCGATCTGTTCGCAAATCCGTCGGATATATCGCAGATCAAGGTTGCCGTTGTCCTGGCTTGGGGTGCCGACGCAAACGAAGGACAGGTCCGTCTCGTGGATCGCTTGGACTGGATCGCTCGTGGCGCGCAACCGGCCCGCCTTGGTAGTGGCGGCTATGATTTCACCAATGTCTGTTTCAACGATGGGCGATCGTCCGCGGTTGATCAGGTCGACTTTTGTCGGGAGCGGGTCGACACCAACCACTTCATGTCCGTCATAGGCGAGACACCCCGCCGAAACTGTACCGACATACCCCAATCCAAAGATGCTAATTCTCAAGATGCAGCCTTTCCCGTGTAGCTATGAGTTTAGGGATTGTGATTTGCCAATGAGTCCAGGGTGACCTTTGTTATTCGTCACAGCTTGTGCGTCTACAACCGTTGTATAGACAGCCCATCCTGTGGCTCCGGCTCACGCCGGCACCCGTCTCAAAAACAAGCCCTGGTTGTGTTACAAAAAAACAATTGACGCAACCTGGTGGTCATCGGAGCGTTTGCGGTTGGTCGTTCGCGCACTGCGCTGCCATCGGAGTCTCCCAGTCTTCCTTTACGCGTTTGTTTGCGTGCACCTTGGTGAGTCCAACTCCTGTAGTTTTCCTGCCCATGTTCGTAGTCTCAAACTCGTCGGTTCGCAACCGTCTGCTCGAGGCTAACAGCTAGACGTCCGTCCACGCAGCTGGCATACGCTATCCGCGCTCGCTCCCTGCCTTCCCCCTCGATCCGTACTCCTTCCTCGCTCTCCACAATTCTCATTCCCGCTCGCTGCCTCCACCACTGGTTCACCTCGCCTGGAGTCGCGATCCAAACTCCTCGCGCTTGTCGCAACTCGGCCAAATGCGAAAGCAGCGCCTCGTAGACTTTCCTCTCGGGGCTAGTCGTGGCATAGTCGGGATGAACGATGAAGCTCAGAAGACCATGCTTCTCCATAATGAGTTCAATCTGGCTCTTCCATAGGTCGGTTTTGTAGTCCTGAAGGATGTGAAACAGAGTGTAGTCCTGAGTCGCAGTCACCGGGATTTCGAGCAGGGTGCCGACAAAGTACGGCATTACCGTACAACATCCTCCCCGCTGCGGATCGAGATGCGCCACATTGGGCACTGACATATCGTAGGCAAACTCCAAATCATTAAACCACTCCTGCCGGCGATATAAAACTCCGGCACGGAAGCCAGCAGCTTTCCATTGACGGCCGTAGGAATTAATCTTGACGACGCGTTCCATAAAGCATTGGTGACTTTTATACAATCGACCATCATGGTTCAGATCGTGCACGCCTATTTCGAAACCGCGATTGGTGATCGAGTCCAAGAAAGCATCCGGCACATCATATCGCTGTTCGGGTACAACGTCGAAGCAGGCCTTGATGCCGTATGAGTCATCGATATCCATCAGTGTGCTGCATAAGTCTCTTCCCTTAGCCGTCTCAACATCATGGGTCATGACTGCGGAACTTGGGGCACCCTCGGGCCAGAACCAAATAAACGGGATTCTCTCTACGTTCTGCGATTTGAGCAAGAAGATCATCAGGAGTTCAAAAAGCTCGTCCACGGTGCGGTCGACAGGCCAACGCGGGAAAGAGATTCGGTCCCATCCCCTCAGATGCATCCTTTGGAGATGCTTCCTGATGCCGACGGGAAGGAAGGGGCGCACATAGTAATACAGGCCCGCAAGAACTGACGTCATTACCGATTGTTCGTTTCGCGCCGACGATGGGTACAACTCACCCCGCAAATTGTCGACCACTTCTTTTATATCGAAGGGCAGACTGACCGTGCCTCCATCGACCTTCACCTCCTGAACAACGTCACACATCGTCCCGTCATCCGAGCCATTCTGAGGCCGGTAGACGCGCCCGTAGCATACATTGTCTGGACCGACATGGAAGTACCGCATCGTTGGCGAGAGAGGTCCTCTCAGACCAAACCGGGCATAACGCTCTGGACATTTGAAATACTCCAGAAAAGGATCGTTCATTGGAAGTTTCGCCGGATGAAGTTGATGCAACCTCTCTGCCATCAAGGGGATAGCGGAATTAGAAACAACTCCGGGATTGTCGGCCTCCTGGCCATGGCCGGTCGGAGCGTCTGCCGGTATTGGAGGCAGAGGTCGGACTCTCACATTTCCAATATTGGAGGCATTGGCCGAGGGTCTTCGGCGTTCGATCCGAAAAAGCGTTTTGTCCCAGTGCCTCACCAACGACCACTTGAGTTTTGGCAAAGACCATTGCGCGCGGCGCGCAAGACGCCATCCGAATAGAGCCCCAATCCAGGAGTATTTCCAGGACAAGCGCGGCGCTTCCAGTTGTCCGCCCATGGTTCGGGATAGTTCCTCAGCTTGGCGAAATAGATCGAGCCGTTCCGGATAGAAAATAAACATCCGGTTTTGGAGGTACCGCACACAGGCGGCACGAACCCGCTCACTGTCTTCCAATGACCGGATGTAATCAACATGGAGCTGCAGGGAGCGCCAATGCGCCTCCCTTTTTCTGTCGGATGTGCCGATGTAGCTCAGGCTGCCGGGCCCGGAAACGCGGTAGTACACTTTCGCTTCTGGAACGAATCGGACGCCATCGCTGGCCAGAAGGACGCGACAGAAGTACTCCTGATCATCGTCGCTCAATAGCCTCGTGTCCCAGGGACCCGCCTTCTCGGTTAACTCGCGACTGACCAGCCAGGTGGCCGTCTGCATGTAGAGGTTTTGATCCAACTTATGCAGCAGCCATTCCTTAGGGAGCAGATCACACCACAGCGCGGTCGGCGAGAACTTCGCCCGCTCATGCCGGTACCAGAACCGTCCCCATGCGGAGGAAAGAAGGGTACGCTTGCGTCCGCGCCCGCCGAGCGCCTCCAGCTGCTTTTGAATTTTGCCGGGAGACAAGAGGTCATCGGCGTCAAGCCACTGTATGTAATCTCCCCGGCTTAGAGAGAACGCTTTGTTTCTAGCCGCGGCCGCTCCTTGATTCGGCTGCGTGACCACGCGCAGGGAGTCCGATTCAAACTGTCGCGCAATGGCCAGAGTTTTATCGGTGGAACCATCATCAACGACGATGATTTCCTTGGGCTCCCAAGTCTGCGCCAGCGCGGAGCGGAGCGTGCCCTCGATCCACTGCTGCGCGTTGAAGGCGGGAATCAGAATTGATACCAAGGGGCTTTTCATAATTGCCTCTCGGGAGGCGGGAAACCAATGGTAAAGCGGCATTTCCGCAGCCATGAGGGTGTTGGTGACGATATCCGCCGAATGCTTTTGGCGACAAGAACCACTAACGCACCTGGTGGAAGCGAGAGGCTTCGTCCCAGGAGGTGATGCCGCTGTCGACCCTGGATCAACGTGCCGCAAGAACATGATTCGCGATTGGAGTCCGCGAGCGTTCCGCGCTAAAAGCGCACCGGGTGCTCTGTTTTTAAGAGCATCCGGCGAGATTCCCCCACCAGAAAAGATCAAAGATCAAAGATCAATGGACAATTGCGGTGAGATTGGAGGGAGCCGCTGGGGGTGGATTGCCGGAACTGCCAGAACCGGAATAACAATTGCTCGCGTTGAACAGACGCACATTTGGGAAAAGCATGGCGCCAGAATTAAAACTGCCGGGATTGGAAGCCAGGGCAAACTGCACCGTGGCGGGCGTCGAGCCTGTAATCTGATACGTCCCATTAAGCGTCGAAGGACTCGCTCCCGAAATCCTGATCTCACCCTGCGGCAAAAGCGAAGAACCGAATGTACCACCCACGAAAGTCAGTGTTTCGGTGCCCGAAGACCAATTGGCGGAGAGCACCCGATAACTGTTCTGGTAATTGGAGTCCACGGAAGCGTTTACGTAGCACACTTCAGCGGGAATGTGGTTGGCATGCCCGTTGCTATTGGAAATGTCGCCCCCGCTGACATCCGGACCTATGGGCGGCCAAGGAATTGAACTATGCCCGATGCCGTCATTCCAGAAGGACGGCTGGGCATTGAGGTAGAACGACGCAGGGAGCGTGTGGCTGCCCGGAACCGGATTCGCGAACCCATCCGTCAGCCCACTTGGCACTTCACCGCTGTTCCACTGCACTGCTCCACTCACGGTGTCGTAATTCCCCCAGCGCATCAGGCTGGTCGCGCTGTAGGGATCGTTTGGACCATAGGAGGAATCAGCGCCTCCGTCATCGCCGGCCCAACCGACCGTGTAAACGGCAGTGGTCGGATTAGAACCGGAACAGCAGAGATCGGCGTAAGTATTCGCGTAGCCAGGAGTTCCCAGCACGTTTCCGACTACGTTGAAGTAACGCGAGAACCCCGTCAGGTTGAACGGTGTCGTCTGCCCCCCGCAGGGCGCTCCAAAACAGGATGGCTGGTTTCCGCTGTAGTAATTGCGAAACGCGGTTATCAGGTTATGCGTGCCATGGCGATTATCGGCAATCAGCCCGAAGGCTTCGTTGCCTTCCCAGAGAGCCATCGCAGTGCCAGCGGCGTGCATCCAGTTTCCCGGCATGAACCAGCCTGAGGAAGTGAAGTAATCGTTGGTGGCAAAGTTGTAGGCGTAGACATTGCCTTCGTCCGCGCCCCCCTCCAACTCCGGCGATACCACCTGGTCGGCAATGTTATTGACGATGAGATTGTCGGAGCCGATGTAGCTCTCAACCCCGTAACTCTCGTCGGTAGCGTTTAACGTTCCGAACATGTAATTGTTGGCGATGGTGGTATGGGCGGCTTCAAACAGCCAGACATGGTTGCGGGAAGTGTTGATGGTGCGGGTCCCGACAACCCAGCAGGCGTAACAACTGTCGATCATGATTCCGCAACTGCCCTGTCCCGCGACGCAACCTGTTTTGCCGGAATCGGTCGACAAATTTTCGACACCGTCCATAATGAGATTCTGGTTTGCCCAGAACGCCCCCGGATTCTGCCCACTTTTCCAGTTCGGCATATAAAGTCCGGGAGAGATGGTGACATTATTACCACTGATCGCGGTCACGAGAACCATTTGCTGTTGCGCGCGATTGTTTCGTCCGGCGCCGCCTTCGGCAGCCGTCGCGCACGTTCCTTGAATTTCGCAGGTAAAGATCGTTCCTGGATCCGAAGCCGAGCCCGTTCCACAAGTTGCGCCGCTGAACCCATCGTCGCACTGATCCAGAACGATCAAGCTCTTATTGGGTGTAAGTCCCGAGACGTTGCTCAATGTAATCGAGGTAGAACCCGCCGCGTATCCCGCCGACCACGTGGCGGCCTGGTTTGGACCTCCGGGGAAGGAATTTGACGGACTGGCTACGCAGATCACCGCGTTAAGGCCGTCGCACGAGTAGTTGGCGGAGGAAAAGATCAGAAATGTCTGGTCCGCTCCCGCGCCGCGCAGGGTGACGTTCGACGTTGCACCAAAGTTGATCTGTCCCGAGAGGTTGAACGTGCCCGCGCCCAGCAAGACATATTGTCCGGAGCCACAGGATGAAATTGCGTTATTGATCGTGGCCGGAGAACCGTTATAGGCGGCAATGGTCGAGCCGCATTGAGTGCGATTCGTCGGAACGCCGCCTGGAACTCCAGCATTTGCCCAATTGACTGCCCGGCTAGATGCTATTACGCCCGACCAATTCGGGTTCTGAGCTTGCGAATATGAAGACAGGAAAAACAACGTTAGGAAAAATAGAAGCGACTGCTTACGGCTCATGCTCGCCCTCCGGGGGATTTAATCTGAGGCATCCTAATCGATCCTATCTAAATCGTGGGCGACCCGCTAGACACGGAAGTGCATTGATCTTAGTGCCACGCTTCTTAAATATTGGTCGGTTGGACATGGCCAGCGAAGCAAAAGTGTCGATACAGAAGTTGATCGGAATCCGGCTCTGCGTAAATCCCCGAAACGGCAACGGACGGGTCGGTTTCAAAATGCCTCGCTGCCCGCCAACTTTTCGTAGACTGCCCGGGTTGTCTGGGCTACGGCATCCCATGAATGTTGCGCTCTGGCGTAAGCGCGTATTTCCTCTCGTCTGCTGTTCAACTCTCGGAATAGATCACTTTCGAAGTAGGTCTCGATGGTATGGGCTAATTCGTTCGGATCGCCCGGACGGCATAAAAACCCTGTCCGGCCCTCCACCACCCCTTCCCCGAGGGAGCCAACGTCGGTAGCGATGACGGGCAAGCCGAAGCTGTATCCGAGGAAGAGTACGCCACTCTGGTAAATCTCCGTATAAGGCAGCGCCAGCACATCCGCCGCCTTGAAATACAATTCCGTCTCTTCGTCCGGAACAAATTCGATCTTTTGCATGACACGCCCGCCGCTAACGTCGCGGCCGATCGCATTCCGTATGTCTTCCCAGTACTTCTCAGCCCCTCCTCTCAACTTTCCGGCAATAATCAATCGATAATCAGCCCGCTTGCGAGCAAGCATCTGAAAAGCAGCGACCAGGAATTCGACGCCTTTGTAGGGCCCTATATTTCCGAAGAATAAGATCGTCTTTTCATTGTCCTTAATCCCCAATCGCTGTTTCGCCTGGTGGGGAGTGACATCTGTGTCCGGCACAGAATTGTTAATACCATAGGGAATGACCGTGATTGCCTGCTGACCCACTCCAAACTCTTCGACGAGCTCGTTTTTCATCTTCTGGGTGTGGACAAAGATGTGATCGGCGATCCGATATTGGATTTTCAGGGTGAGGCGATTCAGCAGCGAGTCGTTCGAGTCGCGCTTGCCGGCGTTGACATTGTGCGCGGTCAACGCGATTTTTTTACTCAAGAGGCGGTAATAAATCATGAGGACAGTTCGATCAAAGAAGGGGAATTTGTAATCCCATAAAATGTGGAGTACGCGCGGCTTCGCAATTGCGGCATAGTGGACGAGCCGGGCATACGACAGCAATACCCTGCAGGCTTTGCCGACGAGACCAGCCTCTTGCACTCGGCCGTCATACAAGTTCATAAAACTTAGCCGCGGAGCGGAATGCATCTCGGGGCTGTCGATCTGGTCGCTGCCAATGACATCCAGGCAAACGCCGTTGGCGACGAGCGCCATGGTCAAGCCAAACGCGTAATGCTTGTCACGGCCTCCGGTGAGCAATCCGACTGCAATCGGGACGGCCGACAAGGCTCTCTTCCCGGCAGCACCGGAATCGTCAGTGAGGTTTTTCGAAGGTGAACAAAATGTTGCCATTACAGTCTCGATTAGTGGGCTCCGCCAGATCGGTTGGGGAGAAAACTTCGACAGAATCTTCGGAACGCCGCGCGATCACAGTCGAGGATGTTCGATTTGCCCCAGTCAGCCGCGGCGTACAGCCCAGGCTTTTGCTCACCCTCACCAGATTAACCCGAGGTCGTCGAAACCAGTTCGGCTTCGACTGGGGTGGGCGGGGCCGAGGCGCGTTGTGGCAGGAGATCGTGGATAAGGCGAGCGGTTTGGTGAAGAGGTTCAAGCCCGCCATGCAGGGCAATCACCGCCGCGAGATAAAGGGCGAAAAAGAGCAGCGAAACCGAGACGAGCCGCGCTAAAGCTCCCTCCGCGCCGGGTGTGGAGGCAAAGAAGGGCACAACATGGATGAACCAGGCCGTGCCGCAGCCGGCGGCCACGGAAGCTAGGAAAAATCTCCAGACAGTGGCCAGGACAGGGAGCACGCCAAATCCAATGGGCTTGCCGGCGTACCAAAAGGCGGGAATCATAAGAACGAAGAAAGAGACGGTCCAGGCCAAAGCGATGCCGCGCGGCCCCCACGGCAGCGCGATCACAAATAACCCGGCGGTACAGAGAAACTCAATCACGCCCCAGCGAAACCAGCGGTCGGGCCGGCCGATCGAGAGGTGAATCCAACCGTGCGTGTTGTAGAGCAGCATGACGCCGATACCTGGACCAAAAAAAGCGAAAATGCGGCCGGATTCGGCCCAGCCGGGACCGAGCACAAAGCGAATGAGATCACCGCCCTCCAGCGTCAAGTCAGCTCCGATAGCCATGCCGAACAGCGCCAAAGCCGACATGCCAGTCAGGAAATGCCGCTGATATTGATCGCGCTCGCGCTTGAAGCGGCTGAGCGTGGTTACCGCGACGGCCGATATGGGGGATACGAGCTGGCACACGGGAGTGTAAAAGAGATCGAACGCCTTCTTGTAGAACCCGAGCGCTCCGGCGCCAAACCGCCAGCCGACCAGAAGATTGTCGGCGTTGCCGGAGAAGTAGTTGAAGCTGAAGTGCGAGTACACATTGATTGCGAATTTCACGCAGGCGGCGGTACCGGGAGCGCGGCGAGGGAAACCGGGAGTCCAGCGGCACATGAGCCAAGCGCCCGCGGCCGTGCTCAGTTGTTGAGCAATGCTGCCGGCGACCAGCGCCCAATAGCCCCAGCCGGCGAGCGCCGCAACGATCGCGACGGTCACGTAGACCACGCGGGCGACGACGCTGTTGGCCGAGACCGCGGTGAAGCGCATGGCGCGATTGAGGAGAGCCAGGTGAATCACCGAAACGCTGGCGATGACGATGGTCAGTGACATGCCTTGCGCGACATGGGTGACCAGCGGATCATGGTAGAAGAGCGCCATGAGCGGTCCCAGGGCGGCGAACGCAAGGGTCAGGAAAATGCCGGCGCCGATGTTGATCCAGAAAAGATTGCTGGCGAGGAAATGCGTGACCTCCTCGCGCTGCAGGATCACCTCGGTAAAACCATTCAGGCCGAAACTGCAAAGCAGAAGACTAAAGGTCGTGACCATGGTCACCACGCCGAAATCGGCGGGCGTAAGCAAGCGCGCGAGAACCACGGTAGCGGCGAACTGTACAACGAAGGACACGCCTCCGGCGAAGATCGTCACCCCGGCGCCGCGGATGGCCCTGCGGCGCAGCCCTCCCGCCTTAGTGACGGGATGGAAATCACCGTTGGCGTCAAAAGGTTTCAAGCGTTCTTCCCAACCGTGACGAGGCTATCGTGGGGCAGCGCGGAGGTCGCGTCGCGGGCGACGCCGGATCGGCGCCGCGCTTTGCCAGCAACGCGAACGATGCCGTTAGCGCCGACGATGCTGAGGAGCAGAAAAACCCACATCGGATGCAGCATTCTGAAGCCAGCTTCGGTAACGCTGTAGATGGTTGCGGTGACGACATAGGCCAACATCAGGGCTCCGATCGCGGGATCACGGCGAAAGGCGGCAACGGCGCGCCAGTAGCCCATAATCAGAATCAGCGCGATTAAGCACAAGCCCGCGCAGCCCAGGTTCAGATAGACTTCGATGTATCCGTTGTGGGCCTCGTTGGGGTGAAACGCCGGGAAAGCGCTCCACAACCGATCCAGACGCGGCCCCAGCCAGAAGCTCTCGAACCCGGCGCCAAATATCGGGTTCGGGGCCATGGGAATCACGGTCTTCCAGATTGCCGTGCGCCCGGTAAAATCGGTCCCCCTCCCCATGGCGTGCACGACGCCGGCGTCTCCGCCCAAAAGCATTGTGAGCCCGCCTGCGAGTACGATCATCAGTACGAGTGCGTGAACCGCGCCGGGGCGGCGTCCGAAAAAGGGGAGGCTGGTTGCGACCATCAATCCGGCACCGAGCGCGAAGCAGGCATCGGAAGTCGCAGAAGCGGCCATTACCAAAAGAACCATGCCAAAGGCGAGCAGGGCACCCTGGGCCAGCAGGTGCCGGGCGCGATTGGGCTGTCCACGAACCCGGAGGAGCATAAGAATGCGCCATACTGCGCCGAGCGATAGGACAAAGGTGATGACGCCGAGCATATTTTTGTTGTCGGCCACGCCCTTACTTATCTGTTCTCCGGTCCAGGGGTCATAGCCACGGCCCAGATCATTGAAATACTTGATCAGGAGGACCGAGGCAGGTAACAGGATGAAGCCAGTGCGAGACAGAAGACATTTAAGCGCCGCGGCTGGCTTCGGATCCGTTGCGACGATGAGGACCATCACCAGATCGCCGATGGCCTTAGTCCAGCGCTTAAAAGCTACGCCTGGGAAATCGGACCAGATGACGCTTAACAGGCAAAAGGAGAAGTAGAGAAGAATAATCCAGTTGGTTTCGAGTAAGGCACGTGTCCGACGGCTCCGGCGGATAAGAAAGATGCTGCCGGCAGCGATGAGGACTGCGAAAATAAACGCGTCAAATGGGCTGCCTTCGAGTAATTGGTTGACGCTATCGGGAGGAGCGATTCCCAGCCATGCGGAAACGTTTCTGGACCCGGTAATGCAGATCCAGATGACCGGCAGCCAGCTCGCCATGGACGTTCGGACATTTCGGTCGCGATCAAGCCAGAACAGCGCCAAGATCCCCAGGGCGTAGACGGCCGTGGCAGTTAATGGAGGCATCAGCAACTCTCCGTCAGACTTCTTGCCGGGCTCTCCTGAATCATTGCGTATCCAAAAAAAGGCGATGGATGAGTTCCAAGGTGAGTAACTTGTGGATGGCCGACGTGTAGTTTCGAGTTCCCTTGAGATGGTCCGCGACAATGGTCTCTACAGTTTTTTTCTGCAGATAGGGGCGCGATAATGTCAACGGATCGAGCAGCATCTGCCGCACGTACTCCGCGAGTTGCTTGCTATACCAGAGCCGGAAATGGAGGAACTTATGGCGGCCCAGGAAAAGGCGCTCCAGGTGCAGCCGAGAGAACAAATGATCGACGTAGGCCACCGACTGGGGCATTCCGTAGTCATAGGCATACTCGGCCTTGAATGTGAATTCTTGAAAACCGTGCGCCAGGATGGAGGCAAGGCGGTCTCCATTGCCGCCGACGCCTCGATCAGACCGGACTCGCCCCAAAGCGGGGTTTCCGTCCCGGATCAGGCGCAGGCGGACATCACTATCGACATCGCCGTTGGTAGAGCTCTGCTGCGGCGCGCGATAGACAGTTCGTACAAAGTCGTTGTCCATGAACGGGGAGCGGACACTGAGTTGACTTTGTTCCAGAGCCAATATGCCATGGTGGTACCAGGGCGACTGCCGAAAAGCGGCGAACGTCACCGGATGCTGCCGGCGTAGCCCGGCATAGGTGGTTCCCGCTTTATGAATCTGAGACAAGAAGTCGGGACTGAATAAACCCGCCATGGGTTCGGCCGGCTTGAACATGACAGCGTGCCGTATGATCTCGCTGCCGTAGGTCCCTACAATTTTAGCGGGGGCGATCTCTCGAGCTTTCTTACTGACATACAGATCGGAGGCCCGATAGACGTCAAGCGTTCCCTCGCTCAGGTAGATGCTGCGCTCGGCGTAATCCGCAAAGCCGGCCAGGAACTCATTGCCAACCTCTATGACCTGATGCGGCTGCTGGCAGATGCTTGCGATTCGCCGCCCAATACGCACATCTTGCGATTCATGAAAATTGCTGCCGAAGGTGTAGCTGGGGAGTGACCCTGGAGCGGGCGGATGACACGCCAAAATGACCCGCGTGTCTAAACCACA
>Ga0224557_1002584_pt1 | contig 15199 bp, 12 predicted proteins | sample 714S31014metaG_FD_180677 | JGI IMG/M metagenome (GOLD analysis project Ga0224557, IMG submission 180677) | Peat soil microbial communities from Stordalen Mire, Sweden - 717 S3 10-14 | ecosystem: Environmental > Terrestrial > Soil > Wetlands > Peat | place: Sweden: Norrbotten County, Stordalen...
GTTATATTTTGGCTTGTGTTCCTTGATGAGGTTGTTTTCGAGGATAAAAGCCTCGAGTTCGTTGCCGGTTACGATAAAATCAATGTCGGCGACGCGCGCGGCAAGCTGCTGGGTCTTCAGGTCCTTTTTACCGCCGCTGAAATATGAACGGACCCTGTTTTTGAGCACCTTTGCCTTGCCGACATATATTACCTTACCGCCGCTGTCCCTGTAAATATATACCCCGGGCTTTTCAGGAAGGCTGGCGAGCTTGTCCTTGTCCATTCATGCTCCTTGCTGTACTTGTAACTTTATCAATGTCGCGTCAGTAAAAATACTCCGGGCTTTCAGGCGAAATATTCCTGAAGTTCCGCCATGACTTTTTCCGCCTCCTGAAAGCACTGCTCCGGGCTTCCTGCTCCGGTAACCTCTATTTTTATATTGAACATGTCCCTGACATTGGTGAGGTCAACCATGAGCCCCATGATTCCTTTTGCTGTTTCAATTCCGTTAAAAAAAGTCTTTATCTGCATACCCTTTTTTTCATATGAATCCACGAGTGAGGTCAACCCGGATGAAAATTTGAGTTTTTCCCTTATTGCCACACTTTTCTCGACTCCTGTTTCGGTATGCGCGCTCATTATATCCTCCGGATACTTTTATTGTTAAAACTGTAACAGGGTACTGCCGGATAACCATGCAAACATTGCCGATCCGGGGTATATGACATTTTTATTGGCCTTGCGCCGCTCATCTGATGGCCTCGCAAGAGGCCGTCTATATAATACCGGGCGACAAATCCAATAAAAATGTCATATACCCCGGATAAAACCAGTAACGGGTTATCCGGCAGTACCAACAAAAATAATTATACCTCATTATTGCATTGTTTACAATTGTCTTACTCTACTGCTATTTCCTTACATAATCCATGGCGTGGTATGTTTTTCCGCTGCCCTCATTATTATCCAGCAGTACCGGCACCATCGCGCCCGGAAGCACAGAATCCGGGTCATTGGGCGCCTGCGGCCCGCCAAGGTCAGTGCGCAGCCAGCCCGGGTCCATTAAATTAATGAGCACTCCCGTGCCGTCCAGTTTTTTTACCATGTCGCGCACATAACGGTCAAGGGCAGCCTTTGAACAGCTGTATGCCATTAATTGCGGCTCATCCGCGATTCCTGAAGTGACATTAACAACGCGCCCCCATCCCCTTTCCACCATCTTCGGGATAAAAGCGTTGCATATCATGGCCGGTGTTATCACGTTTACCATAAAACTCATTGCATATTCTTCAGTGGTTGCGTCATATATTTTCTCACGGTATTTCGTCATGATGCCGGCGTTATTATAAAGTATATCAATATGGCCGCCGGATATGCGTCCTGCTTCCGCAATAAGGCGCTGAACCTGCGCCGGGTCTGACAGCTCCGCCGCGACGGAATGTGCCTCGATACCCTTTGCTTTAAACCCTTCCGCCATTTTCTTTGTGCCGTCCAGGGTTCTGCTCTGAAGTATTAGTTTACACCCTTTTTCAGCAAGAGCGCCCGCAACCCTTGCGCCCACTCCCCTGCTCGCCCCCGTCAATAAAGCCCATTTTCCCTTGATCCCGGTTGTTCCCATGTATTCCTCCATGATTAATTATAGTTTAAAACCTGTACTTTTTTTTCTTCTGCTTTTTAACGCCCGTGTCCTTTATATCCTCTATCTTATCACGAAGTTCCGCGGCTTTCTCGAAATTCAGCGCCTTTGCCTCGTTTACCATGTCCGCCTCGAGCTGGCGTATCAAATCCGCCGCGTCCTTATACTGATACCCCTGCTCCCCGCCGTCCACCGGGACCGTATAATAATCCATTTCGTATACCGACCCCATTATCTTTTTTATCTCTTTTTTTATCGACCGCGGCGTTATATTATTTTCAATGTTGTACTGCACCTGCTTTTCCCTGCGCCTGTTTGTTTCATCAATGGCCCTTTTCATGGAGCCGGTAACAACGTCGGCGTACATTATCACCCTTCCGTTCACATTCCTGGCAGCCCTGCCAACCGTCTGTATCAGAGCCGTTTCGGAGCGCAAAAATCCCTCCTTGTCGGCGTCGAGTATTGCCACGAGCGATACCTCCGGGATGTCGAGCCCTTCCCTTAAAAGGTTTATCCCTATCAATGCTGTGAATTTACCCTCCCTTAACTCGCGTATTATCTGTATCCTCTCGAGTGTGTCTATGTCGGAATGAAGGTACCTGCATTTGACACCGCGTTCCTTTAAAAATTCCGTCAGCGACTCGGCCATTTTCTTCGTTAGCACTGTCACAAGCGCCCTCTCGCCGAGTTCCGCCCTCTTTTTTACCTCGACCATCAGGTCATCCACCTGGCCCGCCGTCTTTCTTATTGTTATCTCCGGGTCCACCAGTCCTGTCGGCCTGACTATCTGTTCCGCTATGTTTTCCGTGCCGCTTTTTTCAAGCTCGTAATCCTCGGGTGTGGCCGAGACAAAAACCACCTGGTTCATCTTCTTTTCAAATTCATCGAACTTAAGCGGCCTGTTGTCAAATGCCGCCGGCAGCCTGAATCCGTAATCCACAAGATTTTTCTTCCGTGAATAATCCCCGGCGTACATGCCGTGAAACTGCGGTATTGTGACATGCGACTCGTCTATGAACATGAGGTAATCTTCGGGAAAATAATCCAGCAGTGTATACGGCGCGGAGCCGGGTTTCCTGCCCTCCATTATCCTCGAGTAATTTTCTATGCCCTTGCAATATCCCATTTCCTGTATCATCTCTATATCATAGTTGGTCCTCGTCTTGAGCCTTTCATATTCAACGGGGTGCCCCTCGAAGCTTTTAAGCCTTGCCTCAAGCTCAGTTTTTATCCCCTCAATCCCTTTTTTCAGCATATCCTCCGGCATCACGTAATGGGTTGCGGGATAAACCGCGGTTTTTTTCATCTCCGCTATCGTACTCTTGCTCACCGGATCTATCTCGGATATTTTTTCCAGCACGTCGCCGAAAAACTCGAACCTCAGCGCCGTCACCGAATAGGCCGGGAAGATTTCAACTATGTCCCCTTTTACCCTGAATATTCCCTGTGTGAACTCGAATTCATTGCGCGTGTACTGAAGCCGGGTCAGGTTTGCCGACAGTTCGTCTATTGTGAGCCTGTCCCCTGTTTCAGCATAGAACCTCATCTGCTTTATGTATTCCGGGGAGCCGACGCCGTAAATGCACGAGACCGACGCTACTATCACGACATCCCTGCGCGTGAGGAGTTTATGGGTTGCGGAGAGCCTGAGCCTTTCAAGTTCGTCGTTAATGGCAGAGTCCTTTTCTATGTAAAGGTCCCTGTGCGGGATATAAGCCTCGGGCTGGTAATAATCATAATAGGAAACAAAATATTCGACGGCGTTCTGCGGAAAAAACTCCTTGAACTCCATGTAAAGCTGGGCGGCGAGTGTTTTGTTGTGCGATATCACAATGGCGGGCCTGTTTGTCCGTTCAATCACCTTCGCCATGGTGAAGGTTTTTCCCGAACCCGTGACGCCGAGCAGGGTCTGGAACTTTTCACCCTGTTCTAATTTTGAAACAATTTTATCGATGGCGGCCGGCTGGTCGCCCGCCGGGCTGTATCCGGTGTTTAGTTTGAATTTGTCCATAATTACCCCGTATTGAGATTTTCAGGAAATAAGATAGGCCGGATTATTACGCGTCTTTTTCAGGAACCCTGCCGTTTTGTTATCTCTTCAAGTATCCCTTTTACTTCCCTGTTATCCGGATATTTTTCCGAAAGCTTGTTATATATGCGCATAGCTTCCTTATATAGCCCCTGATTTATGTAAATATATGACATGGTTATCAACGAATCAAGGGTCTCGTCATTCACCACTATTTCTTCCATATTGTGCGCGGTATTTCTTTCTGCCTCTCCTATGTCGTCGATGATATCCTCTTTTTTATCCTCAGCAGCCTCCGCCGGGCCATCTTCCACCAAGGCTTTTGCCACCGGTATATCCTTTGCCATTTCCTGTATATCCGCCCTTACCTGTTCTGCTTCCGGCTCCTGCGCGCCGACTTTCGGCGTTTCATAGGCTTTTTTCAGGTTTTCCATAAGGTCCGCGGTTGATGCATTCTTTCCGCCGAAAATCCCCGCGTCCTGAACCGCCTGTTCGCGCTGCTTTTCCTGCTGGGCAGCGGCAACCTGCGCGCGTATGGCCTCTTTCTGCCTGTTGAATTTCTCGACTGCTTCCCTTTTTAATTTTTCAAGAAGCTCCCGTTTTTTCTCTTCCTGCTCTTTTGTTATCCTCTGTATCTCTTCTTCCTTTAGTTTTTCGTCCTTCTGCGCCTCTTCAAGTTTGTGCTTTAACTCATCGGCCGCGGCCTGTATTATGGCAAGTTCCTGAGCCTCGTACTCGGACTGGAGTTTTGCCTCGTCCTCTATCATTTTCCTGGCGCGCGCCTCTTCTTCCCTCATTATCTGCGCCTGCCGTTCCTCGGTCGCTTTGCGTTTGGCCTCTTCCAGTTTGTCAACCGGATTCTTGTTAAGTTTTTCCCATACCTTTTCACCCTGCGATTCCTGGGCTATGGTCAGATAAACTTTATGTAGTTTTGCCCGCAAATCCTCATTGCCCGGGGCGAGTTTTAAGGCGGTAATGTAGGTCTCCACGGCGCCGTCAAAATCACCGTTTGATATATAATTCTGGGCCATTTTGTCAAATTTAGATATAAGGTCCTTCTGCGTATCCTGCGGCGATTCCGCCTTTTTGGATTCCTCCTGCCTGCGCGACCTCGCGGTATAAGCCGCTTCCTCGTCGTTTAATTCCTTCAGCTTGATATTGACGGGGAAATCGTCGCTGTTGAACTCGGCAAGATTTTCAAATATGGCGCGCGCTTCGGAATATTCATGGGCGGAAGCCTTTTTTTCCGCCTCATTGGCCATGAGCCTGAGAGAATTTTTCAGTTTTGATTTGACGCGCTGGTCGTCGGGAAATGCCTTTGCCGCCTTTTTACACAGCCTGATTACCTTTTCATGCTGTTCCTTGCGCTCCAGAATGGCTATGGTTGATACATACGCCTCAATTGCCTTATCCCTGATATTGAGTTTCACGTATGTGTCGGCCAGCATATTCAGCACGTTAAAATCATCGGTGTCCGATTTGTATATTTTTTCATACAGGTCAAGGGCTTTTTTATATTCCTTGCCCTGGTAATATCCGTACGCCAGCTTTATGTAAAGCTTTTTTTCCTCGCCTTCCAAGTTATAAGCTCCTTTAACCCCTTGACAGAAGGTTTTATGTTGTAATTATAATATTGCCTCTATATAAAATCAATTGCTTTCTTGGTCACTTTGTAAGAAGATCAACCTCGACCCTTTTTCCCTCTTTTGCAAGTTCTGTTTTAGAAAGGCCCCCGGTGTACGAACAGTCGCCTAACCCCTCCATAAAAATATTATGCTCGGCCACTCCCGCGGATACCAGATAATCACGCACCGCCTGGACGCGCGCCAGGGACAGTTTCATGTTCTCATCCGCGCCGCCGGCGTCCGTTGCGTAGCCTTTCACATAAATATAATATTCCTTCGCGTATTTTTTTACTGCTTCGACAGCCTGGTTTAACCCGGAATTTTCATCCGCGGGTATTGCGGAATCGCCAGCCGCAAAATCCACTGTCGCGAGCGTCATTTCAATCCCCGCATCCTTGAATTCCGGCAGTGACGTCTGTATTATGCCCTCTGCGCTGTTTTTTATCCCGTTCTTCTGCTGGACATTGACCCTGTATGTATAAGCCGCCCCTCCCTTTACCGGCGCGGATGCTTCGTCAGTTCCGTCCCATACTATCTTTTTTGAAGCCCCCGTCTTTCCGGAAAAAACCCTTATGGACTTGTTATCTTTACCCAGTATCTCAAGGTCGAAGCTTTTCACCATTTTCGGATCCGAAAAGTCCACAGTAAATGTAACCTTATCCCTGCCCGGGCTGAATATTTTGATGTCAGAATCGGCTTTTATGGCCGTAAGCCTGGTGTCCACGGTGAAAGCAGTTGAAACACTGTAGCTGTTGCCTGCGTAATCCACCTCTGTTATGTCCGCCGAATACTGCCCGTCTTTTAGCGGATTGTCAAGGGCGTCCTTCCCGTTCCATGTCAGTTTTTGTGTAAAGCCGTCTCCCGACATTTTTCTTATCACATGTTTTAAGGAATCCGTTATGGCAAGCTGCCATGATTTTATATCATCCGCTTTTGTTTTTATCAGTATTATCATATCTTTTACGGCGCTGCTTTTTGAAGGCGCAAAAACTCTCGGCGACAGTTCAACATCGAACGCCGGCGGTGTGTCGTCAAGTGCGACCACCCTTGATTTTTTCCACACTTCAAACCCGTTATAATTTACCGCAAGCGTTGCGGTAAAGTCGCCGTCGGCCTCGGTCACGCCGTCATCATCGTCGCCGCGCCATGTAAAAAGTTCCGGAATCGCTCCTGTTCCCCTTAATGTTTTCACCGGCCTGCCCTTCGTATCCGACATGACGAAGGACCAGCTGATTCCCCTGTAATCCGGCGGATTGTTCCTCAATACGAAATCAACACTGTCCATGACCCCGTCGTTGTTCGGCGAAAAATATTTAGAGCTCACCGACATTTCCATATTCTTGAATTTTTCGGTTACAGCGGCTGTTTCCGCCGTTGCCGTAACCGCCGCGGCCTCCTGCGTCGCCGCGGTTGCTGTCGCGCCTGCCGCCGTGTTCAGCGTTTCCCTTGAGCCGAAATAATAGGTAAAACCCAGCTTGTGGGTCTCGCCCAGGCTGTCCACCCCGGGGGCGTAAGCGTAATCAAATTCAAAATCCCGCCTGCTGTAGGAAAAGCCGAAAGTAAAATTATAATCCGGGTCAAGCGCCTCGCGCCACGCGAATCCGGCCCTCAACCCGAAGTTTCCGACAATGTCGTTCATGAACCATTTTTCACCGCCGAGGTTTATCCCGGTCCTGCTGTGGTACCTGCTCCCCTCGCTCTGCAGAATGTCGATATCCATATCGACCACGGCGGTCGGGTCGAAAGTATAACTTGAACCCATTTTAAAAAGGTAGGGGATGGGCTGGTTTATGCCGTTGTTCCATATCATTACCGATCCGAGGTCCTGTGCGAGAAAGCCGAACCTTATCTTCTTTTCAAGCATGTCCGGAAATACCATTATTCCCAGGTCGGCGCTGCCCGCCCTGCCGAAGACGTTGTAATTTGACTCGCTTGTGCTCATGAATTTAAAACTGCCGCCGAGGGCGTATTTTTTCTCATCGTCAAGCCAAGCCGCCCCGGTAAAATACAGTATGTCATCCTCGTAACCCGATGAATCATAGGTTGATTTTATGTAGGAAAACGCGCCGGTATAATTGTCAAATACGGGTATGGTGTAATTAAACCCTCCGTTGTTCTCCTTGTTGGAATATATTGAATCGTAAAGAAGGGTTCCGGAAATATGGTTGTCAAGCACAAGCCCGGCCGGGTTCCAGAAAAAAGCGGAATAATCATCGGCCACAGCAGTAAATGCCCCGCCCATTCCGGCGGCCCTTGCGCCAGGTGACCTTAAAATATCGTCCTTGACGGCGCCGGCAAAAATTATCACAGGGGCAATTAAAAGCATAACGGCAAGCAGGGTTAATTTTACCGCCCCGGAGCATATTTCTCTATTTTTTCCCTTATTAATGATTGATTGCGCCATTTGTATAATTTTAATTCAAAATCCGGCAAAAATCCACCATTTAATTGAATTAAACCGGCGCGATGCAATGCCAGGCAGACAGGCCATGGTTCGGGCCGCCACCATGAACCACAAGGTACTGTCGAAAAACCCCGTAAATGTTACCTGATCCCGGGTATATGGTGTTTTTATCGGCCTTGCGCCGCTCATCTGATGGCCTCGCAAGAGGCCGTCTTTATTATACCGGGATAAACCTTGCAACAGGTTTTTCGACAGTACCCACAAGGGTTCATGGCATGCATAAGGCTGCATATATTAAAAAAAAATGCCCGGCTAAAAAGCCGGGCATTTTAATCCTATATTATTTACTAAAGGACAGCCGCTTTCAGATCCTTTGCTATCCTCATTTTTACAACTTTTTTCGCCGGTATCGAGATTGTCGCGCCGGTGAGCGGGTTGCGTCCCATCCTGGCCTTGCGGTGCTTTACCGCGAGAATTCCGAGCCCCGGGAGCTTTACTTTTTTCTCTTTCTTGAGCGTCGAGATGATAACTTCCGTGAAAGACTCCACGGTTTTCTTAACATCTTTCTTTGCCACTCCTGCCTTGTCCGAGATTGCCTGGATCATTTCCGATTTCGTCATTTACTTCCTCCTGTTTTTTAAAATATATAAATCCTCTTTCTAGAATGCGTTTCCATGGTCATAATCAAATGCCGGAAGAACGAGCCCGTTTAATGGCGACTCCTTATTTGATATTGAATTGTTGTATGATTTTTTTTCATCTTTCCCCTCATCCTCCAAATTATCCCCGCTTTAGACGGGATTATTATACCATATATTGTATTTTGAATATTTATAACACACAATAGGTATGTGGTCAATAAAAAAATGTCATTTTTCAAGGGTTTTAGCGGCTTTTTTACGAAAATCCCCTTATTTTCAAGGAAATAATGAGATTTTGGATATTTTAACGTTATTTTCAGGTTTTAAATAATACTGCGGAAAATTATTACTTTTTTGATCCGTTTACAAGCACTTCTTTAAATGTTATTTTTTCCTGTGGTATGCGCTGTATAAGAAAAACAGCCTCTTCCGCAAAAATATTTTCAAGCCCCAGATTATTATCCATTTTTTTCTGCCTGCCCACAAGGTAAATTTCCTTGAGCAGTTTTATGGAATTAGCTTTGCAGAAATTCTTGAAATCCCTGATGGTCAGCAGGTGAATGTTCGGAGTGTTGAACCATTCAAAGGGCAGTATTTCTGATTTCGGCATTATTCCGGCGAAAAGGAATTTGAACCTTAATTTATAATAGGCGAAATTCGGGAATGTCACTATAACTTTTTTTCCCACCCTGAGTATCTGGTTCATGACATGGTCGGGCCTTTTGACTGCCTGAAGGGTTTCGGAAAGTATGACAAAATCAAAGGCCTGGTCCTTGTACTTGTATATGCCGTCCTCTATATCCTCCTGAATGACCGAAACCCCGCGTTTTATGCAGTTCAAAACCTCCTCGGTGTTGATATCAACGCCAAGGCCGTAAACATTTTTCCGGTTGTAAAGCAGTTCCAGCAGTTCGCCGTTGCCGCAGCCAAGATCCAGCACGCGTGAATTTTCATCTATCATGTTCACGATCTCTTCATATGTGTGCTTTAAATATATCTCTTTGTTCATTTAATTGCCCCGCCCTATTTGATATGGATCAAAAAGTTTTTGAAAGCCTGGCCCAGTATCTTGTTTTCCGCTATTGTCTTTTTTTCCAGCAAAAAAGCGTCATGGCCGTGGATGGATTTTATCTCTATATATGAGACATCCTTGTTGTTGAGCGTCAGGGCCTGAACGATTTCTTTAGCCTGGGCCGGGGAAAAAAGCCAGTCCGACGTGAAAGAAACCATCATTACCTCGGCTTTTATCCTTTTCATTGCCTTATTAAGCGAACCCCCGCCGTATTTGTTGTCCACGTCAAAATAATCCATGGCTTTTGTTATATAAAGGTAGGCATTAGCGTCGAACCTGTCAACAAACTTTTTTCCCTGATGCGCCAGATATCCCTCCACAGCAAAACCGTTCTCAAATTTTTTCTCAAAATCAGACATGGCAGCTGCCATTGCCGGGTCCTCGGCCCTGCGGCCGAACTTTTTTTCCATACCCTCTTCGGACAGGTATGATATGTGGCCGACCATCCTTGCCACCGCGAGCCCCTGAAGCTGCTTGCCGGTGCCGTAATAACTGCCGCCGTTCCAGTCAGGGTCAATCTTGATGGCGTTCCTGCCGACCGCGTCAAGGGCGATTTCCTGGGCGGAAAGCGCCGCTGATGCCGCTATGAATATTATGGATTTCGGGATGTCAGGAAACTGAAGCGCCCATTCAAGGGCCTGCATGCCGCCCATGGATCCGCCGATGACCGACACCAGCCTGTCTATCCCGAAGCTGTCTAGAAGTATCTTCTGCGCCTTTACCATGTCCGGAATTGTTACTTCGGGGAAGGACATGCCGTATTCTTTTCCGGTCGCGGGATTTTTAGATGCCGGCCCGGTTGAGCCGTAACAGCTTCCTATAATATTTGGGCATATTATAAAGTATTTGTTTGTGTCTATGGGTTTGCCGGGGCCTATCATCAGGTCCCACCAGCCGGTATTCTTTTTCGGCCCCTTTATGTCTTCATCTGTATAATATCCGGCGGCGTGGGCGCTGCCGGAAAGTGCGTGGCATACCATTATAGCGTTGCTCTTTTCCTTATTAAGGTTCCCGTAGGTTTCATAGGCAATGGTAATCGGGCCGAGTTTTCCGCCTTTTTCGAGGGCCATTTCATTGGGGGGATCCGCGAAAGTGAAATATTGTACTTTTACAATACCCACTGAATCGCTGGGAGGTTTTTCCATTTCTTTAATTTTGCTCCTTTTGCCTTTTTATATAATCAATTTTAAAAAATTATAGCACAATGGCAGGAAAAATATAAGTTAAAATTTTAAAGGCAAAACCAAAAAGTACAACTTGGTACTGTCGGAAAATCCCGCAAACATTACCTGATCCGGGGTATATGACATTTTTATTGGCCTTGCGCCGCTCATCTGATGGCCTCGCAAGAGGCCGTCTATATAATACAGGGCGGCAATCCAAGAAAAATGTCATATACCCCGGATAAAACCCGCCAAGGATTTTCCGACAGTACCAACTTGGCAAGTCAAAATCAGAGCAAAAAACAAATTTTGTTACTTTAAAATTTCTCGGTTGTACTTTTTGGTTTTGACTTTTAAATTTTTAATTCCCCGCGGCATCCTTAAACAGCCACGTTGAAAGGTATCTTTCCCCGGTGTCCGGCAGAAGGGCCACTATTGTTTTTCCTTTATTCTCCGGCCTCTTTGCCAGTTCAATCGCGGCCCATGCCGCGGCTCCGCTTGAAATCCCGACAAGAATGCCTTCCTGTTTCGCCAGCGCCCTTGCGGTCTCACCGGCGTCATTGTCTTTAACCCTTATTATCTCGTCTATAACTTCCCTGTTAAGCACTTTTGGAACAAAATTCGCCCCTATGCCCTGTATCTTGTGCGGCCCTGCCTGTCCTGTTGACAGCAGCGGGGAAGCATCCGGCTCAACCGCTATTATTTTTATATCCTTATTTTTCTTTTTAAGCCCTTCGCCAACCCCGGTTATTGTGCCTCCGGTGCCTATTCCGGCGACAAAAATGTCGACTTTTCCATCCGTGTCTTTCAATATTTCTTCAGCCGTGGTTTTCCGGTGTATCTCGGGGTTTGCGGGATTGTCAAACTGGCCCACTATTATTGAACCCGCTATTTCCTTGTTAAGGCTTTCAGCCTTTGCCACGGCCCCCTTCATTCCCTCGGCGCCGGGAGTCAGCACCAACTGCGCCCCCAGTATGACAAGCAGCTGCCTGCGCTCAATTGACATTGTATCCGGCATGGTAAGGATAAGTTTGTACCCTTTCGCCGCCGCCGTAAATGCCAGCGCCACGCCCGTGTTCCCGCTTGTCGGCTCTATCAGCGTATCTCCGGGTTTAATCCTCCCCTTTTTCTCGGCGTCCTCGACCATTGCCACGCCTATCCTGTCCTTTACGCTTGAGAGGGGATTGAAAGACTCAAGTTTTACAAGCACCTGTTTCGCGCTGATTCCCTTAACCAGCTTATTGAGCCTTACCAGCGGCGTGTTGCCCACTGTTTTGGTAATGTCTTCATATATTCCGGCCATATTCAAACCTCCTGTTTATATTTTTTCTAGCGCCTGCCCTATATCCGCTATTAAATCGTCAACATTCTCAATGCCGACCGAGAGCCTGATAAAATCCTCGGATATTCCGGCCGCCTTTTTTTCCGCGTCTGAAAGCTGCTGGTGTGTCGTGGTCCACGGGTGTATAACAAGGGTTTTCGCGTCGCCGATATTGGCCAGGTGTGAGAGCAGTTTCACGCTGTTGATGAATTTCACGCCGGATTCAATACCGCCTTTTATGCCGAAAGCTATCATGCCCGAGGCGCCGCCCGGAAGGTACTTTTTTGCCAGCGCGTAAGAGGGCGATGTTTCAAGGCCGGGATAATTCACCCAACCGACTTTGGGATTTTTAACCAGCCACTGCGCTATTTTCAGCGCGTTTGAGCAGTGCCTTTCCATCCGAAGTGAAAGCGTCTCCACGCCGAGAAGAATAAGAAAAGAGTTGAACGGGCTTATGGCAGCGCCAGTGTCCCTTAAGACAGAAACCCTCAGCTTTATTATATAAGCCAGGCCTCCGAAAGTTTCATGGAACTTCAGGCCATGATATGACGGATCCGGTTCCACAAGGTCCTGAAATTTTCCGTTGGCCCAGTCAAATTTTCCGGAATCCACCACTACGCCTCCGAGTGATGTTCCGTGGCCGCCTATATATTTTGTCATCGAGTGCACCACTATGTCGGCCCCGTGTTCAAGCGGTTTTACCAGGCACGGCGGCGTCATTGTGGAGTCCACAATCAGCGGAATTTTCGCCTCTTTTGCTATCTTTCCGACCGCTTCAATATCAAGTATGTTAAGTTCCGGGTTTCCCAGCGTTTCGGCATAGAGCGCCTTTGTTTTCGGCGTTATGGCCCTTTTAAAATTTGCCGGATCCTTGGCGTCCACAAATATGACGTTTATCCCCAATTTCCGCAGGGTGTGGCCGAAAAGGGTAACGGTCCCGCCGTAAAGGCTCGAGGCCGCCACAATTTCATCGCCCGCCGAGGCTATCGCGAGTATTGCGGCCGTGATTGCGCCCATGCCGGACGCAAACGCCACCGCCGCGGCTCCGCCTTCAAGCGCTGCGATTCTTTTTTCGAGCACGTCGGTGGTGGGGTTCATCAGCCTTGTATAGATGTTGCCAAATTTTTTTAACGCGAAAAGGTCTGCCGCGTCTTTTGTGTCTTCGAACGTGTATGATGTCGTCTGGTATATCGGCACCGCCCTTGAATGTGTTTCCGAGTCCACTACCTGTCCCGCATGCAGCTGCAAAGTCTCAAATTTGTAATCGCCCATTTTTCTCTCCTTTGTTTTTTTATTTATATCTGGTATACAAAATCTTCTATTGATTTCTTTTTCATATCGCTTTCCATCTCGACCAAATGCCTGAAGCTGATGTTGTCGACTATGCCGCTTATTGCGTCGTTAACCCTTGCCCATATGGGCCTTAAAACACAGCGCGGCTCAAAATCACATTTCTGGTATGCAGATTTGCTAACGCATGCGATGGGCGACAGCGGTCCGTCCATGAGCCTTATAATGTCGCCGAGTTTAATATCTTCCGGATCCCTGGCAATTGTATACCCTCCGTTCTTCCCGCGCAGGCTCCTGACGAATCCCGCGTTTTTCAAACTCAAAAGTATCTGCTCCAAAAATTTCAACGGGATATCCTGATCCTTTGATATTTCCTGAATCTGGCTGTATGTCTCGGCGCCTCTTTCCCTTATATACCTTGCCGAAAGATACAGAAGTGATTTTATCGCGTAATCACCTTTAAAAGTTATCTTCATAAATCCCTCCGGTTTCTATATTATGTCTATTATCTTTGTCATAAATATATATAACAAAGTCTATATACTTTGTCAAGTTAAAATTTAAAATTTTAAACCAAGAAGTACAACTATTAAATTTTAAAGTAAAACAAAACTGCTTAGTTGCTCTCCCCTTATCCACTTTAATAATTGTACTTTTTGGTTTTAAATTTTACCTTTGTAATTTATAAAAAAATTTATTTATATAAATGACAAAAGGCAGGCTCTCTTCGCCTGCCTCATATAACACACTTGCTTGATTGTGAGGGAAAGCTTTTCGACGTTTTGTACCATTTCTGGTAACTGCCGGCTTTCCCTTAACCTCTATATTTCAGAGGTTCTATTAATATACATACCAGATGAAACGCCAAAATCAAGTTTTAATTAATAAAAATGATTTACATTTTTTGCGTTAGTCCGTAAAATGTTTTTGTTCCGCAATTCACCGTAGGGGCCGCCCCCATGTGGCGGCCCGAAACAAGGAGCATTTTTTGAAAATATTATTAAACGTCTGCTGCGCGCCCGATGCCACACATACCATAAACGCCCTGCGTGAGGCGGGTTATGAGCCCGTCACTTTTTTTTACAACCCCAACATCCATCCGCGCGGCGAGTATTACAAAAGGGTGGCTGATATGGAAAAACTCGCCGGGATATCTTCCGTGGAAAATGTCCCGGATGTGCCTTATGATATTGAGGAATGGTTTTCTTTATGCAAACTTTATGCCGGGGAGCCCGAGCGCGGAAAACGGTGCGAGATATGCTTCAGAATGAGGATGGAAAAAACAGCGCAAAAAGCCAAAGAGCTCGCCGTTGAAATTTTTGCCACGACCCTGACCATATCCCCGCACAAGGATATGGCCCTGATTAACCGCCTTGGAAAAGAGGCCGCCGAAAAATACAATGTCAAATATCTCGAATCCAATTTCAAAAAACAAGACGGTTTTAAAAAGTCAATTGTGCTTTCCCGTGAATACGGACTTTACAGACAGGATTATTGCGGGTGTTCATATTCCCTTATTGAACGGCTGAAACAAAAAAGGGCTTTTGCGGGCAGACAAAAACCATGAAAAATAATATACTCCGCATTCTGGATGTATCAATACCCGCTGTGGCGGCATTGACAATATGCGCCTCTCTTTTTTACCCGCCTTACGCGTCGCAAGCCCTCGCCTTTGTTTACAAATCCGCGCTTCTCGCCGCCGGCCTGCTTTTCATCATCCGCCGGGGGCTGTCAAAAGAAGCAGCCGCGAAAACCCCTCTTGATGTGCCGCTTTTCCTTATTCTCTGTTGGACGGCGGTATCGGCGCTATTTTCAATATCGCGGACGGCCTCATTATTTTCAACGGCCTCATTCGCCCTTTTCATTCTTGTTTATTATCTTGTTTTCAATTATGCCGAAAAATTTTATAAAATTTTTTTATATCTTCTGACAGCCGCCGCATCGCTGATATGCCTTTACGGCCTGTACCAGTATTTTTTCGGTTTTAACGACACGCTGAACTACCTTTACTCGCATAATATGGGAAACATGACGGCC
>Ga0224557_1002585_pt1 | contig 15199 bp, 15 predicted proteins | sample 714S31014metaG_FD_180677 | JGI IMG/M metagenome (GOLD analysis project Ga0224557, IMG submission 180677) | Peat soil microbial communities from Stordalen Mire, Sweden - 717 S3 10-14 | ecosystem: Environmental > Terrestrial > Soil > Wetlands > Peat | place: Sweden: Norrbotten County, Stordalen...
TGAGTCTTCGCGGATTACTCGCAGTGGGAAGAGTGGAAGGGCGTCGAGCAAGGCTACGTGGCGAACCAGCAGGCCGCGGCCAACAGTTCGCAACGCGCCGCGTCGGCGTCCAACGCAGCTCCGGCTGCTTCGAGTAAGAAGAAGCTCTCCTACTTGGAGCAGCGCGAGTTCGATGCCATCGAAGATCGCGTCGACAAAGCCGATGCACGCATGGCCGCGGCGCATGATCGCCTGGAAGATTCTGCCGTCGTCACCAACCCCGCCGCGCTCACAGAAGCGCTCGCGGAGATGGAAGCCGCCCAGGCCGAACACGATGCCGTCTACCAGCGCTGGGCCGAGCTCACCGAGAAAGCTGGCTAGGCCCTAATCCTTGCGCAGCACCTCGCCGTTCTTCATCACGAAGACGGCCTTCTTCAGCACGCTGATATCGCCCAGCGGATTGCCGGGGACCGCGATCACGTCCGCATAAAAGCCCGGCTTCAGTTGCCCAATCTCGTCCGCCCAGCGCAGCAGTCGCGCTCCGTTGATCAGGTCCGCGCGCAGCACATCGGCTGGCGGCATGCCGAACTTCACCATCAACTCGAGCTCACGCGCCTGCGTTCCGTGCGGGAACGGCCCCACATCCGATCCCACTGCAAACGGCACTCCCGCCGCCATCTGCTTCTTGAACTGCGCAGCGTGGTAGGCGAGTTCGCGGCGGTCTTCCGATCCATCCCCGCGCTGCGGATGGTCGCCGAAATACTCAACGACAGCAAATGTCGGCACAGCGTAAATCTGCTTCTCGCGCATGATCTTCATCGTTGCGGGCGAGAGGTTGTAGGCGTGGTCGATGGCCGCCACGCCCGCCTCGGCTGCATACGAAGCCCCCGGCTCCCCGGTGCAATGCACTCCCACAAATGAGCCGGTGCGATCAGCCTCAGCGACCGCCGCGGCAAGCTGCGCTTCGGTGTATTGATAAGGCGTCGTGAAGGTGTCGTCTTCGAGATGGTCTCGCCCCGTCTCGTAAATTTTGGTGAAGTCGGCGCCCTGCTTGCGCTGCTCGCGCATCACCGCGACGATCTGATCGGTCGAGTTGGCGTAGTCGGCGTTTGATAGCACCTGCTGCGCCGGATTGAATCCGATGGCGTCTTCATGCCCACCCAGGATGTCGATCGCATTGCACGAAACGCGCATGCGCGGGCCGGGAATCAGGCCGTTGTTGATCGCATTGCGCACGGCAACGTCGGCGCATCCGGCACCCTCAGTCCCCATGTCGCGCTCAGCGGTGAAGCCGGCCATCACATCGGCCCTGGCGGCTGCCGCAGCCAGCAGCGTTCGCTGCGGCACGGACTCCTCGACCGTCTGCAGACCCTCGTTGCCGGGGTGAAGAAAGAGATGAGTATGCACGTCGATGAGGCCAGGCATCAGCGTCGTATCGCCGAGGTCGATCACCATCGCGCCGACGGGCCGCGTGACATGTGTCCCCGCCTCGCGAATGCGCTCGCCCTCCACCAGCACTTCGCCCGGCGAAAGAACCTTGCCGGCGGCAACATCAAGGATGCGAGCCGCGTGCAGAACCGTGACGTGGTCAATAGGCTGTTGCGCCGCCGTGGCGACCGAGCACCCCGCTAGAGCGACGGCCAGAAGTGAAAGTCTCATGGTGCAAGAAGAATACTGCATGCGACCCGCAGGTTACGCTTCGGACCTTACTTCGGCGACCACTGCTCGTCCGCCGACGGCCCATACAGCGCGGGCACGGGAATCTCGTTCAACCGCAGATACACGCCCAGCTGCGCCGTGTGATGGATCAGGTGATTGAAGAACATCATCCGGTAGGTCTTGGACCGCGTCGCATTGGAGATCAGGTGTTCGCCAAAGGAGAAGCGCCACAGCTTGGCAAGGTGCTCATCGCTGGCGGCGGCCAGGGCGGCGCGACACTTCGCCGCAGACTCATCCAGCCGCTCAAGACAAAGCTCGCGGGACTCGAAGGCCAGGGAAGCTTGCGGGTGCTTGGAGTTCGCCATGTCCATGCCGTCGTCTTCGAGAATGTAGTAACCAAACAACGGCATGGTCGCGCAGTGCATGGCAAGCTTGCCCAGCTTCATCGACTTATCGTGCGGCACCCAGTCCGGCTTGTCGTTGGGCACACGCTCCAGTGTGCGGCGAGTATTGGATATCTCAACATCAAAGTCTTCGAGCAATAATTCAGCGGCGGTCATCTCTGAGCTCCTTTGAATCGATGATTAGATTCCAGTGATACTGAACCCGCAATCCACGAACGTCACGCCGCCGGTCATGCCGCTGGCAAGGTCGCTGGCAAGGAACAGCGCTACCTTGCCGACCTCCACCTGCTCGATGTTCCGATGCAGCGGGGCGCGCGCGGTGACGGCATCCAGAATGGTCGCAAAGTCGCTGACCCCTCGTGCCGCAAGCGTCTTGATGGGTCCGGCGGAGATCGCATTCACGCGAATCCCCTTGGCTCCGAGCGACGCCGCAAGGTACCGCACCGTCGCCTCGAGCGCTGCCTTGGCTACACCCATCACGTTGTAGTTCGGGAACACCTTGGTGCTGCCGTAGTAGGTCAACGTGATGATCGACCCACCTTCGGTCATCAGCGGCGCCGCCGCGCGCGCGATGGCGATCAGGGAATAGACGCTTACATCATGCGCAATGCGGAACTCTTCGCGCTTGGTCATCAGAAAGTCGTTCTTCAGCGCTTCCTGCGGCGCGAAGGCCACCGAATGCACCACCGTGTGGATGACCGGAAACGCTTCGGCGATCTGCGCGAAGGCAGCATCAATCTCCGCGTCGACCGAGACGTCGCACTGAATCGCGCGCGCCGTGCCCTTCTGTCCGAGCGACTCAATCAGCTCCTCCGACTCGGCCCGCAGCCGCTCGCTCTGGTAGCACAGAACCAGGGTCGCACCCGCGCCGGAGAGCTTTTCTGCGATGGCATACGCGATGCTGCGCTTGTTGGCGAGGCCGAATACTACGGCCACTTTGCCCTTCATATCGATCATCCGAAAACTCCTGCGTGCCTGGTAAATCGTATCAACCGACGCTAAGGATAGCAGTTTGAGGTGAACTCTGGCTGTGCAGCGCCCTCTCAGCCGTGAACCAGCCAGTCGAATTGTTCCTCAGACAGCGGCACGACCGATAAGCGAAACTGCCGGAACAGTACCGAGCCCAGAAACACTCCCGCATGGCGAATCTCCGTCAAGGGCTTTTCGCGCTTCAGACGCTTACCCGCCTTCAACCGCACGATCGGTGTCTTCGGGTCATTGGGATCGGTCGTCACCGAAATCACCTTCGCTGTCCCGACGGCGGCTTTGCCAACGTTGGAGTGGTAGATCACACACTGCTCGCCGGGCTTCATGTTGCGCAGCGTGATCAGCGCCTGCGGGTTCTTGATTCCATCCCACAGCGTCTCGCCGTCGCGCAGCAGGTCGTCAAAGGAGTACTTGTCGGGTTCAGACTTCAAAAGATAGTGCATCGTTCCAACCAGTTTATCCGCCCAGGTCGAGAGCGTGCACATGCGGAATCGGCTGGTGGAGAAACAAGCTGCCAAGCCGTTGAAATTTCTCCACCGAATCCGTGGCATAGCACTCGAAACTGAGAGAGTTTTCCGCGGACTGTGTCCCCGTAGCCACGTCCAGCGCCGCAGCCGCAGCCTCCGCCGTCGCCTCGGCCGAATCAATCACCACCGCATCCGATCCCAGCTCCCGCAGCGTCGTTTCGATAGCTCCCGCAATCAATGGATAATGCGTACAGCCCAGCAGCACGGCCTCTGGTTTGCACTTCGCCAAAGCTTCCGACAAGTAAATGCGCAGCACCTCGCGCGTGACCTGGTGGTCGGTCCAGCCCTCTTCCACCAACGGCACCAGCAGCGGGCAAGCCACCTCAATCGCCCGCAACCCGACAGCCTCACAAGACGCGTGGTAGGCATGCGACTGCACGGTCGCCGCCGTCGCCAGCACCAGCACCTCGGCACCCGCTCCGACGGCACGCTTCGCGGCATGGGCTCCGGGCTCAATCACACCCAGCACCGGCACGCTCACCGCTCGGCGGATATCCTCGAGCGCCAACGCCGTCGCCGTATTGCAGGCGATCACCAAATACTCGCAGCCGCGCTGCTCCAGAAAGCGCGCACTCTCCACCGCGTAGCGCGCAATGGTCGCCTGCGACTTCGCCCCGTAGGGCAGCCGCGCCGTGTCTCCCAGGTAGAGGTAATTCGCCGAAGGAATCTTCGACAGCAGCGCGCGCAACACCGTCAGTCCGCCAAAACCGGAGTCGAAGACCCCCACCACCGGACCATCCTTCGTGGTCCTCTGCGCAACCTCTTGTTTACCACCAGCAAAGTTCATTCAGTTCGATTGTCCCCCGTTTGCAGCATCTGCGCTCGAGGTCGTATCGGCGGCAGGATAGGTCCGCAACAGGTCCGCATGCCCTGCCAGCGTCTCTCGCGCCTGCCCGTCCACCAGAAAACGCACCTGCTCAATCTGCGGAAGATTAGCGTGCAGCGTTCCCAGGATCGAGCGCAGCGTTAGCGATTCGACCTCCACGCCTGACGGATGCTGATTGACAAACGTGCTGTGCAGATCGATCACGGCGAGCTCTCCGCCCGGCTGCTTCGGCTGCACCGGATCCGGATCGCTCTGGGCCACCGGCAACGTGGCTCGGAACCCCCCATCCTTGGTCGCCGACGACGTGGCATCGGTCGTATAGCCCACCAGCGGCAGAGGTACCAGGAACACCTCCGCGACCGCCGCGCCCGGTGGCAAGGCATGCGCCGAGCCGGGGAGGGCATACTCCGCAATCAGGTGATCGATCAGGGCCCGCGCCCGCGCATTGGGTTCCTGTGGCAGGGCGATCTGCCGCGAGGCCGGCGCGATCGATCCGTCCGCATCATTCGCAAGATCGAGCGTTACGGTCTCGGCCATCGCGGTTGGCGCGTCGAGCGGCGCCTGATCCTCGTCGGCGAGTGCCTCAATCCGCTCGCGCCCGCGCTGGCGTTCCACGGCCAGCAGCACGCCCATGCCAATAATGCACACGACCAGGCACCAGAACAGGATGCGTTGATGGCGCTGGATCATGGTTGCGCCCCCGCTGCGTCGCTCGGCGTCGTCTGTCCAACGGTCTCTCTCGCTGTCGCTGAGAGCCGTACCGGTGGCTGCACCTGGTTCTGCCAGAACAGCAACTCCCCGGCAATCGCCAGCGCTACCCGCTGCTGATAGTCCGTGTCATTGATGCTGTCGGCATCGTCTCCCGAGGGCGCGAGCTCCACCACCAGCGCCGGGCAGGTCAGCGAATCGATCGGCCGCACCGACGCGCTACTCGCTACCAGCGCCAGTCCGGAACGCGAAAACGCGGAAGTCATCTGACTCTCCAGCAGTTGGCTCTGCGGTATCCACGCCGCCTGCGCGGTCAGCCATGGCACGACCAGGGGCTGTCCCCCGCTTGCCTCCAGCTCCGACCGGTAGAGATGGACCCCGTTCCCTCTTCGCGTTGCGTGCAGTACCAGGCACGCCGCCGCATGCGCGTGGTTCGCGATCCCTGCGCGATCATCCAGCGTCAGCGCCGAGCCCGCCGCATTTGGAACCGCCGGCGCGTCCTCATCACGAGTCATCACCACGCTGAAGCCGCGGGCCGTCAGTAACGATCGCAATCGGAACGCCAGCGCCAGCGTTACATTCTTTTCTACCGTCGTATCGCTGATCTGCGAGCCGCTGTCCACGCCCCCATGCGCCGGATCAAGCACGATCACGGTGCGGTTGATCAAAATGGGAGCCGGAACGGTTGGGGAACTGGGCGCAGCACGCCGCGCTGGCGCCGTGGCAGGTCGAGCTTGCGCTGCAGCAGGTCGCGCTGGCGCTGTAGCAGGTCGCGAGGTCGTCCCCTCCCTGGCCGGAGGCCCCGCGGCCGGCTCTGCAACCTGGGCGCGCCCCGTCACCGTCATCAGGACGAGCAGCCCGGCAGTCGCAATATGTCGCAGAACGTTCAAGAGAGGTCTTTGGCTTTCGGAAAATTACGTGCGCTGTTTACTTGTTGCGTCGCGTCGATTGTATCGGTCGCGCCGTCCTGTTGCGAGTCTCACGGTTGCCCGTCTCTATATTGTGGGCAACTTGCAGGTTACGGCGAGCGGCTTTGCGAGTTAGATGCCACGCAGTGCCCCGTCCGTCATGAGAGACTGACCGCGCGGTAGACTGGATTGCATGCGGGTCTTCGGCATCGACTGCGGAACGGAGTTCACCGGCTACGGTGTGGTGGAGGTCGACGACACCGCGCGCCTCCCAAAGCTGCGTCCCCTCTGCGCCGGCGCCGTTCGCCTCAACAAGAAGGACCGCGCCCCCGTCCGCCTGCTCCAGGTCTACGTCGAGCTCTCCGCACTGCTCCAGCTCTGGCAGCCTGAGATCGTCGCCATCGAAGAAGTTTTCTTCTCGGCCAACGCCAAGAGCGCGCTCAAGCTCGGCCAGGTCCGCGGCGTCGCCATGCTCGCCGCCGCCAACTGCGGCCTGTCCGTTGCCGAATACGCTCCGCTCACCATCAAGAGCTCCGTCGTCGGCTATGGCCTCGCCGCCAAGGAGCAGGTGCAGTTCATGGTCGCGCGCCTGCTCGATCTCGACGAGGCGCCCAAGCCCGCCGACGCCGCCGACGCACTCGCCATCGCCATCTGCCACATCCACCACGCCCAAACCGCGGAGCACATGCGCCGCTAGCACGGTCTACCCCTCGGTCGTCCTGGCCGCTTCCAACCCTCGATACAGCGCCGCCATCCCCTCCAGTGGCACAGCCTCCGACCGCGCCTGCTGTGCAATCGTCTCTGGCCACGCCGCCGTAAGCTCCGCAGGAGAGTATCCCGCCGCGCGCAGGTTATTCGCCAGCGTCTTCCGCTTCTGCGCAAAGCTCGCCCGCAGAAACCGGTTGAAGCCCTCGAACGCAACCCCAAGCTCCGCAAAGCGTGGAGCAAACTCCAGCCGCAATACAGTCGAGTACACATCCGGCGGCGGCGAAAACGCGCTCGGCGGCAGCGTAAACAGGTTCGTCACCCGCGCGTGCATCTGCGTGATCGCCGAGAGCGCCCCGTACTCGCTCGATCCCGGCCCCGCCGCAATCCTCTCTGCCACCTCGCGCTGCATCATCACCACCGCACGCGCCACCACGCCCTCGCGCGCCGCGCCAAACAGGTGCAACAAAATGTCCGACGTAATGTAGTACGGCAGATTTCCCACCACGTCCAGCGATGCCGCATCGCCCAGCACCGTCTTCAGATCCGTCGACAGAATGTCTGCGTGGTGAACCGTGACGTGCGCACTGTTGCGAAACCGGAAAGCCAACTCCCGCGCCAGCGCTGGATCAAACTCAATGCAGTGCAGCCGCTGGCAACGCGCCGCCAGCAGTTCCGTGATCGCACCATGCCCAGGACCGATCTCCACCACCGTCCGCTCGCTCACATCCCCAAGCGCTTCTGCGATATGCAGGCAGGCGTTCTCGTCCACCAGGAAGTTCTGGCCCAGCTTCGGTTTTTTATTGCTGGACATAATCAGAAGCCTTATCGCCCGGAGCCTTGCTGCGTTGAAAAAGATAATGCACCGGAACGCCACACAAAATCACCAGCGCGCCCGCAGTCGACTCGCGCGGCTGGTTCATGAAGCTGAACACTAACAGCACTAGCGCAGCCAGGATAAACAACGCCGGAACTATAGGATACCCAGTCACGCGATAAGGCCGGTTGGCATTCGGTTCGCGCACCCGAAACACAAACACCGTCGCCGCCGTGAGCGCGTAGAACAGCCACTCCGAGAAGATCGCCAGCGAGAACAGCGCCTGAAATTTTCCAATCGCCAGCAGCAGCAGGGAACTCAGCACCGCCTGCAGCAGCAGGCTCACCCACGGCGTCTTGAAGCGCGGATGGATCTGCCCCAGCACCGACGGAAACAGCCGGTCGCGAGCCGCCGCGAACGGAACTCTCGCTCCCGAAAGCGAGCTGCCCACGAACGTTGCGCAGATGCTGACCGCCATGCCGACAGCCACCAGCCCCGCACCAAGATTTCCCGCCACCAGTTGAAGCGCATCGGTGGCCGGGCGGTCCGTCGCCGCAATCACAGCCGAAGGCAGCACATACTGAATCGCCGCATTCGTCAGCATATACAGCGCACCGACGATCGTTACGCCGCCAATCAGCGCCACCGGCAACGACCGCTGCGGCTTCTGCACCTCGCCCGCCATCTGCGACACGTCCGACCAGCCGTCATAAGCCCAAAGCGCCGCAATCAGCGCGATCATGAACCCCGCAAATCCACCCCGCGCGCCGCGAAACTCCGAACTAAAGTTGTGCCAGTCCCCATACTTCACGCTCGCAAAACAAAGGCCCGAGATCACCACGATCATCACCACCTTCAGCCAAGTGAGCAGCGTCTGCACTTGTGCCGAGTCGCGCGTGCTCACAATATTCAACCCCGTGATCAGCCACGTCGCGGCAATCGCCATCACCTGACTCCACATCAGGTGTCCCACCGCGGCACGATCAAGAAACGCAAAGACCGGAAACGTTCCCAGCACCCGCATGAGTCCCGCCGCGATCGTCGCAATCGACGCTGGCTTGGCAATCATGGTCCATGTCCACGTATACAGAAACGCTGTCAGCGGCCCATAGGCATCATGCAGAAACGCATACTCGCCGCCTACCCGCGGCCGCATCGCGGCGACCTCTGCATAACTCATCGCACCAAACAGCGAAAGCAATCCGCCGGTGATCCACACGGCGTAGACCATCCGCGAGCTGCCCACCGCGGCCATCATCTCGCGCGGAACCAGGAAGATTCCCGACCCGATAATGATGCCTACGACGATCGCCAGCGCGTTCGTCGCCGTCAATACCCGCGGCAGTTCCTCGTGCGATCGTCCCTGTGCAACCCCGGAGGCCATTGCAGGGAGACTATCAGAGCCTTACCGCCTCCGCCCGAACGGGCTAGAAGTAAAACCGCTCATCCGCCCAATCAAAATGCGCTGAAGGCCGACGCCCGCGCAGCAGATAGATGTTCTTGTGCTCGAACGACATCGCATACGGATCGTCCATCACGCCCACGACCTGGACCGATTCATACTTCTGCGCGACCTCAGCCGGAGTATCCGGAATCATCGCAATCACGACGTTCGCATCGCATCCATGCGTGCCCCACAGCCAATAGTTGTTCTGTCCGCTGATGGCCGGCGGCAGATTCAAACCCTCGCGCCGCCCCAGGAAGTCGATCGCCCCCGCCTCGCCGTAGTTGCTGGCAAAGACGCACACATGCTGCTGTTGCTCCGGCGTCAGCGAGCGATACGTCCGGGCTACGATGTCAACCTCCTGCTGCCATCCAAAGCGATCCGCGTAGAACTGAGGAAGCGGCCCCGTCGCAGCCGTTTCCATCTTGTCGCCGTGCAGATGCAGCGCCGTCGTATACCGCACCCACGCCGCCGGCCGCAGCACCGGCGAGCTCATCGGCAGAAGGATTAGGCTCGTAACCAGCAGGATCGCCTCAAACAACGGGAATCCCACCACCCGGTTCTCCCGCACCGCGCGCAACGCCGCAAACCGCCGCTCCCACGCAATGCCGCCCGCAGCAAACATCTCCGGATAGATCCCCGCAAGGTAGTAATCCTTCGCGTGCATCGCGAACATCAGCGCGTAGAACAACACATACGTCAGACCCAGCCACCGCCCGTCGCGCACCGATTTCGCCCGCAGCAGCGACACCACGCCCGCAATCCAGATCAGCGCGCCCACCGGCTGCATCGTCGCAAACTGCGCCAGGAAGAACTTCACCGGTCCCAGAACAATGTTCTTGTGGTGAACCTGGCCGTTGTGCAGAAACTCAAGCGTCGGCCAATGATTGCGGATCTGCCACAACACGTGTGGCAGGATAATCACAACCATCAGCGCAACGCCCACCAGCGTCCAGCGCGAGAACAGCACCCGGCGCTGCTTTGTCAGCAGAAGTCCGATCCCCAAAGTCACCAGGAAGAATGTCATCGACGGCTTGTTGAGTAACCCCACGCCCGCTGCCACTCCGAACACAACCCACCACGTCCGCTGCGAAAACCCGCGCAGCATCAGGATCACCGCCAGTACGCAGACCATCCAGAACACCGGCTCGCAGGAGTTCATCGAAAGAAATCCGTCCGTGCCGATGTACTGCGGGCAGACGATCACGCCAAACATCGCCAGCGCCTGCGCCGGCCGCTTTCCTCCGAGCGCCCACCCAATCATGCCCGTCAGAAAGACCATCACGGCGCCCGCAGCCGCCGACAGCACCCGTATCCCAAACACCGAATCGCCAAACAGCAGCTCTCCCAACCGAGCCTGGAGCGCCACAATCGGCCCGTGATCCACGTAGCCCCACGCCAGGTGCCGCCCGCAGGCAATGTAATAAAACTCATCGCGGAAGTAGCTGTAACCCAAATGCAGCGTCCACAGCGTCAGCGCAAACTGCAGCAAAAGTTTCGCCGCAGCAAAGATTGCCGCCAGGCGCAGCGCATCGCGCAGCGTCAAATCCGCGGGTCGAATGATGGTGGTGCGTGCCGTCGCAGTGGTCATGGCCGTTGCTCAAGAGTACGCGCGCGAAAACAGGAAAGTTCCTGCCACGCACGAAATTTCTCTTCCTAAGCCACCGTAATCTTGACCAGGTCATCCTGCGGATCCGGCCCCGCTTGCTCGGCAAAGAACTTGCGAATCTTCTCCGCCGTCGCCTTGTTCACCACCGCCGTGAGCGCATCGGGATTCTTCTCTGCCGTCTGCTTCAGCGCCCGCACGCTGCCAAAGTGTTCCAGCAGCCGCTGCCGCGTAATCGTACCCACTCCCGGAATCTCATCCAGCTCGCTCGTCCGATCCCGCATCTGCCGCCGCTTGCGATGGTACGTCACGGCAAATCGGTGACTCTCATCGCGAATCTTCTGGATCACATGCAGCACCGGCGAACGCCGATCGAGTACCACCGGCTCGTCCTCCTGCCCATGCACGTAGATGATCTCTTCGCGCTTCGCAATCGAAGCCAGTGGTTGCGTGATCAGCCCAATCTCCTCCAGCGCCGCCGCTGCCGCATGCAGCTGCCCAATGCCGCCGTCGATCAGCACCAGCGACGGCATCGGCTTCTTGTCCTCCTGCAGCCGCAGATAGCGGCGATGAATGATCTCGCGCATCGACGCAAAGTCATCCACGCCCGTCACCGTCTTCACCTGAAACTTGCGGTAGTCCGACTTCTTCATCGCGCCTTTTTCCCACACCACCATGGACGCAACCGTGTCCGCGCCCTGGATATGCGAGATGTCGAAGCACTCAATTCGCTCCGGCGGCTCGGCCAGCATCAACGCATCCTGCAGCGCCTCCTGCATCTTCTGGATACTCGGCTTCAGCACGCGGAAGCGCTGATCGTAAGACTGCTTCGCGTTCTGGCAAACCAGGTCCACCAGCGATCGCTTGTCCCCACGCTGCGGCGCGGCAATTTCAATCCGATGTCCAATCCGTTCGCGCAGCGCATCGGCGAGCAACGCGCGATCCGCAAAATCTACCGGCACATAAATATGCTTCGGCACATACGACTGGTCGAGATACAGCTGCTTCAGCAGGGCAGAGAAGAACGTTGCCGCGGAGAACATCGGCGGCTGTACCTCATCCATCGGCTCGAGCACCGAAACCTGCTCCGACTCCGGGCTGGCTTCGTTGATCTGCGGCGCGACCACGTTCGGATCCGGCTCCAGCGAAGCCTCCACCTCCGCCTGCTCCGCAGGCGACAACTCCGGCGCGGAAAACTCCATCGCCCGAAAGTCCGGCAACTCTTCCCAGAACATCTCGCGGCGGTCGACGATCTTTCCCCCGCGCATGTGAAACAGATTGACCGCGAGCATGTCGTTCTCGTAATGGAAGCCAAACACATCGGCGTCCTCATCCTCCGTCCCCGCAATCCGCTGCCGGTCCTGCGCCTGGCAGATGGTAATCAGCTGGTCGCGCAGCTTCGCGGCCAGCTCAAACTGCATGTTCTCCGCAGCCCGCTCCATGCGCTCCTTCAGCCGAGCCTCCAGCTCACTCGGCTTGCCTTCAAGAAATAACTGGACATCGCGAATCGTCTGCACATAGTCCTCGGTGGAGACGAAACCCTCGACACACGGCCCCAGGCAGCGCTTGATGTAGTACTGCAAGCAAGCCCGCGGATGATAGCGATTCAAGTCCACCTTGCAGCTCGGAATCAGAAAGCTGCGATGGATCACATCCACCAGCCGATAAGCCAGGTTCCCCGGAAAATAAGGCCCGAAATAGGCGCTGCCATCCTTGCGCAGCCGCCGCGTCACAAACACCTTCGGATGCTTATCCCCTACTGTCAGCTTGATGTACGGATACGTCTTGTCATCGCGCAGCAGGATGTTGAACCGAGGTTTCCGCTGCTTGATTAAATTATTTTCCAGCGCCAGAGCCTCGCGCTCATTGGCCACCGTAATGTATTCCAGGTCCACCGCCTCGCGCATCAGCGAGCCAGTCTTTGCGTTCGCCAGTTGGTTCGCTGCAAGGAAGTACGATCGCACCCGCGCGCGCAGGTTCTTCGCCTTCCCGACATAGATCACCTCTCCCTCTGCATTCTTGTAGAGGTAGCAACCCGCGCCGGTCGGCAGTGTCCGGATTTTTTCTGAGAGATCCATCCGCATCTTCCAGTTTAGAGCGTTCGCGGCTCATGCGCTGTCGATCGCCCTCACCCTCACCCGCCTGACTCGGGTAAGCTTGATTCCATGGACTCCATCCACCCAATCGAACAAATCGAAGGGGAAGAGGCCCAGGCGCCTGCCGCCGAAGCCCTGCAGCGCGCCGCCGCCATCATGGCCCGCCTGCGCGCGCCTGGCGGCTGCCCCTGGGACCGCGAGCAGACCTTCGACACCATCAAACGCCACACCCTCGAAGAGACCTACGAGGTCTTCGACGCCATCGAGCGCCGCGCCTGGCCCGACCTCAAGGACGAGCTCGGCGACCTTCTCCTGCAAGTCCTCTTCTACGCCCAAATGGGGTCCGAGTTGCCCGACGATGCCGGCCGTTTCGACCTCCGCGACGTCGCCGAAAACCTCAGCGCCAAGCTCATCCGCCGCCACCCCCACGTCTTCGCCGACACCGTTGCCACGAACGCCGACGCCGTCCTGCGCAACTGGGAGCAGATCAAGGTCGAAGAGAAAAAGTCCAAGGCCGCCGCCTCGTCGCTGCTCGACGACATCCCTCGCTCCATGCCTGCGACCCTCGAAGCCTCCAAGCTCGGCTCCCGCGCTGCGAAGGTTGGCTTCGACTGGCCCAGCGCCGACGGCCTCTTCGATAAACTTGCCGAAGAGACCGCCGAGCTCCACGCCGAGATCGCCCGCGCCGACACCGACAAGATCGAAGCCGAGTTCGGCGACCTGCTCTTCACCACCATGAACCTCGCGCGCCATCTCAACGTCGACGCCGAGTCCGCACTCCGCCGCAGCAACGCCAAGTTCCGCGCCCGCTTCGCCTCCATGGAGCGTGCCAGCGGAGGCGCCGACCAGCTCCAGACAAAATCCCCCGACGACCTCGAGCGCCTCTGGTCGCAAGCCAAATCCGAAGCAACGCCAACCGCACAACAGCAGGCTACGCCAGCGGAGACGATCGATTGAACCAAGCCCCTCAGCCCGCGATTCGCATCCAGACCTTCACCTCGCTCGAGCAGTTCGCCCAATGCGTCGCTCTCGAAGAAGCCGTCTGGGGCTATGACCCCGCCGACATGATTCCGCGCCGCATGTTCCTGCTCGCCTCGCGCATCGGCGGCCAGGTCATGGGCGCCTTCCTCGGCGACAACCCCACTGCCGTCGGCTTTGCCATGGCGCTGCCAGCCTTCCGCAGCGGCCATGCCTACCTGCACTCGCACATGGTCGGTGTCATCCCCGAGTTCCGCAATCGCGGCATCGCCCGCGCCCTCAAGCTCGCCCAGCGCGACGACGCGCTCGCCCGCGGCTTCGACCTCATGGAGTGGACCTTCGACCCGACCGAGATCAAGAACGCCTACATCAACATCGCCAAGCTCGGCGCCATCGTTCGCCGCTATCAGCACAACTTCTACGGCCCCTCCAGCTCGCCGCTGCAGGGCGGCCTTCCCACCGATCGCGTCTACGCCGAGTGGTGGCTGCGCTCCAAGCGCGTCGAGCGCGCTCTTCGCGCCGAACCCCAAACCTTTCACATCGCCGAGCGCGTTGACGTCCCCTCCGAGATCTACGCGTGGAAGGCCTCGCCCCCAGACAGCACTGCCCGCGCCGCCGCCCGCGACCTCCAGGCCCGCAACGCCCAGGCACTCGAATCCGCCTTCGCCAACGGCCTCGCCGTCCTCGGCTACCAGCGCAACGCCCGCGGCGACGGCCAATTCCAACTAGGCCGCTGGGACGAACCCTATACCTACGAACCCACAACAAATCCAAAAAGCTAAAAGCTAAAAGCTAAAAGCTAGAAGCTGACAACTGAGAACTGAGAACTGACAACCCCGGAGCCACCCCATGAAGATCGAAGCCATCCACCTTCGCGAAGTCCAGATGCCGCTCTCCCATCCCTTCGAGACTAGCTTCGGCGTCACCACCGGTCGCCGCATCCTGCTCGTCGAAATCGAAGCCGACGGCCTCACCGCCTGGGGCGAGTGCGTCGCCGGCGAGCGCCCCTACTTCTCCGACGAGCAGGTAGACACGGCCTGGATCATCACCGAACAGGAGCTCGCGCCCCGCCTGCTCAACGCCGACATCGCCTCCGGTCGCGACTGCCCCGCGCTCTTCGAGCAAGTCCGCGGCCACCGCATGGCCAAGGCCGCGCTCGAAAACGCGGTCTGGGATCTCGACGCGCAGCAGCAGGGAATCCCTCTCGCCAAACTCCTCGGCGGCACCCGCGACATCATCCCCTGCGGCGTCTCCATCGGCATTCAGCCCACGCCCGAGAAACTCATGGAGGACATCGCCAAAGAGCTCGCCGCCGGCTACCAGCGCATCAAGCTCAAGTGCAAACCCGGATGGGATTCGAAGATCTTCGCCATGGTCCGCGAGCGCTGGCCCGACATCCTGCTCAGCTGCGACGCCAACTCCGCCTACCGTCTCGACGACGCCGACCACATCGCCAGCTGGGACCAGTTCAACCTGCTCATGATCGAGCAGCCGCTCTGGTATGACGACTTCTACTTCCACGCCCAGCTGCAGCGCCGCATTAACACCCGCATCT
>Ga0224557_1002586_pt1 | contig 15196 bp, 15 predicted proteins | sample 714S31014metaG_FD_180677 | JGI IMG/M metagenome (GOLD analysis project Ga0224557, IMG submission 180677) | Peat soil microbial communities from Stordalen Mire, Sweden - 717 S3 10-14 | ecosystem: Environmental > Terrestrial > Soil > Wetlands > Peat | place: Sweden: Norrbotten County, Stordalen...
GTGATGACGACTGGCGACGATGTGGCGGGGGCCTTGCTGGAAACGGCGCACCAGCAGGGCGTGACGGAAATCGTAGTCGGCAAACCTTTTGGCAATCCACTGCTCGAATCGCTGCGGGGCGGTTCGCTGGCGAGTCGGTTGATCCGCCGGGGCGGCGACATCGACGTGCACGTGGTGAGCGGAGCCACGCGCATGGGAGCGCGCGCGCGCCGTCCCTGGACACAGCATATCGGGACGAATCTGTTGCGCGATTGCGCCGTGGGGGTGGGCGCGGTGGTGGCAGCGACAGCCGTGGGCTGGTTGTTAAAGGGTGTGACGGGGTACGCGGCGATTTCGCTGGTGTATCTCTTGTGCGTGGTGTTGCTGGCGATGGTATTGAATCGGTGGGCCGTGTTGTTGGTGGCAACGCTGAGCGCGCTGGCCTGGAATTATCTTTTCATTCCGCCGATTTACACGTTTCGGATCACTTCGGCGCACGATTTGATGATGTTCTCGATGTTCTTCGTGGTGGCGCTGGCGATGGGGCATATCACGCACCAATTGCGGACACGCGAGACCGCGGAACGGCGGCGCGAGCGGCGGGCCTCGGCGTTGAATCGCCTGTTGGAAAGCGTGACCGCGAGTGCTTCGCTGGAAGACGGGTTGGTGCGCGCGGTGAGGGAGGTGGACGCGTTGTTTCGGTCGCGGACGGTGGTGTTGCTGGCGACAGCGGAAGAGCGGCTCGAAGAAACGCCCCATCCGGCGAGCACGTTTTCGATCGACGCCAAGGAGCGCGCGGTGGCGGCGTGGGCATTCGAACGCGGGCAGGCGGCGGGACGGTTTACCGATACGTTGCCGGACGCACAGGGATTGTACCTGCCGTTGCAGACCTCGAAGAACAAGCTCGGCGTGATGGGCGTTTATTTTGAAGGGCGCGACACCTGGACGCTTGACGAAAACGATTTGCTGGAGACGTTCGCGGGCCAGATTGCGGTGATGACGGAAAGCTATCGCTCGATTGAGACCGTCCAGCAGGCGCGCGTGGCCGAGGAATCGGAAAGGCTGCATCGGACGCTGCTGGATTCGGTCTCGCATGAGTTGAAAACGCCGCTGGCGGTGATCGGCGCGGCGACCGATGGGCTGGACACGGTCGTGAAGGATGCGGGGCTGCCGCTGACGGAGACATTTTTGGGTGAGATCAAGGCGGCGAACCGGCGCTTGAACCGGATCGTGACCAACCTGCTCGACATGACGCGCATCGATTCGGGGCGGCTCCCGCTGAACCTGGAATGGGGGGAAGTGCGCGAGTTGCTGGAGTCGGCTGTGAGCCAGGTCGAGAACGAGGTTTCGCGGGAACGTGTCCATATTACGGCGCCGGAAGAGTTGCCGCTGGTGCGGCTGGATTTTGGCTTGATGGAGCAGGCGTTGTGCAACCTGCTGGTCAACGCTGTGGAACACAGTCCCAGCGCGACGCCGGTGGAAATGTCCGCGCAACTCGACGGCGGCACGTTGCTCTTGCGCATCCGCGACCATGGCCCGGGGCTGGCGGCCGGCGAGGAGAAGAAGGTGTTTGAGAAATTCTTTCGGGGGACGGGTTCACGGCCCGGCGGCACGGGACTGGGCTTGTCCATCGTGCAAGGCATCGCACGCGCTCATCACGGCGATATCGATGCGGAGAACAGTCCCACGGGAGGCGCGGTCTTCACGATTCGCCTGCCCGTGGAAACGACTGCGAGGCCGGTATGACCACTGAGCGCACGGTACTGGTGATCGATGATGAGCCGCCGATTCGCCGGCTGCTGCGGCTGACGCTGGAGCCGCAAGGCTATCGCGTGTTCGAGGCGGACAACGGGCAATTGGGTTTGCAGGAAGCGGCGGCGCGTCGACCGGATGTGATCGTCCTGGATTTGGGGTTGCCCGACATGGATGGCGTCACAGTCTTGAAGCGGCTGCGGGAATGGAGCCAAACGCCCGTGCTGGTGTTATCGGTGCGCGACCGCGAGGCGGACAAGGTGGCGGCGCTCGACAACGGCGCGGACGATTACCTGACGAAGCCGTTTGGCACGGAGGAACTACTGGCGCGCATGCGGGCCGTGCAACGCCGCGCGCCCGAGGCGCAGGAAGAGCCGGTGTTCGTGAGCGGCGACCTGACCGTTGACCTGGCGTCGCGGACGGTGATGGTGAAGAAGAAGGAAGTGCATTTGACGGCGACCGAGTACGCGTTATTACGCGAGTTGGTGCGCCACGCGGGGAGGGTTGTTATGCACGCGCAACTCCTGCGGGCGGTGTGGGGACCTAACTCCGAGAACCAATCGCAATATTTGCGCGTGTACATCACGCATCTGCGCAAGAAGCTAGAGACCACGACGAGCGGGAAGTTGATCCAGACCGAGCCGGGGATTGGGTATCGGTTGCTGGCCAGTGAGTAACGTCAGAAATCAGCAGCAGTGATGTGACCCCAGAACCCCAAGGTTACCACCCGAATACTGCGGATTTGTCAGGTTACCAGCTTCACGAGCCTCTACCATATATCCTGTATTTCATTTGACAATAGCCGCGCAAGCCGCCATTATGCTGGCTTGCAAGGAGATTAGGGTATATGGGTAAAGCAAAAAAAGTGGATGGGCGGAAGCTTGTTGTGCTGTCGGGCAGGACAAAAGGCACAGCGTTTGTGTTGACGAAACCGGAGGTCAATGCGGGACGCGAAAGCGACAATGCGATTTGTTTGAAGGGCAAACGCGTCTCGCGCTATCACGCGGTCCTGGTTCGCGACAACGGGGAGTACACGCTGCGCGATGTGAGTCCCCACATCGGCACGCTCCTGAATGGCCGGCGGACGAAAGAAGCTCATTTAAAGGTGGGTGATCGGATTCGCATCGGCGAGTTCGAGTTCAGTTACGAGGCGGCGGCGGCTACTGCGCCGGCGATCGATGCTCCATCCATGACAACTCCTGCTTCCGTCGATGAAGTCATCGCACCCGTCCTTCCGGTTGCGGTTGCGCCAATAGAACCTGTCGCGGAATTGGCCGCCGAGAATTCTACCAGCGAACATCAGCAACGCATTGTGGAGTTGACGCAGGAAACGGAACGGCTCGTTGCTGAAGTGAAACTGGGCAATGAAGCTTTGGAATCTGTGCGCGCCCAGGTGCAGACGCAGTCGGATCTACAGGCGGACCTGTCGGAGCGGCTTGGCAGCATGTCCCAAGAGAACCTTGCGTTGGCGAAGCTGAACAGTGAATTGCAGGCGAAAGTTTCCGAATTGAAAGGGTCGGCGGAGGAGGCGGACCGTGTGGAAGCGAAGTTGACGCAGGAAACAAAACGGCTCGTTGGCGAGGTGAAGAAGGCCGACGAAGCCATGGAATCCTTGCGCGCTCAATTGCAGAAGCGGTCGGATCAACAGGCGGAATTGACGGAGCGGCTTAAGACCGTGTCCCACGAGAACGCGATGTTGACCAAGCTGAACAGCCAATTGGAGGCGAAAGTTTCCAAGCTGGAAGCGTTCGCGGCAGAGGCGGACCGTGTGGAAACCGAGTTGGCGACCGCGCAGGCTGCGCTCCGCCAAATGAGCGAAGACCTGACGGAGGCACGCGAGTCGGCCAAGTTGGACATGAAGGCCGAGCCAGCGGCCAAAGAGCTGGAGCGAATTCAAACCGCGCCGGCCAAAGTGCGCATTGAACGGGTCGAGGTCAGCGATTTACCTGCCGACATTGAGCGGGTTGTGGTCGAGAGTGACGAGGCCCGGATGGCCGCGGCCAAGAAGCGAGAAGAGGCGGCGCTTGCCAAACGTTGTGTTTCCGAGCAGACCAACGAACAGTTCGACTCCCTTCGCCGATCGATTGTGGAGAAGAAAAACTTGAGGGCCAACATGACCCTTTACGAGCGATTCATGCTGCCCTTCCGCGACACCGCACGTCTGGTGCAGGAGCCGGTGGACGGCGATCCAGAGTGAGGCGGGGATCGGGTACCGGTTGTTGATCCTGTATTCCACCGCTGCATCGGTTACATGAAAGCGGCGCATTCATCCGTTGAATGCGCCGCCCTCAGTTTTCCACTCTTTGGTCTCCAGAACGACGGGGTTGACGGTTTGTGGGTTCGACCACTGGAACCTCGTCCTTTAAGCCGCCCGCCGCATCTCAAAGACCAAGAACCAGTATTTTAGAATAGGCGGTGCGTCCTGCGCGGACGATGGGGCGTTCAACCCATATCGGTGTGAGGAACCCCCGCCGCCCGGTTCCTCCACGCCATGCGCTCCAGCGAACCCGGTCCTCGCGTCGCGATTGCAATTCACGACGGTCATGGGCCAGGTCGCTGAGCTTTGGTCGTTAGGCGAACAGAGGCTTGGCCGTCGCGGCAACACTCAGAAGTTCAAGCCGCAATCAGATGCGACCCCAGACCTGTATAGGGTGAACGCCCCATGGTGCGCGGATGACGTGCTGGATAGATTATGAGAGAGTCGTTGCCTACTGTTTGTTGAACGCCAACAGCCGAAAGAGGGAGAAGAGGTATTCGCCATGGTAAATAAAGATCAACTGGAGCAGACGAGTGAGGGTAAACAAGTTTTGGCCTTGATGGCCGAGCATTTTACCGAGGAACAATTTCAACCAGCATTGACGCTGATTGAGCAACGGTATACCGAAGACCTAACGGTCTGGGATGCCGAATTAAATCACGACAGTAAGTTGTCGTTCGAGCACACCGACACCGGCCAGCGACTTTTGGTTTTTTTCGACAGTCCCGAGCGTATAGCGAAGATCAAGGACGAGCTGGCGGACCGTGAGGCCGAGCACGCGATGAAACAGGCAGAAGGCCCGGCGGTAAAAGTCCCGGCAGCGGCCAAGCCCAGGGCGAAGGGCAAAGCCAAGACGAAGGCCAGCGGGTCAGCCCAAAGAGCCCGGCGGCATAAAGTAAAAACCGCCAAGGCCGGAAAGAAGAAGCCCCTCAAGCGGCAACGAAGCAAGCCGCCTACGAAGCGACCCAAACAAAAGAGCCGTCCGGCAAAAGCCCTGAAGTCCCGGGCCAAGAAAAACCGGAAAGTCTCAAAGAGCAAAAAGAGCTAGACGCATGTATTTGGCGACGCAGTTGCCGGGCCTAAAATACGGGGTGCAGGACATTGAGCGGGAAGTTGGTCCAGACTGAGCCGGGGATTGGGTATCGGTTGCTGGCGGGTGAGTGACGAGGTCGATCCTGATCATTGCGCAAGATCTGGCCAAGTGGCTCGCGCCATCAAGTTGACTTGACCGTAAATGAAGACTAGTCTCCCGCGCTGATAAACTCGGCGCCCAGGGAATCAGCCTGCGTGCGCATTTGGCCGACCATCAATATTAGGCGCTTAGCACAATGCTGATCCTCATCACGGGTGCTTCGGGTTCGGGTACTTCCACGCTCGGCGCGGCGCTGGCCAGGGAGCTGGGGATTGCCCACCTGGACGCCGACGATTACTACTGGCTGCCGACTACGCCACCGTTCACCACCAAGCGAGACCGCGCGGAACGGCTGGCATCCCTTCTCCGCGATGTGCGGGCGAAACAAGGCGCGGTCCTGGCCGGTTCGATAATGGACTGGGGCCTTGAGTTGGAGAACGCTTTCGATCTGATCGTCTTCCTGTACCTCGACGCATCCATTCGGGTCGAGCGCTTGCGAGCCCGCGAGATTGAGTTTCTGGGGAAGGCCGATGAAGAGTTTCTCGAATGGGCGGCGCAGTATGACGCTGGTATTTTGGGGGGAAGAAGCCTTGCGAAACATCAAGCATGGCTTTCGGCAAGGACTTGTCCGGTAATCGAGCTTCGCGGCGATCTTTCCGTTCGCGAACGCGTAGCCGCCGTGTTGAAACACGTAACCAACTCTTCCATCGGGCGCAGTGCCCAAAACCCGGATCAGAAAGCCCATTTGGATCAATAGGCTGACGAAGACCGCAAAGGCAAGACAAGTCGCGCCTAGCGGCGGGTTTGTCTTCGTCCGCGAAGGAAAATGCCCAGACCGGTTCCGATAGCAACGAGCGCCCATGTGCCCGGTTCGGGAACGGCGACCGCTTCCACGTTGGCGACATTCAACGTATCGCCGGCGGAGCCATTGGCCCAGACGGTGAACCAAACATAGCCGCTGCCGGTCACATTTTGACTCTCGGTTGGGCCGCCGGGTGAATCGGCAACCACATTGGTTGTTCCGACGAGGGCGCTGGGATTACCGCTGCCATCGACGCTGAATATGTTCATGCTCGTGAGCTCGGGGTTGGTGCCGATCGGATCCGGGCTATAAGCCATCTGGAAATCGTACCAACCGGAGGTGGCGATGGTGCTGATGGGGGAAGCCTGTCCGTCGACGGAGACGCTAACATTGATGCCGCTGGCGGTGAGGCGGAAGTTGTGTTCGGCTCCGTAGAAGGTGCTGTTGTCGGAGCTATTCGGTGTCATATCGATCCAGAAACTCTGGGCGTAGGAGGGGGTGGGGGCGGCCCAGCCGGCGTTGATGTAGACGTCGACCGACTGATAGAACGGCTGAGACGTGGTGATGCCAGCGCCAAAAAGGCTGTAAGGCCCGGATCCGTAGCCCGGTGCCTGGTATTCGTCATCCACATTGAAAATCTGTGTATAGGCGCCGCCATTGGGGCCGCCGGTTGCGACCGGATTGACGGATACGGGATTACCGGTGGCGTTGTCGGTCCAATCTCCCGGGTTGCCGTTTGGATAGACGACCGATTGCGCGTTTGCGACGGACACCAAGCCGGCCACTGCCAGCCCGACGACGAAAGTTCTAATCGTTTTCATTTTCTATACTTCTCCAAGTTTTGACTCTTGCGGAAGGCAACCTATGGATGCCATCCAGTTCATAACGTGTTCCCAAGCTCGCAAAGGACACACATCCTGTACGTTGGCCACTGGGGGAAATTCGGCTGTTCAGGGCATAGTGTGCCCAGCAGCGTTGATCCCTCAATGCTCGCAACTGTTAGGTTTTGTAAGGTACCCGGTTGATTGTCCAAGTCACCAACAACTACGGGGCACCTCTGCTCGCAATCCAAGAATTATCAGGCTCGGCGGCGGAAGTCAAGCTATACAACGTGACGTTTGGGTGTATGGCCCGGGACTTTTTTGGACAGTGCGCGCTAGCGGGGGTTGAAACGGACGAATTGGGGGACTGAGGTACCGGTGGTTGATCCTGGAATTGTCCTAATGATTAGACGTGATCCCCGAAATTCTATTTTGGGAGGAAGAAGCCTGGCGAAACATCAAGCATGGCTTTCGGCAAGGACTTGCCCGGTAATCGAGCTTCGCGGCGATCTTTCCGTTCGCGAACGTGTCGCCGCCGTGTTGAAACATGTGACCAACGCTTCTATCGGGCGCGCTGCCCAAAACCCGGGAAGTTGATACGGACGGAGCCGGGGATTGGGTAGCAATGGCTGGTGCTGTAATTGTATCAATGATTAGATGTGACACTAAAATGATCCATCCGCAGCGGAGATTTGGAGCCGAGGAGAGGGGAGGAAGTGAGGCAGCAACCGCGATCGGCGTTGGTTCCAGCCACTGGTTCGTCTCTAATAATTGAGAAGTTCGGCATCAATTCGCTCAACGTCACCAATATCGGAGACTCCGTCCCAGAAGACGATCTCGCTGGCTTCGGAATTTGCCTGAAATGGTCGGGGTTCCATAAGGGTGGCTCGATACAGCGCCCCAAATTCTGTTCGATGATCTGGCTGAAGGCGAAACTCCATCACGCCACGAAATTCGGCATCCGTAACTTTCTGATTTGTTTCTTCCTCCAGTTCCCGCAGGGCGCATTCGCGGGGAGTCTCCCCCTCTTCTCTGATTCCGCCGGGAAGTTCCCAATGTTTCTTCCATACATTGAAGAGAAGCAGATTCTTGTCCCCCTGCGTGACCACGATAAGAGCGTGCGTAATGGGACAGAGATGTGCGGGAATCGATTCTTCCTGGCATCTGTGAAAAGCGGCAAAGACATCGCCACGCTTGTTCACTATAATTGGATTAGGGGGCATGATGTCTTAGCACCAGCCATAGCAACAATATTGGCAACATCCTCATAGCGACACCGCCGGTGCCAAGGTGCTTGTTCATGACAAAATTGTAAATCCGCCGCCAATGACGGACAAGCGGATATTCCCATCCACCCGCCCCCCGCCTGATCCGCCCGCGAAAAGATCGAGTTTGACGGAGCGGAACCGATGTGAAGACGGCGTCCTCGCCAGCGCGGGCACGTAAGCCACGGTCGGGCGAGCGCAAACAATCGCCCATCGCGGGGGACAACCTATTGCCCTTGCATTTGCTGCGAATGAGTTTAGGATAAAATTCAACAGCTCGGGCGCTGTTAGTATTAGAATTGTTCTTCGATGCCTTTGCAGAAGATCCGTCCGAAGAATGCGCAGTTTTGGATGAGTAAGAATCCGACTGCAGCCTCGATCACACCAATGACGACAGCGCTCACCAGAGGCAGGTAAGTCATGGTCGTAGCGGGACGGGGCGAGTCGATGGCCATGGTGACCATCGTCCGCATCATCCAGAGCAACAGCGAAGACAAGGTGGATCGAATACCTTCCAGGATGACGAGCCAACCGATGACGCGAACTACGACCATGGAGAGTGTCTTTAGAGTCATGCTTCCTCCGTTGAAGTTGTTGGGTGGAAACAGTACACCCCCACCCCAGTAGTTCCAATCCTTTCCACCGCTAGTCGCCAACACAGTAATTGTATCAATGATTAGACGTGACCCTAAAGCTTGCCAAGATTCGCCTAGAGCGCTTCCTGTCGGTGAACCTTCCCAATTGCTGGCTGGTCACGATGACGTTTCACGAAAACATCGTCGAAAAGAAAGAAGCCATGAAACGGTGGAAACCTGTGGCCGATTACCTAAAGCGACACGAGATCGACTGGTGCGGCGTGTGGCAGCAACAAAAGCGCGGCGCATGGCATCATCACTTTTTGATTAATAAGTACATCAGTGTGGTGCCGTTTCGTGAATTCATTCTGGCGCGAGGTTGGGGCCAGTTCGTCAACATCGAAGCCATCGGCCAGCAACACGGCGGGAAAAGATTTCAAGATGCTAGGCGTGTAGTGAAGTACCTCACGCGGTATCTGACGCGCGATCTCTGTGAACATGTTCCGCGACGGGTTCGGCTTACCAGTGGGAAATGTTCAAACAGAGTGGGTACTACTAAATTTTCGTGGCGTGGCGGATTAGCACGTGTATGGCGACAGGGTTGTGAAGCGTACTGCATGGGGTTCAAGGACGGGATATGGCAACAGTTGCGGGGAGTGCCACAGTGGTCGAACTCGAAGGGGAGAAGCAACGTGTGGCGACTGGGTTGCCAAAGAGCTGGCGTCTCGTATGTGGAGGTGATGCAGCGACTACTGGGGGTGGCAGATGCAAGAGGAACATGAACAAACTGAGGTTTCGATTGAATGTGACGTGTGCGGGAAAGCGTACGGTGGTCCCGGTGTGTTCTTGGCCGTGTGGCGTTGTGGGAGCGAGCTAGTGTGCGCTGGCTGTGTCTCACGTCGCGAGAGCGTATCGTCAGCGCGTCGCGGCTGTAGAGCGACAGAGACCGCGCGGGGAGTCGAGACACGTTGAATGCAGTAGACCCGGCCCACGGGACGCGCGGATTGCAACCGGAGCGCCATGGCCGGGTTCGCTGGAGCGCATGGTTAGGCGTTTCCGGTCTCATTGGAGTCGCTTGAAGTGAAAGAAACGATGTAAAGCACGCTTGACATTTGGAAAGGATGCTTTACAGTGTTGCCACTATGAATCAAAACATCGAAGCCGTTCAAACTCCGCCAATCGTCACCCGCCCGATATCCAAATGGGGCATCGTGGCTATCATCGCCACGAGCGTCTCTCATTCGTGGTTGCATCACCATGTCGATGCAGACGTTGCTCTGCGAGCAGTCGTCGCACTCGCTCCAATTCCTGCTTGGATCATGGTGGTGCTATCTTTCGGACAACGCATACGTCTGGTCGATGAAATGCAGCGACTCATTTACTATAAAGCATGGTGCTTTGCGGGTATCGGAACAATGTTCGTGATGATAGTCTTGTGGCAAGTGCAGTTGATTGGGCTTCATCTCCCAGAATGGTTGAGTCACGGCCTGGACTATCAGTGTACGCTCGTCTTGATGGCCTTCTTGGTTTTCGTCGGCTTCATAGGGGTCAATCGCCGCTACCAATCGCCGCTACAATGAAAAACAAGCTGCGTGAAATGCGAGCGACGAAGGAATGGTCGCAGTCTGATCTGGCTGAGAAGCTGGAAGTATCGCGGCAGACAGTCAACGCGATTGAAACTGGGCGGTATGACCCAAGCCTTCCTCTCGCCTTCAAGTTGGCTGGTGTATTCAAGGTGGCTATCGAGGACATTTTCGTTCCTGACAAGGATTGACGCGAGGAAACGCCTAACGTAGAAAGCTGAGCCACGCCGGGCCAATGATGGCCGTGTCTCACGTCGCGAGAGCGTATCGTCAGCCCGTCGCGGCTGTAGAGCGACAGAGACCGCGCGGGGAGTCGAGACACGTTGAATGCAGTAGAAGCGTGTCGAGCGCGCGCGTTGCCGATTGGTGTCTCACTTGGATGTCGTCCAGCCATTCGTGAGTGTGCGGGCGTCTACGACAAAGAATCACAAGGCAGCTACGATATGGCTACATCCTGAAGTCGTCGTCGCTTTATCGTTGATCAAGCAAGAAATCGCAAGCGAGGGCGATAAAGTATTCTTACGCTTTCCGCGCATTGAGCGTTTCAAGCGCGATCTCGTAAAGGCGAGCGTCGTCTACGCTAACACTCAAGGACACGTCGCTGATTTTCACTCCTTGCGAAAGACATTCGGAACAAATCTTGCGAAGGGTGGGGTTCCTCGCCGCGTAGCGATGTCAGCGCTGCGTCATAGCGAGGGGAATTTGACGGACAACATCTACACGGATTTGGGCATGCTCAACACTTTCTCTATTCTCGGAGTGCTGCCTACCTATACGGCTGGACTGTCACAAGGAGTGTCACAAACTTTAGGCGCAAGTGGGCTCAATGCGTCATCGGCTGTCATTGAGAGTGTCAGGGCGCATAGTGAGAAAATGCCCGTGAACATTAACGAAAGTCATCTTGTGGCACCAAATGTCACAAGTGGTCATGATGGGGAAATTGGCGGGAGTGACGGGGCTCGAATCCGCAACCTCTGCCGTGACAGGGGAGCTTACAAAAGGCTTGGAAGCAATGGCAGGCGGAGCCAGCAAAGGGGGCGCAGGCTGAAGCCCGCTGCCACACGATGATCTGGATGGTTGGGCCAGAAAACCTCCGGGTTAAAAGTCCGACTCACCACAGAAGCCCCGACTGAAATCGTAAATTGATAATTTTGCTGGACATGGGGGTTCCGTCGTGGGTATAATGGGGGCGAAATAAAAATGAACGTCAAACACGCAACAGCCAACTCCGAAAAGGATTCGGGGCAAGCCTTTCAAGGGGTGGCGAAGGAGTGCAGGCGAGACGCCTGTTCGACTCGGGGGAAAACACGGGCGGGACGCCCGCGCCACTACCTGGCAAGGAGGGATCCGCCCACGCCAAGGCTTCCGTCTTCGCCGAGCCTTCGACGCGACGCGTTCCTGGACGGAACGCGAAAGAAATGTGCCATACTACCAAACGAACCCACCGTTTTGGAGTCTGGAAAGTGGGGTTAAGTGATTGGGGAACAATGGGAAGCGATGGAAAAAATCCTGGAATTTCGGTGGGTTCGTTTTCCAAAACGAACCCACCGGGAGGGGTATATTGAGGGGTTGTAATAGGATTTTGGTCGATTTTCCCCGAACGAAGCCATGTCGACTTCAACAGGCGAGACGGCTGTTCAACTCGAAGGCGGCAAGACACGGGCGGGAGCCTACTTCGCGAGGACGCTACGAAGGCCGGGCTGCCCGCGCCACTACGGAGGGGGCATGGAAAAATTCTGCGAAACGAACTCCCCAGTTAACATGTTGTGGTGCAGTATGAAATGCAGGAGGACGTTTAAAAGTGGCATGTTTAAATCGAATACGGCGGACGCGACGGAGCGCGTCCCTCCAAGCGGCGAATTGGGGAGCGGCCGAGCGGATAACAGCCTTGCGAGGGGTCGGTTTCTCAGCTATAAGGCGGGACGATGAGTACGCGCAGTATCGCGCTGGCCAATCAAAAGGGAGGCGTTGGCAAAACCACCACGGCTGTCAGCCTGGCGGCTTGTCTGGCTGAACGGGGGAAGAAGACGCTGTTGCTGGATCTCGATCCGCAGGCGAATGCGACGAGCGCGTTGGGGTTGGAGAAACTTTCCGGGGGGAGCGTTTACAAATCCTTGCTTGGCGGTGCGTTGCTGGCGGATTCGATCCGGCCGTCGGGACTGGAGCATCTGGATGTGATTACGAGCGAGGTGGATTTGGCCGGGGCGGAAGTGGACGTGGCGCGGGCGGAGAATTATCTGCAGCGGTTGCAGTTTGCGTTGACGCCGATCCAGAGCGCGGAGCGGTATGAGTTTATTATTGTGGACTGTCCGCCGTCGCTGGGGATTCTGACGATGAACGCGCTGGCGGCGGTGGATAGTGTTTTGGTTCCGATGCAGGCGGAGTATTTTGCGTTGGAGGGCCTGGCGGTGATCACGCGGGTGCTGCAACAGATCCGCGAGAGCGGGGCGAATCCGTCGCTGGAACTGGAGGGGATCGTCCTGACGATGTACGACGGGCGGACGAACCTGGCGCAACAGGTGGCGGCGGAGGTACGCAAACATTTTCCCGGCAAGGTTTACAAGACGATCATTCCGCGAACGGTGCGGTTGGCGGAAGCGCCGAGTTTCGGCAAGCCGATCACTATCTATGACAATGGGTCGTATGCGGCGATGTGTTACCGTTCTTTGACAGACGAGTTGCTCGCGCCGCCGAGTGCGGCTGCGGAGCCGGCTTCCACGGAAAGCGCGCCGAACGTGGAAGCGTCCTCGACGACGCCGTTGCCGGCGGCTTGAGCGGATTGCGTTACGGGCTGTTGGCGATCAGGGATTCAATCGGCCGTCTGGCCGTTCTGGTCCACCATGCGGAACTCGAGCCGATGGATTTCGTTTTCTGAGACGCCGTAAGCGATGACCAGCCGCGACTTGTCGGCGGTGCGTTTGATGTAGATGCCCGGCACCGAGGAAAGCGGGTGCCACTGGTCGGCCCAGGTTGAATTGCCCTGATTGTTTTCCAGCAGGGCGTTGATTGCGGCCGGCGAGAAGAGCACGAAATGGCCGACATTGTCACCGTGCCTGTTTTTCTGCCAGGCGATGGGGCAATTGATGACCTCGCGGACGGACGAGCCGGAGAAGTCGATGCCATTGTATTGCTCGCCGACGTTGCCGACATAGACGGTGATCTTCTGTCCGTTTTTGGTGAAGGTATCGCGCTGGCGGGTTTCCACGAGATCGAGGTTGTAGTCATCGTTCGTCGAGGCGATCAGGCTGATATTTGTCGTGAAGGCTTCGGTGAGTTCCACGTAGAATCCTTTTTTGGTGGGGATGTCTCCCGTGCTGATCTCCACCGCGCGGGGCGATCCATAGTGTTGAGCCAGGGTCGGCTCGGAATCGCCGAGCCAGGCGTTGGCGGTGGTGATGAGGGCCAGTGAGGCCGCGATAGTCAGCGCCATGAGAATTGTCTTCATTTTTCTATCTCCTGCTCCCCGATTACTCTCCGGAAGCTGGTACGCCCGGCGGGATTTGAACCCACAACCTTTGGCTCCGGAGGCCAACGCTCTATCCAGTTGAGCTACGGGCGCACAATGACTTACGGAAATCGGCCTGACACGATTGGCAATCGTTGGCAAGGGACTGATTGCATGGACGACTTCCCAATCCAACACCGAGCTGTGGCCGCCGATTCACAAGCACACCTATACCAGCGGAGAAACCGCGTGGCAAGTCGGCTGTATGGTGCAGGGCTGGCGCATCCGGGCAACGATTGTCTTTATGATGGATTGAAAAACGACAAAGCGTCCGTTGACGACCACAGGGTAGAACGCCCTGGCCGACGGCAAGCACTGTCCCGTGTCGCGCGGGATGGGGGGAGGGCTTGATTACCGCGGTCAACGGCAGGTTGGCGGAAGGGCCTCACGGCCCCGGGTTGCGCCCTTTCCGTAAAGAGCACACACTTCCCATCACGCCCAAAGATCCATCCCTCGTACAACCATCCCAGGAATTTCCCGCTGTAGGCATAGACCCCATTCCCGGAGAGCCAGCCCGCCGGCGTCCCATCCTGCATATAGATCGACTCCATATCACCATCGAGATATGCCACGGCTTGTCCGTGTTTGTCCCAGAGTTCAGTTGTCATAGGTCAGCCTCGGCAGTGATAGGCTTGAGAATGAGCCTCTGTTTCATCGATTTCCCCTGTTGTTGTCCCGGGAATTGTCACAACACAAAGGTAAGCCGGAAAACGGTGGGCAGCGATAGGGCGTTCACCCCATATCAAAGGAAAGGCTTTTGGCGTACCTTAGCAACGGCATGGGATTGATACTTTGGATTTGAATGAAAAACGACGGGCTTGGGTCTGTGGAACCCTGCTGGCCTGCGCGCTGACAGTGGCAGGTTGTGCGACGGTCCAGAAGGTTCTTCCGAGCGCTGCCTGGCATAAGGCCCGTGTGCGCAATGAAGGCTACAGTCTCCTATACCACCTCATGAGTCAGGAAAGTGATGTCGGCAAAATCCTTATCATCAAGCACGCCGATCCGCCAATTGCCGACATCATCAAGGAAATCGCGAGCACCTGCGACCAAGCCCGGAAAGAACTGGACTTGTTTCACGAGAAAGATCGTCACCTCAGCTTTGAGATGGCCAACCTGCCCGAGTTTGAACAGAAAACACGGGCCGCCATCCAATCGACTGTGACAAAACAGCTACTATTCTCCAGCGGCAAGACCTTTGAAAATCGCTTGCTGCTAACCCAGGTCGAGTCCATGAACTATGCCGCCCATCTGGCGCAGGTGTTGCACGATCAAGAAGACAACCCGTTGCGTCAGGAGTTCCTGGCCACGCTCGCGCAGCGCTGCACGGCGCTCCACGACCGGGTAATTGACCTTCTGAAATAGCGCCGCTCGGTTGTAAACCAAGGCTCGCGTTTCCGGCAGTGAACTTCAACGTCCCGTCACTGATGTGGAGACTGCGGCGGACTAGGCGGCGTGGGCAGCGACGGCCTTTGACAGGGCCGCACGCAAGCCGACAATTGTTACGGGTTTGCCAACGACGAGGTCA